>Ga0164243_10007281_pt1 | contig 16540 bp, 15 predicted proteins | sample OricompcompostOP_FD_108781 | JGI IMG/M metagenome (GOLD analysis project Ga0164243, IMG submission 108781) | Organic Plus compost microbial communities from Emeryville, California, USA - Original compost - Organic plus compost (OP) | ecosystem: Engineered > Solid waste > Mixed feedstock >... | reverse complement strand
TGGCCACCCTCGACGCGATCGCCGAGGCGCGCCGCCGGATCGAGTTCAACGTCGCCCCGCCGCTCGCCCTCGAGGCGATGCTCGTCACGGCGGTGCGCCGGGAGCGGAGCCGGTGAGGCGGCTCCCGGTCGCGTCCGCCGCCCTGCTCCTCGCCGTGCTCGCGCTCGCCGGATGCGTCGGGTCGTGGTCCCCCGGGCCCGTCGCCACCTCAGTCCCGACCGGCGAGACGGTGCCGCCCGCCCTCGAGCCCTACTATCACCAGCTGCTGGAGTGGGAGGCCTGCGGGCCCGGCCTGCAGTGCGCGACGGCGACCGCGCCCCTCGACTGGGACGACCCGGCCGCCGCGTCGATCGAGCTGAGCCTGGCCCGCCGCCCCGCCACCGGGCAGCGGCTCGGCTCGCTGCTCGTCGACCCGGGCGGCCCGGGCGGCAGCGGCGTCGACTTCGTCGGGGCCGGGCCCACCGTGGCCACCACGGCCCGGCTCAACCAGCGCTACGACGTGGTCGGCATCGACCCGCGCGGCGTGCGCGGCTCCACCGAGGTGGTGTGCGCGGCCGACGACGCCGCCCGCGACCGCTACGCCTACGGCATCGTCCCGGGGGAGCGCGGCGGGGCCGAATGGCTGGCCGGCTACGCCGAGAAGCAGGCGGCCTGGGCGGCCGGCTGCCTGGAGCGCACCGGTGAGCTGCTGGGCCACGTCGACACGGTGAGCGCCGCCCGCGACCTCGACCTGCTGCGCGCCGTGCTCGGCGACGAGCGGCTCAACTACCTCGGCTACTCCTACGGGACCTTCCTCGGCGCGAGCTACGCCGAGCTCTACCCCGAGCGCGTCGGCCGCCTCGTCCTCGACGGCGGGATCGACCCCTCGCTGTCGCTCACCGAGGTGGTGGTGGGGCAGGCGGTCGGCTTCGAGAGCGCCTACCGCGCCTGGCTCCGCTCCTGCCTCGGCCAGGCCGACTGCCCGTTCGGCGGCACCGTGGAGGAGGCCATGCAGCGCACCGCGCGCATCCTCGCCGCCGTCGACACCAGCCCCCTGCGGGGCGCCGACGGCCGGCTGCTGGGCCTGGACACCCTGTACTCGGCGCTCATCGTGCCCCTCTACGACCCGGCGAACTGGGGCTACCTGACCCAGCTGCTCACCGAGGTGCAGCAGGGCCAGACGGCGACCGCCTTCCTGCTGGCCGACTCGCTGAGCGGTCGGCTCCGGGACGGCTCCTACGCCACCAACCAGCTCGAGGCCGCGCTCGCGGTGAACTGCCTCGACTTCCCCGCCGACGCCTCGCCCGAGGGGCTGCGGGCCGAGGCCGAGCGGCTCGCCGCCGAGGCGCCGGTGTTCGGACCGGTGATGGCCTATGGCGCGCTCGCCTGCGCCGCCTGGCCCGTCGGGCCTCCCGCGGAGCGCGGGCCGATCGTCGCGCCCGGCAGCCCCGACATCCTCGTGATCGGCACCACGGGCGATCCGGCCACTCCCTATGCGTGGTCGGAGGCCCTCGCCGCCCAGCTCGAGCGCGGGCATCTGATCGGCTACGAGGGGGAGGGGCACACCGCCTACGCCCGGGCGAGCGCCTGCGTCGACGACGCGGTGGACGCCTTCCTCATCGACGGCGCGCTGCCCGAGGAGGGGCTCGTCTGCTGAGGCGGCGGGACCCACTCGGCGGGATCGACGGGTGCGCCGTCGGCTATGATCGTCAATCGTGCCGCGGCTCCGCGGCCGCGCCACCTTAGCTCAGTGGTAGAGCACTTCACTCGTAATGAAGGGGTCGTGGGTTCAATCCCCACAGGTGGCTCTGGGAGAGTCTCTGCGTACGCATCCGTCGATCGGCGAGGGCTGATGCGTGACAGCCCACCGGGCTGTCACGGGTGGCTCTGCGAACGTTTCGATGGACGGATCCGTTGCTCGGCGCAGGTTGATGCACGACAGCCCACTGGGCTGTCGTGGGTGGCTCTCTCAGCGCAGCGGTCGCAGCTCCGTCTCGAGCGGGAGCGGCAGCGTCCAGCGCTGCAGCCCCTCCGCGCCGACCGCCTGGGAGATCCCGAAGTCGTCGGCGACGAGCGCCACGTGCCCGCGCGTGACCTCGGTGATCCGCACGCGCCGCTCCTCGCCCGGGCCGAGCCTGGCGAGCTGCGGCTCGGCGAGCCAGGCGAGGCCGTGGCTCTCGAGCAGCTCCTCGGCATCCGACCAGGGGCCGGCCTCCGCGAGCGGTCGGCCGAGCAGGTCGTAGGGGCGGAACCCCTCGCCCGCCATCTCGATCCAGCCGACGACCTCGCCGTCGGCACGACGATGGGGCATCCAGTCCTCGGGGATCATCCGCCCACGCTAGCCGTCCGCGCCGCCCGCCGCGCCCCGGTTACGCTGACGCCATGAGCACTCCGGTGCCGCGGTGCCCCCGCTGCGGGCACTTCGTCTTCCTCGACCAGCTGCGCTGCGGGTCCTGCCGCGCCGAGCTCGGCTACAACATCCTCGACCGCCGCTTCCACCTCATCGAGCACGGCGTCGTGCGGATCGGCGAGGCGGCCTGGTACCCGTGCACGATGCGCACCTGGAGCTGCAACTGGATCGTGCGCGAGGACGCGCCCGCCGGTCGCTGCCTGTCCTGCCGGATGACCCGCCGCCGCCCCGCCGCCGACGACACCATCGCCCTGGAGAAGCTCGCCACCACGGAGCAGGCCAAGCGCCGGCTGCTGCTGCAGCTGCTCGACCTGGGGCTGCCCATCCGCCCCTGGGACCTGCACGAGGGCGGCCTCGGCTTCGACCTCATCTCGAGCCTGTCCGCCGGCGAGCGGGTGTCGATCGGCCACGCCGCCGGCATCATCACCGTGGACCTGGCCGAGAGCCTCGACGACCACCGCGAGGCGCTGCGGATCCGGCTCGGCGAGCCCTACCGCACCATGCTCGGCCACCTGCGGCACGAGGTGGGCCATTACTACCAGGACCAACTGGTCGTCGACGAGGCGGGCCGGGAGCGCTGCCGCGCCCTCTTCGGCGACGAGCGCGCCGATTACCGGGCGGCGATGGACCGCCACTACCGCTACGGCGCCCCCGCCGACTGGCACGAGTCCTACATCTCGGAGTACGCGACGATGCACCCGTGGGAGGACTTCGCCGAGACCTTCGCCCACTACCTGCACATCACCGGGACCCTGCAGACGGCCGCGCTCATCGGCATCGTGCTCGACGCGAGCGTCACGAACCTGCGCCGCGAGGACGTCGTGCCGCTCGAGGACTACGCCGCGGAGCCGGCCGAGCGGATGCTCGCCGACTGGGACTGGATGTCGCAGGCCTTCAACCGCATCAACCGCTCGATGGGCTTCGGCGACCTCTACCCCTTCGACATCGTGGACGCGGTGCGCGTCAAGCTCGCCTACGTGCACGGTCTCGTCACGGCGGCCCGGATGAGCCCCCAGGCCCAGCTCGCCCTCGCGCTGCCGGGCCGCGACTTCGGCGGCGGCCGAGAGCCGGGGAGGTCCTGACCGTCGCCTATCCTGGTCGGGTGACCGAGGCAGAGCCGACCGGGGACGAGCCCGCCGAGAAGGCCCCGAGGCCCGGCCTCCTCGCCGTCCTCCGCGGTCACCGCACCGCGGTCACCGTCGTGGCCGCCGTCGTGGCCCTCCTCGTGCTGGGCACCGGCTCGCTGCTCGCCGGCGTCGCCGTCGCCTCCGCGCCGCCGCCCGCGCCGGTTCCCGAGATCGAGCCCACCCCCACGGTCCGGCCGCTGCCCGGCTCCGCGCCGGCCCCGTTCGCGCTGCGCAGCTGCTCCGTCGGGAGCGAGGCCGCGGCGGACGCCCTGCAGCAGCTGCACGCCGCCGTGCTGCGCCTCGACGGCGCCGGCTCCGAGCTGCTCTACGGCAGCCGTCCCGACGAGGGCGTGCCCGTCGGCGGCGTGATGAAGCTGCTCACCGCGGCGGCCGTGGTCGCCAAGATGGACCTGGGCACGACCGTCCCGACGAGCGTGGTCGCGGGCAGCGTCCCCGGCTCGATCGTCCTCATCGGGCGGGGCGACGCGACGCTGAGCCGGCTGCCCGCCGGCCAGGACGGCTTCTACCCCGGCGCCCCGCGGGTCTCCGACCTCGCCGAGGAGGTCGTGGCGGCGTGGGCGCAGAGCAGCCCCGGCCAGGAGATCACCCACCTCATCGTCGACACCCAGGCGATGAGCGACGACTGGGTGTCGTCCTGGCCGAGCAGCGCCCGCCGCGACGGCCTCGTCCCGCGGATGGCCGCCCTCATGGTGGACGGCGACCGCGACGACCCGACGAAGCAGGTCAGCCCCCGCAGCAACGATCCGGTGGCGCGGGCGACCGAGGCCTTCGTGGCCGCGCTGCGCGCCGCCGACCCGGGCGGCGACCTCGTCGCCGAGGATCTGCAGATCAGTTCCGGCATCTCCTCCGGCGGCGGCCTCCTCGGGGAGGTCGAGTCCCGGCCCGTCGGCGAGCTGCTCGAGCTCATGCTCCGCACCGACGACCACACCCTCGCCGAGATGCTTGCCCGCACCCTGGCGCTGCGGGCCGGCCAGGAGGGCTCCTACGCCTCGGTGCGGGGCGTCGTCCCGAGCGGTCTCACCGAGCTCGGCCTGGACACCGGGGGGATCACCGTGGCCGACGGCTCGGGGCTGAGCGGCGCCGACCGGGTGCCGATGTCCACCCTCGCGCAGCTGCTCGGCCTGATCCAGGACGGCGAGGACGGCCTCGGCGTCGTGCGCGACGCCCTCCCCGTCGGAGGGGAGCCCGGACCCATCGCCGGCTGGTTCGAGGGCAGCGACGCCGTCGGCAAGGTGGCCGGGAAGACCGGCCGGATCAGCACCGCCGTGTCGATGGCGGGGATCGTGGAGGCGGCCGACGGCGCCCTGCTCGCCTTCGCGGTGACGGGATCCCGCGAGGGCATCGGCTCCGGCGCCTGGGACGCGATGGACGCACTCGTGACAGGCTTCTACGAATGCGGGAGCAATCTCGCCGCGGTCTAGGAGGTGCCCATGCGCGCACTGCTCGTCATCGACGTCCAGAACGACTTCACCGAGGGGGGCGCCCTCGGCGTGGCCGGCGGGGCGGCCGTCGCGGCCGGGATCACCGACTACCTGACGGCCCACCCTGGGCGCTACGGCGTGGTCGTCGCCTCGCGCGACTGGCACGACGGCGGCAACGACAACGGGGGCCACTTCTCCGACGCCCCCGACTACGTCGACAGCTGGCCCCCGCACTGCGTCTCGGGCACGCCGGGGGCCGAGTACCATCCGGCGCTCGACGTCTCGCTCGTCGACGTGCACGTGCGCAAGGGCCAGGGCGTGCCCGCCTACTCGATCTTCGAGGGCACCACGGACGATGGCCGCACGGTGGCGGAGCTGCTCGACGGGCTCGGGGTGGACGAGGTGGACGTCGTCGGCATCGCCACCGACTACTGCGTGCGCGCCTCCGCCCTCGACGCGATCGCCGCGGGCCGCCGGGTGCGCGTGCTCACCGACCTCGTCGCCGGGGTCGCTCCGGCCTCGAGCGCTGCGGCGCTCGAGGAGGTCGCCGCGGCCGGCGGCGAGCTCGCCCGGGCGGGCGGCTGACGCCGTGCCGTTGGTCGAGCTCGCGGACGAGCAGGACCTCGCCGACCCACGGCTGGCCGACTTCGCCCGCCGCACCGACGTCGCGCTGCGCTTCGACCGCGAGGCGGAGCACGGCATCTTCCTGGTCGAGTCGCTGCTCGTGCTCGAGCGGGCCCTCGCCGCGGGGCATGCGCCGCGGGCCCTGCTGGCGCTGCCCGGCTCGGTCGGGGCGGCGCTCGCCCTGCTCGGGGAGCGGGGCGCCCCGGTCTTCACCGGGCCTCCGGAGCTGCTCGCCGAGCTGACCGGCTACGAGCTGCACCGCGGCGTGGTCGCCTCGCTCGACCGTCCAGAACTGCCCGACCCGGCCGAGCTGCTCGACGGCGCCCGGCGGGTCGCCGTGCTCGAGAACGTCGTCGACCCGACCAATGTCGGGGCGATCTTCCGCTCCGCCGCCGGCATCGGGGCGGACGCCGTGCTGGTCACCCCGCGCTGTGCCGATCCCTTCTACCGCCGGGCCATCCGGGTGAGCATGGGCACGGTGCTGCAGCTGCCCTGGACGCGGACGCCGGACTGGGACGGCCTGCCCCCCCTGCTGCGCGGGGCGGGCTTCGAGATCGCCGCCCTCGCTCTCACCCCCCAGTCCATTCCGCTCAAGGAATACGCCGACCGCGCGCCCGAGCGGGTCGCGCTCGTGCTCGGCACCGAGGGGGATGGGCTGACGGCGGAGGCGCTGGCCGCGGCGGACGTCCATGTGCGCATCCCCATGCGCCACGGCGTGGACTCGCTCAACGTGGCCGCCGCGGCGGCCGTCGCGATGTACGCGCTGTCCTGACCTCCCCCGCTTCGCTGGATCAAAGCCCTCCCCGACCCGGCTAGAGCTGGGTCGAAGCCCGCTTTGATCCAGCGAAGCGGGTCAGACGAGCAGCTGGTGGTGGGCGAGCTCGCGGTAGAGCGGCGTCGACTCGAGCAGCTCGGCATGGGTGCCCTGGCCGATCACCCGGCCGTGGTCGAGCACGACGATGAGGTCGGAGTCGACGACGGTGGAGAGCCGGTGGGCGATCACGAGCAGGGTGCGGCTGGCCGCCGCCGCGTCGATGGCGTCGCGCAGCAGCTGCTCGTTGGCGCCGTCGAGCGAGCTCGTCGCCTCGTCGAGCAGCAGGATGGGCGCGCCCGCGAGCAGCGCCCGCGCGATCGCGAGCCGCTGCCGCTCGCCGCCCGAGAGCATCACGCCCTCCTCGCCGATCTGCGCGTCGAGGCCCTCGGGGCTGCGGTCGAGCACCTCGCCGAGGTTGACGGTGCGCAGCACCTCGACGCACTCCTCCTCGGTGGCGTCGGGCCGGCCGAGCGCGAGGTTGTCGCGCAGCGAGCCGGCCAGCGCCGGGGCGTCCTGCTCCACGTAGCCGAGCTGGGCGCGCAGCTCGCGGCGGTCGAGCTCTCGCAGGTCGACGCCGTCGAGGCGCACCGCGCCCGAGGTGGGGTCGTAGAAGCGCTCCACCAGGGCGAGGATGGTGCTCTTGCCCGCGCCGCTCGGCCCCACGAGCGCGACGCGCGCCCCCCGCGGCACGGCGAAGCTCACGCCGCGCAGCACCTCGCGGTCGCGCTCGGCGCCCTCGAGCTCGGCGAGGGCCTCCTCGCCCACCGCGGCGGCGATCGCCTTCTCCTGCTCGGTGCGATGCGCCGCCTCGGGGTAGCGGAAGCGCACTTCCTCGAAGGCGATCGCGGGGGCGTCGCTCTGCGCGCCGACGGCTGCGGGCAGCCGGGCGGAGACCGGGTCCTCCGCGTCCTCCTCGGCGAGCCCCAGGATCTCCTGGATCCGGCCGAGCGCGCCGAGCGCCTGGTTGACGGAGTTGATCGCGCCGAAGGCCTGGCCGAGCGGCATGATCATCATGAACAGGAAGAGGATGAAGGCGACGAGGTCCTCGATGCCGATCGCGCCGCTCGCCACCCGGAAGCCGCCCACGCCGAGCACCACGAGGAAGCACAGCTGCATGGCGATGCCGGCCAGCGGCACCATGAGGGCCGAGATGCGGGCGACCCGCAGCCCGGCGCGCCAGGCGCCGCGCGCGTCCTCCTCCACCGCGACGGCCTCGCGCTCGGTGGCGTTCGCCGCGCGCACCGTGCGCACGGCCCCGATCGCGCGCTCCACGGCGGCGGAGAGGTCGCCCACCTTCTTCTGCTGCTCCGCGCTCGCCACCCGGATCCGGCCGCCGAGCAGCAGCACGATCACCAGGGTGACGGCGATGACCGCCACGGTGAGGCCGAACAGCACCGGGTCGATCACGAGCATCCCCACGATCGCGCCGAGGAAGAGCACCGCGCCGCCGATGGCGTCGAGCAGGCCCTGGGTCATCACGGCGTAGAGCAGCGTGGTGTCGGTGCCGACGCGCGAGACGAGGTCGCCCGTGCGGCGCTGGTCGAACTCGGCGATGGGCAGCCGCAGCAGCCGGTGCACGAGCCTCCGGCGGGAGGAGAACACCACCGAGGTTCCGGTGCGCTGCAGCAGGTAGTGCTGGAAGCCCGACAGCAGCGCGCCCACGACGACGAGGCCCACGATCACCCAGACCAGCGATCCCAGGGGGCTGCCGGCCTGGATGTCGCCGATCACCTGCTGCACGAGCAGCGGCTGGGCGAGCGAGGCGGCCGCCCCGGCAAGGCTCAGCACGATGACGACGGCGAGCACTCCGCGGTGCTCGCTGAGGTAGGGCAGCAGCTGCCTGAGGCTCGCCCGGGGGTGTCCCTCCCCGGCGGCGGAGCGGCCGAAGGGGCTGCGTCGAGCGGGGGCGGCGGGAGCGGAGTCGGTCACCGTCCCATCCTCCCCCGGCGACGGCCGGCGGACGGACGGGAATGGTACGCGCTGGGCGAACCCCCGCCCTCGCCGGCCTGGTCCCGTGCGGGCCTCATGCCCGGCCGTACCTCTTGTGCACGGCCTGGCGCGTGACGCCGAGCGCGGTGGCGATCATCTGCCAGCCGCAGCCGATCGTCCGCGCGCGGCGGACGAGGACGGCCTCCTGACGGTCGATCTCCCGGCGCAGCTGCGCCACGGCCCGCAGGGCCCGGAGGGGGTCGTCGGCGCCCGCGTCGTCGGCCAGGGCGCGGAGAGTGCTGGTCATGGCGTCAACCATAGTTGACAGTCGCCCGGCCGTCAACCTGGGTTGACACCGGGCGACTCCCGTGTCCCGGCCGATCCTCGCCGCGCGTCGGGCAGGATGTCGGGATGCCGTTCACCGCCAGCCACGCGGTCGTCGCCCTGCCCTTCGCCCGCACCCCGATCCCGGCGGGCGCCGTGGCGGTGGGGGCGATGGCCCCCGATCTGCCGCTCTTCTTCCGCTGGGGGCCGGACTACGCGACGACGCACGGCCTCCCGGGCGTCCTCTGGGCCACGATCCCGATCGCCCTGCTGCTCTACGCGATCTGGCGTCTCGCGCTCCGGCCCGCGGCCTCCGCCCTGCTCCCGGCACCGCTCGGCGCGCGGCTGCCGGCGGCGTGGGACCGGCCCTCCCTCCGGCCACCGGCTCCGGCCGCGCTGCTCCTCGTGCTGCTGGGCGTCGCCCTCGGCGTCGCGACGCACGTCCTCTGGGACGGCTTCACGCATCCGGGCCGCTTCGGCTCGGAGTGGCTCCCGCTGCTCGCCCAGCCCTGGGGCCCGCTCGACGGCACCTCGTGGCTGCAGCACGCCTCCTCCCTCCTCGGGCTCGCCGGGCTCGCGGCGTGGGCGGCGCTCGCGCTGCGCCGCGCCCCGGTCGCGCCGCGCGACGACGCTCCCGCCCTGAGGATCGTCCGGGCCGCGGCGTGGACCGCCGCGGCCTTCGCCCTCGTGGGCTTCTCGGCCGCGGCGCTTCTCACCCGCGGCCTCCCCACGGACTACCGGACGCTGGCGGACACCGCCTTCTCGGCGGGGACCCGGGCGGGTGCGGCGATCCTCGTCATCGCCCTGGTCGCCGCGATCGCCGTGCGGCTGCTGCGGCGAGGGTGAGCGTCCGCCTCAGGCGTGGTAGTCGGTGCCCTTGGTCTCGCGCCCGACGAGCAGGGCGACGAGGGAGATCGCGGCCATGGCGGCCAGGTAGAGGCCGACGAGCACGGGGCTGCCGTGGGTGGCCTGAACGAGCGCCACGGCGATGAGCGGGGCGACCGCGGCGCCGAGGATCGACGACACGTTGTAGCTGATGCCGGAGCCGGTGTAGCGCAGATTCGTCGGGAACAGCTCCGGCAGCAGCGCCGCCTGCGGCCCGAAGGTGAGCCCCATCAGGCTGAAGCCGATGACGAGGTAGAGCAGCAGCCCGGGCAGGCCGCCGCCCAGCAGCGGCACGAAGAGGAGGCCGAAGGCGATCATCGCCGCCTGGATGACGATGAGGAAGCGCCGCCGCCCGAAGCGGTCGGCGAGCGGCCCGGACACGAGCACGAAAACGCCGAAGAACACGACCCCGCCGATGGTGAGCAGCACGAAGTCGTTGTAGCCGTAGCCCAGGCCCAGCCAGTAGCTGGCCTCGTTGAAGGGCTGGCCGGCCGCCGCGGCGCGGTCGATCAGGACCTGCTTGTCGCTCGGCTGGGTGCCGTAGCTGAGCGACCACGAGCTCATCAGGTAGAAGATCACGTAGGTGGCGAGCATGTAGAGGGTGCCGAGGATCAGCTGCCGCCAGTGCGTGCGGAACACCGTGGCGAGCGGGACGCGCACCAGCCGGCCCTCCTCGGCCGCCTTGGCGAAGGGCGTGGCCTCCACCAGCCGCAGTCGCACCCACAGGCCGATGATCACCATCACGGCCGAGAACAGGAAGGGGATGCGCCAGCCCCACTCCAGGAAGGCCGCTGACAGGCCCGTGCCCTCCGCGTTCGGCAGCAGCGCGGCGATCACGAGGAACAGGCTGTTGGCGATGATGAAGCCGAGCGGGGCGCCGAGCTGCGGGAAGGTGCCGAACCAGGCTCGCTTCCCCTCGGGCGCGTTCTCGGTGGCCACGAGCGCGGCGCCCGACCACTCGCCGCCGAGGGCGAAGCCCTGGGCCAGCCGCAGCACGAGCAGCATGAGCGTGGCCCAGACGCCGACCATGGCGTAGGTGGGCAGCGTGCCGATGAGGAAGGTGGCGACGCCCATGGTGAGCAGCGAGGCCACCAGGGTGGCCTTCCGCCCGATGCGGTCGCCGAGGTGGCCGAAGAAGATCGCGCCGAGGGGCCGGGCCACCATCGCCGCGCCGAACACCGAGAAGGAGAGCAGCAGCGAGATGGTGGGGTCGCCCGAGGGGAAGAACAGCGCGGGGAAGACGAGCACCGCCGCCGTGGCGTAGGCGTAGAAGTCGTAGAACTCGATCGTCGTGCCGATGAGGGTGGCCAGGACGATCCGCGACGTCGGGTTCGCCGGCGTCGGCGTCGCTGCTTCCGCGGGGGCTGTCACGGGGGACAGTCTGTCAGCGGGCGCGCAGCTCCCGCAGCAGCAGCGCCGTCGACACGGCGGCGTGCGCCGCCTCGGCGCCCTTGTCCTCCTTGGAGCCGGGCAGGCCGGCCCGGTCGAGCCCCTGCTGCTCGTCGTCCAGCGTGAGCACGCCGAAGCCCACCGGCTTGCCGGTGTCGAGCGCCACCCGGGTGAGGCCGCTCGTGGCCGCGTCGGACACGAAGTCGAAGTGGGGGGTGCCACCGCGGATGATCACGCCGAGCGCGACCACCGCGTCCGCCCCCGCGTCGAGGACCGCCCTGCTCACCACGGGCAGCTCGAAGGCCCCGTCGACCCTGATCAGCTCCACCGCGGCGCCGGAGCCGTCGAGCACGCGCTGCGCTCCGGCGATCAGGCCGTCGGCGATGACGGCGTTCCAGCGGCCGGCGACGATCGCCACCCGCAGCCCGCTCGCGTCCAGCCGCTCCTCGTCGGGACGTCCCTCTCCCGCCATCAGCGCTCTCCTGTCGTTCGATCGGGGGTCTCCACCAGCTCGCCCTGCTCGTCGATCGGGCCGACGGGGGCGGTCAGCTGGTCGTCGGGCGGGAGCAGGTGCCCCAGCCGGTCGCGCTTCGCGCCGAGGTAGCCGCGGTTCTCCGCGCGCACCCCCACCAGGCTGGGCAGGGTCTCGGCCACCCGGATCCCCGCCTGCTCGAGCTGCTGCACCTTCTCCGGGTTGTTGGTGATCAGCCGCACGGCCTGCACTCCGAGGTCGCCGAGGATGCGGGCAGCGCTGGAGTAGTCGCGGCGGTCCACCGGCAGGCCGAGGGCGGTGTTCGCGTCGACCGTGTCGAGGCCGTCCTCCTGCAGCCGGTAGGCGCGCAGCTTGTCGACCAGGCCGATCCCGCGCCCCTCGTGGCCGCGCATGTAGATCACGACGCCGCCCTCCTCCGCGATGGTGTCCAGCGCCGCCTCGAGCTGGGGGCCGCACTCGCACTTGAGCGAGCCGAAGGCCTCGCCGGTGAGGCACTCGGAGTGGACGCGCACCACGGGGATCTCGGGCATCGGGTCGGCGATCACGGCGAGGTGGTCCCAGCCGGTGCCCGCGTCGCGGTAGGCGCGCACCCGGAAGCGGCCGTGCCGCGTGGGCAGCGTCGTCTCGGCGCGCAGCGAGATCGGGGGCGCCGCGGCGAGCGGCTCGCCGGCGGGGGTGCCCTGGAGGCGGGCGATCAGGTCGGCGATCGTGATCACCGGCAGGCCGGTCTCCTCGCCGAGCTCGAGGATCTCGGGCAGCCGCATCATGCTGCCGTCCTCGGCCACGAGCTCGCCGATCGCTCCCACCGGGGGCAGGCCGGCCAGCCGCATCAGCTCGACCGCGGCCTCGGTGTGCCCGGCGCGCTGCCGCACGCCGCCGTCCACCGCGCGCAGCGGCAGGATGTGGCCGGGGCGGATCAGGTCGCCGGGCGTGGCGGCCGGGTCGGCGAGCACATTGAGGGTGCGGGCCCGGTCGGCGGCGCTGATGCCCGTGGTGATCCCGCTGGCGGCGTCGACGGAGACCGTGTAGGCGGTCGCCTTCGGGTCCTGGTTGATGGCCACCATCGGCGGCAGCTCGAGCCGGTCGGCGAGGTCGCGGGGCATCGGGGCGCAGAGGTAGCCGCTCGTGACCCGGATCATCCAGGCCAGGGTCTGGGGGGTGGCGAGCGCGGCGGAGACGATGACGTCGCCCTCGTTCTCACGGTCCTCGTCGTCGACGACGAGGACGGGCCTTCCGGCGCGGAGCGCCTCGAGGGCGTCGTCGATGGTGGAGAGGGTCATGCGTCGTCCTTTCCGAAGGCGAGCATCCGCCGCACGTGGCGGGCGAGGATGTCGGACTCGAGGTTCACGGGGGTTCCGGGCCGGGCGGCGCCGAGGGTCGTCGCGGCGAGGGTCTCGGGGATGAGGCTCACCTCGAACCACGGGGCCGCCGCGCCGGGGGCGGAGACGTCGCTCACGGTGAGCGAGACGCCGTCGACGGTGATGGAGCCCTTCTCGGCCACGAGCGCCTCGATCGCGGGCGGCAGCGAGATGCGCACCACGCTCCACTGCTCGCCGGGGGAGACGGAGACCACCTCGCCGGTGGCGTCGACGTGGCCCTGCACGATGTGGCCGCCGAGACGGGAGTCGACGCGGGCGGCGCGCTCGATGTTCACCCGGCCGCCGGGGGCGAGCCGGCCGAGCGTGGTGCGGTCGAGCGACTCCTTCATCACGTCGGCGGTGAACCAGTCCGGGCCCTGGTCGACCACGGTGAGGCACACCCCGCTCACGGAGATGGAGTCGCCGTGGCCGGCGTCCCCCGCGGCGAGCGGAGCGCGCACGGTGATCCGCGCCGCGTCGGCGACGGGGTCCAGCGCGAGCACCTCGCCTTGCTCCTCGATGATTCCGGTGAACATTCAGCCCTCCTCCGAGCCGGTGGTCGTGGTCGACGCGGCGGGCCGCGCTGTGATCAAGAGGTCCTCGCCCAGCCGCTCGACGCCGTCGACGGTCAGCCGCAGGGCCTCGTCGATCGAGGCGATGCCGAGCTCGCCGATCGCGGTGCTCGGCCCGCCGAGCAGGGCGGGCGCGAGGAAGACGGCGAGCTCGTCGGCCCAGCCGCCTGCGATCACGGCACTCGCCAGGGTCGGCCCGCCCTCGACGTAGACGCGACGGATCTCCCGCCGCTGCAGCTCGTCGAGGACGGCCGCGAGGTCGCGGCTGCCGGTCTCGAGCAGGCCGACGGGGTGGTCGCGCAGCACGGCGTCCGCGGGCACCGGGCGGACGCCCACCACCACCGGGAGGGGCTGGTAGGGAAGCAGGCCGCCGCCCGCGTCGCGCGCGGTGAGCGCGGGGTCGTCGGCGAGGACCGTGCCGGTGCCGACCAGGATCGCGTCGGCGGCGGCGCGCTGCTCGTGCACGCGCCGGCGCGCCTCGGGCCCGGTGATCCACCGGCTCGTGCCGTCGGCGGCGGCGGCACGGCCGTCGAGGCTGGAGGCCCACTTGACGGTGACCCAGGGGCGGCCCCGGCGCACCGCCTCGTACCAGGGGCGGACGAGCTCGTAGGCCGCCTGCGCCGACGCCCCGGGGACCAGGATGGCGGGGACGCCCGCCTCGGCCAGCCGGGCCGCGCCCCCGCCCGAGGCGGCTCCGGGATCGGGCAGCGCGTAGTGGACGGCCGCGACTCCGGCGGCGATGAGCGCCTCCGAGCAGGGGCCGGTGCGGCCGGTGTGATCGCAGGGCTCCAGGCTCACCACGGCGGTGAGGCCCCGGGTCGCGACGCCGCGCTCGGCGGCGTCCGCCAGGGCGGCGACCTCGGCGTGCGGGGTGCCGGCTCCTCGATGCCAGCCCTCCGCGACCGGTCGGCCGTCGCCGTCGAGCAGCACGCATCCGACCTGCGGGTTCGGGCCGGTCGCGGGGCCCCGGCGCGCGAGCTCGAGCGCGCGCCGCAGCGCCGCCTCGATCGCTCCGTCGGGGATGCCCATCCGGTCCTTCCGTCTCCTCAGACGGCCCGGGGCGCCGAATCGGCCCGTCCGCGGCGCTCGACCGTGGACGCGTGCCTCCTCCCATCCGGACTTTGACCGTCGGTACCGGAATTCCACCGGTTCGGCTCCTCCCGCCGCCTCGGATGAGGCGCCGCGAGGAGTTCGCGGACTTTGACCGCCGGCTCGGATTTTCACCGACCCCGGAGCACGTGCTTCGCGCACCAGCGTACAACGCCCTCCGCCGCGTGCGCAGGCGCGGCGTCACACGGCGTCGCGGGCTGGTCAGCCGCGGCGGAGGAAGCCGACCCGGTCGTAGACGCGGGCCAGGGTGGCCCGGGCGATCGCCTCGGCACGCTCGGCCCCGCCGGCGAGCAGCCGGTCGAGCTCGGCGGGGTCGTCGAGCAGCTCGAGCGCGCGGCCGCGGATCGGTCCGAAGGTCTCGGCCACCACCTCGGCGAGGCCGGTCTTGAAGTCGCCGTAGCCGCGTCCGGCGTACTCGGCCTCGATCGCGGGGATCGGCCGCCCGGACAGCGCGGAGTAGATGGTGAGCAGGTTGGAGACGCCCGGCTTGGCCTTCGGGTCGTAGTGCACCGAGGCCTCGGAGTCGGTCGTGGCCGCCTTGATCTTCTTCGCGCTGACCGCCGGGTCGTCGAGCAGCCAGACGACCCCCTTCTCGGTCGAGGCCGACTTGGACATCTTGCTCGTCGGCTCCTGCAGGTCGTAGATCCGCGCGGTCTCGGCGGGGATCTGCGGTCTCGGCACGACGAAGGTCTGCCCGAAGCGCGAGTTGAAGCGCTCGGCGAGGTCGCGGGTGAGCTCGACGTGCTGCTTCTGGTCGTCGCCGACCGGCACGATCTCGGTGTCGTAGAGCAGGATGTCGGCCGCCATGAGGATCGGGTAGGTGAACAGGCCGACCGAGGTCTTGTCGGCGCCCTGCCGGGCGGACTTGTCCTTGAACTGGGTCATCCGGCTGGCCTCGCCGAAGCCGGTGATCGTGTTGAGCACCCAGGCGAGCTCGGCGTGGGCGGCGACGTGCGACTGCACGAACAGGATCGACCGCGCCGGGTCGATGCCCGCCGCGATGTACTGCGCGGCCGTGCGCCGGGTCGCCTGGCGCAGCTGCTCCGGGTCCTGGTCGACGGTGATCGCGTGCAGGTCGACCACGCAGAAGATCGCGTCGTGGCTCTCCTGCAGCTCCCGCCACTGCAGCAGCGCGCCGATGTAGTTGCCGATCTGGAGCGAGTCGGCCGAGGGCTGCATGCCGGAGAACAGACGGGGGGAGGTCATTCCCTCATCCTCCCAGATCGTCGAGTCGCGGACTTCGGTCACGACTCGCCGCCGCTCGTCGACCGAAGTCCGCGACTCGACGCAGGCGGGTGGTGGGGGCCGAGCCGGCGTCGGGATCGACGGCGGCCTAGGGGATGCGGTAGTCGACCACGACGGGCGCGTGATCTGACCACTGCGCGTCGTAGGAGGGGGCGCGGTCGATCGCGTAGGCCTCCACGCGCTCGGCCATCGCCGGCGTGGCGAGCTGGTAGTCGATCCGCCAGCCGGTGTCGTTGTCGAAGGCCTGGCCGCGCTGCGACCACCAGGTGTAGGGGCCGGGCGCGTCGGGGTGGAAGCGGCGGTGCACGTCGACCCAGCCGAGGCCCGCGCCGTGGTTGTAGGCCGGGTCGTCCTCCGCGCCGAGGATGCGGTCGAAGTAGGCGCGCTCCTCGGGCAGGAATCCCGCGCGCTTGACGTTGCCGCGCCAGTTCTTGATGTCGAGGGTGCGGTGGCCGACGTTGAGGTCGCCCACCACGACGGCGAGGGGGTTGTGCGCCGCCACCCGGGGCAGCTCCTCCATGAGCGCGTCGAGGAAGCGCCACTTCTCGTCCTGCCGCGGGGTGCCCACCTCGCCGGAGTTGACGTAGCAGCTCACCACGGTGACGAGGGTGCCGTCGACGTCGTAGTCGGCCTCGAGCCAGCGGCCGGCGCTGTCGAAGTCGTCGGGGCCGAAGGTGACCCGGTGGATCTCGGCGGGCCGTCGGCTCGCCAGCGCGACCCCGGCGTAGCCCTTCTTCGTGGCGGCGTCGTGGAGCAGGCTCCACTCCTCGCCGAGGAGGGCGGCGACGTCGGGGGTCTCGGCGCGCACCTCCTGGATCGCGAGGATGTCGACGCCGCGC
>Ga0164243_10007280_pt1 | contig 16543 bp, 17 predicted proteins | sample OricompcompostOP_FD_108781 | JGI IMG/M metagenome (GOLD analysis project Ga0164243, IMG submission 108781) | Organic Plus compost microbial communities from Emeryville, California, USA - Original compost - Organic plus compost (OP) | ecosystem: Engineered > Solid waste > Mixed feedstock >... | reverse complement strand
CGCCAGGACCGGCGATCCGAACGGACCGGGCCTGCCGCCCTGGCCGCGGTTCAGCGAGGCCAGTCCCAAGGTGATGCTGCTGAAGACGAATCCGGCCGCCGGCGAGTTGCCGGGCTGGAGCCGGCTGGCGCTCATCGACGAGATCGTCCGCTACTTCCACTGAAGGGCGCGAGCGTCGCCTGGACCTTCTTCGGCAGCTTGGCGCGGACCAGCTCGTAGGAGCCCTCCACCAGGCTCCAGACCAGCCCGTCCTCCAGCCCGCCCTCCGACAGCTGGAGCGTGTTCCAGTGGCGCTTGTCGGTGTGGTAGCCGGGCCGGATGGCGGGATGTCCGGCGCGCAGGGCCTCGGCCAGCACCGGGTCGCACTTCAGGGTGACGCGCAGGCCCTGCCCGCCGCCCTCGACGAACCAGCCGAACACCTTGCCGGCCACCTTGTAGACCTGCACCTCCGGCCCGAACGGATGGTCGAGCGCCGCGCCCGGCAGGGCCGACATCCGGCGGTGCAGGTCCGCGGGCCCGATCACTTGATCCACTCTCCCGTCACCGGGTGCGGATAGTGGAAAGGGTGGATCCCCTGCCTCGGCCAGCGGGGCGCCGGAGCGGACACGATCTCGTCCGGCCCCTTCGGGTTCTCCGGATAGGTCTGCTTGTAGGCGGCGACCATCAGGGGGTTGGTCTCGGAATGAGCCCAGCCGGCGTCGTAGTCGGCCTGCCAGACCACGCGGTAGTCGAACACCTTGAACTTCCAGACCCCGTCGACCTTCACGTACTCGTTCTCGTAGACGCCGCCCTCCCAGAACTGGCTGGGGATGTTCGGCGGCGGGTTGGGGTGGGTCTCGTGCACCCCGCCCTGCATGAAGGTGCGGAAGCGGCCGAAGGCCCGGGTCCGGTCGGGGGAGACGTCGACGATGTCCTGCACGATCAGGTGCTCGAACAGGAGGCCGTCGGCGGGGCCGTTCATCCCCGTGGCGCCGCCGTAGAGCCGGCGCGCGCCCTCCTTGCCGCGGAACACCCCGCCCATGAAGCGCAGCTCCGCGTCGTCGGCGAACAGGTCGACGATGGCCGGGAACAGGCACTTGTCCATGTAGTAGCCGTACTTGAACTGCAGCTCGCGCACGGCCTTCACGTCCTGCAGGATCCCCAGCTCGTGGCGGGTCTGCTCCAGCTCGCGGCGCAGGGCCGCGACGTCGTCTTCCAGGGACATGATCAGCGCCTCGTCTGCGGTTGCTCGGGGGAGGGGTTCGGCGGCGGGCCCTGGGTCTGCCAGTGCGGCCGCGCGCCGGCCAGCATGGCGTCCAGGTCGTCGGCCAGCTCCATGTAGCGGCCCGACAGTGCGTCGTAGCGGCCCGAGGCCAGGTCGAGCACCCGCTGGGCGCAGCGGTCCAGGTCGGCGGAGGCGCCGGGGTTCTGGGACTGGGCCTTCAGCCGCTCCACCATGCCGGGCAGCCACTTCTGCGCGCCGGGATCGTTCATGGTGTCGTTGGCGATGCCGGTGAACACGAAGCCCGGATCGATGGCGAAGGCCTTGATCCCGTGCTCGGCGCCTTCCAGCGCCACCTCCTCGACCAGCCGGCTCTGGGCGATCTTGCCGGTGCAGTAGGCGGACATGTAGGCCGCGGCCATGCGCGCGGCGAGCGCCGAGACGACGACCACCCGCCCGCCCTTGCGCGCGACCATGCCCGGCAGGACCTCGCGCAGGAACAGCACCGGCGCCTTGATGTGCACCTCCTGGGCGCGCCACCAGGCGTCCGGGTCGATCTCCCACAGCGGCCCGAACGGCCCGGGCACCCCGGCGTTGTTGACCAGCAGGCCGATCGGCCCGAGCGCGCCCTCGGCGGCCTTCACCGCCGCGGCCACGGAGGCCCGGTCGCTGACGTCCGCCGGCGCCGCGGCGGCCTTGCCGCCCGCCGCCTCGATCTCGCGGGCGACCGCGTCCAGCTGGTCGCGGCTGCGCGACACCAGGGCCACCTTCGCCCCCTCCGCCGCCAGCCGCATGGCGATCGAGCGGCCGAAGCCGCGGCCCGCCCCGGTCACGAGCGCGACCTGTCCGTCCAGCACTCCCATCTTCACTCCCTGTCCCGTTGTCGGTTGTCGCGTTCAGGCCTTCAGCGGCCCCTCGATCGGCCTGGACCGCACCGTCCGGATGCGGGTCACCTTGCCGTCCCTGAGCGTGTAGAAGGCGATCACGCCGCCGCGGATCACCTCGCCCGCCTTCATCGGCGCGATCGGGAAGTCCGGCGCGTCGGCGTGGGCGGTGAACTGCATCGACACGTCCGCCGCCAGCCCGTCCTCGTCGGCGACCACCTGGTGCACCGTCAGGGTCTCGCGCACGGCCCGGTTCATCGCCCGGTAGAAGTCGACGATCGCCTGGCGGCCGCGGATCTCGCCGACCGAGCCCAGCTCCAGCACCACGTCCTCGGCGTAGAAGCGGCTGTAGCCCTCGTAGTCGCAGCGCGAGAACGCCCGGGTGTATTCCTCAATAAACTCTCGCTTGTTCATGCTTGCGCTGGAGCGCCCCTCCGTCTTCGGCCGGCCTGTCGCTGAACCACCGGTCCGCCACCTTCACCCGCATCGCCCCGATCCCCTCGATGCGCGCGTCCATCACGTCGCCGGGCAGGACCTGGGACACCCCGTCGGGAGTGCCGGTGTAGATCAGGTCGCCCGGGTGCAGGGTGTAGAAGCTGGAGGCGTACTCGATCAGGGCCGGCACGTCATGGATCAGGGCCGAGGTGTTGGACGCCTGCCGCCGCTCCCCGTTCACCTCCAGCGACAGGTCCAGCCGCCCCGGGTCGCCGATCTCGTCGGCGGTGACGATCCAGGGCCCGAGCACGCCGTAGCTGTCGCAGGACTTGCGCAGCACCGGCCACTCCGGCCCGCGCACGGTCATGTCCAGGCCGATGGCGTAGCCGAACACGTGCTCCAGCGCCGCCTCCCGCGGGACCTGGGAGGCGGTCCGGCCGATCACCACGACCAGCTCCACCTCGTGGTCGCTGCGCCGCTCGGGGAAGCGCAGCCGCACCTCGTCGGAGGGGCCGATCAGGCAGGAGCGGGCCTTGAGGAACAGGCCGTGGTCCTTCAGGTCCGCGAAGCTGCGGCCGAAGCCGATGCCGGCGTCGGCGTGCGCCTCGTCGATGTGCAGGCGGTAGTTGATCGGCGCGCCGATGATCTTGCCGGGCGCGGCCACCGGGCTCTCCAGCCGCACGCGCTGCAGCGGGATCGCCGCCGTCCGGTCCGCGCCGGCGGCGGCGAGGGCGTCCCCGAGCTCCAGCGCCTGGCGGATGATCCAGTCCGCGGGCCCGGGCGGCCAGGGCGGGCTGCGGTCGAACAGGCCGGTGACGTCGATCACCTGATCGCCCTGCACCAGGCCGATGCGGTCGCGGTCGAAGCGGCACAGCTTCATGCCCGCGCCTCGCGCCAGAGGCCGAGCGCCCTGTGGACCGGCCGGTCGGACACGGCGAAGAGCACGCACCCCTCCGGCGACGACAGCCGCCACGGCGTCCAGCCGGGCAGCGCCAGCACGTCCTTCGGCCCCAGCTCGAACCGCTCGCCGCCGACCTCGGCCGTCGCCGTCCCCTCGTGGGCCAGCAGCACCGCGCTGTCGGTGGACCGGACCGGCCGGCCCTCGAAGCCGCGGGGCAGGAGCGTCAGGCTCGCCTCGAGCGTCGGCATGGCCAGGGCGCCCCCCGCAGGGCCGGCGTAGTCGAGCCGCCAGCCGAGCCAGGGGTCCGGCTGGGCCGAGCGACGCAGCTCCTCCAGCGCCTCGCGCGCCCGGGCGTAGGGGCAGTGGAACGGGGCGCCGGACCCCGCCGCCGCCCCGGAGTCCTGCGGCCCGCCGGGTTCCTCGCGGAACCCCGCCTTGAGGAAGCCGACCAGCGGCACGTCCAGCCCGTCCAGCCAGACCATGGGCGCGTCCGCGGCTTCAGCCTGGCCGTGCTCGTGCCAGCTCCAGGCCGGGGTGACGATGAAGTCCCCCGGCGCCATCAGCACCTTCCGCCCGTCGACGGCCGTGTAGGCGCCCTCGCCCTCCAGCACGAAGCGGATGGCCGTCTGGGTGTGGCGGTGCGGCGGGGCGGTCTCGCCGGGCAGGATCAGCTGCAGGCCCGCATAGAGGGTGTCGGTCGCCTGCCGGCGGCCGGGCAGGCCGGGGTTGGCCAGCACCAGCACCCGCCGCTCGGCCTCGGCGGCGGTGATCAGGGCGCCGGCCTGCAGCAGCGCCGGCCGCACCTCGCCGTAGCGCCAGCGGAACGGGACCGCCTGCGGCTGCGGCTCGCGCGGCGCCAGGGCCGCCAGGCTGTCCCACAGCGGTTCGAGCGCCGCGCCCTGCAGGTCGCGGCGGTATTCGGTCATGCCGGGGGGAGCCTCTGGGGGCGCCTTCAGGGCCATTCGACTGTTTCCTCGCCGGCAACTGGACAGCCGGCGGCGGGCCGCGTCAACGCCCGATCTCCGCCACCTCCGCGCAGACCGCCCCGGTCAGGGCCGACAGCTCCGCCGCGCTCGCCACGAAGGCCGGCGCCAGATAGACCGTGCGCCCGAACGGACGGACCCACACGCCACGCGCCGCCAGGGCGGCCTTCAGCCGGTTCAGGTCGGGCCGCGCCTTCAGCTCCACCACCCCGATCGCGCCCATCACCCGCACGTCCGCGACCGCGTCCAGGCTTCGGCACGGCTCCAGCTCGCGCGCGAGCTGGGCGCCGATGGCGGCCGCCTGCCGCAGCCGCGGCTTGGTCTCGAACAGGTCGAGCGAGGCGTTGGCGGCGGCGCAGGCGAGGGGATTGGCCATGAAGGTCGGCCCGTGCATCAGGGCGTGCATGGGATCGTCCGACCAGAAGGCCTCGAACACCTGGCGGCTCGCGACGGTGGCGGCCAGGGGCAGGGTCCCGCCGGTCAGGGCCTTGCCGAGGGTGAGGATGTCCGGACGCACCCCCGCCTGCTGATGGGCGAACATGGTCCCGGTGCGCCCGAAGCCGGTGAAGATCTCGTCGAAGATCAGGTAGAGCCCGTGCCGGTCGCAGGCCTCGCGCAGCCGGACCAGCACCTGCGGCTCGTGGAACAGCATCCCGCCCGCCCCCTGGACCAGGGGCTCGACCAGCACGCCGGCGAGGCCGCCCGCCTGCGCCTCCAGGAAGGCGTCCAGCGCGGCGGCGGACGCCTCGTCCCGCGGCAGCTCGAGGATCGGGTGCTCGGCCAGGACGCCGGCGAACAGGGCGTGCATGCCCTCCTCCGGGTCGCACACCGCCATGGTCGCGAAGGTGTCCCCGTGGTAGCCGCCCCTGAAGGCCAGGAAGCGGGTGCGGCCCCGCTCGCCCCGGTTCAGCCAGGCCTGGACCGCCATCTTCATGGCCACCTCGACCGCCACCGATCCGGAGTCGGAGAAGAACACCCGCTCGAACGGCGCGCCCAGCAGGGCGCAGAGCCGGCGCGCCAGGTCGAGCGCCGGCTGGTGCGCCAGGCCCCCGAACATGACGTGGGGCATCAGGGCGAGCTGGCGCTCCACCGCCTGGCGGATGTGGGGGTGGTTGTAGCCGTGGCAGGCGGTCCACCACGAGGCCGTGCCGTCGACCAGCTCGCGCCCGTCGGCCAGGACGATGCGCGCCCCCTGCGTGCGCGCGACCGGCAGGGGGTCGGCCTCGGTCTTCATCTGGGCGTAGGGCCGCCAGACGTGCTTCAGGCCGGCCGAGAACCAGTCGGGTTGGCTTCCCATGGCCGCGGGCCTACACCCAAGGCGAACCCGAGCGCCAGATGTCCCGTTTCGACGACCTGTTCCTGAGCGAGCTGGAGCGCGCCGAGGCCCTCGGCCGGCGACGCCGGCTGCGCGCCGTCGAGCCGCTGGACGGCGGGCGCGTGCGCCTGGACGGCCGCGAGCTCGTGGACGTCTCCTCCAACGACTACCTGGGCCTGGCGCGCCATCCCGCCCTGATCGAGCGCGCGCGGGACTGGGCCGCCCGCTACGGGACCGGCTCGGGCGCCTCACGGCTGGTGCGCGGGACCTTCGAGCCGCATGCGGCGCTGGAGGCGCGGGTGGCTGAGCTGAAGGGGACGGAGGCCGCCCTGATCTTCGCCTCCGGCTGGCAGCTGAACGCCGCGGTGATCCCGGCCCTGCTGCGCGCCGCCCGCCGGGACGGGCCGCCGCTGGTGTTCGCCGACGAGCTGATCCACGCCTCCATGCACCAGGGCCTGAGGGCCGCGGGGGTGAAGCCCGTCCGCTTCGCGCACAACGACCTGGAGGCGCTCGATGGGCTGCTGGCCGAGCGCGCCGGCGAGCCGGGCCGGCGGTTCGTCCTCACCGAGAGCGTGTTCAGCATGGACGGGGACCGGGCCGACGTGGCGCGGCTGGCCGGGATCGCCGGGCGCCACGGCGCCTTCCTCTATCTGGACGAGGCCCACGCCACCGGGGTGCTGGGCCCGCGCGGCATGGGGCTGGCCGGGCTCGCCCCCGGCCGGGTGGACCTGGTGATGGGCACCTTCTCCAAGGCGCTGGGCTCGATGGGCGGCTATGTCGCCGGCTCGCGGGCCCTGTGCGACTACCTCGTCGGGGCGGCCTCGGGCTTCGTCTACACCACCGCCCCGCCCCCGCCGGTGCTGGGCGCCGTCGACGCGGCCCTGGAGCTGGTCCCCGGCCTGGAGGCCGGGCGGACGCGCCTGCAGGCGATGGCCGAGGGCCTGCGCGACGCCTTCGCCCAGGCCGGGATCGACACCGCCGGCTCCACCACCCAGATCGTGCCGGCCCTGGTCGGGGGAGAGGCCCAGACCCTGGCGCTGGCCCGCGCGATCCAGGACGAGGGCTTCCTGGCCGTCGCCATCCGCCCGCCGACGGTGCCGGAAGGCTCCAGCCGCATCCGCTTCGCGCTCAGCGCCGCCCACGGCGAAGGCGACATCGAGCGCCTGGGGCGCGCCGTGGCCCGGCTGTGGCCGCGCGCGGCGGCCGCCTGATGCCCGCGCGCGGCGTCTTCGTCACCGGCACGGACACCGGGGTCGGCAAGACCGTGGCCTCGGCCGTGCTGGTCCGCGCCTGGGGCGCGGACTACTGGAAGCCGGTGCAGACCGGCCTGATCGAGGAGCGCGGCGACACCCCGACGGTGGCCGAGCTCGCCGGACTGCCGCAGGAGCGGCTGCATCCTCCGCGGCACGCCTTCGCCCCGCCCCTGTCGCCGCACGCCGCCGCGGCCGGGACGCCGATCGCCCTGGACGACTTCGCCCTGCCCGCCTCGCCGCGGCCGATCGTGGTCGAGGGCGCGGGCGGCGCCCTGGTCCCGCTGAACGGCGGGGACCTGACCATCGACCTGATCGCCCGCCTGGGGCTGCCGGCCGTCCTGGTCGCCGCCGACCGGCTGGGGGCCATCAACCACGCCCTGCTGACCCTGGAGGCCCTGGCCCGCCGGAGCCTGCCGGTGCTGGGCGTGATCCTCACCGGCGGCCCCTTCGCCGACAACGCCGAGGCCATCGCCCGCCACGGCCGCGCCCGCATCCTCGCCCGCCTGCCCTGGGCCGAGCGCCTGGATGCGGAGGTGATCGCGACCTGGGCGGGCCAGGTCCCCGGCCCGGAGCTGCTCGGCGGCTGACGCCTCGACGCGGCCGCGGGTTTGCCGCTAGGGTCAGGCTGCCTGATGGACCGAGGGAGGGGGCCGCATGGCGGGCCGGGACCGCGCGGAGCTGACGCGTCTGGGCGAGGCGCTGCTGGAGGCCCTCGCCGCCCGCGATCCCGCGCGCCTGCCGCTCGCGCCGGGCGCCCGCTATACCGAGGACGGCCAGGATCTCGACTTCGGCGACGGCTTCTGGGGCACGGCCGACGCCGTCGGAGGCTACCGCAACCTGTTCGTGGACGCCGAGACCGGCCAGGCCGGCGGCTTCGCGGTGATGCGCGAGAACGGCGCGCCGGTGATCCTGACCTTCCGGCTGAAGGCGGGGCCGGCCGGGATCGGGGAGATCGAGGCCGTCGTGACCCGCCGCGCGGCCGAGCTCGGCTCGATGAACGAGGGCCCGGACCTGCTGGAGGCGCGCGGCGGGCCCGATCCCCGGTGGGCCGAGCCGGTCCCGCCCGGGCGGCGCGCGGCGCGCGAGGCCCTGATCGCCTCGGCCGACAGGTACTTCCAGGCGCTGGAGAAGAACGACGGACGCAAGGACTATTCCTTCTTCGCCGAGGACTGCCTGCGCTGGGAGAACGGGCTGCTGACCACCCTGAACCGGGAGCTGCGCTACGGCGAGGGCGTCGGGGAGGGCCGCGGGGACGACATCCTGGCCGGCTTCGCCGCCAAGCCCGCGCGCGAGCAGTTCGAGCTCGGCTACTTCGCCTTCGTGGACCGGATCCGGCGGCGCTTCCCGATCGTCGACGCCGAGCGGGGCGTGGTGTTCGCCATGGGCTTCTTCGACCACTCCGGCACGGTCCACCGCATTCCCCTGACCGACGGGCGGGTGGTGGAGGCGGGGCTGCGCCAGCCCTTCACCTGGCAGATCGGCGAGGCCTTCAAGGTCGAGGACGGGCGGCTGACCCGCATCGAGGCGGTGATGAAGCGCTGCCCCTACGGCATGCGCTCCGGCTGGGACTGACGGACGACACAAGGGGACTGGGAGGACACTCATGAACGCCAAGCTGCTCGCCGGGACCGCGCTCGCGGCCCTGGCCCTGACGATCTCGGCCGCGACGCCCGCGGCGGCCGACCCGCCGCCGATCTCCGGGCCGGTCCAGTGCGACCGCGCCTGCCTGCAGGACGCCGTCGACAAGGTCCTGGCGGCCATGGTGGCGCACGACGCCCGGCGCCTGCCGCTGTCGCCGGACGTCCGCTACACCGAGAACGGCAACGAGCTCGCCCTGAACGACGGCTTCTGGAACACCGCCTCGGGCCGGGGCAGGTACAGCCACTACTTCCTGGACCCGCGCACCAACCAGGCGGGCTTCTTCGGGGTGATGAAGGAGAACGGCCAGGACGTGATCATGGCCATGCGCATCGCGCTGGAAGGCCGGCAGGTCTCGGAGATCGAAACCATCTACGGCCGCTCGGGCCTCGGCTCGACCGGGCCCTCCGGGGCCTCGACCCTGGAGGCCATGGGCAAGCCCGACGACATCTGGCTGCAGGACATCCCGCCCGGCCGGCGCGCCACCCGCGAGGACCTGATCCGGATCTCGAACATGTACTTCACCGGCCTGCAGAACAACGACGGCAAGGGCGACTACTCCTTCTTCGCCGACGACTGCTACCGCCTGGAGAACGGCATGCAGACCACCAGCGGCCCGCACCCCATGCCGCCGCGGCCGAACGCGCCCCCGCGCCAGGGGCCGAACGTGCTGGGCATGGGCTGCAAGCAGGGCTTCGAGACCGGCTACTTCCGCATCGTCACCCGCATCCGCGACCGCAGGTTCCCGCTGGTGGACGAGGACAAGGGCGTGGCCTTCGCCTTCGGCTTCTTCGATCACGCCGGCAACGTGCACAACTTCCCGCTCTCGGACGGGACCATCTCGCCGGGCGGGATCAACGCCCCCTTCACCTGGGAGATCGCCGAGGCGTTCAAGATCGTCGACGGCAAGATCAAGACCGTCGAGGCGGTGCTGAACAACGTGCCCTACGGCAACAAGGGCGGCTGGGAGGGAAAATAGGCCTCCCGGGGAGCCCGCCCCCCCCCGGGCGGGCTCACCAGCCGGACTTCATCCCGTACGGAACCGGGTCGAGCACGGCCTCCACGCGCACGATCCTGCCGTCCACGATCTTGAACAGCTCGAAGATCTCGAACGAGTAGGGGGCGTCGAACGGCGGCGGGACGTGCAGGGTGGAGCCGTCGGTCATCTTCACGTCCTTGATCACCCCGGCGTGGTCGAAGAACACGATGGCGAAGCCCAGGCCCTTCTCCACGTCCATGATCGGATAGCGCCGCTCGCGCACGTGGGTGATGAAGGGCGAGAAGTGGGTGGCGAACTGGGCCCCGCAGCTCATCTTCTGCATCGCCGCCGGCGCGTCGGGATTGCCGGCGGTGATCATGCCGTTCTCGATCCTCTGGCAGTTGGGATCGAAGGGGGTGAGGGTCTCGGTCGCCCGCTCCAGGCCCTCGAAGTAGGAGTCGGTGATCGCCACCATCCCGGCGCGGTCGCGGCGCTGGGCCGCCGGCACGTCCTGGTAGAACACCGGCTTGGGCGTCAGGACCGGGGGCGGGGCGTTGGCGAACGGCCCCTGGCCGGGCGTGCGGCGGGCCACCAGCATCTCGATCTGGTTGATCTTCGTCGCGCTCTGGATCTGCAGCCGCACGCCGACGATGGCTTCGCGGCCGCTCTCCCTGACGGTGAAGAAGGCGCCGGCCTCCTGGGTGGCGGGATCGACGAAGGTCAGCTTGTAGTCCCCGAGGGAGTCGATGGTCCCCCAGAGCCCGTCCCCGAGCCTCAGCACCGAGCCGTTCTCGGTGTAGCGGGCCTCGCGGGTGAGCGGCAGGCGGGAGGGGTCCTTCGCCGCCAGGGCCTGCATGTAGCGGTCCAGGAAGCCGTTCAGGCAGGTCCGGTCGCAGACCGGCGGGATGATCGCGGCGGGCTGGGCCAGGGCCGCCGGGCCCGCCAGCAGGGTCACGGCCGCGCCGAGGGCGGCCAGGATGCGCTTCATCGGAAGTTCCCCCTTCTGTCCCGTGGCGCCCAGCGGACGGACGGCGGCGAGCCTGTTCCCCATCCCCGGCCTCGCGCGCCGGGCGTCTCAGGCGCCCTGACGATCGGCCGAGCTTAGGCCCGAAACGGGCGGTCGCGCTAGGCGTAGGCCGCCGCCCGGGCGCGGACCTCGGCGGGGCCGAAGCGGGCGCGGTACTGGGCCGGGGTCATGCCGGTGGCGCGCTTGAACAGGCCGCGGAAGAAGGCGGCGTCGTCATAGCCCACCGCCGAGCTGACCGCCTGGATCGGGTCGCAATCCCGCTCGAGCATGGCCTTGGCGAGCTCCACGCGCAGGGCCTGCAGATAGGCCCCCGGCTGGCGGCCCGTCGCCGCCTTGAACCGGCGCACCAGGGTCCGTTCGCCGAGGCCCGCCTCCGCGGCCAGGGCGCGGATCGACAGGCCCTGACGGTAGTTGGCCTTCAGATAGGCCTCCGCGGCCCGGACCCGCTCGTCGCGGTGGTCCGGCGACAGGGGCAGGACCGCATAGCCCGCCTGGCTGAGCCGCGGCATGTCCAGGAGCAGCGCCTTGGCGCACTGCACCGCCACGTCGTGGCCGCAGAGCTTCTCGATCAGGTAGAGGCTGACGTCGACCGAGGCGTGGATCCCGCCCGAGCACAGCACCCGCGCCTCCTCGGTCACCATCAGCTCCGGCTTCCAGATCGCCCTGGGCCAGCGGCGGGCGAACTCGGCGGCGAAGGCCCAGTGGGTGGTCGCCGGGCGGCCGTCCAGCAGGCCGGCCTCGGCCAGGTACATGGCCCCCATGCACACCCCGGCCACATAGGCGCCGGCGTCGTACTGGCGGCGCAGCCAGGCTGTGAGCGCCCGGTTCTGCTCGAGCTTGCCGTCGATCTCCGTGCCCGAGGTGGGGACGATGACCACGTCGGCGCGTTCGATGTCGTCCAGGGCGGCGTGGGGGGTGAGCCCCAGGCCGTACGGGCTCCTCACCGGCCGGCCGTCCAGCGAGGCCGTGGTGACCCGGAAGCGGGGCTCGGGCGCCTCGCCGTGCAGCTCGCGCCAGAGGGCGCCGGCGGAGTGGAAGATCTCCACCGGCATGACGGCGGTGGAGCTGAGGCCGTCGTCCAGCAGCACCACCGTCACCTCGAGCCGCCGGGGCGGCGACTCCGGTCCGAAGTCCATGGCTCCCCCCGACGCCTCAGGCCCGCGCCGTGGTCGGGTCGATCACCCCGGAGATCTCGGTGATCTTCGAGGCCGGGAAGCCCGACAGCCGCGCGTGCTCCTGGATGACCCCTTCGTCCTCGGCCAGGTAGACGCAGAAGGTCTTGTCCCTGGCTATGAAGGACTGCACCCACTGCACCCTGGGCGCGAGCTGGGCCAGGGCGCCGTTGGAGGTCGCCGCCGCGCCCTTCAGCTGGTCCGGGCCGAGCTTGTCCACGCCGGGGATGTCGCGTTCGATGACGTAGCGCTTCATCTGCGCCTCCTGTTGTCGTTCACGGGACCCAGCTTCCGCCGAACGCCGTTTTGCGAACAGGGGGCGATCCTGACATCCGGCAGGGGCGCGCGCGCCCCTTGCCATGGTCCGTCCCGCCTGCTTTGTGGCCGCCCTGAGTTCGACAGGGAGAACGCTCATGGCCAAGATCATGGTCACCATCGCCCCGACGGGCGGCATGTCTATGAAGACGGCCAACCCGGCCCTGCCGACCCAGCCGGACGAGATCGCCGACGACGTCTACAAGTGCTGGAAGGCGGGCGCCGCGATCACCGCCATCCACGCCCGCCGGCCCGACGACCAGGCCACCTGCAACGCCGACATCTACCGGGCGATCAACACCAGGATCCGCGAGCGCGGCTCGGACATCATCCTCAACAACTCCACCGGCGGCGGCAATTCCGGCGACATGCTGGTCGAGCGGCCGGACGGGCTGTGGGAGTCCAACTGGGAGGAGCGGCTGAAGGGCTGCGACGGCGGCGCGGAGATGTGCACCTTCGACGGCGTCACCGTGGTCGACACCGTGGGCGCGCCCCGGGAGGTGGTGGTGATCACCCCGCCGAGCCGCTGCGAGACGCTGGTCAAGCGCATCATCGAGAAGGGCGCCAAGCCGGAGTGGGAGGTGTTCTCCCCCGAGCACATCCTGCAGGACGTCACCCGGCTGATCCAGAAGGGCTACGACAAGCCGCCCTACTACATCAACATGGTGCTGGGCGGGGACAAGGGCTTCCAGGGCGCCATGCCCTACTCCTTCGACGTGCTGAGCTTCATGGTGAAGTGCCTGCCGCCGCAGTCGATCTGGTGCGTGTCGGGCATCGGCCCGGCCCAGCTGCCGGCCACCACCCAGGCGATCCTGATGGGCGGGCACGTGCGCGTGGGCCTGGAGGACAACCACTATTACGCCCAGGGCCAGAAGACCAACAACCTCGCCCTGGTCGAGCGCCAGGTGCGCATCCTGCGCGAGCTCGGCCACGAGCCCATGAGCGCCGGCGAGGCCCGCGACCTGCTGGGGCTCAAGCCGGTGAAGGTGTGAGGCCTCTCCTCCCCTGCCCGCGGGGGAGGGGGACCCCGAAGGGGTGGAGGGGGCCGGGGCCGTGCGCCGGCTCGCCCCCTCCGTCGCTCCGCGACACTTCACCCGCAAGCGGGGGAGGAGATCAGTTCGGCAACCCCAGCGCCTGGCGCGCCTCGCCGGGGGTGGCGGCGCGGGAGCCGAGCCGCTCCACCAGCTCCACCGCCTGGCGGACCATGGCGGCGTTGTCCTTCGCCTGGCGTCCCTTGCCGAGGTAGGTGGAGTCCTCGAAGCCGGTCCTGACGTTGCCGCCGAGCAGCACCGACTGGGCGGCCATCGGCCAGGAATGGCGGCTGACGCCGAAGCCCTGCCACACCGCGCCCGGCGGCAGGTTGTTCTTGCAGTAGATCATCGCCTCGGGCGTGGCGTGGACGCCGTACTTCGTCCCCATCACGATCGAGTACATGCCCGGCCCGTCGAGCACGCCCTCGGCGATCAGGTCCTCGGCGAACACCAGGTCGCCGGTGTCGAAGCACTCGATCTCGGGCTTCACGCCGCAGTCGCGGAAGATGGCGCCCATCTGGGTCATCATCTTCTTGGTGTTGATCGCCACGCGCCCGTTGAACTGCATGGTGCAGACGTCGAGCGTCGCCAGCTCGGGCCTCAGCGCCTGGATGTGCTCGGTGCGGCGGTCGGCCGTCATCATGTTGGTCCCGGGGCCGGGCATGGCCGGGTCCTCGTCGCTCTGCGCCCAGCCGCAGCCGGGGCCGGTGGTCAGGTTGAGGATCAGCTCGTTGTTCTTCTGGCGGACGCGGTTGTAGACCTCGGCGTAGTCCTCGAGGTCCGTCGAGGGCGTCCCGTCCGGCTTGCGCACATGGATGTGGATGATGGAGGCCCCCGCCTCGCCCGCCTCCAGCGCCGCATTGGCCACCTCCTCGTTCGACTTGGGGAAGGCCGGGTGGTTCGGCGCCGGCGAGGCGCCGGTCACGGCGCAGGTGATGATGATCCTGTCCTTGATCGCCACGGTGTCCTCCTTGCCCCCGGCCCGGACCGGAGTCCGCGCCCGCCGGGGCGGCCCTGTCAATCGACCGCCTCGGCCGGGACGGCGGCGAGCTTCAGGCTGAGGGCCCACAGCCGGCGGCGCGCGCCGGCGTCATAGGCCTGGTCGTTGGCGCGCGAGAGGCTGGTCCGGTCGTAGTAGACGCCGGTGTCGCCCTCCACCTCCGGCGAGGCGGCCAGGCGGAACACCGCGGCGGCCCCGTCCTCGACCCTGCTGCGCGGCTCCAGTCCCTGGCCGGACACCATGTTGGTGTTCATGAAGGTCGCCGGGTGCAGGGCCGTGACGGTCACCCCGGTCCCCTTCAGCCGTTCGGACAGGTCGAAGGTGAACATGATCTGGGCCAGCTTGGACTGGCTGTAGGCGCGGAAGCCCGAATAGTCCCGCTCCAGCATGACGTCGTCGAAGTCGATCGGGGCCTGGCCGACGGAGGCCACGTTGACGATCCGGGACGGGGCGCCCTCCCGCAGCAGGGGCAGCAGCATCAAGGTGAGCAGCACATGCGAGAGGTAGTTCACCTGGAAGTGCAGCTCATGGCCGTCGCGGCTCTCGGTCCGCGGCTGGCCGGCGAACAGGCCGACGCCGGCGTTGTTGACCAGGATCTGCAGCCGCTCGTGCTCGGCGAGCACCCGGCGGGCCATCTCGCGCACCTCGTCCAGGCAGGCGAGGTCCGCCCGGTGGAACCGCAGCCTCGCGTCCGGGACTTCGGCGCGGATCTGCGCCATCACGGCCTCGCCCTTGGCGGCGTCGCGGCCGTGCAGCAGCACTTCCGCACCTTGGCGGGCCAGCTCCAGGGCGACGAGCCTGCCGACGCCGTCGGTGGCGCCGGTGACCAGGGCGGTCTTGCCTTGCAGGGACATGGACGGTCCTCCCGGACCGGAGCCTAAAGCCCGAGCGCCCCCGCCGCCAGCGTCGCCACGTCCTCCAGCGTCCCCTCGGCGGAGACCTCGGTCCAGCCGGGCTCCAGCTCGGGCTCGGCCTGGGCCCGCGCGACCTCGGCCGTGGCGTCCGACGCGTCGCCCGAGCGGCCCGCCACCCGCGCCAGCCGGACCTGAAGGCCCGCACGGAGCCACAGCCCGCGGAACGCCGGCGCGACCGCGGCGATCGCCGACCGCGCCTCGGCCTGCTGGAAGGTGGCGTCGGCGAGCACGCTGCAGCGGGCCTGGAGCCCCCGCCGCGCCTCGGCCGCCAGGGCGCGGTAGACCTGAAGGCGGCGCGCCGGGCTGTAGGCGGCCTCGGGCAGGCGCTCGTCGGGCGCCGCGCCGGCCGCGGCCTTGCGCAGGACGTCCGTGCGCAGGATGCGCGCGCCGCAGACGCCGGGCAGGCGCGGCGCGATCCGGCGCGCCACCGCCGACTTGCCCGACCCGGAGAGCCCGCCGATCGCGACGAGCCGCGGCCCGACCGGCGCCAGCAGCTCCAGGCCCAGGCCGCGGTAGCCCGCGGCCTCCGCCGCATCGCCCGCCTCCATGGCCACGGCGCAGCGCACGGCGGCGCGCAGCGCCATGAAGGCCGGAAGCAGGGCCAGCCCCCCGGCCCCCTCGGCGGCCGCATCGAAGTAGCGGTTCATCGCGGCGTTGGCGTGGGCGGCGAGCCCGCGCCGGCGCAGGTCCATCAGCAGGAACGCCAGGTCATAGAGCACGTCCGAGGTGGCCAGGGCGGGGTCGAACTCCAGGGCGTCGAAGGCCAGGGCCCGCCCTTGGAACAGGCAGAGGTTGCGCAGGTGCAGGTCGCCGTGCCCGCGCCGCACCCGGCCCGCGGCGCGGCGGGCCTCGACCAGCGGCGCGGCCGCCGCCAGCGCCGCCTCGATCCCGGCGTAGAGATCGTCCGGCCCAGGGGTCAGGCCGTGGCGCGCGGCGCCCTCGGCCTCGGTGCGCCTCAGCCCCTCGACGATGCGGCGATAGTCCTGCGTCCGGCCGCCGGCGGCGGCGGGCGGCGCGGCGGCGTGGGCGCGCGCCACCGCCTCGGCCGCGGCCCCGACGTCCTCGACCCGGAGCCGCCCCGCCTGGGCCAGCTGGTCGAACAGGGCCCCGTCCGGGAAGCGGCGCATGACCACCAGCCACTCCTGCGCCTCGCCGGGCGCGTCCAGGCGCAGGCCCCCGGCGGTGCGCACCAGGGGCGCGCAGGCTAGGTAGAGCTCCGGCGCGAATCGGCGGTTCGCGTCGATCTCGGCCTCGCAGGCGAGGCGGCGCTTCTCCAGGGTGGAGAAGTCCACGAACGGCATGCGCAGGGCGCGCTTGAGCTTGTAGGCCCGGTCCGCGCCCAGGAAGACGTGCGACAGGTGGGTGTCGATCCGCTTCAGCGGACCCGGATCGCCCGTGGCCTCGCCGCTCTGCAGCGCCCGCACCGCCTCGGACTGGTCGTCGTTCATCAGGTCGCCTTCCGGACTCGCGCCCCGGCCGCTTCTGCTCCTATAGT
>Ga0164243_10007279_pt1 | contig 16544 bp, 14 predicted proteins | sample OricompcompostOP_FD_108781 | JGI IMG/M metagenome (GOLD analysis project Ga0164243, IMG submission 108781) | Organic Plus compost microbial communities from Emeryville, California, USA - Original compost - Organic plus compost (OP) | ecosystem: Engineered > Solid waste > Mixed feedstock >... | reverse complement strand
GGTCGCCGCGATCGCCTGCCGGTCGGCGGCCACGGCGTACCTGCTGATCCAGGGCGACGCCGGGCGGCCGGCGGCCGTCGCGACCACCCGTGACGGCGGCCGGGGCTGGCGGCGGGCCGCCGCGCCGGCCGGGACGCGGCTGGTCACCGCCGACGCCAGCGGCACCGTGACGGTCTGGGTGGCCGCGGACGGGCGGACGCTGACCGCCACCGGCGACGGCGAGGGCCCGTTCCGGGACGGGCCCGCCGCGCCGGGTGTGGCCCTCGGGCACGACGGCGACCGCACCTGGGTCGCCGACAGCCGGACCGTGACCGTCGTGGCCGCCGACGGACGGTGGACGATGCCGCTGCCGCCGTGGTGGGCCGAGCCCGGCGTCAGCCCTTCGCCAGGGCCCGGGAGATGACCAGCCGCTGGATCTGGTTCGTACCCTCGACGATCTGCAGGACCTTGGCCTCGCGCATGTAGCGCTCGACCGGGTGGTCGGCCACGTAGCCGTAGCCGCCGAGGACCTGGACCGCGTCGGTGGTCACCCGCATCGCGACGTCGGTGGCGAACAGCTTGGCCTTGGCGGCCTCCGTGGAGTACGGCCGGCCGTGGTCGCGCAGCCGCGCCGCCGCCAGGGTCAGCGCGCGGGCCGCGGCGACCTGGGTGGCCATGTCGGCGAGGAGGAAGCCCAGGCCCTGGAAGTCGATGATCGGGCGGCCGAACTGCTCGCGCTCGCGGGCGTACGCGGTCGCGTGGTCGAGGGCGGCCTGCGCGAGCCCGACCGCGCAGGCGGCGATGCCGAGGCGGCCCGAGTCGAGGGCCCGCATGGCGAGGCCGAAGCCGGCACCCTCCTCGCCGACCAACCGGTCGGCGGGCACCCGCGCGCCGTCGAAGACGATCTGGGCGACCGGGGAGGCGTGCAGGCCCATCGTGCGCTCCGGCGCCTGGGGCACGATGCCGGGCGTGCCGGCGTCGGCGAGCAGGCACGAGATGCCGCCCGGGCCGGGGCCGCCGGTGCGGACGAACAGGTTGAAGAAGTCGGCGGCGTGCGCGTGGGTGATCCACGCCTTGGTGCCGTCGACGACGTACGCGTCGCCGTCGCGGACCGCGCGGGTGGTCAGCGCGGCCGCGTCGGAGCCGCCCTGCGGCTCGGAGAGGCAGTACGCGCCGAGCAGCTCGCCGCCGAGCATGTCGGGCAGGAGCTTGCGCAGCTGCTCGCTGCCGGCCGCCGCGACCGGGAAGCACGAGAGGGTGTGGACGCTGACCGCCTCGGCCGCGACCAGCCAGCGGGACGCGAGGATCTCCAGCACCTGCAGGTACACCTCGTACGGCTGGCCGCCGCCGCCGACGTCCTCCGGGTACGGCAGGCCGAGCAGCCCGGCCCGGCCCAGCGTGCGGACGACCTCGCGCGGGAACTCGCGGCGCGCCTCGAACTCCGCGGCCCGGGGAGCCAGCTCGCGGTCGGCGATCTCGGTCGCGAGGTCCAGGAGATCCCCGGCCTCGTCGGTGGGCAGCACGCGGTCGATGGTCATCGCTCGGCCAACTCCCTGGACGTGAGGCACACCTGTAGCTTAACGGTCGTTCGGGTCCGTGGTGACCCTCTTTCAGGCGGGCCCACCCGGCGCGCCGAGGCGGCGGCGCAGCAGGGCCGCCTGGGGGTCGCTCAGGCCGGCAGCGACCGCCCGCTCGCAGGCCAGCGCCGCCTCGGGCCCCCGGCCCAGGCGGTGCAGCAGCTCGGCCCGGGACGCGTGCCACCACGGGTAGCCGTCCAGGCCCTCGATCGCGTCGACCAGGGCAAGCGCCGCGGCCGGCCCGTCGCGCTCGGCGACCGCGGCCGCCCGGTTGAGGCGGACCACCGGCTGGTCCTGGACCGACAGCAGCACGTCGTACCAGGAGACCACCGCGTCCCACGGCGTCGCCGCCCACGTCGGCGCCAGGTCGTGGCAGGCGGCGATCGCGGCCTGCACCACGTACGGGTCGGGCCGGTCCGGGGTACGGCGCAGCGCGGCGCCGACCAGCGCGACGCCCTCGCGGATCGCGTCCCGGTCCCAGCGTGACCGGTCCTGGTCGGCCAGCAGCACCGGCAGCCCGTCCGCGCCGACCCGGGCTTTCCGCCGGGCGTCCTGCAGGAGCAGCAGCGCCAGCAGGCCGGCCACCGTCGCCTCGTCGGGCATCAGCTCCGCGAGCAGCCGGGCCAGCCGGATCGCCTCCCCGGACAGCGAGGCCCGCACGACGTCGGCGCCGGCGCCGGCGGCGTACCCCTCGTTGAAGATCAGATAGATGGTGGCCGCGACGCCGCGCAACCGGCCCGGCAGCTCGCCGGCATCCGGCACCCGGTACGGGATGCCGGCGAGCTTGATCTTCTGCTTGGCCCGGGTCAGCCGCTTCGCCATCGTCGCCTCGGGCACCAGCAGCGCACGCGCCACCTCGGCCGTCGACAGCCCGCCGAGGGTACGCAGGGCGAGCGCCACCTGCGCGTCCACCGCCAGCGCCGGGTGGCAGCAGGTGAAGACCAGCCGCAGCAGGTCGTCCCGGACGACGTGCGCCGGCTCGGGACCCGGGTCGGCGGCGAGCATCGCGTCCGCCTCCTTCCCGGCGCGGCGCGCCTCGCGGCGGATGATGTCGACCGCCCGCCGCCTCGCGGTGACCAGCAGCCAGCCGCCGGGGCTGTCGGGCACGCCGTCGGCCGGCCACCGCTCCAGCGCGCGGACGACGGCGTCCTGGACCGCGTCCTCGGCGAGGTCGACGTCGCCGAGGACGCGGACGAGCGTGGCCAGGACGCGGGCCCGCTCGTCGCGGACCAGCCGTACCAGCTCTTCCGTCACTGACCCTCAGCGACCCTCAGCGACCGAAGTCGATCACCGGACGGACCTCGACGGCGCCGTTCCACGCGCCGGGGATCGTCGCCGCGACCCGCACGGCCTCGTCGAGGTCCGCGCACTCCAGCAGGTAGAACCCGGTGAGGGCCTCCTTGGTCTCGGCGTACGGCCCGTCGCTGGTGACCACGTCGCCACCCTTGCCACCGGCGACCCGCACGGTCGTGGCGGTCGGGGTCGGGTAGAGCGCGGCACCACCCCGGATCACCGCGGCGGCCGCCTGCCCGAACTCCTGGTAGTCCTTGATCTCCTCGGCGTACTCCGGCCGGGTCCAGTCGACGTCCGCGCTGTAGATGATCGCTGCGTACTGTGGCATCGGTCCTGCTCCTCGTCATGCCGTGGCCGGCGCCCTCCGCCGGCCTCCACGATAAGGACGAACGGCGGACCCCCGTCCAGGACATCTCTGGTTCGATCAGTGCGATGCGACGGCGCGCTGCCGCCCGGATACGCGGGGCTGGCCGACCGGGCGGTCCGGTGGCACGGTGGTGAGGATGTCGCGTTAAGGGCCGCCGACCTGGCCGAGGCCGCGGACGTGGCCGACGCGATCGTGGCTCACACTCTGGAGCGATACCCGGGTTCTTGATCTAGGAGCCGTGTGCCCCGAGACTGGCGGCGTGCATGCGATCGAGACCGCGCTCATCGTGCCGATCCCCGAGGCCGAGGCCGCGGTCGGGCCCCACCGGGCCGGGCTCGACAACGCCGCCCGGTGGGGGGTTCCGGCGCACGTGACGGTGCTCTACCCGTTCGTGCCGCCGGACGCGATCACCGACGACGTGCTCGACGCCGTGCGGGAGACCGTCGCGCGGACGCCGCGGTTCGACGTGACCTTCACCCACGTCGGGTGGTTCGGCGACCGGGTCGCGTGGCTCGCGCCGCGGCCCGCCGAGCCGTTCCGGGAGCTGACGGCCGCCCTGTGGGCACGGTTCCCGGACCGGCCGCCGTACGGCGGAGCGCACGAGGAGGTCGTGCCGCATCTGACGCTCGGGCACGACGCGCCGGAGGCGGCGCTGCGGCGGGCCGCGGACGCGGTCGCCGCCCAGCTTCCGGTCCACGCCCGCGCGCACGAGGTGTGGCTGATGGTCGGCGCGCCGGAACCCGACTCCTGGCACAGGGCGGCACGGTTCGCCCTGGGCGGCGGATAGCGCGTAGGGATCACGTCAAGATCGGCCGGCGCGGGGCCGCGGCGCGCGAGGATGGTACGCGATGGCTCGTGGACAGCTGCGGATCTACCTCGGCGCCGCACCGGGTGTCGGGAAGACGTTCGCCATGCTCGAGGAGGCCCACCGCCGGCTCGGGCGGGGCACCGACGTCGTCGTCGGGTTCGTGGAGACCCACGGGCGGCGGCACACCGCGCAGATGCTCGACGGGCTGGAGGTGGTGCCGCGCCGGACCATGGCGTACCGCGGCGCGCGGTTCACCGAGATGGACGTCGACGCGGTGCTGGCCCGCAACCCGCAGGTCGCGGTCGTCGACGAGCTCGCGCACACCAACGTGCCCGGTTCCCGCAACGAGAAGCGCTGGCAGGACGTCCACGAGCTGCTCGACGCCGGGATCACCGTCCTCTCCACGGTCAACATCCAGCACCTGGAGTCGCTCAACGACGTCGTGGAGCAGATCACCGGGATCGTGCAGCGCGAGACGGTGCCCGACGGCGTCGTCCGCGGCGCCGACCAGGTCGAGCTGGTCGACATGACGCCCGAGGCGCTGCGGCGGCGGATGGCGCACGGCAACGTCTACCCGCCCGACAAGATCGACGCGGCGCTCGGCAACTACTTCCGGATCGGCAACCTGACCGCGCTGCGGGAGCTGGCCCTGCTCTGGCTGGCCGACAAGGTCGACGAGCAGCTCGAACGGTACCGGGAACAGCACGGCATCGGCGCCACCTGGGAGGCGCGGGAACGGGTCGTGGTCGCGCTGACCGGCGGGCCGGAGGGCGACACGCTGATCCGGCGGGCGGCCCGGATCGCGGCGCGGAGCAAGGGCGCCGACCTGCTCGCCGTCCACGTGGCGCGCAGCGACGGGCTCGCCGGGGCCGACCCCGCCCTGCTGTCCCGCCAGCGGCTGCTGGTCGAGAGCCTCGGCGGGACGTACCACCAGGTCGTCGGCGGCGACGTGCCGCGCGCGCTGCTGGACTTCGCGCGCGGCGTCAACGCCACGCAGCTCGTGCTCGGCGCCAGCCGGCGCGGGCGGCTCGCGCAGATCTTCTCCGCCGGCGTCGGCACGACCACCACCGCGCACTCGGGCCCGATCGACGTGCACCTGGTGACGCACGAGGAGATCGGCCGCGGCCGCCGGCCCCGGTACCGCGGCTCCGGCGCCGCGCTGTCGCGCTCCCGGCGGCTGGCCGGGTTCCTGCTCGCGGTGGCCGGCCTGCCGGCCCTGACCGCCGCGCTGGTGCCGTTCACGCACGAGCTGTCGCTGGCCAGCGACATGATGCTGTTCCTGCTCGCCGTCGTGGTGGTGTCGCTGGTCGGCGGACGCTGGCCGGCCACCGCCGCCGCCGTCGTCGGGTTCCTGCTGCTCAACTTCTTCTTCACCCCGCCGGTACGCGAGTTCACCGTCAACGAGACCGAGAACCTGCTCGCACTTGCCGTGTTCCTGGTGGTCGGGTTCGCCGTCAGCGCCGTGGTCGACACCGGCGCGACCCGTACGCGGGAGGCCGCGGCCGCCAGCGCCGACGCGCAGACCCTGGCAACCGTGGCCGGCAGCGTGCTGCGCGGCGTACGGCCCCTGGAGGCCCTGCTGCGGCAGCTGCGCGAGACGTTCGGCCTGGAGTCGGTGACCCTGCTGGAGCTGGTTCCCGGCGCCGCCGACGCCCCCGACCGCCGCCGCGACCCCGCCGCCTGGCGGGTCGCCGCCGCCCAGGGCACCCCGGTCGCCACCACCCCCACCGCCGGCACCGCCGAGGTGGCGGTCGGCACCGACCTGGCGCTCGTGCTCCGCGGCCCGGTGCTGGCCGCCAGCGACCGCCGCGTCATCGAGGCGTTCGCCGCCCAGGCGGCCGTCGCGCTCCGCCAGGAACGCCTCGCCCAGCAGGCCGCGCGGGCCCAGCCGCTCGCCGAGGCCGACAGGATGCGCACCGCCCTGCTGGCGGCGGTCAGCCACGACCTGCGTACGCCGCTCGCGTCCGCCAAGGCCGCCGTGACCAGCCTGCGCAGCGACGAGGTGGAGTTCTCCCCCGCCGACCGCGACGAGCTGCTCGCCACCGCCGACGAGTCCCTCGACCGCCTCGGCCGCCTGGTCGCCAACCTGCTCGACATGAGCCGCCTGCAGGCCGGCGCCCTCGGCGTCATGCCGGCGCCGATCGCCCTGGAGGAGGCCGTGCCGCGGGCCCTCGACGAGCTCGGCCCCGCCGCCCGCCGCGTGCGGCTGCGCGTCCCCGGCGACCTGCCCCTCGTCCACGCCGACCCGGCCCTCCTCGAACGGATCCTCGTCAACGTGATCGGCAACGCGCTGCGGTTCAGCCCACCCGGCGACCCGCCACTGGTCACGGCGAGCGAGCACGCCGGCCGGGTGGAGCTGCGGATCGTCGACCGGGGCCCCGGGATACCGGAGGACTCCCGCGACACGGTGTTCCAGCCCTTCCAGCGGCTGGGCGACCACACCAACCACGCCGGGGTGGGCCTCGGGCTGGCCCTGTCGCGCGGCCTGGCGGAGGCGATGGGCGGCAGCCTGGTGCCGGAGACCACGCCGGGCGGCGGGCTGACGATGGTGCTGACCCTGCCGTCCACGGAGGCCGACGTGGTCCCGGGCGAGACCCACGCCACGACGGTGGCCGACCGCGCGATCCGCGAACGCCTCCGCCGCTGGCCGCGCGACAGCGGCGAAGGTACGGGTACGGCGGCGGACGGCGTGCCGCGGGTCGGCGAGCCGGCGCAGGCACCGCGCCGGCGGGGCGGCCCGCTGCGGCGCCGGCGCGGCACGCCCGCTGACCAGTTACCGCCCACCGGCCTGGAGGCGCCGGACGGCGGGGCCGCGTGGCCCGGGCCGGGAGCGCGGCAGGGTCGCGACGAGCGGGGCGGCGCCGCGGCCGCCGGGCCGAAGGCCGGTCCCGCCGGCGGTGACGCGCGGTCCGGTGGCGCGGTGGACCGGCGCGCGGGAGGTGTGGGATGACCCGCGTCCTGGTGGTCGACGACGAACCGCAGATCCTGCGGGCCATGCGGATCAACCTGCGGGCCCGCGACTACGAGGTCGACGTCGCCGCCGACGGCGGCACCGCGCTCCGGTCAGCGGCGGCCCGGCCGCCGGACCTCGTCGTGCTCGACCTCGGGTTGCCGGACATGGAGGGCACGGACGTCATCCGCGGCCTGCGCGGCTGGACCTCCGTGCCGATCATCGTGCTCTCCGGCCGCGCCGACAGCACCGACAAGGTGTCGGCCCTCGACGCCGGCGCCGACGACTACGTCACCAAGCCGTTCGGCGTGGACGAACTGCTCGCCCGCATCCGCGCGGTCACCCGCCGCGCCGGTGCCGCCACCGACGCCACGCCCGTCGTCAGGGTCGGCGGGTACGCCGTGGACCTCGCCGCCCGCGTGGTCGAGCCACCCGACGGCCGCCCCGAGGTGCGCCTCACGCCGACCGAGTGGCACCTGCTGGAGATCCTGCTGCGCAACCCGGGCAAGCTCGTCAGCCAGCGCCAGCTGCTGCACGACGTGTGGGGCCCGCAGTACCAGACGGAGACCAACTACCTCCGCCAGTACATGGCGCAGCTGCGCCGCAAGCTGGAGGCCGACCCGGGCCACCCGCGCCATCTGCTGACCGAACCCGGCATGGGCTACCGCTTCCAGCCGTGACGCCGGCGGCACACTCCCTAGAGCGTCCTAGGATGAAGGTGGGGTGGCGCCGAGGAGTGCGCTGACGGTACGGGCCATGACCGCCTCCGCGTCCGCCGCCGACAGGCCCAGGCCGTCGCGGAGCATCGACCACGCCGGCCACATGGAAGCGGCGATGATCGCGTCGCGCACGGCGGCGGACGCGTCGCCGGCCGCCGCCAGCTCGCCGGCGAAGAGGACGGTGATCTCGTCGCGGACGCGGTCGACGTGCTTCTGGCGGTTCCTGCGCAGCTGCGGCGAGACCGGCTCGCGCATCGCCGCCGCCCGCGCCGGCGCGGCGATCAGCTGGAGCAGGCGGGCCCGCTGCCGGCAGTAGGCCGCCACCCGCTCCGCCAGCGGCAGCGACGGCGGCACCGGCGTGAACGCCGCGTCGTACTCCGCCAGCACCCGCTCGCCGCTCGCCTCGAACAGCGTCTCCATGTCCTTGAAGTTGGTCCAGAGGGCCCGCAGCGAGACGCCGGCACGTTCCGCGATCCGCTCCCCCGTGGGACGGAGGTCGCCCTCGGCGATCAGCGCCAGGTGCGCGTCGACGATCGCCGCCCGCGTACGCTCCGCGCGCGCCGTCCGCCCGTCGACCCGCTCGGCCACGGCCGCCCCCGCACCGCCACCGTCCCCACCGGACACCGAGGTCGCGCCGGACGCCTCGACGCTGCCCGAGCCGGCCGGCGCCTCCACCCCGGCAGACCCGACCGAGCCGGCCGCCATGTCCGCTCGACCAGCCACACCGGACCCACCGGACGCGTCATCGCGGCCCGAGCCAGCCGGCGCCTCCGTGCCGTCCGGCAGGCCGCCGGGCACCGCGGCAAAGGCGCGCGCCATCAGGCGCCCCGCCCGGTCAGCGTCACGCCGCCGTCGACCACCAGGGTCTGGCCCGTCACCCAGGACGCCTCGGCCGAGGCCAGGAACGCCACCGCCGACGCCACGTCCGCCGGTGCGCCGAGGCGGCCCAGCGGATAGCCGGCGGCGACCTTCTCCTCGCGGCCCTCGTACAGCGCCGTCGCGAAGCGGGTCTTCACCACCGCCGGCGCGACCGCGTTGACGCGGACGTGCGGTGCCAGTTCCACCGCCAGGCAGCGGGTCAGGTGCTCCAGCGCCGCCTTCGTCACCCCGTAGAACGCGATCCCCGGCGGCGGCACCCGCCCGCCGACCGACGACACGTTGACGACCACGCCGGGGCGGGGCGGGCCCGCGTACACCTCCTGGACCCAGCCCAGCGCGGACAGCACGTTGACGTCGAAGATCTTCCGCGCGGCGCCGAGGTCCAGGTCGACGAGCGGGCCGAACACCGGGTTGATCCCCGTGTTGTTGACCAGGATGTCGACCGGGCCGAAGGCCTCGGTCGCCCGCGCGACCGCGTCGGCGCGGTGCGCCGGGTCGTCGGCGCGGCCCGGCACGCCGAGCGCCACCGACGGCCCGCCGAGCGACTCCACGGCCTCCGCCAGCGCCTCGGGCTTGCGGGCGGTGACGCAGACGCGCGCGCCGCGGGCGACGAGGGCGGTGGCCACGGCCAGCCCGATCCCGCGGCTGGCGCCGGTGACCAGGGCGACCCGGCCGGACAGCGACGACGTCATGCGACCTCCAGGGGTGGGGCGGGCAGGTCCACCAGCGCGGCGAGCCGCGCGCGGTGCCGGTCCGGCGAACCATAGGCGATCGCGGTCGCCTTGGCGCGCTTGAGGTACAGGTGGGCGGGGTGTTCCCAGGTGAAGCCGATGCCGCCGTGCAGCTGCACGCACTCCTCGGCGGCCCGCACCGCCACCTCCGAACATACGATCTTGGCCAGCGCCGACGCCACCGGGGCGTCCGCGCCGCCCGTCGCCAGGTCGGCGACCGCGTGGCGCAGCACCGCGCGGGCCTGCGTCAGGTCCACCCACAGGTCGGCGAGCCGGTGCTTGACCGCCTGGAACGAGCCCACCGGGCGGCCGAACTGGTGCCGCGTCCGCACGTACTCCACAGTGGAGTCCAGGCACCACGACGCGACGCCGACCTGCTCGGCGGCGACCATCGTCGCCGCCGTCCGCAGCGCGTCCGCGGCCGCGGCCGGGCCGTTGGCGACCAGCCGCGCCGGCGCGCCGGCGAACGCCAGGTCGCACAGCGGCCGGGTCTCGTCGAGGGACACCACGGGGGTACGCACGACGCCGGCGTCACCCTCCACCACCCACAGGCCCTCGGCGGCCGGTACGAGCAGGACCCCGGCGCCGAGCCCGTCGGCGACGCCGCGGACCGAGCCGGTGAGCCGGCCACCCGACGCGGTCACGGTCGGCCGCACCGCGACGGCGCCGAACGGCACCGCCAACGCCGCCGTCGGTGCCCCGGACGCGAGCGGCCCCAGCGGGAACGCGCCGCCGGCGGACCGCAGCGCCGCCGTCGCCACCACGGCGCTGGTCAGGAACGGCACCGGGGCCACCGCCCGGCCCAGCTCCTCCAGCACCACCGCCGCCGCCCGCCAGTGGGCACCGGCTCCCCCGTACTCCTCGGGCACGAGCAGGCCCGCGAGCCCCATCTCGACCGCGAGGCGCCGCCACACCGCCGCGTCGAACGGCTCGCCGCCGCCGGACACGAACGCCAGCACCGACTGCCACGGGCAGCCGGCGGCGAGCATCGACCGCACGGAGGCGCGCAGGTCCTCCTCCTCCGGCGTGTCCAGCAGGTCGGTCACCGCGGCAGGTCCTTCCAGGCGGCGCGGGTGTCGGCCCGCGGCTCGGCCGGCAGGCCCAGGACCCGCTCGGCGATGATCGTGCGCAGCACCTCCGAGGTGCCTCCCTCGATCGAGTTGCCCTTGGCGCGCAGGTAGCGGTAGCCGGCGTCGCGGCCGAAGAAGTCGACCCGCTCCGGCCGGGCCATCGCCCACGAGTCGCGGCGCAGTGCCTCGTCGCCGAGCAGCTCCATCTCGGCGCCGGAGATCCGCTGGTTGAGCGTCGCGAACGACAGCTTCACCGCCGAGCCGTCCGGGCCCGGCGCGCCGGCCGCGAGCTGCTGGCGGACCCGCAGGGCGGTGAGCCGCGCCGCCTCCGCGGCCACCCACAGCCGCACGACCGTGTCGTGCATCCCGGGAGTACGCAGCTCCGGCCGCGACCGCCAGGCCCGGGCCAGCGCGCCGATCATGCCGCCCTCGCGGGGCACCGGGCCGCCGCCGATGGAGACCCGCTCGTTCATCAGTGTGGTGCGCGCGACCGCCCACCCGGCGCCGACGTCGCCGAGCCGCAGGTCGTCGCCGATCCGCGCGCCGTCCAGGTGGACCTCGTTGAACTCGGCCTCGCCGGTCAGCTGCCGCAGCGGGCGGACCTCGACGCCCGGGGCGGTCATGTCGAGCACGAAGTACGTGAGCCCGGCGTGCTTGGGCACGTCCGGGTCGGTGCGGGCGAGCAGGATCGCCCAGCGGGCCACGTGCGCCATCGACGTCCACACCTTGTGCCCGGTGACCACCCACCCGCCGCCGTCGCGGACGGCCCGGGTGGCGAGGCCGGCGAGGTCGGAGCCGGCGCCGGGCTCGCTGAACAGCTGGCACCACACCTCCTCGCCGGTCCACAAGGGACGCAGGAACCGCCGGCGCTGCTCCGGCGTGCCGTGCGCCAGGATCGTCGGGGCCGCCATGCCGAGCCCGATCCCGATGCGGGACGGCCGGTTGTCCGGCGCGCCGGCGGCGGCCAGCGTCTCGTCGACGTACGCCTGGAGGGCCCGCGGCGCGTCCAGACCGCCGAGCCCGACCGGGTAGTGCACCCACGCCAGGCCGGCGTCGAACCGGGCCCGCAGGAACGCGAGCCGCGCCGCCTCGTCGCCGGCCGCCGCGACCGGGTCGTGCGCGGCCAGCAGGGCGTCGATCCGGCCGGCCAGGTCGGCCCGGGTGGGTCCCGCCATCGCGCACCACCTCCCTCCGCCAAACAATTTGCACTCACAATGCAATCTACGGGTCGGCCGGCCGCGACGCCATCCCGCCGGGCGACCAGCGCGTGTCGCGCGGCGCCGCCTCCCCGCGCCGGGAGCACGATGGGGTACGGACGAACCGCTCGCGAATGGACAGTTCCATGCGACTCAGCATCCGTAACCAGCTCGACGGGACGATCGTCGCCGTGCACCGCGGCGAGGCCATGGCCACCGTCCGGACGCGGCTCGCGGGCGGCGGTCACGAGCTGACCGCCGCGATCACCACCGACGCCGTCGACGAGCTGAAGCTGGCCGCCGGCCAGCCGGTCATCATGCTGGTGAAGGCCACCGAGGTCGCGGTCGCCACCGGCGAGGTCGGCGACGTCAGCATCCGCAACCAGCTGCCGGCCCGGATCGCCGCGGTCACCCCCGGCGGCGCGCTGACCACCCTGCGGCTGGCCCTCGACGGCGGCGGCGACCTCACCGCGGTGGTCACCAACGACGCGGTCAACGACCTCGACCTGACCGAGGGCGACGAGGTGCTGGCCCTCGTCAAGGCGACCCAGGTGAGCGTGGCGACGGCCTGACCGCGCCGCATAGGGTGGCCCTCATGCACCGCGCGGCCTACCTCGACGCGGCGGCGATCGCCGCCGACCTGCTCGACCAGCCCGCCGTCGCCGACCGCTGGCGCGAGCCGAGCGCGCTGCCGGAGTTCGCCGTGAGCGGGCTCGCCGGCCACCTCGGCCGCCAGCTGACGCAGGTCGTCGACGTGCTCGCCGGCGACGCGACCGGGCGGGCGACGGTGCCGCTGGCCGAGCACTACGGCCGGTCCGCCTGGCTGGGCAAGGACGTCGACGAACCGGTCAACGTGACCATCCGGACCCAGGGCGAGGAGTCCGCGGCCGGCGGCCCGGCCGCCCTGCGGGAGACCGTCCGCGCCGCGCTCGACGCGCTGCGCGCCGCACTGCCCGCCGAGCCCGCCGACCGCGCCGTGCTGCTGCCCTGGACCGGCTGGGCCCTCACCCTCGACGACTTCCTCGTCACCCGGATGATGGAGATCGCCGTCCACAGCGACGATCTCGCCGTCAGCGTCGGCGTCCCCACGCCCGCGTTTCCGGAGCCGGTCCTCGGCCCGGTGCTCGCGCTCCTCACCGACCTCGCGGTCCGCCGGCACGGGCAGACGGCGGTGCTGCGCGCGCTCAGCCGCCGCGAGCGCGCACCGCAGACGATCACCGCGCTGTAGGGTCCGTTCGGTACCTGAGGCCGGGCCGCGGCGAGTCCGCACGGCGGACTCACCCGGGAGTTATGGCCTGATCGGCCGGAACGTCCGACCCGACGGCCGTCGCCCGGCCGGACGACGAACCCGGCCGCGCCACGCCGCGCCGCCGCTATCGTCGCCCGGTGACCGCTCGCCGAGACGACGACTGGGTCGGGCCGCCGCGCCGGACGACCCTCACCACGCCACCACCGCCCGCCGTCGCGGCGGCGGCCACTGTGGACACTGGCCGGGACCGGTGGTTCGACCTGCTGCGGGCCGCGGCGATCGTGCGGGTCGTGCTCTACCACATGTTCCCGGTCGCCTGGCTCGGTCTCGGGTTCCCCGCCATGGGGGTGATGTTCGCCATCGGCGGCTCCCTCATGGCCCGCTCCGTCGACCGCTCCGCGACCCGGGCGGTACGCGGCCGCCTGCGCCGGCTCCTCCCGGCGCTGTGGGTCCTCGCCGCGGTCCTCGTACCCGCGATGCTCCTGACCGGATGGGACGACCGGCCGGGCTGGCCGGCGTTCCTGCTCTGGCTGCTGCCGGTCGCCGAACCGCCGGCCACCGCGTGGGCCGAGCCGGTCGAGGGCGTCCTGTGGTACCTGGTCACCTACCTCTGGCTGGTCGTCGGCTCCCCGGTGCTGCTGCGGCTGTACCGGCGGGCCCGGCTCGCCACCGTCGTCGCGCCGCTGGCCCTGCTGCCGCTCGCCGACGCGGCGCCGTGGCCGTTCGGGGACCGCTCGGCGTCGGTGGTCACCGACGTGCTGACGTTCGCCGCCTGCTGGGTGCTCGGCTTCGCCCACCGCGACGGCGACCTGCGCCGCGTCCCGTTCGCCGCGGTCCTGGCGGTCTCCGCGGTGACCACCGGCGCCGCGGCGGGCTGGACGGTCACCCATCCCGGCGAGGACGGCGTCGACCTCGGGCAGGTGCCGCTGGCGTACGGGATCTACTCGCTCGGCTTCGTCCTGGTCCTGCTCCGCCTCGCGCCACGGATGGACTGGCTGGCCCGCCACCGCCCCGCCGACGCGGCGGTCACCCTGCTCAACTCCCGCGCGGTGACGATCTACCTGTGGCACAACGCGGCGATCACGCTGGCCTTCCCGCTCGGCGACCTGCTCCACGTGTACGCGTTCGGCGACGCGGTCGCCGAGGCCGGCTACACGGCGATCGCACTCTGGCTGCTCGCCCTCGTCGTCATCCACGTCGGATGGGTCGAGGACCTCGCCGCCCGCCGCCGCCCCCGCCTCCTCCCGGTCTGACGGGCGGACCGGCCATCGGTTGTCGACGCGTCAGGTCGTCGAGCGGCCCGAGCGGAACAGGACACAGCGGACCAGCCGTCCACGCGCGAGATTCGAGCGGCGTGGGTCCCGGGATGGCGGCGGGTGGCGGTCAGCGTCGGGTGCGCAGGGCCCGGGTGGCCTCGTCGGCGGTGAGCGGCGGGCCCAGCAGCCCGCCCTGGCCCCACTGGCAGCCGAGGTCGAGCAGCGTGTCGAGCTGGGCCTGGGTCTCGATGCCGTCGGCGGCCACGTCGACCGACAGGGACTCGGCCACCGCCAGGATCGCCCGGACGACGCCGCGGTGCACCTCGTCGTCGTTCATCGACGCCACGAACGTACGGTCGATTTTGAGGCCCTCGACGGGGAAGCGCCGCAAGTACGACAGGCCGGAGTACGACATCCCGAAGTCGGCCAGCATGAAGTGCACCCCGGCGGCACGCAGGGCCGCGACCTGGCCGGTGATCCCGGGGGTGGCGTCCATGCGCTCGGTGACCTCGAACCAGACCTGGCCCGGGTCGGCGCCGGCGGCGCGGATCACCTCCAGCAGGTCGACCTGGCCGGGCTCGAGCTGGGCCGGGGCCACGTCGACGCCGACCGCGAGGGCGGGGAACTCCCGCTGCCAGGCGGCCAGCCGCGCGCAGGACTCGCCGAGCAGCCACGCCCCGATCGGCACGATGGCGCCGGTCTCCTCCGCCATGGGCCAGAACACCTCGGGCGGCACCACGCCGCGCTCGGGATGGGTCCAGCGGACCAGCGCCTCGAACGCGCGGACGACGTTGCTCTTGAGCTCGATCAGCGGCTGGTACACCACGGACAGCTGGCCCCGGTCGAGCGCCTGCGACAGCTCCGAGCGCAGGTCCAGCCGGTCGACGGAGCGGTGTGACGCCTCGTCGTCGAACACCTCGACCCGGCCGGGGCCGCGCGCCTTCGCCACGTACATCGCCGCGTCGGCGTCGCGGAGCATGGCGCTCGCCGTGGCGGTGCCGCGCCGGCCGAGCACCGCGCCGATGCTGGCCGAGACGCGCACGCGCTCGCCGCGCAGGACGAACGGGTCGGCGAGCGCGAGTTGGATGCGCCGGCCCATGTCGGTCAGGTCGCCGAGCACGGCGGCGTCGTCGACGACCAGCACGAACTCGTCGCCGCCGAAACGGGCCAGCAGGTCGCCCTGCCGGACGGTCTCCCGCAGCCGGGCGGCCACCTGCTGGATCAGCTCGTCGCCGGCCTCGTGGCCGAGCCGGTCGTTGACCGCCTTGAACTTGTCCATGTCGAAGAACATCAGCCCCACCGCGCCGGTGCGGGACGTGGCCAGGGCCTCCTCGATCCGCTGGGCGGCGACCGTGCGGTTGGCGAGCCCCGTGAGCGGGTCGCGGGAGACCCGCCGGTGCAGCTCGCGCTCGCGGGCCTTGAGGGCCCGGTAGAGCTCACCGTTGGTGATCGCCACGCTGAGGTAGTTGGCCAGCACCGTGGCCACCTCGGCGGCGGTCTTGCCGAACGACCGGGCCCGCCGGCCCCGCGCGGTGAGCACGGCGATCACCTCGCCGTCGCGGGTCACCGGCACCAGCATGACGGTCTGGCCGGCCTCGCCCAGCCCGACGAACGGCTCACCGGCGCGCAGGCGGTCCCAGCCGGGCAGCTTGTCGACGGGGATCCGCCGCGGCCGGTCCGCGACGGAACCGGCGTGCGACTCCGCCGCCAGCGTCGCCACGCCCGCGTCGACGGTGCGGATCCAGACGTGGTCGGTGCCGATCAGCTCGCGCAGCAGGGCCGCCGCCTCGGCGAGCAGCAGCGCCGGGTCGAGGTGGCGGGCCAGGCCCGGGCCGGCCGTGGCCAGCCGCTCGATCGCGGCACCCCGCTCGCGCGCCTCCACCGCCGAGTCCATCCGGTACGCCACGGAGAGCAGCACCTGCAGGTCGGCCGGCGTGAACGGGTCGCCGCCCCGGCGGAACAGCACGAGGAGGTCGCCGACCAGCTCCGAGCCGCCGGAGAACGGGATCCACGCGCCGGAGGCGGGCCCCTGGTCGCGCAGCACGGGCGGCAGGTCTGCCGCGGGCACCTCGCGCATCGCGGACGCCGCCCCGGCGGCGAGGACCTCGCGGGCGGTCGGGCCGAGCGGCCAGCCGGTGGTGTACGCCGGGTCGCCGTCCGGCAGCCCGCACGACGCCGTGGCCCGCAGCCGGCCGTCGACCGCCTCGGCGGCGCAGACCACGTCGGCCGCGAAGACTTCGGAGAGGACGGTCAGCGTGCGGTCGATCAGCTCGGCCGGCCGCGCCGGGGTGCCGATGACCGTGAGCAGCCGGATCAGCCGGGCGGTGTCGCGGTACGCGCTCGCCGCCGCCTGCTCCGCCGCGGCCAGCGCGGCGCGCAGCGCGTCCGCCGGCTCCGGGTCGGGGTGGGATCCGGTGGGCATGGCACGCTACAGCGCCATCGCGGCGATCGTCGCGTTGTGGTAGCCCGC
>Ga0164243_10007278_pt1 | contig 16544 bp, 20 predicted proteins | sample OricompcompostOP_FD_108781 | JGI IMG/M metagenome (GOLD analysis project Ga0164243, IMG submission 108781) | Organic Plus compost microbial communities from Emeryville, California, USA - Original compost - Organic plus compost (OP) | ecosystem: Engineered > Solid waste > Mixed feedstock >... | reverse complement strand
GATGAGGTACTCATCGATCGGTCTCAACTTTCGGTTCTCTGTCGATGTCCGGTCGCGGCCGGGAAGGCGATTCCTTAGGCCAATACCGATTCTTCTCGCGGAGAAGGCGCAGGCCGGCCTTAGCCCGTTGCTCCGGGCTCGCCGAAGGCAGATGAAACGCTCGATTCACGATCTGCCGAACAGGCGTATCGGGGAGGTTCTTCATCTGCACGGCGGTAGGTTCCAGAAGTTCCCACGTCACGGGCCCCTCCTCCGCAGTCCCGTCGGGCATGACGTACCTGATGGGTGGAACGACCGCATCGAAGTCTCGGTCTTCCCATTCGCTCGCGGGGAAAGTGATTGCGGTCGACACAGTCGCAGCGGTTTGCGGCGGGATCCCCGCGCATCGTGCGGCGAGCGCGACGGGCGCCCCGAAGACCGAGCAGTTGTACTTCAGCGGCGTTCCCACGTAGCCGACAGCTACGGGACCTGAAGCAATACCGATGTGAGGCGCGAATCCGTACGAGTCGTTTTGGCCCATTCGGCGCGCGGTTTGAACCGCGTCCACGAATGGGTCCTCGGAACCAAACTCTCTGGAGTAGACGACCATGACCTCGTCGCCGATGTACTTGTCGATGATCCCGGGCTTCCCCCGCAGTGCCTCTGCGTTCATCCACGCAAAGAAGTGGTTCACGAAGATCAGCGTCTCCACAGGCGAGAGATCGCGGGTGCGAGACGAAAACGATCTGATGTCTGCGAACAGCACCGTCGCTTGGATCTCGCGCGCCTTGACCGGGAAGGTCGCGTTGGCGCCATCGTTCAAAGGCGAGTCGACGGAAAGCGCGTTGGCCGTCAGGAAGTCTTCGAGAGAGGCATACGGATACGTCACGGGGCGTGGGAAGCTCATGCGCGGCGGCCTCCAGCGAACACAGATCGGGCGAACAGGACGACTCAGGCTAGCTACGTTCTCGGTCGCAACTCGGAGAGGTCAGGGGCGAGGGCCCAGGTCTCCGGATGGAGCAGATCGAGGCGCAGGGCAGATCCTACGTCGGTCCACGAGAATCCAATGTGCTCGAACCAGGCGACGACGCGTCGCGGGCTTGCCCCAGCTCTGCGTGCACGCGTCCGCGTCGGCGCACCGCTTCGCGTCGAACCGCTCGCTCGTGTTCGGGTCACCGTGACCGTCGATCATCAGCCCCGGCGCGCCACGCGGGCCATCCGCAACCATTCCGACCGGTTGGTATCATCACTTGATGAGACGAACGAGCCGCACGCAGGGCCTGCTGTCGCCGCTTCCGGTCGGCATCTGGCTCGACTTCCGCGACGCACCGGGCTCGCTGCCCGGCCCGCGCACGTACGCCGAGCAGATCGCGCTCGCCGAGCACGCCGAGCGCGAGGGCTTCTCGTTCGCGCTCGTCTCCGAGCACCACGCGACTGCGGACGGCTACATCCCGTCCCCCCATCTCGCACTCGCCGCGATCGCGGCGCGCACGCGCAGGCTGCTGGTCGGCGGCGGCGTCGCGCTCGCTCCGCTGTGGCCCACTCGCGTGCTCGCGGAGGAGCTGAGCGTGCTCGACCTGATCTCCGGCGGCCGGGCGCTCGCCGGCCTCGGCCTCGGCTACGCGCACGCCGACTACGAGGCGATGGGCGCGGACCGCAGCCGGCGCGGGCACACGCTCGACGCGCAGCTGCGCCAGCTGACAGCCGCCTGGCGCGACGCGCAGCCGCTCGACGACGGCCATCCGCTGACGCCGCCGCCCGTCGGCGACGGGCCGCCGATCGTGCTCGGCGGCTGGGTGCCAAAGGCGCTCGAACGCGCCGCCCGCCATGCCGACGTCCATTTCGCCGCCGTGCGCGCGGGCGACTCGTGGCGCTCGTTCTTCAGATACCGCCACCGGCTCGCCGAGGCGTGCGCGGCGGCCGGCGGCGACGTGCCGCTCGCGATGGTCGGCACCCACGTGTGGGTGCTGGAGGACGACGAGCAGTGGGAGCGCGAGATCGCGCCCGCGATCGCCTATCAGCGCGACGCCTACCTGTCGATCTTCGACGGCGAGGCCCGGCGAGTCCCGCCCGCCCCGCCTCGCGAGGACGTGATCGCCGGGACGGTCGAGGAGGTCGCGCGCGACCTGCACGAGCTGCTCGACGGCGGCGCCGACTGCCTCTGCATCTGGGCGCGCCCGCCCGGCGTCTCGCACTCGACCGCGCAACGCAACGTCACGCGGATCGCCCGCGAGGCGCTGCCGCTTGCGCTTGCCGGCCGCTGAGCGCGCCGCGGCCGCGTCGCGCGCACCCCGCGCGCGACGCGGCCGGTGGGGGCACGGGCCCCCGCCGCTCCTACTCCCGCGCGAGCTCCGTCCAGTCCGGCTCGCGCGTCATCGCCCAGTAGTCGACGATGCGCCATGGCATGTTCGTCACCACGCGGCCCCTGCGGTTGCGGTACCACGTGTCCATTCCCGGGTGGCTCCAGATCATCCGCTCGTGCGCGCGGTCGACGCGCTCGTTGTAGTCGTCGTGCGCCTCGGCGGTCACCTCGACGGCCCGCAGCCCTTCCGCGCGCATCTGCTCCAGCACGCGCACGACGTACGTGACCTGCGCCTCCGCGATCGTGATCCAGCTGCCGCCGTGGCCGAGGTTGCTGTTCGGCCCGTAGACGCAGAAGAAGTTGGGGAAGCCGGGGACCATCAGCCCCAGGTAGGCGCGCGGGTCGTCGTCGCCCCACTCTCCGCGGATGGTGCGCCCGTCGCGCCCGATGATCTCGATCGGAGCGAGCAGCCGCTGCGCCTCGAAGCCGGTCGCGAGCACGAGCACGTCGGCCGCGTGCTCCGCCCCGTGCTCGTCGACGACGCCGCCGGCGGTCACCGCCCGCACGCCGCCCGTCACCAGCTCGACGTGGTCTCGCCGCAACGCGCGGTACCAGCCGTTGTCGATCAGCATCCGCTTGCCGAACGGCGGGTAGTCCGGGAGCACCGCGGGCCGCAGGTCGTCGCGCTCCCCGATCTCCGACTCGATGTACGCCGTGAAATGGCGCCGGTGGGCGTCGTTGATCGGGTTGATCGAACGCTCCGGATGCGACCACGACGGATCGACCTGGAGCGACGGGTGGACGCGGTCGTTGTGGATCCAGGCGAGCCGCCATCGGTACCAGCGCGCGTAGAACGGCACGTGATCGTGCAGCAGCTGCGTCCGCTCCGACACGGCACGGAAGTAGTCATCGTTGCCGGTCGACCACTGCGGAGAGCGCTGAAAGACCCGCAGCTCGGCGACCTCGTCGACGATCGCGGGAACGATCTGCATCGCGCTGGCGCCGTTGCCGACGACGGCGACCCGCTTCCCGCGCAGGTTGAGCCCGTCCGGCCAGCGCGAACTGTGGAAGGCCGGGCCGGCGAAGTCGTCGAGGCCCGGCAGCGCGGGGATCTTCGGGCGGTTCAGCTGGCCGACGGCGGTGACGACGACGCCGTACCGGCGCGTCGCGATCGCGCCGTCGCCGGAGCGCGTCGTGACCTCCCATTCTGCGCGCGCGGCGTCGTACGCCATCCGCGTCACCTCGGTCCGCAGCCGGATGAGCGGCTCGACGCCGAACTCGCGCGCGACGCGGCGCAGGTAGTCGTGCACCTCCGCGGCTCTGGCGAAGTAGGTCGACCAGGCGTGCGGCGCGAACGAGTAGCTGTACAGGTGGCTCGGCGTGTCGACGCCACTGCCCGGGTAGCGGTTCGCGGCCCACGTCCCGCCGAGCTGGTCCTCCTTCTCGACCAGCTCGACCTCGAAGCCGGCCTCCAGCAGGCCGATCGCGGCGCAAATCCCCGACACCCCGGCGCCGACTATCAGCACTCGTGGACCGCCGGTCGCAGGCGCGCCCGCCGCGCCGTCGCGCGCGCCGGCGCGCCGCTGGACCGCCGCCAGCTCGGCGCGCAGCATGCGCGCCTGTTCCGGCGGCACCGCCTCGCCCATGCAGACCGACAGCATCCGCTCCAGCAGCCTCTCGTCCGGCAGCTCGATCGCGGCCGGTCGCCCCTCCGCCGCGAGCACCGCGTCGACCGTGTGCGCGCGCACCTCCGCCTGGACCTGCGGCGGCAGACCACCGGTCGGGTGCTCGTCGAGCGCCTTCGCGCGCCCGGGCAGGTACGGCGCCTCCAGCCATCTCAGATCGCCGGTCAGGTGCACGAGCACCATCAGCAGCACGGGGACGTTCGCCTCCGCGACCGCGGCCTCCAGCTCGTCGCGGGTCAACGCGCCTTTCGTTCCCATCATCGTCCTCGTCCCTGCATCACGATCGTTGTCCGCCGCCTGCGGCGGCATCGTCCACCTGCTCGCGCAGCGCGCGCTTGAGCACCTTGCCCGAGGGCGTGCGCGGCAGCTCGCCGACGACGCGCACCACCTTCGGCACCTTGAAGCGCGCCAGCCGCGCGTCGCAATGGGCGAGCACGCGCGCCTCGTCGATCGCATGGCCGCCCCGGGCGACGACGAACGCCGCCGGGACCTCGCCCCACTTCGGATGCGCCATCGCGACGACGGCGGCCTCGAGCACCTCGGGCAGCTCGTGGATCACCCGCTCGATCTCCTGCGAGGCGATGTTCTCGCCGCCGCTGAGGATCATGTCTTTCTTGCGGTCGACGACGTAGAGGAAGCCCTCCTCGTCGACGACGCCGACGTCGCCGGTGCGGAGCCATCCGTCGCGCAGCGCGTCGGCGGTCGCCGCCGGGTCGTCGTGGTAGCCGGCGAAGACGAGCGGGCCGCGGACCGCGATCTCGCCGGGCGCCCCGTCGGGCACGGTGCCGCCCTCGTCGTCGAGCAGCGTCACCTCGCGCATCCACGCCGCTCTGCCGCCCGAGCCGAGCTTGCGCGTCGCCTCGGCGGGGTCGAGGTACGTCGCGATCCCCTGGCACTCGGTCAGCCCGTAGGCGTTGTAGGGCGACGTCGCGGGCCAGTCGCGGCCGAGCCGTTCGAGCAGCGGCAGCGGTGCCTTCTCGCCGCCGATCAGCAGCGTGCGCAGGCTGGTGACGTCGACGCGCTCATGCTCGGGCAGCTCGAAGATCATGCTGAGCATCGTCGGCGCCAGCCAGCAGTTGGTGACGCGCTCACGCGCGATCGCGTCGAGCACCCGCTCGGCGTCGAAGCGCGGCAGCACGACTGCCGTCCCGCCGAGGTAGAGCATCGCCGTCGTGTACGAGTCGAGGCCGCCGACGTGGTACAGCGGCGCGACGACGAGACCGACGTCGGCCGCCCACAGCCCGAAGTCGACCGCGCGCGAGGCCGCGCCCCACCAGATCTGGCCGTTCGTCAGCAGCGCGCCCTTCGGCCGCGCGGTCGTGCCTGACGTGTACATGACCCGCTGCACGTCGTCCATCGCGACGGGCGCGACGGCGCGCGACCGGCCGCGCTCCAGCAGCCGGGCGTAGGCGACCCAGTCGGCCTCCTCCGGGACGCCCGTCGTGACGACGCGCGCGCCGGAGGCCGCCGCCGTCGCCGCGTAGCGGTCCTCGGTGACGAGCAGGTGCGCGCCGCTGTGCTCGACCGCGTAGGCGACTTCCTCGGCCGCAAGGCGCCAGTTGAGCGGCACCGACCAGGCGCCGAGGCGCAGCGTCGCGAGGTGCGCCTCCAGGAACGGCAGCCCGTTGCCGAGCAGCAGCGCGATCCGGTCGCCGGGCTCCACCCCGAGCGAGGCGAAGCCGGCCGCGAGCCGCTGCACGCGGTCTTCGAGCTGCGCGTAGGTGACCCGCCCCTCGGGCGCGACGATCGCGAGGCGGTTGGGCGTCCGCTCGGCATGGCGGGCGACGACGTGGCTGAAGTTCACTGCACCCTCCGTTCACGCATAGCTGCGCCCTCCGCACACGAACAGCACCTGGCCGGTGACGTACGACGCCTCCGCCGACAGCAGCCAACGGACCGCCGACGCGACCTCGGCCGGATCGCCCGCGCGGCCCGCGGGGATCTTCCCGAGGATTCTCGCTCTGACCTCCGCCGGGATCGCGGCCGTCATCTCGGTGTCGATGAAGCCGGGCGCGACGGCGTTGAAGCGCAGCCGGGGAGCGTGCTCGAGCGCCAGCGCACGCGTCATGCCGACGAGCCCGCCCTTCGAGGCCGCGTAGTTGAACTGGCCGACGTTGCCGAGGTACGAGCGCGACGAGATGCTGACGACCGACGCGCCCTCCTCGCAGCGATCGAGCAGCGCGAGCGTCAGCTCGTACGCCGCCGCCAGGTTGACCTCCAGGACGGTCCCGAACTGCTCGGCCGTCATCTTCGCCAGCAGTGCGTCGCGCGTGATGCCGGCGGCGTGGACGACGCCCGCCACCGCCCCGGCGCGCTCGCGCACGGCCTGACGGCCGGCGGGGTCGGCGATGTCGGCGACGAGGCTGTCGACGCCCTCGCCGAGCCGGCCGGCGACCTCCCCGACGCCGTCGGCGAGGTCGACCAGCAGCAGCTCGCGGCCCTCGGCGGCGAGCGCCTCCGCGATCGCGCCGCCGATGCCGCGCGCCGCGCCGGTCACGATCGTGCGGCTCATGGCGTCGACCGCCCGAGATGGAACGTGCCGAGCTGCGTCAGCTCGCCGGTCGGCGCCGGCTCGCTGACGGCGCGCGCGACCGCGCGGGCGATCAGCTGCGGGTCGGTCTCCCCGTCGACGGCGAGCGCGTTGGCGACGACGCCCCGGCGGGCGCCCTCGAACGCGAGCGCGCGCGCCGCCGAGACGAGCGCGCAGGCGAGCATCGCGGCCGGCGCGCCACGGGTACCGGCGACGTCCTCCTCGCGCACGACGTAGACCGCCGACCCTCCTTCGCGCGCGACGCGCTGGGAGGCGACGAAGGTCGCGTCGAGCAGGGCGCGGACGCCGGACCAGCCGGCCGGCGGCTCGCCGGCGGCCCAGACCGCGAGACGCGGCGCGGCGTCGTCCGCGGCGACGTCGCGCTCGCGCAGCGCCGCGACGACGGCGGCCGGCGGGTCTCCGATCAGGTCGAGCGCGATCATGCCGCCTGCTCCAGCAGCAGCGCGGCGCCCTGGCCGACGCCGACGCACATCGTCACGAGCGCGCGCTCGGCATCGGCCCGGCGGCCCAGCTCGTGGACGGCGCCGCAGACGAGGCGCGCGCCAGAGCAGCCGAGCGGGTGGCCGAGCGCGATCGCGCCGCCGTTGACGTTCAGCCGCTCGTCGGCCGGGTCGACGCCCCACTCGCGCAGGACGGCGAGCGCCTGCGCGGCGAACGCCTCGTTCAGCTCGATCAGGTCGAGGTCGGCGAGGCCGAGGCCGTGGCGCTCCAGCAGCCGCTCGGTCGCCGGCACCGGGCCGATCCCCATGATCCGGGGCGGCACGCCCGCGCTGGCGCTGCCGCGGACACGCGCGAGCGGCCGCAGCCCGTGGGCGCGCGCGTAGCGGTCGCTGCACAGCAGCACGGCGGCGGCGCCGTCGTTGATCGAGCTGGAGTTGCCGGCAGTGACGGTGCCGCCCGCGCGGAAGGCCGGGCGCAGGCGGGCGAGCCGTTCGAGCGTCGCGTCGCGACGCGGACCCTCGTCGCGCTCGACGAGCTCGCCGGCCGGTGTCGTGACGGCGACCAGCTCGTCGGCGAAGCGGCCGGCGTCGGCCGCGCGCAGCGCCTTCGCGTGCGAGACGAGCGCGAAGCGGTCCTGCTCCTCGCGTGCGAGGCCGTAGCGCTCGGCGAGGTTCTCGGCCGTCTCGCCCATGCTGTCGGTGCCGTGCAGCTCGTCGAGCCGGGCGTTGACGAAGCGCCAGCCGATCGTGGTGTCGGCCATCTCGGGCGTGCCGCGCGGAAAGCCGCGCTCCGGCTTGCCGAGCACCCACGGCGACCGGCTCATCGACTCGACGCCGCCGCCGATCGCGACATCGGCCTCGCCGGCGACGATCCGCCGTGCGGCGGCGCCGACCGCCTCCAGCCCGCTCGCGCAGAGGCGGTTGACGGTGACGCCTGGGACGCTGTCCGGGAAGCCGGCCAGGAGCGCGCTCATACGCGCGACGTTGCGGTTGTCCTCGCCCGCCTGGTTGGCGCAGCCGAGCACGACCTCGTCGATGTCGGCCGCGGGGATGCCGGCGCGTGCGACGACCTGCTCGAGCACGAGCGCCGCCAGGTCATCGGGGCGGACGCCGGCCAGCGCGCCGCCGTGCCGGCCGATCGGCGTGCGCGCGGCGGCGACGATCACTGCCTCGCTCATGCGGCTCTCCGCTTCAGCAGCGAGACCATCTCACCCTCCTGCACGGTCACGCCGCGCTGGTTGAGGACCGTGACGGCGTGGACCATCACGCCGCGGTCCGGCTTCGAGGTCGGCGCCAGCTCGACCACTTCGTTGACGCAGTGGACCGTGTCGCCGATCAGCACCGGCGCGCGGAAGCGCCACGAGCGGATCTCCGCGAACGCGATCAGGGTGCCCTCGAAGATGCCGAGCCGGGAGCGCAGCCCGGTGACGATCGAGAGGATCAGCGCGCCGTGCGCGATCCGCTCGCCGAAGCGCGTGCCGGCGGCGTACTCGGCGTCGACGTGGAGGGCGTTGTAGTCGCCGGAGACGCCGGAGAAGTTGACGACGTCGGCCTCGGTGACCGTGCGCGCCGGCGAGACCCAGCGCATGCCGAGCGCAGCGTCGTCCCACCACAGCCCGGTGTCCATTCCTGTCATCTCTCGCTCTCTGATGTACATACCAACTGGTCGGTATCTTGACGGGTGCAGAACGACGCTGTCAAGCGCTGCCGATCCACCTCGCTCAGTTCGCCGAGAAGGCGGCGATGCCGGTCAGGTGCCGGCCGACGATCAGCCGCTGCATCTCGCTCGTGCCCTCGTACAGCGTCGTGACGCGCGCGTCGCGCAGGTACTTGCCGACCGGGTACTCGTCGGTGAAGCCGTAGCCGCCGTGGATCTGGACGGCGGAGTTGGAGACGCGCACGGCCATCTCGCTCGCGAACAGCTTTGCGAACGACGCCTCGATCGTGTTGCGGCGCCCGCTGTCGGCGACAGCGGCGGACTGCCACGCCAGCAGGCGCGCCGCCTGCACGTCGACGGCCATGTCGGCGAGCAGCCCCTGGATCAGCTGGTGAGCGCCGATCGGACCACCGAACTGGCGCCGCGTCGTCGCGTACGCGACGCTCGCGTCGAGGCACGCCTGCGCGGTCCCGACGCACGAAGCCGCGAGCGACGTGCGCCCGCCGTCGAGCGCCGACATCGCGATCTTCATCCCGTCGCCCTCCCCGCCGAGCATCGCGTCCGCGCCGACGCGGACGCCGTCGAGCACGACCTCGCCGGTGTCCTGCGCGCGCAGGCCGAGCTTTCCCTTGATCGGGTGGACGGCGAAGCCTGGGGCGTCGGCCGGCACGAGGAAGCAGCTCACGCCGCGCGCGCCCGGCCCGCCGGTGCGCGCGAAGACGAGCGCAACCGAGGCGAGACCCGCGTTCGTGATGAACATCTTCTGGCCGGAGATCGTCCAGCCGTCCCTCTCGCGCCTGGCGCTCGTGCGCAGGTTGCCGGCGTCCGACCCGACGTCGGGCTCGGTCAGCGCGAAGCAGCCAAGCGCATCGCCGCCGCAGATGCGGGGCAGCCACTCCTGCCGCTGACGCTCGTCGCCCCAGCGCAGGATCGACTTCGCGACGAGGCCGACGTTGACCGTCACGACGCCGCGCACGGAGCTGTCGGCCCGCGCCAGCTCCTCGACGAGCAGGCAGTAGCCGAGCATGTCGAGGCCCATGCCGCCGTAGCGCTCGGGGATCGCCGCGCCGAGGAAGCCCAGCTCGCCGAGCCGGTCGATCAGCTCGCGCGGCAGCTCCTCCGCGCGGTCCCATTCGCGCGCGTGCGGCGCGATCTCGCGCGCGGCGAAGTCGCGCACCATGTCGCGGATCAGCTCATGCTCGGAGTCGAGCTCGAAGTTCATCGCGTCTCCTGTCTTCTGAGTCCATCGAGCACCACGTTCGCGTAGAGCTCGCCGAGATCGCGCGCGGAGACCGGGCCGTCGGGGTCGAGCCAGTTGTAGCTCCACGCCGACATGCCGATCACGCCGAAGGCGATCAGCCGCGCCGCGCCCGCGTCGCGGAACGCCCCCTCGTCGATGCCCCGCTGGACCAGCTCGATCGCGCAGCGCTCGAACTCGTCGCGCTTCTCCTTGATGTCGGCGAACGCCTCCTCGGACAGGAAGCGCCGCTCCTGGAAGAAGACGGCGATCTCGTCCTTGAAGCGAGCGACCGGCTCCATCAGCACCTCGACGATGAAGCGCCGCAGCGCCTCGTCGGGCGCGAGATCCGCGGCGAGGACCACCCGCGCGGCGGCGAGCTGATGGTCGATGAAGGCGTCGTGCATCTCTCGCAGCAGGTCTTCCTTGCTGTCGAAGTGGTGATAGAAGGCGCCCTTCGTCACGCCCGCGCGCTCGACCACCCGGCTCACCGAGGTCGCGTGGAAGCCGTCGCGGCCGAACAGCGCGACGGCGCTGTCGAGCAGTGCCTGGCGGGTCTCCTCCGGCTCGCGCACGGCCGGGCGCCGCGCTCTCGCCACGGTCGGCGCTCTGTTCGTCGTCATCGCTGTCTCGTCTCCTGATCGCCCGCTGGCCGGACCGGCCGGGCACCGCGCACAGCGGAAGCCCGACCGGTCGGTATGTGCGTGCAGCGTAGCGGTGCTCCGCCAGCGCGGGCGGCGGCGGGCGCCGCTGCCGGCCGTCAAGCGGGCTGCGCGACGTGCTCGGCGAGGTACGACACGACCAGCTCCGCGATCCGCTCGGGATCCTCGAACATCGGGTAGTGGCCGAGGACGTCGAGACAGGCGACGGTGGCACGCTCGCCGATCTCCTCGGCGGTCAGCTCGACCAGCTCGCGCGGCAGCCAGAAGTCGTCGTTGCCCTTCACGAGCAGAACTGGACAGCGGACGTCGCCGAGCTGGCCGCGCACGTCGTGCGTCGCCCAGCCCTGCAGATCGGCGCTGGCGATCTCCTGCGCGCCGCGGTGCTGCCAGCGCAGCTCCTCGATGTCGGCGGCGGGGCAGCCGCGGTTGAGCGAGCTGATCGCCGCGCGCTCCATCACGTCGCGCCACGAGGGCACCCACGACGGGCGCTCCATCTCGCCGGGGTTGGGGAAGGTCGGCGTCCACGCGGCGCCCTCCATCGCGATGATCGCGAGATAGTCGGCCGAGTGGTGCGCGGCGAGGTCGACGGCGATGTCGCCGCCGATCGAGCAGCCGGTCATCACCGGCGTCGAGTCGCAGACCTCCTGCGCGAAGCGGTGGACGAACTCGGCCTGCTCGTGGATCGTGCGCAGCGGCTTCCAGTCGACCGGGTAGGAGCGCGAGTGCCCCGGCAGGTCGAGCGCGATCGCCTGGTACCCGCGCTCGGCGAGCAGCGGCAACAGCCGCGCGTACTCGCGCGAGTCGGCCCCGGCGGTGTGCACGCAGACGATCGGCGTGCCGCTCCCGCAGGTGTCGAAGAACGTCCGGGTCCCGTCGATCGAGACGTAGCGACCGATGATCGGCTCCAGCTCAGCCATGTCGTGCCTCCTGCGCGGCGGTAGCGGCGATGCAGTCGCCGAGGTGGAAGATCGCCTCGTGGATCCGATAGGCCTCGAGCGTGTTCCCCTCGATGCGGATCGCGGGCGGCGCGAAGCCGTTCGCCTGCTCCAGCGCGGCACGGTCGGCGAAGTAGCGCGTGCCCGGGGTGACCAGGTCGGCGAAGGTGCGCTCGCCCTCGACCAGCTGCCGCCAGCGCGCGGCCGGCGCGCTGATCTTGAACGTGTACCCGAGCGGCGGCGTGAAGTCGAGCACGTCGATCACGCGCCCGCGATAGACCTTCAGCCAGCACTGCTCCCCGTCGGACTCGATCAGGATCGAGCCGTCGAACCAGCGGGTCTCCTGCCCGAAGCCCTCGTTCGCGTTGAGGGCGTCGACCAGCCGCTGCTGGTATGCCGCATCGGCGACTTGCACGGTGCTCTCCTCGTCGTGAGATCTGCCCGGGCGGAGCCACACCCCCGCCCGGCCCGGCCATTTCCATACCAACCGGACGGTATGCAACCTACGGCCGGATCGCGCTGGTGTCAAGCCTGGGGACCACCTCCACGATCTCGGCTCACCGTCAGCGGCACGAGGTCGAGAAGCTCCGGTCGGCTCGCTCACCACGTGAAGGGCCTCGACAAACGCGGCCCACGACACCGGGAGACCACCAACACGGCGAGCACGTCGACGCGCAGGCGCTCACGCCGACGCGCACCTGGGTGCGCTCCGGCGGCCCGGACAAGGCGCCCGTCACCTCCGCGGCCCCGACGCGGCCCGGCGGCGTCGGTTCGCCGAGCCGGTCGATCTGGTCGAGCGGCGGGCTGAGGTCAGACCGCTGGCCGGCAAGCTCGGCAGCCCGCAGCCGCTGCTGGCCGTCCAGCTGCTGCTGCGCTGTGAGTCGCGGATCGAGGGCCGGGCGCAGCGGCTCCTGCACGGGCTGCTGTCCTGCTTCGACGCGCTCGCGGGCGAGAACCACCTGCGGGTCGCCGGCCTGCGGATCCCAGGTGTCGCGTTCCTCGGCGCCGACGTGCCGGTGGTGCGCGGCCGTTTCGACCGGCGGATGCGGACGGGCCGCTTCGCGCCTGCCCGCCGCCAGCTCGTCACGGCGGCCGAGATCGCCGGCCTGCTGAAGCCACCCACCGCTCCCTGCCACGCGCCGAACGTCGAGCGGTCCGGCGGCACGGTCGCGCCGCCGCCTGGCCTGCCGACTTTCACGACCGACCGCCGGGACCTGATCCCGCTCGGCGCCGTGCCGGCCGCGGACGGCAGCGACCGGCTCGTGGGCGTGCGCGTGGCCGAGACGGTCTTCAGCTACCTCGCCGGCCGCTCCCGCTACGGGAAGACCGAAACCGGCATCGGCCAGTTCGTCCACCGCTCGCCGAGCGTCTCGTAGGTGGCGTACGAGTACGGGATGGTGCACTGGTAGGCGGCTTCCGAGTCGGGGAGAACGCATGCGTTCGGGCGCATGGCCTACGCCGCCTCGTCCTCGGCGCCGCCGAGCGCGACCAGCAGCTCGTCGGCGATCAGCGACTCCGTCTCAACGAGCAGTTGCAGCACGCTCTCCGGCGGGACTCCAAACGTCTCGACCTGCGGATCGTCTGCGTCCCAGTCGAGCCGGTCCAGCGCTCTGATCAGGCCAGCGCACGTCTCGCCGTGGCTGCGAGCAAGCAGCCAGTCGGAGTGCGCCAGAGCGTCGTGCAGTTCGTTGGCGTAGAAGGTCAACGCGTCCACGACCTGCGGGCGCAGCTGGTCGCGCCGGTCGCGGTCGAGCGTCCACAGCGCGACCTGCGCGCCGACCTCGTGCCGCAGCTCCTCACAGGTCGCGAGGCCCTCGACCAGTTGCTGGACCTCATCGACGTTCTCGACCGGGACGGCCACGATCACCTTGACGGCGTCGTCGCTGCTGCGCGTGTCGCCGCTACACGCCTGCTTGACGCCGAAGTCATGGAAATGGCGGTCGATGACACCTCCAAGTGATCGAGCGCCGCGAGCAGCTCGTCGGGCGGCGCCGATATCACCGGCCGGTGCTCGCCCGCGTAGCCGATGAAGGTCCACTCGACCCACTCGGCGACCTTGATCGCCGAGGCGGCGCGTTCGGCCGGTCCGCCGAGTTCCCAGCTGTTGCCCGCGGGACAGCTCGAAGCTGCGTCCCCCAGCTCGCGCATCAGCGGCACGCACAGCCGGAGCAGCCGCTGCTTGGTTTCCAGCGAGTACGGGATCTTGCATTCGATCGGCAACATTGCCGCCCTCCGTTGGAAGGTCGGACACCGGCCGGCCGAAGACGCACGGGCACGCGACCGCGTCACCCGCCGCGCGGGTGCGGAAGAATCGATCGCGTACCGAGGTGCCGTTGGCCTCGGTGCCAGGCCCCGGGGTGTTCACAGCACCGCCGGGGCCACCTGTTTGTGGGAGCGGCAAGGTAGCGCGCCCGTCGAGCCGAATCGACCGAATCCCCCTGAATCGGCCGCTATCTGACCGGCACAAGGCACTAGTGCCTTCATTCCGGCCCCGATGCTGCCGGATCGCATCGGACCCGGAACGACGAAACCCCCGTGGTGACGGGGGTTTCGAGGAGTGGAGAGAACTTGGCGGTGTACAAACCGCGTGCAGGTTGCGGCGACGACGATCGCTTTGTAGTGAGGCGCCGCGATGCGGGGCGTGGGGCCGGTCAACCCCAGAAGATGCCGGTTGGATCGTGGTCGATCTCATCGAGCAGGATGTGGACGCTGGCGGCGGGGCCGGAGCGGTCGCGGTGCCAGCGTTCGTTGCGGTCGCGCCAGTAGAGCGCCCAGAGGCCGCTCTTGACCGTGTAGCGGAGCCGGACAACCGGGTGCTCGCTCCAGCCGTCAGCGTCCTCGTGCCACGGCGCCCGGCGTTCGACGATCGTGACGGCGTTCTGGGAGACCTGGGCTTCGACGCGGACTTGGTCGCGGGCTTCCGGTGGTACGCGCCGCTCGCAGTAGTTGCGGATCGCCGCGAGGTCGAGATCGGGAACCACGGGCCGGTGGAGTGCGGCGCCTCAGGCGGCGTGGAGGTAGTCGCGCAGCGCTTGGCGGATGACCTCTGATGTGGTCGTTCCTTCGGCTTCGGCGCGCTTGGTGAGTTGGTCGCGAAGCTCGGGGTCGAGTCGCACGGACTCGACGTTGGCCGGTGCCGAGCCGAGGGCCGGGCGGCCGCGCTTTCTCCGGCGTACGATGACCGTGTCGACGTCGTAGCCGCGTTCGGCCTCGTCAGCAAGGCGCTGGATGTCGGCGTCTGTGAGGGGTCTGCCGGATGGGGTGTGGCCGTGGATGGGTTCGCTCATGGCCGCAGCAGTCGTTCATAGGTCGGGCGCATTCTCATCGCGTGGATCGCCAGTTGGTCGCCCTCGGCCGTGACGAGCACGACGACTTCGAGCATGTTGGCTGCGCGATCGGGGCCGAGCAAGAGCCAGCGGTCAGGTTCCTCGCCGATGTTCTCGGTGGCAAGCGCATGGTCGATGGCGTGGAAGATGTCCTCGCCGGCGACGCCGTGCTTCCGTGCCGACCGGTGGATCTCCACGCCGGATACTGTAATACGAAAAGTTGCGTATGTCACGCCTTGCTTGGGCGCGCCCGCGAATCGCTCGCGCGCGAAGGCTGAACCGCACAGGCGACGCCGTTCGAGGCCGACGGTCACGCTTCTGCGTCTGGCCGTCAGCGAGATCAGCTGAAACCATCCTCAGCGAGTTTCTCGGACGCGGTATCGACGGGTTGCGAACGAGGCTGTACCGCAAGCTCCCCTCGCATGACCTTTCATGGAGGGGAGCCGCGCGATTCAGTGGAGAGCACCGGGCGGCGTACAAACCGCGCGACGGTTACGCCAGGAGTCATCTCGGTGGGGTGATAGATGGGGGTGACGGTGAAGGAACGCGGCGCTCGGCGCGAACCCCGACGGCTATCACGCAGCGAGCCGATCGAGTGTGGTGACGCCGCGCAACGCGTCTGCGCGAAGTCGTCTCAGGGCTTCAATGCTCTCGTCATTCAGGTGGGTCCGTTCGGCAGCACTGCCATCGAGCACCGCGAAGAGGTTGCTGCACCGGTCAACGGCGATCCAGTCGTCGTGCGAAAGATCGACCAGGTCACGCATAGATGCATCCCACGTAGACGCGACTCCGCGGACGTTCAGAAGTGGTCTGCCATCTCTGCTTCTGATCGCGTCGTCGATGGCTTCGCCTGCCCGCCCGAGGACGGCACGCAGACGCCGCGCGGCAAGCTTCTGATCCCGTTTCAGCCGTTGTCGCTCGCGCCACGACTCGGCTCCGACGGTGATGAGGCTGCCGACGACGACTCCGACCAGACCGAAGATGGCTGGCCACAGCCACGAACTTGTGTCGACCGACGCCTCCATCCAAAGGGAAGGATTCCACCGGCATCGGACCTATTGCACGGAGCCCTCACCCCTGGCTACCGCAAGGGAGGCAACTCGTTGGGTGGAAGCGGGGCACGTCGCCGTGCCTGGCGTTGTGCGAAGCAGCGCTTGAACTTTCTCCCGCTTCCGCACGGGCATGGGTCGTTGCGTCCTAACGCAGGCTGATCGGCGTATGGCAAGCTGCAGATCGGTTCGCGGATTGAAATCCCGTCGGGGCCATCGGTGAGTTGGCTTCTCAACGTGGAGGTCAACTCGTATGAGATCTGCCGAACCGAGGCGAGCGCGATGTTGTTCGGCAGAGGCTCGGCGTCATCCGTCTGGCGCAGTTCTGTTTGACGCAGACCTTCGAACGAGAACGCGAGCGATGCCGTGTTTGGCTCCCCGCCGACAGCCTGGCCAAACCCGAGGGAGTTTCCTCGCGTGAGTGCTGCGTAGTCCTCGGGAAGGAGATCATCGACGTGGGCTCCGCCGTCTTTGTCGGCCACTGTCAGCACCAGGTCTGCGCGGGAGAACTGTCGCCCGCCGGTATCGCGGAGAACGGGCAGACGCCACCAGTCCTCAAAGCATGAGTGCGGATGCTGCCGGTCTGTCGAGAGATTGTCCAGTCAAGTCCCGGGAAGTGGTGTAGGAGTTTGGGGCTCGTGTCGTCGGTGATGCGGTGGGCTGCTCAGGCCGCTTGGAGCTCGGGGACCTCCTCGGCGAGGTGTTCGGGCGCGGGGCGGGG
>Ga0164243_10007277_pt1 | contig 16545 bp, 12 predicted proteins | sample OricompcompostOP_FD_108781 | JGI IMG/M metagenome (GOLD analysis project Ga0164243, IMG submission 108781) | Organic Plus compost microbial communities from Emeryville, California, USA - Original compost - Organic plus compost (OP) | ecosystem: Engineered > Solid waste > Mixed feedstock >... | reverse complement strand
GGTCCGGTGGAGCGCTCGCAACCGGTCATGCGCGCTGGCCACGTCCCCGCTCGAGAACACGGCGGACGCGAGCGCGGTCTCGATCTGGCGCACGACCTTCGCCGAGCGACCGAGCCGTGCCGTCGCGCGGGCATGCAGCGCCTCGAGCCGCTCGCGCCAGGCGAGCACGTCCTCGGAGCGCCCCCGCGCGTTCGCGAGGTTCGTCCGCGCGAGCTCGGCGCGCAGCTGCGCGGCGGTGCGCCCGCGCCGGGCAAAGCCGTCCGCCGCGGCCCGCGCGCGCACGATCGCCTCGTCGAGCTCGTCCGCGCGCTGCGCGATGACCATGCGCATCATGTCGAGGTCCGCCTCGAGGTCCGCCTGCGCGACGCGCCTCGCGGCGAGCTCGGCGCGGCGGACGCGATCGGTCTGCGCCCCGGTGAGGAACGCCTTGTCGAACGCGTGCGCGGCGATCGCGAACGCCACGTCGGCGCGCACGCGATCGTCGTCGCACCGCTCGGCCTCCTGTTCGGCCATGAAGACGTGGCGGTCATCGGTCACGCGCGCCGACAGCGCGTGGGCGTACGCGAGCGCGAGCGCACACGGATCTCCGGTGGCCTGGCGGACGAGCCGCTCGGCGTCGCTGGCCTCGAGCGGCCGCCCGGACTCGCGGTGGCGGAGCATCGCCGCGACGAGCTCGCTGACCTGCGGCGACAGCGTGCGCGTCAGCTCCGGCGGCGCGCCCGCGCTGCAGACCGCCGGATCGACGAGGAACGCGCCCACGTCGAGCGCGATGCCGGCGCTCGCCCCGTCGCCCGCCGCGATCGCGTCGGCGGCGCGCACCACCGCGTCGAGGCGCGCGAGCACACCGTCGAGGCAGACGAGGCGCCGTGCCCGCGCGACGGGGTCGGCCTCGCACGCGCGCTCGCGCTCCTCGCGCCAGCGCGCGAGGTCGCGGTCGACGAACCCCGCGGCCTCGGCCTGGCCGTGCTGGAGCCAGCGCTCGCGGACCGAGGAGCGCCAGACGTCATCGGGATCCACGACGGGGAGCGCGCAGGCGGGGGGCGGATCGCCACCGGCGAGCGTGTACACGAGCACGCCCACCGCGGCGAGCCCGGCGCCGACGATCCCGAGCACGCGCCCCGAGCGTCGCTCCTGCCGCACGAGGCGGTCGAGCAGCACGTGCATGCTCGGCCAGCGCCGCGCCGGATCTGGATCGAGCCCGCGCACGAGCAACCAGCGCAACCGGCGCGGGATCGCGGACGGGTCGAGCGCGGCGGTGCCCCGGCGCACCTGCGCGCGCAGCTCGTCGATCGTCGAGCCCCGGTACGGACGCTCGCCCGCGAGCGCCTCCCACAGCGCGACGCAGAACGCGAACTGATCCGTCGCCGGGGTGACATCGCCACCGTCCCACTGCTCGGGCGCCATGTACGCCGGCGTGCCGAGCAGCGCGCCGGTGACGGTCAACCCGGCGAGCACGCTCGGCGCCGACGACGTCGTGCTCGCGGTCGCGTCGGCGGGGACCGGCTGCGTCGTCGCGAGCGGATCGGCGTCGCCCGGAAGGATCGTCTCGCGAGCGAGCCCGAAGTCGGTCACCGCGATCCGACCGACGTGACTCCGCAGCACGTTGTGCGGCTTGAAGTCGCGATGGACGATGCCCGCGTCGTGCGCCGCCGCGAGCCCGCGCCCCGCGGCGATGAACGCGGCCACGATCTCGCGCGGGTCCCGACGCGTCGCGCGGAGCCACTCGGCGAGCGTCGAGCCCTCGACCAGCTCCATCGCCACGTAGTCACAGCCGCCCGCGGTGCCGACCTCGTGCACGGTCACGACGTTGGGGTGCGTGAGCCGGGCCATCGCGCGGGCCTCGCGGAGCAGTCGCCGCGACGCATCGTCACCACCGGCGCGCAGCACCTTCAGCGCGACGCGACGCTCGAGATCCGGGTCGAAGGCGACGTGGACGACGCCCATGCCGCCGGCCCCGAGCTCGCGCTCGAGGCGATAGCGGCCGAGCGTCAGGCCCGGCGCGGGCGGGCTGGCAGAAGACGCCTCCGCCTGCCCCACCGCGATCGTCGCGGTCCGCGCCAGCTCGTCGTTGCCGTCGGGCACGGCGCGCAGGATATGCGATCCACGCGGCCCACGTCCCGTGGTGCACGACGATCCACTCGCACCGTGTCCGCCCGCGGCGACGTGATCGCCGGCCCCGAGGCGTCAGGCCCGGACGCGTCAGCTCGCGGCGATGGCGTCGCTCAGGTAGCGGGCGAACCCCGGCGCGACCTTGTCGAGGTTCTCGGTGAACCGATGATCCGCGACGTACATCTGGCCGAGGCCTTTGTGCATGTCCTTCGTGCACGGGTAGAACCACCGGTCGATGTGCAGGCGGTGCTCCTCGACCGCGGCGCGCACCTCCGGATCGGTCGCGGGTGTACCCGCCTTCATGAGGTCGGCGATTCGCTGATAGATCGCCGCGCCCTCGGCCTTGATCTGCTCCCAGTCCTCCTTGCGGTACGACCGGGTCCGGCGCATCGACTCCTTGTACGCGTCGGTGTGGCCCCAGCGCTGCTGCACCTCGTCCTCGTGTTGCGCGGGGTCGAACCCGTCGAACAGCTTCTTCACGTCCTCGTTCGTCATGTTCCTGCCTTTCTCGAGGTCACCCAGCGCGGCGTCGAGCGCGGCGAGCATCCGGTCGATCCGAGCGCGCTTCTCGAGCAGCGCGCCGCGGTGTCGCCGGAGGAGCTCCTCGCGGTCCGCGTCCTCGTCGATCGCGGCCGCGATCTCGTCGAGCGGCATGCCGAGCTCGCGGTACAGCAGCACGCGCTGCAGCCGGAGCACGTCCTCGTCGCTGTAGAGCCGATAGCCCGCCGCGGTCCGCTGCGACGGCCGGACCAGCCCGATCTCGTCGTAGTGGTGCAGCGCGCGCACCGTGACGCCCGTGAGCCGGGCGAGCTCGCCAACCGTGAACGCCATCGTGTGACCTCGTCGGAACGCACCCTAGGACCCTCACGTCGCGTGAGAGCAAGCGGCTTCTGCAGCATGAACTGCACTTCCCGCAGCGTCGATCACGAGGCGCGACGAAGTTCCGCGCACTTACCGACGGCACGCCGGTTGCGATAGCGGTCACTCGACCAAGGAGGTCCACGATGATGAAGAAGCTGAAGATCATGATCGCGTCGAGCGCGCTGGTTCTGGGTGGCGTCGCGGGGGTGGCTGCAGCCAAGGGAGGTGGAGGTCCTCGCAAGCAAGCGATGATGGAGAAGTTCGACCTCGACAAGAACGGCACGCTCGACGAGGCCGAGAAGGCGAAGGCCAAGGAGGCGTTCGCCGCCAAGCGCGCCGAGCGCAAGCAGCGCGTGCTCGCGCAGTTCGACGCGAACCGCAACGGTGCGCTCGACCCCGCGGAGAAGCAGGCCATGCGGGATGCTCGCGTGTCCGCGCGGTTCTCCCAGCTCGACGCCAACGGCGACGGGGCGATCTCGCTCGAGGAGTTCAAGGCGGGCCAGCAGGGGCGCCAGGGACGTCACGGGCGACACGGGATGCACGGCACGCGAGGGATGGGCAAGCTCGGAGGTGGCGCGCGGTAGGCCCGCGAGCCCGTAGCCGGGCTATGCTGGCCTCGATGCCGTCCTCACGTGTCACGCCGCTCGCCGGCTGGTCCGTCGTGGCGGCCTTCGTGTTGATCGGGGCCGCGCTGCTCGCGACGGTGTGGTCGACCCGATCGGCGGTGTCGAACGCGTCGACGGCGGTGCAGCGCGGCCAGGCGCTCGCGATCCAGCAGGCGGTGCGCGCCGAGCTCGCGGATCTCGACGCCGTGCCGTCAGCGGAGGACCTCGCCCGGATCCTCCAGGATCACCAGGGCGACGGCCTGCGCTACCTCGCCATGCTCGGCCCGGCGTCGGAGGTGATCGCGTCGGCCGGCACGCCCGTCGCCGGCGCGCCGCGACCTCGCGAGCTCACCGGCCGGCGCGGTCTCCGCGGCTCCCCCGAGGAGATCGACGGTCGGCTACGGATGAGCCTGCGCGCGTTCCGCCGGATGAAGGCGGGCGGACGCACGCCACAGTTCGTGATCGAGATCGAGCCCGTGCAGGCCAACGCGCTGCGCGAGGCCTCGACGTACACGCTCGGGGTCGGCGTGGTCGCGGCGCTGAGCCTGCTCGGCGTCGCGATCGTGCTCGTGCGTCGCGAGGCGCGCAGGCACGCCGACGAGCGCGCCCGCGAGCGCGAGCGCCGGCTCGCCCACCTCGGCGAGATGTCGGCCGTGCTCGCGCACGAGATCCGCAACCCGCTCGCCTCGCTGAAGGGCAACGCCCAGCTGCTCGCGCAGATGATCGCGAAGGCGCTGCCCGAAGGCGAGAAGCCGCGCGCGAAAGCCGAGCGCGTGGTCGACGAGGCGGTGCGGCTCGAGCAGCTCACGAACGACCTGCTCCAGTTCGTTCGCACCGGCGCGATCAAGCGCGAGCCCGTGGATCCGGCGGCGCTCGTGCGCGAGGCCGCGGACAGCATCGCCGGCGAGGTCCAGGTCGACACCACCGGCGCCCCCCGCACGTGGTCCCTCGACGCGCCCCGGATCCGCGAGGTCGTCGTCAACCTCGTCGACAACGCGGTCGCGGCGGGCCCGCCCGTCGAGGTCGCCGTGCGGATCGCGGCGAAGAAGCTCGTGATCGAGGTCGGCGACGGCGGTCCGGGGGTCCCCGAGGAGGACCGCGAGAAGATCTTCGAGCCGTTCTTCACCGGCAAGACGCAGGGCACGGGGCTCGGGCTTGCCGTCGCGCGCCGGGTGGTGGAGTCTCACGGAGGAACGCTCACGGTCCACACGTCCCCACGTGGCGGCGCGCTGTTCCGCGCCGAGATCCCGGAGTCCTGATGGCACGTATCCTGGTCGCCGACGACGAAGCTGGTCTTCGCGAGTTCATCACCGACAGCCTCGAGCTGGACGATCACACGGTCGTCGCGGCGAAGGACGGCAAGGAGGCGGCGAAGCTGCTCGACGAGCGCGGCTTCGATCTCGTCCTCACCGATCTGAAGATGCCGGGCCTCGACGGCATGTCGCTCCTGCGCAAGGTCCGCGCGGAGCAGCCCGAGGTCGAGGTCATCGTGATGACGGCGCACGGCACCGTCGACAACGCGGTCGAAGCGATGAAGCTCGGCGCGTTCGAGTACCTCCAGAAGCCGCTGTCGGGCCCCGACGAGCTCCGCCTGCTCGTCGCGCGCGCCGTCGAGCGGCGAGGCCTGCGCGATCGCGTCGACGGCGTCGAGCGCGCGAGCGATCCCGGCCTGCCCTCGGGCCCGCCGCTGACCTACGGCGATCCGGCGATGCGGCCGGTCGTCGAGGCGATCGAGAAGGTCGCGCGGACCGCGGCCACGGTGCTGCTGCTCGGCGAAAGCGGCACGGGCAAGGAGGTCGCCGCGCGCGCGATCCACGCGCAGAGCCCGCGCGCGACGAAGCCGTTCATGGCGATCAACTGCGCGGCGCTCAGCGAGACCCTGCTCGAGAGCGAGCTGTTCGGGCACGAGAAGGGCGCGTTCACGGGCGCGACCGAGCGCAAGCGCGGGCGGATCGAGCTCGCCGACGGCGGCACGTTCTTCCTCGACGAGGTCGGCGAGCTCAAGCCCGAGCTCCAGGCGAAGCTCCTGCGCGTGCTCCAGGAGCGGCGGTTCGAGCGCGTCGGCGGCAGCCGCACGCTCGAGGTGGACGTCCGCTGGGTCGCGGCGACCAACCGCGACCTGCGCGCGATGATCGACGAGGGGCGGTTCCGCGAGGATCTCTATCACCGGCTCGCGGTGTTCCCGATCAAGCTGCCGCCGCTGCGCGAGCGCCGCGCCGACATCCTGCCGCTCGCGCGCACGCTGCTCGACCGCATCGCGCGCGATCTCAAGCGCTCCGTGCCGCGGCTGTCCGCGTCGGCGGAGAAGCGGATCACCGGCGCGAGCTGGCGTGGCAACGTGCGCGAGCTCGCGAACACGCTCGAGCGCGCCGCGATCCTCGCCGACGGCGACGTCATCGACGACAGCCACATCTGGCTCGAGGGCGGCAGCGCGAAGCCCACCGCCGTCACCGTCGGCGGCGCCGAGGTCCGCCCGCTCGCGGAGCTCGAGAAGGACGCGATCCTGCACGCGCTCGAGGTCGTCGGAGGCAACCGCCGCCGCGCGTCCGAGCTCCTCGGCATCGGGGAGCGGACGCTCTACGACCGGCTCAAGAAGTACGGCGTCGACTGAGCGCCGCGCCCGCGCTGCAGGTTCCGCAGGACTGTGAACGGCCGGTCATGCAGAACCCGCAGGCGTGAGCGGCAGTCCGCGGCAACAGTCTGAAATCGCAGCGCTCCTATCCCGGCACGCCGGATGCTCTAGGCCCCGGCATGCGTCGAATCATCCCCATGACCCTCATCGCGCTGACCATGCTGGGCGGCGTTGCCTTCGCGGACCGCGACCGCGACCGCGGTCGTCGTGACCGCTCCGGTGGTGTCCACGTCGAACGGTCGCGCAACCATCGCGTGCACCGCCCGGACCGCCGCGTCATCCGCAACGACCACCGTAACGATCGTCGTGTCGTACGCAACGATCGCCGCGTGATCCGCCAAGACCGCCGCGTCGTCGATCGCCGCGTCACGGTCCGCCGCGCGCGCCGGACCTTCCGCGACAACCGCTTCTACTTCCCCGGCGGCTTCTACCGCACGTACCAGCGTCCGGTGATCAACGTCCGCTACACGAACTACTACCGGCGGCCGGCGCTGATCGTCGAGAACTACGATCCGGTGCCCGGCTACATCTGGGTGCGGGGCCACTGGGCCTGGACCGGCTACGAGTGGCAGTGGCAGCCGGGGCACTACGAGGTCGACCCGGCCTACACGCAGCCGTACTACTACGACGGCAGCACGTACTACTACTATCAGTACTGACCACGGTGGCGCCGCGAGGCGCGACGTGGCGCGCGCACGGCGACCGGAGATCGCCTGAACGCGCGCACCCGCCGGCGGGGGTCAGGTCGGCGGGGTCCGCGGCGCGGTCACCTCGCGTCGTCGTTACCTGCGGTGCGAATCCGGCGTATGCATAGCGCATGACCACGTCGCGTTCTGGGTACGATCTGACGCCCCTCTCGCGCGAGCGGATCGAGGCGCTCGCCGCGGACTTCACGCCCGAGGAGCGACACGTGATCCTCCACCAGGGCACCGAGCGCCCGTTCTGCGGGGTGTTCCTCGACAACAAGAAGGACGGCGTCTACGCGTGCCGCCTGTGCGGGCTGCCGCTGTTCGAGTCGTCGTCGAAGTTCAACTCCGGCACCGGCTGGCCGAGCTTCTGGACGCCGTTCGATCCGGACCACATCCGCGAGCTCGCCGATTACAGCCACGGCATGACGCGCGTCGAGATCCGCTGCGCGCGCTGCGACGCGCACCTCGGCCACGTGTTCGAGGACGGGCCACCGCCGAGCGGCCTCCGCTACTGCATGAACTCGGTGTCGCTCCAGTTCGTCGACGCCGGACAGCCGCTGCCGCTCAGGTCGTGAGCCACACGGACCGGGCACGTGCACCGGTTCCGGTGTACCGTGCCGCCGTGGCCCTGCAGCTCCCGTTCACCCCGCCGCTCGAGCCGATGCTCGCGAAGCTGTCGACCGACATCCCGCCGGAGGGCGGCTGGATCTTCGAGCCGAAGTGGGATGGCTTCCGCGCGCTCGTGTTCAAGAGTGGGGACGAGGTCTACCTGCAGAGCCGTGACCTCAAGCCGCTCGGCCGCTACTTCCCCGAGCTCGAGGTCACGCTCCGCGAGCGGCTGCCCGCGCGCTGCGTGCTCGACGGCGAGATCGTGATCGCGACCGGCGACCGCCTCGACTTCGATGCCCTGCTCCAGCGCATCCACCCCGCGGCCTCGCGCGTGAAGATGCTCGCCGAGCAGAGCCCGTCGTCGTTCGTCGCGTGGGACCTGCTCGCCGAGGGCGACGAGGATCTGCGCGCCGTACCGCAGGGCGAGCGCCGCGCGCGGCTGGAGAAGCTGCTCGGCGACGCCCAGCCGCCGGTGTACGTCACGCCGGCGACCCGCGATCCGGCGCTCGCGCGCGAGTGGTTCGAGACGTTCGAGGGCGCCGGCCTCGACGGCGTGATGGCGAAGCCCGACGCGATCGGCTACCAGCCCGGCAAGCGCGCGATGCTGAAGATCAAGCACCAGCGCACCGCGGACTGCGTCGTCGCCGGCTTCCGCTGGTACAAGGGCGGCAAGGGCACGCTCGTCGGCTCGCTGCTGCTCGGCCTGTACGACAGCGCCGGCGTCCTGCACCACGTCGGCATCGCGTCCTCGTTCAAGCAGACCGAGCGCGCGAAGCTCGCCGACATGCTCCGCCCGCTCACCGAAGGCGCGCGCGAAGATCACCCGTGGCGCGACTGGGCCGAGTGGCAGGACCAGGAGACGAGCCAGCGCCTGCCCGGCGCGACCAGCCGCTGGAACCGTGGCAAGGACCTGTCGTGGGAGCCGATCCGCCTCGGCCTCGTCTGCGAGGTCTCGTACGACCACCTCCAGGGCACGCGCTTCCGCCACGCGACGCACCTCAAGCGGTGGCGCCCCGACAAGCCGCACACCGAGTGCCGCTACGACCAGCTCGAGGAGACGCCGCCGTACCTCATCACGCAGATCTTCAAGCGCTGACGCGAGGCGTCTCCGTGGCAGGGCGGGTGCCGGCGGGTCGAAACCGCCATGACGCCGAGCGCGTCGACGCAAATGGTCGCCCTTCGCGCGCCAGGGCGCGTCCAAGACAGCCTGTTCGTTCGCGACGCGGCGTCGGTACGACGGACGCCGTGCGACTCAGTTCGCGCCGTCGTCGGACGGCGCCTCGTCGTCGGCCTTCTTGGGCGCCGCGTCACCGACGGCGATCTGGGCCGGCGTGATCGAGTCACGCGCCGCGATCGCGCACTTGCGGACGAGCTCGTTGTCCTGGTTGCTCGGGCCGGAGCCGACCTTGAGGAGGCACTTGGTGTCCTCGTCGAAGAACTTGTACACGTAGGCGTCGTGCGCGCCGACCATCACGGTCTGGCGGCACGCGAAGGTGCCCATCGACTCGTCGGGCGTGTCCTTGCACTTGGCCTTGAAGCGCTCGGCCTCCTCGATCGTCCAGCAGTACGCGTTGACGTAACAGATCTCGTCGCCGGCGAGCACGCCCAGCCGGCCCTCCTTCTTGAGGAGCGCGCGTTGCTCGGCGTCGCTCAGGCGCTTGCCGCCGCGGACGATCGAGCACGAAGCGGCGGCCTCGCCGTCGTCGGCCTTGGACTTGAGGCCGAGCGGCTCGGCCTCCTCCATGACCTGCTGGAACGCGGCGAGGTCGATCAGCTGCTCGCACGGGACCTTCTGGGATCCGGGCACCGGCGGGCTGATCTTCTTCGCGCTCTCGCCCTTGGCGAGCTTGGCCTGGAGCTCGGCCTCCGCCTGCTTCCGGGCCTCCTCGGCTCCGGCGTTCTCGCTCTTGCTGCAGGCGGCGAGGCCCCCCAGGCCCCCGATACACATGACGGCACTCACGATGGTCGCTATGGCGGCGCGCATGATCGGTCTGCGAACGTAACACGGCTGGCTGGCCCCAGGTGCGAACCGCTCCCACGAGGTCGCGTCGAGGCTTGAGCCGGAAGGCGTCGTGCGGCAGAGTGCGTCCTCGGTACGCGCCCATAGCTCAGTTGGATCAGAGCAACCGGCTTCTACCCGGTGGGCCGCAGGTTCGAGTCCTGCTGGGCGCGCGAGCAAGTGGCATGACGGGTGCTCTATCCCCCGTCCGTGGCGACGCAAACCTCAGGCAACGCACCCGTCGGCGAGATGACGAGCGGGCGCGAGCGCTCGGTGGACGAGCGACGCACGGGAGCCGGTGAGGTGACCGGTCGTCGGCCCGTGCGGTTCGTGAAGCAGCTCGGTCGCGCCGCCCTCGACGACGGCATCACCGACGTCGCCGCGATGATGGCGTACTACACGCTGCTCGCGCTGTTCCCCATGCTCGTGTTCGTGATCACGATGGCCCTGCTCGTGATCGATCCTCAGGTCATCTACGACGGCGTGAACATGGCGACGGAGGCGATGCCGCCGTCGGTGCAGGGGCCCGTCGAGGAACAGGTCACGAGCTTCGTCAACACCGCGAGCGCCGGGTTCGCGATCGGTAGCGCCGCGCTCGCCCTGTGGGGCGCCTCGCGCGGCGCGGCGGCCCTCGGCACGGCGCTGAACGCGATCTTCAACAAGCGCGAGACGCGCGGCTGGTTACGCCGGCAGGGGACCGCGATCGCCGTCACCCTCGGCGTCGCGCTCCTCGTCGTCATCGCGCTCGGTCTGCTCGTCGTCGGCCCGATCGTCGGGCACTACGTCGCCGACCGGTTCGGGCTCGGTGGAGCGTTCGACGTGGCGTGGGGCGTCGCGCGCTGGCTCGGCGCCGGCGTGCTCGTCATGATCGTGTGGGCGGTCGCCTACAAGTTCCTCCCCAACACCGACGCGCCGTTCCGGATCTTCACCCCCGGCGCGATCGTCGGCGTCCTGATCTGGCTCGGGATCAGCGCGCTGTTCGGGCTCTACCTGCGCCACTTCAACAGCTACGACGCGACCTACGGAGCGCTCGGCGGCGCGATCATCTTCATCACCTGGTTGTGGTTGTCGAACATCGCGCTCCTGTTCGGGGCCGAGATCAACGACGTGCTCGCCGACTGGCGCAGGCACAAGAGCGAGGCGGCGGCGCAGCTCGCGGACGCCAACGAGAAGGACGGCCGCCTCGCGCCGGCTACGTAGATGCAATCCTTGTAGTCGGAGCTACGGCTCCCGCGTGATCGGTCGCGCGCCGCGCCAAATGGCACGTGAGGCTTCCTCGCCTCCGTGACGAGGCCATGTCTATACTGCTGCAAGTTTCGACTAGGGAGAACTTGCATGCAGAACAGTTGGGTTCGGGCCCTGCTACCGGGCCTCTTGATCGGCGTCACCGGCTGTCCGGACATCACCGTCGATCCCGGCGAGGGAGTGAACGACCTGGGCGATCCCGCGCCGACGGTCGAGTTCGACCCGGCGAACCGGATCGTGCCGTTTCCGAACAACCTCCTGATCGACCCCACGACCAACAAGGTCAACGTCCCGGCGTCGTGTGGTGAGACCCCGGCGGCGCAGGCGATCCGCGAGAACGTGCTCAACCAGCTCGACGGCTTCGGGACGTTCGAGACCGCGATCTCGGTGACGTTCACCGAGCCGGTCGATCCGGCGTCGCTCGCGGGCAACGTCCTCCTGTACCAGGCGAGCGGCGCGATGCCGGTCGATCCGACGACCGCGGAGCCGATCCCGGTCATCACGATCCCGGGCACGAGCATCCGCTTCGACGCGGACTGCCAGAACCCGACCCCGGTGGCCTCGGTGACGATCGTCCCGACGGTCCCGCTCCAGGAGCGCTCGAACTACATCGTCGCGCTGCGCGAGGGCATCCAGACCCCGGAGGGCGAGGCGTTCGGTCCCTCGTTCACGTGGGCGCTGATCCGGCAGGAGAACAACCCGGTCACGGTCGACGACGCGGGCAACATCGTCAGCGATCGCACGCCGCTCGATCCGACGGATCCGGCCGATCGCGAGAGCCTGCTCGGGCTCAACACGCTGTGGAACGTCCACGCGCCGGTCATGATGTTCCTGCGCGCCACGGGCGAGTCGACCGACGACATCCTGCTCGCGTGGAGCTTCCGCACGCAGACGATCTCGACGCCGCTCGATCCGAGCGTCGCCGACAGCCCGGCCGCGCTCGCCGCGATGACGCCGGCGCTCGTTGGCGTCGGGCCGCTGAACCCGGGCGTGACCGGCGAGCAGATCCTGCGTAGCGCGCTGCCGGGCCAGTGCCAGGCCGATGGCGGCCCGCTGCCCTGCCAGGCCGTGGACGAGATCCTCGTCGGCGGGCTGAGCGCGCCGCAGTTCCAGGTCAACACGCCGAACCCGATCTCCGGCGGCGAGCCGGTACCGGGCCCCTGGGGCGATCCGGTCGCGCCGGCATCGACGGGGAACGAGGTGATCCAGACGCTGATCGCGACGACGACGACGGACTGCGGCGCCGGCGGCTGCCCCACGATCATCTTCGGCCACGGCCTCGGCAGCAACAGCCGCACCGTGTTCGCGATCGCCTCGCAGCTCGCCGCGAACGGGTTCAACGTCGCCGCGATCGACTTCGTCGCCCACGGCTCGCGCGCGGTCCGGATCTCGGACCAGGGTGCGTGCGAGAACGCGACGGATCCGTCGGCGGCGCCGCAGTGCTTCGCGCCGTTCCTGTCGGCGAACCTCGGCGCGACGCGCGACAACATCCGGCAGTCGATCGTCGACCTGCACTCGCTCACCGCGGCGCTTCGTGCGTGCGGTCCCGATGGCTGCGGGCTGCTGTCGGTCGACCCGAACCGCATCCTCTACATGGGTATGTCGCTCGGTGGCATCATCGGCAGCGCGGCCGTCGCGACGAACCCCCACATCAAGGCGTCGGTGCTCAACGTCGCCGGCGTCGGCTGGATCGACATCTTCGAGAACACCGAGAACCTGACGATCCGGTGCTCGCTCGTCGACGCGCTGATCGGCGCGGGAATCCTCATGGGAGACCCGAGCAGCGCCGGCGAGACCGCGCTGTGCCTCGGCGACGAGTGGAAGGCGCAGCCGGGGTACCGCCAGTTCTCGGCGATCGCGCGCTGGGTGCTCGACCCGGCCGATCCGGCGAACTTCACGCGGCAGCTCGCGATGAAGCGCTTCCTGCTCCAGGAGGTCATCGGCGACCAGGTCGTGCCCAACCTCGCGACCGAGAACGAGGCCGCGCTGACGGGGCTCACGGCGCAGGCGGCCTCGTGCGCGCCGCCCCCGCCGGTCCCGCCGTCCACGGCGATCACGACGGACCCGATGACGAGCAAGTTCGTGCAGTACGAGGACCTGCCGGCCGGCGAGTGCATGGGCCAGGCGTTCCCCGGCAACGCGTTCGCGCACTCGTCGCTGCTGCTGCCGGCCGCCGGCGCCGCCGGCCAGCTCGGCACGGCGCGCATGCAGACCGATGCGATCACCTACCTGGTCCTGAACCGCTAGCTTCGCGAGGACGTTTCCATGAAGACTCTCTCCAAATCCCTGTTCATGGTCGCGTGTCTCGGCGGTGTGGCGTCGGGTAACGCGTTCAACATCAACGAGCACGACGCGCGCGTCTCCGGCCGCGGTGGCGCCTCGGCGGCGAGCAACACGTCGGCGTCGTCGGTGATGTTCAACCCCGGCGGCATCCCGATCGCCGAGGGCACGCAGGTCATCATCAACGCCTCCGTGTACTTCGCGGAGGGCTCGTACCAGCTGCCGACGACCGGCAAGATCGAGACGGACTCCTCGCCGTCGGTCGTGCCGGCGTTCTACATCACGCACCGGCTGACCGACATGTTCGCGGTCGGCCTCGGCGTGCAGCTGCCGTTCGGCCTCTCGGTGTCGTGGCCGGAGGGTCACCCGCAGGAGGAGGTCATCCAGGATCAGACGCTGCGCACGTACTTCATCACGCCGTCGATCGGTGTGAACCTCGACAAGTACGTCCGCGGGCTCTCGATCGGCGGCGGCCTCGACATCGTGCCGGCGACCGTCCAGCTCCAGAACGTGCTGCCGTTCGGCGACGTGACCGGCACGGCGAACCTCGGCGGCGACGCGGTCGGCGTCGGCGGTCGCGTCGGCGTCATGTATCACCCGCCGCAGGTCCAGGGGCTCAAGCTCGGCGTCATGTACCGCAGCCAGGTCTCGTTCGAGTTCGACGGGACCGGCGACTTCGACGCTCCCGAGCCGTTCCGCCAGGCGCTGCCGCCCGACGGTGACATCTCGACCTCGATCGCGATGCCGCAGTCGGTGTGGGGTGGCGTCGCGTACTCGGCGCCGCAGCTCCCGCAGCTCGAGGTCGAGCTGAACGCGGTGTGGCTCGACTGGTCCACGTTCAAGGAGATCCGGATCAACCTCCCGGGCACCGACATGATGGGCCAGCCGAACGTGACGGTGTCGCCGCAGGACTACGAGGACACGGTCACGTGGCGAGTCGGCGCCGAGTACCAGATCAACGAGAAGACGGCGGTGCGCGCCGGCTTCATCTACGATCCGACGCCGATCCCGGACGAGACGCAGTCCGCTCGCCTGCCCGACGTCAATCGCAAGAACGTGTCGTTCGGCGCGAGCTACGACTTCGGCCCGCTCGCCGCGCACCTCGGCTTCTTGTGGGTGACGCCCGACGAGCGCGACACGACCGACGCGATGCCGCGCCCGCTGTTCGCCGGTACCTACGGCGTGGAGGCGTTCGTCGCCTCGCTGATGGTCAGCGGCCAGCTCGGCGCGAAGTGACTCAGACGAGCTTCGGCTCGATGAGCTCGATGTCTCGCCACCGGTTCGACCAAAACCGGTAGGCGAACGCGGCCGCGAGGAGCGCGAGGTAGCCCACGAGGCACATCATCGCGCCGACCGGGCCGCCGCCCCACGCGTCCACCACGAGGTACGCGCTCGGGACGAACACGACCCACGCGAGGATCAGGCGTGCGGTCGCGGTCCACGTGGTGTCGCCGGCCGCGCGCAGCGTCTCCGACAGCGTCATGCAGGTCGCGTCGAACAGCTGCCAGCCGGCGCTGATCGCGAGCATCGTCACGCCGAGGGCCACGAACGCGGGCGCGCGGCCCTCGCTGTCGAACAGCCGCAGGAGCGCCTCCGGGCTCACGAAGTAGAGCGCGCCGATGACGCCCATCCAGGCCCCCGTGACGAGGAGCGTGGTCCGCACGGTCGGCCACACCGCGTCCTTGTCGCCACGGCCGATCGCCTGGCCCGCGAGGATCGCGCCGGCGGAGGCGAGCCCGAACGCCGGCATGAACGCGACCGAGTTGATCGCCATCACCACGTTGAGCGCGGCCAGCGCCTCGTCGCCGAGCGTCGCGAACACGGCGTTGATGAACAGCTGGAACGCGGCGAACTCGAGGAACCAGTTGAGGCCGTTCGGCAGCCCGAACCGCGCCACGCGGCCGAGCTCGCGCGCGGTCAGCGCGAGAGGGATCCGGCGGGGCGCCGGCCCGCCGACCGCCATGCCCCACCGCCGCCAGAACGCGATCACGAGAAACGCGAGCGCGGCGAAGTTGGCGAGCGTCGACGCGATCGCCGCGCCGGTGATGCCGAGCTCGGGCGCGCCGAGGTGGCCGTAGATCAGCACCCAGTTCAGGACCAGGTTGACCACCATCGCGATCACGCCGGCGATCATCGCCATCCACGTGTTGCCGAGGCCGCCGTACCAGTTGCCGAGCGCCTCGACGCCGACGACCGCACCGACCGCGAACATGCGAATCGTCATGTACTCGGTCATCTGCGCCCGGACCCCGGGCGAGAACTCGGCGAGCGCGAGCAGGGGATCGATCGCGGGGACGAGCCCGATCGCGACGAGCTCGGCGATGCCGGCGATCGCGAGCCCGTACCACGCGAACCGCGGCGTCTCGTCGCGCTGCCCCGCGCCCACGAGCTGCGCGACGAAGCTCTGCACGATGAACACCGTGCCCATCGGCAAGATCATGATCAGGAACACGTTGAAGCCGCCGGTGGCGGACGCGGCCAGCGCCTGCGGGCCGAGGTGCTCGAGCATGAGCGCGTCGGAGAACGTGATCACGGACTGCGTCGCGCGCGCCAGCACCATCGGGAGCGCGAGCGCGAGGAGCGCCTTCACGGGGGAGGGTGTCCGCATGGGCGGGCAACCATGCGGCGCAACCGCCGATCGTGCAAGGATCCGGGCCGTGGCGAAGCCCCGGAAGGAGATCCTCGAGCTCGACGGCCACGAGGTCACCGTCACCAACCCGGAGAAGGTCTACTTCCCGAACGCCGGGATCACCAAGCTCGACCTCGTGCAGTACTACCTGTCGGTCGCCGACGGCGTGCTCCGCGGCGTCGCGCGGCGGCCGATGATCCTCAAGCGCCACGTCCACGGCGTCGAGGGCGAGCCGTTCTACCAGAAGCGCGCACCCGAGAAGCGGCCGCCATGGCTCGAGGTCGCGACGTTCACGTTCCCGTCGGGGCGTAGCGCCGACGAGCTCGTCGTGAACAACCGCGCGCAGCTGGTCTACGTGGTCAACCTCGGTTGCGTGGACCTCCACCCGCACGCCGTGCGCGCCGAGGACATGGATCACCCCGACGAGCTGCGGATCGATCTCGATCCGGTGCCCGGCGTGGGCTGGCCGCAGATCCTCGACGTCGCTCGCGTGGCTCGCGAGGTCCTCGACGAGATGGGGCTCGTCGGCTGGCCCAAGACCAGCGGCTCGCGCGGCGCTCACATCTGGGTGCGCATCGCGCCCGCGTGGACGTTCACCGAGGTCCGCCGCGCGGCGCTCGCGTTCGCGCGCGAGGTCGAGCGGCGCGCTCCTCACATCGCGACGGCGAAGTGGTGGAAGGAGGAGCGCACGGGCGTGTTCCTCGACTACAACCAGAACGCGCGCGATCGCACGACGGCGAGCGCGTACTCGGTGCGCCCGACGCCCGACGCGCGCGTCTCGATGCCGCTCGCGTGGGACGACCTCCTCCGCTGCGATCCGCAGGACTTCACGCTCCGCACCGTGCCCGCCATCTTCGCCACGCGCGGCGACGCGCACGCCGGCATCG
>Ga0164243_10007276_pt1 | contig 16548 bp, 16 predicted proteins | sample OricompcompostOP_FD_108781 | JGI IMG/M metagenome (GOLD analysis project Ga0164243, IMG submission 108781) | Organic Plus compost microbial communities from Emeryville, California, USA - Original compost - Organic plus compost (OP) | ecosystem: Engineered > Solid waste > Mixed feedstock >... | reverse complement strand
TCCGCCCGGACAACACCGCCTCGCTGGGGCTGGCCGCCCAGCTGGGCTTCCTGCCGGCAGGCCGCCGCCGCGACGCCCAGGACGGCATCCTCGAAGTCCACGAACGCCCCGTGCCATAAACCCGGTCTCGTTCTGCGCGACGCCTGCGCGGGGCGGCCGGATGGTCACCGGGCGCAGGCCCCGTCGCAGGTGGCGCGAGACCACGAGCGGGATGCCCGGCCGAGCCCGCAGAGCTGCTCGCGCCGGGCACTCGACGCTGACCCGCAGCGCCTTCCCGCCGAAACACCAGCCGGCCCCGCGCCCGGAGCCCCCGCCGCAGTCGCCGATCACGCGTCCTCGATGAACGTCTGCCGCCTGACCGGCGCCTGTTCCCGCACCTGAAGCGCGCCGGCGCACTCCGGAGAGGCGCACCACTGGCGGGCGCGATCCGGGGACGGGAGCCCGGCGACGATGACCCGCTGCACGGCCGTTCGTTCGTCCTCGATTTCGTACCGGCCTCCGCGGACGGGTCGGGGTTCCGCGGTAGCGGGCGATGGAGTCCTCCCCGCGACCCCGGGGGCTCGGGCGATCTCGACCTCGGGAGACCACCAGGCCTCAACCGTCGCAGCAGCCCGCCGACGACCGTCCCGAAACGCGGCAGCCCGCTAGCCGGTGCGGCGCAGCATCAGCGTCGAATCGGTCCGCTCGCCCAGGAACGCACCGTCGGGACCGTACTGGTGGCGCTCGTGCTCACCGCGGACGAGGACCTGCCAGCCCGGGCCGAGGTCGAGCCGCCGGTGCAGCTCGGCCGCGCTCGGCAGGTCGACCGCCCCGTGATCGCCGGCCCAGGCGGGGATGTCGGCGTGCCCTTCGATCAGCAGCACCCCGCCGTCGGCGACGTGGGCGGCCGCGGTGCGCAGGATCCGGTCGCGGGGGAACTCGTGCTGGGAGTGCAGGAACTGCGCCGAGACCAGGTCGAAGACCCCGTCGGGGAACTCGGTGCTCAGATCGCAGTGCCGGAACGCGATCCGCCCGGCCAGCCCGCGTTCGGCGGCGGCGCGTTCGGCCCGGCGGAGGGCTTCGCGGGAGAGGTCCACGGCGGTGACCTGCCAGCCGGCTTCGGCCAGCCAGAGCGCGTCACCACCTTCCCCGCACCCGAGGTCCAGCGCCGACCCGGGCGTCAAGCTGGCGACGTGCCTGGTCAGGGCGGTGTTGGCGCGGCCGCTGAAGACCTGCTCGCCGGCGTAGCGGCTGTCCCAGTCCTGTTCGGCGGTCATCGCGGCAGTCCCCCCGCGATCCCGTGGCGGCGGTCGCCGAGCACGCGGTCGGCCACGGCGCGTTCAGTGCCCGGGGAGAACTCCGCGGCCGCCACGGCCCGCTCGGTGTCGTCGTCGACGAGGTCGGCGTTGAGCGCGGCGGCGGCCTCCAGCCCGGCCGCGGCCGAGGTCAGCACCTGCCCGCGCAGGTCGGCGAGGTTCCCGGCCACCCGCACCCCGGGCACGGTCGTCACCCCCTGCCGATCGGAGGCGATGTACTCGCCGAAGGGGTGCTCGACGACCTCCAGACCCAGGGTGGTGGCCAGGGCGTGCCGAGCGCGGAAGCGGGGAGCGACCACGATCGCCTCCCGCTCCAGGAACGATCCGTCGCGCAGCCGCACCCCGCGGAGCCGGTGCTCGGCGATGGCGAGCTCGACCACCGGTTCGTCGACGATGCGGATCCCGCGCGCACCCAGGCGTCGGCGATCGTCGTCGGTGAGCTCGACCTCGCCGGCCAGCAGCACCACGTCAGCGCTCCACTGCCGCCACAGCAGCGCCTGGTGCACCGCCGCCGGGGAGCTCGCCAGCACCCCCAGCGCCCGGTCGCGGACCTCGTAGCCGTGGCAGTAGGGGCAGTGCAGCACGTCCGTGCCCCATAGCTCGGCCACCCCGGGAACCTGCGGCAGCTCGTCGACCAGGCCCGTGGCCAGCAGCAGCCGCCGAGCCCGCCACGAGGACTGCCCGGTGCGCACGAGGAACCCGCCACCGGCCAGGGCTTCGGCGTGCTCGACGCGGCCGGTGCGGATCTCGGCGCCGCAGGCGGTGCTCTCCGCGCGGCCGATCTCCAGCAGCCGCGCCGGTGGCGTGCCTTCCCGGCCGAGGTAGTTGTGCACGTGCCCGGCCGGGGCGTTGCGCGGCCGCTGCTCGTCGAGCACCAGGACCCGCCGCCGCGCGCGGGCGAGCACCAGCGCGGCGCTGAGCCCGGCCGGGCCGCCGCCGACGATCAGCACGTCGTAGTCGTGTCGCTCCACGACTCCTCCCCTCACCTGCCCGCCGCGCTCGTGCGGCGGTTCCGGGCACCACTGTCCCCACCCGCACGCGTCAGGCGCAAAGCACTTTGCCGGATGAGCAAGACGATCTCTGCTAGCCTCACCGCGCCCGCGAGCCGACCCGGGGAGCCGCATGACCGACCCGTCCACGCTGACCCTCGTGCTGCTGGGACTGCTCGGGTTCGCAGGCGGCGTCGGCATCACCGCGATCGGCCCCGGCGGCGTGCTGCCGACCATCGGCCTGTTCATCCTCACCGACCTCGCCCCCGCCGAGGTCGCCGGGACCGCGATCCTCACCCACGTCGCCACCGGCCTGCTCGGCACCGCCGCCTACGCCCGCTCCGGGCACCTGCGCGAGCCCGAGACCCGCCGCAGCGCGCTCGTGCTGGGCCTGGCCGCGCTGGTCGGCACCCCGCTCGGCGTGCTGATCAACACCGCGGTGTCCCCGCGCGCGTTCGGGATCGTGCTCGCGGTGTTCCTCGCCGCCGTGGCCGTGCTGGTCTGGTACCGGGAGCGCCACCACCAGAGCGGCACCCGGCCGCACCCGCCGATCACCGCGGTCGCCGCCGTCGGGTTCGGCGTGGCCGTGGCCGCGGGGATCGTCGGCATCGGCGGGCCGATGCTGACCGTGCCGCTGCTGATCGCCCTCGGCGCCCGCGTGCTCGACGCGCTGGCCGCCGCCCAGGCCCAATCCATCGTGATCGCCGCGGTCGGCAGCCTCGGCTACCTCGCCCACGGCGCCATCGACTGGCCGCTGGCCGCGCTCGTGGGCATCCCGGAGCTGGCCGGGGTGCTGCTGGGCTGGAAGATCGCCCGCGCACTCCCGGCCCGCGGCCTGACCTACGCGCTGGTCGCGGCCCTGGCCGCGCTCGCGCCCTACCTCGCCCTGCACGGCTGACGACGCGAAAAACCCCGCGGCACACCGACGTGCACCGCGGGGTCGCAGCCCGCCCGGGCTCAGGAGTTCTTCTGCTCCGCGGCCGTGCGCACCAGCCCGTCGAGCCAGTCCTGGTGTCCGTTGAGCATCTTGTTCGGCTTGGTCTGCGCCAGCTCGCGCGCCGGAGCACCGATCTGCGACTCCTGAGTGAGCACCCGCACCCGCTCGCCGGGCAGATCCTCCAGCAGCCACGCGTGGTAGGCCTCGAACTGCTCCTCCGGCGAACCGTCCTGCCGCGCCCGCCACGCCAACCGGCCCGGCTTGCCGCCCGTGGGCTCCTGGTACTCCACCACCTCCGACTGCAGCGGCGGGAACCCGAACGTCGCGAACGAGAACCGCACCCCCTCCTGCAGCTGCGGGCCCGCGCCCTCGTCTTCGAAGCTGATGTCGGAGACGTTGTCGTAGTAGCTCTCCCACTGCGAGGTGTCGGCCAGGTACGGCCACACGTCGGCCGCCCGCAGATCGGCCACGATCACCTCGTTGGAGACGTAGTTGTCCGTGGTGCCCGGCGTGAACCGCGCCGGCCAGACGATCTCGCTCATCCTTCCCCCCGGTTGCACACGCGTTTTACCTGCGCAGGACACTACCAATCGCGAAGTGCGCAATCCGGGTACCGCACCGGCGTGGCGCGGCCGGCGACGAGCGCGAACCTAACCGACACCGCCCGCGCACGCCCGCTCCCGCAGCCCGTGTCGCCCGCACCGAAACCGTCACCGTGACCGAACCCGGCAGCCGGGTTGATCACCCGTGCTCCGCTCCCGCGGGCCTGATCAGGCGCCCGGCAGCCAGCCGCGGTGCAACGCCGGAGCCAGTTCGTGCGCCGCCGAATTCGCCAGGTCCTCCGCGTCGTGCAGATAGCCCTCGGTCGTCGACAACGCCGCATGGCCCAGATCCCGCTGCACCTGCCGCGGCTCGGCACCCCGCGCGATCGCGTGCGTGGCGTAGGAATGCCGCGCCGAATGCGGATGGATCGACTCCCGCAACGGACCCAGGTGCTCGGCGATCACCGCGGCCTGCTCCCCGGCCAGCAGCTCCCGCGCCCACCTCGCCCGCGGACGCGGCGCATCCGGGCCCGGCGCGAACGTCGCGCACAACCTCCGCAACACCGCCTGCACGTGCGAAACGTGCACCCGGGCCCCGGTGCTGGTGATCAACAGCGGCTCCGGCGGGCGGTTGCCCACCTGCCCGGCCACCGCCGGCACCCGCGGCGCCTGCCGCACCGCCAGGTAGTCCTCCACCGCATCGGCCACCGGCGCGGCCAACGCCACCCGCCGGTCCTTCGCCCCCTTGCCGTGCACCCGCAGCGCGGCCGGTCCTCCCGGGCTCGGGCGGTGGTAGTCGTCCAGGTTGATGCTCACCAGCTCCTCGGCCCGCACCCCCGTGCCGACGAGGATCTCCACCATCGCCCGGTCCCGCCGCCCGTGCCGGGTCTTGTCCGCCAGCAGGTGCGCCGCCCGCAGCAGCGCCCGGCACGCCTCGAACGACCACATCGCCGTGCGCGACGGCGTGGCCTCCGAGCGGTTGAGGTGCTGAGCCGAACGATCCACCAACGCCGCCGGGTTGTGCTCGGCCAAGCCCTCCCGCAGCAGGTACTTGCGGTAGAACGCCGAGACCGCCGAGAGCATCCGCGCCCGCGTGGCATCCCGGTAGCCGGCGCGGGCCAGCTCCTCCAGCCAGCGCTCCACGTCGTGCACCCGGATCTCCGCGAACGACGAGAACCCGTTGCGCACGCACCAGTTCAGCCACTCCAGCCCGGTCGGCTCGGACCGCCGCGACCGGCCCCGGCGCCGCGACGGATCCGGCGGGCGGTAGCCGGGCACCCACTCCAGCGGGATGCCCAGATCCGCGGCGTAGGCCAGGCGCGTGTTCACCGACGCGTAGATCCGCAGGAACTCCGCGAACCGCTCCCGGCTGCTCTTGCCCGCCTCGGCGACGGGCACCACTTCACCCACGACCACTCCCTCTTGCCCTCGACCCGGCACCGCGCGCGCCGCCGGCGATCCCCACGACCCCGCTATCAGGGCAGAGGTGATCACCAAGGCTTTCCGTCACGGTGACGACCATGCAGTTTTCCGACCCCTCCGGGCCCGGCCCACCGAGGAGCCGGCGCTGCCCGCCCGGTCGGCCTCACCGGCCCTCCGAGGCCCGCAGGTGGGGCTCCGGCGGGCCGGATCCGGCTTTCCGGGGCCCCTCGAGATCATATCCATAATCCTGGTTATCCATATGAACCCGGTCAGCTGCGTCCGGAGCTTGAGGTATTGGTTCAGTATCTAAAACCAAGTGATATGGTTTGCGAACCAAAACCTAGTGAGCTGCGAAGAAGCGTGAGGACCCGCGATGACCACCGTCGACGAACCCGGCACCGAGGCGCCCGGCGAACACCCCCGGCCCGCACCCCCACCCCGCAGCGGCAGCCGGGACGAACGCCGCGAAGCCACGCTGCAGGCACTTGCCGCCGGCAAGCAGGCCCACTGCGCCTTCTGCGGCGAACCCCTCCCGCCGGTGCCCTCCCGCGGCGGGCGGCCCACGCCCTACTGCGCGCCCGACCCCGAGCGCTACGGCACCTGGGGCGCCAAGACGATCAGCTGCGCCATGCTCGACGAGCACCGCGAGATCTGGACCCGCGTCTACGGGCCCGAGCAGCCCATGACGCACCTCGACACCAGCGCGCTCGACGACCGGCTCAGCGCGCTGACCGCCGTGCTCGACCCCGTCCGCGCCGAGATCACCGCCCTGCAGACCCGCGTGCGCGACGAACTCACCGCCGCCCAGACCGCCCGCGACGACGCCGAACGCCAGCGCACCGAAGCCCTCGAATCAGCCGAACAGGCCCGCACCGAACGCGACCAGGCACTCGCCGAAGCCCAACAGGCCCGCACCGAGGCCGAAGCCGCCCAGACCGCCCGCGCCGAAGCCGACCAGCTCGCCGAACAGGCCCGCACCGAACGCGACCGCGCCCTCGACGACCGCGACGAGGCCCGCGCCGAAGCCGAAACCGCCCGCGGCGAACGCCAAACCGCCCTCGACCAGGCCGCGGCCGCCCAGCAGCGCAGCACCGAACTGCAGAACGCCCTGGCCGCCGAACAGGCCGCCGCCCTCGACAAGCTCGACCGCGCCCGCCGCGAGGAGGAACAGGCCCGCACCCGGCTGCGCGACGAACTCGACCAGCAGCACCGCGACCAGCTCGCCGCCCAGGCCGACGAGTTCCACACCCGCCTGGCCCGGTCCCAGACTGCCGCCGACCGGCGCATCGGCGAACTCACCGAACAGCTGGCCACCGCCACCCGCGACTACGCCGCCACCCTCGCCCCGCTGCACCAGCGCATCGCCGACCTGCACGAACAACTCACCGCCCGCACCGGCGAGCTCACCACCGCCCGCGAACAGCTCGACCGCGCCCGCCGCGCCCTCGCCTGCCGCGACGACACCCCCGACGACCAGCTCCGCCACCACCTCCGCGAAGCCCTCGCCGCCCTGCCCGAACACCCCGCGCCCCCGGACGAACCCACCACCGATCCGGAATGACCGCAGCGACCTGCGGATCCTCGGGTCATGACAGGCGCCAGTGCCGGCGACTACGCGCCGCGAGCTGGCAGCACAGCCGCGCGCGACGGAGGCGCCGCGTGCGCAGAAACCGCTGGGCGCGCGCCGTGCAGACGAAACGAGCCCTGCTCGTCCGGGATCACCGGTGAGCAGGGCTCGTCCAGCGGCGCATTAGCCGGCCTCCCGCGGAAGCCCGGCGGCCGTCGTCAGGACCGGGTGGTGTGGGTGGATTCGAAGTGCTGCAGGGCCGCTTCGTGGTCCCACTGGGTGGCGGCCTTGGGGCTGTGCTCGAGGTAGGCCTCGCAGGCCGTCGACGGCGGGCGCGCGCCCGGGGCCTCACCGGCGCACGGCAGGACCAGGTCCTCGCCCACCGAGCCGGCCCACAGGCTCGGTCCCGGCAGGAACGCGTGCTCCAGCGACTCGCGGGCACTGTCCACCAGCTGCGGGTAGGTCAGCCCGAACGACTCCACGGCGTGGCGGTAGTCGGCGGTGATGCTGCTGCGCGAAACCCCCGGATCGTCGGTGGCCAGCGCCACCGGAACCCCGTGCCGCAGGTAGGTCGGCAGCGGGTGCTCGCCCGGCCCGCAGGCCCGCAGGATCTGGCAGTTGCTCGTCAGCGGGGATTCGACCAGCACACCCCGGCGCCGCATCCGCTCGGCCAGCGCCTGCCACCCGGTCTCGTGCTCGAGGTCGACCGCGTGCCCGACCCGGTCGACCTCGGCGATGTCCACGGCCTCGCGGATGTGGAAGCTCAGGTCCTCCGGCTTGACCAGGCCCGGCACCAGCTCACCGGCGTGCAGGGTCACGTGCACCTGCGGGTAGAGGTGGCGCAGGAACCCGACCATGCGCATCTGCAGCGTGTAGTCGCGCAGCGAGATCTCGCCGTCCTCGGGCTGGACCATGTTCAGCCCCACCGTGCGCGAGTCGCGCTGGGCGAGCTCGAAGCCCAGCAGCAGGCTGCCGAACACCTGCTCCGGCGGCGCCTCCCGGCCCACCTGGAAGTTGTGCGCCAGCCGAACCCCGCACGCCGGTTCGGCCGCCGCGGAGCCGCAGTGCAGCAGGTCCCGCCGGCGGGCGAAGGCGGCGTCGTTGTCGCGCTGCGCGGCCGCGGCGATCTCGCGCATCACCGGCAGCAGGCGGCGGCGCAGCTCGGCGAAGTCCTGCTCGTGGTGCGGCGGGAAACCCACCCGCTGCACCAGGTCCCACCGGGCCGAGCCCTGCAGCCCGTACATCGTCTCGACGTACGAGAGGTGGTCGCGGGCGGCGTCGCGGGTGATCCCGGCGAGCATGTCGCCGGTGCGGCCCTCGGTGGCGGCGCCGAACTTGCCGAAGGTGGCGAAGAAGTGGTCGTGCCCGGACTCCGGCCCGGACGGGTCGAAGCCCTCCATCGACCACGCCCGCAGCACCTGGTCGCGGAACTGCGGGTCGCTGACGGCGTCGGAGGCCGGGCGCTGGCCGGTGCGGCACGGGCCGGGCGAGGCGGCCAGCGTGGCGGTGTCGATGCAGCGGCCGTCCTCGGCGGCGTAGCCGATCAGCGACTCGGTCGCGATCGCCCCGGAGAGGTGGTTGTGCAGGTCGCCGCCCTTGGGGAACTCGGACAGGAACTCCTGCAGCCGCGCCGGGTCGGAGCGGACCTGGTCGAGCTGCCGGGCGGTCAGGCAGGTGCGGTCGGTGCCGCACTCGCCCGGGGCGGCCGCGGCCGCGGCGGCGTGGGCGGGCAGCCCGGTGGCGGCGACGAGCATCGCGGCGAGCACGCCGGTGGCCCTGCGGCGCGCGGCCCGGCCTGGTCGGTGGGACATGCGACCTCCTGGTGCGAACAGAAGATGATCACGGAAGCGCCGCTCAGTCTCGCGAGCGTGATCACTTCTGGCCAGCACCTCCCGCCGCATCGACCTGGACGGGTTAACCCCGGCAGCCCCACCCGCGCACCGGCGCGGGATTCGGGGCGCGTCCCCTGTCCTCTCGCAGCGTGGCCGATTTCCGAGGCACAGGGGCAATGTGCGGGTGGTCGGGGCAGGGGCTCGGCCTGCGGGGGTCAGAGGTGCAGGCCGCCGTCGGCGTAGTAGCCCTTGATGTGGGCGGTGATGCGGGCGTCGGCCAGGTCCGGGTCGCCGGTGCGGACGGCGTCGAGGACGCCGCGGTGTTCGGTGCGCAGCCGGGCCGAGGTCGCCGCCCACGACTCCAGCAGGGGCACGGTGCGGCGGGTGTAGTCCTCGATGGAATCGCGCAGCCCGGCCATCATCGCGGTGATCACCTGGTTGCCGGCGGCCTGGGCGAGGGCGAGGTGGAACTGGGCGTCGAGGACCAGGAACTCCTCGGGGCTCAGCGCGGTGTCGTCCATGGCCTCGAGCAGTTCCTCGGCCGCGGACAGGTCGACGGGTTCGCCGCGGGCGGCCAGCTCGCGCGCCGAGGAGCTCTCCAGCACCAGCCGGGTGCGCACCACGTCGCGGACCGGGAATCCGCTGCCGGCGACCTGCAGGCGCATCAGCGCGCTCATCCCGCCGGTGGGGCGGGCCAGGATGATCGCCCCGGCGTCCGGGCCGGAGCCGGTCTGGGCGCGCAGCAGCCCGAGCGCTTCGAGCACGCGCATCGCCTCGCGCACCGAGGAGCGGCCGACCTGCAGCTCGGCGGCCAGGGCGCGTTCGCCGGGCAGCCGCTGGCCGGGGCTGATGCGGCCGCTCAGCAGGTCGTCCTCGATGCGCGCGAGCACTCGTTCCCAGGCGCGCGGAGCTGCGGTGTCCACGGCCGCGGAGCCTATCGGCGGCCTGCGATCCGGTCGGCGGCGCAGCAGACTCGACCGCGGCCCGGGGGTGCCCGGGCCGCTCGGAGATCCCGTTAAGGTGTGGTCAGACCACACGGAGGGAGGCGGGCGCATGCGGGTCGCCCTGTTCGCGACGTGCCTCGGCGACACCCTGTTCCCCGAGGCGATCAAAGCCACCGCCCTGCTGCTGAGCAGGCTCGGCCAGGACGTGGTGTTCCCGCCGGGGCAGACGTGCTGCGGGCAGATGCACGTCAACACCGGCTACCAGCGCGACGCGCTGCCGCTGGTGGACAACCACAGCGAGGTCTTCGCCGACGACGACATCGACGCGGTCGTGGTGCCCTCGGGCTCGTGCACCGGCTCCATTCGCCACCAGCACGACATCGTCGCCGAGCGGTTCGGCACCCCGGCGCTGCGCGAGCGGGTCGCGCGGTCGCGGGCCAAGACCTACGAGCTGGCCGAGTTCCTCGTCGACGTGCTCGGGGTCGTCGACGTGGGCGCGACCTTCCCGCACCGGGTCACCTACCACCCGACCTGCCACTCGCTGCGGATGCTGCGAGTCGGCGACAAGCCGCTGCGGCTGCTGCGCGCGGTGCGCGGGATCGACCTGGTCGAGCTGCCCGAGGCCGAGCAGTGCTGCGGGTTCGGCGGCACCTTCGCGCTCAAGAACGCCGAGACCTCCACGGCGATGCTGGCCGACAAGCTGCGCAACGTCTCCGGCACCGACGCGGAGTTCTGCACCGCCGGGGACTCCTCGTGCCTGATGCACATCGGCGGCGGGCTGTCCCGGCTGCGCACCGGCATCGGCACCAAGCACCTCGCGGAGATCCTCGCGGCCACCGAGCACTCGCCCGCCCCGAAGCAGGGAGCACACGCATGAGCACGTTCCTGGGCATGCCCAGCGCCCCGCCGCGCGGCACCGGCAACCTGCGCGGCACCGAACCGTTCCCGGCCGCCGCCCGCGACGAGCTCGGCAACACCCAGCTGCGGCGCAACGTCGGCAAGGCCACCCGCACCATCCGGGACAAGCGGCTCGCGGTCACCGGGGAGCTGCCGGACTGGGAGCAGCTGCGCTCGGCCGGTGCGGCGATCAAGCGCGACGTGCTGGCCCGGCTGCCGGAGCTGCTCGAGCAGTTCGAGCAGGCCGTCACCGCCCGCGGCGGCACCGTGCACTGGGCCCGCGACGCCGCCGAGGCGAACGCGATCGTCACCAGGCTGGTGCGCGCGACCGGCTCCGACGAGGTGCTCAAGGTCAAATCGATGGCCACCCAGGAGATCGGGCTCAACGAGCACCTGGCCTCCTCCGGCATCCACGCCGTCGAAACCGACCTCGCAGAGCTGATCGTGCAGCTCGGCGACGACCGGCCCTCGCACATCCTGGTGCCGGCCATCCACCGCAACCGCGCCGAGATCCGCGAGATCTTCCTGCGCACCATGCCCGATGTGGACCCGGAGCTGGATGACGACCCGCGGCACCTGGCCGAGGCCGCGCGCCGGTTCCTGCGGGAGCGGTTCATGCGCGCCGAGGTCGCGATCTCCGGGGCCAACTTCGGCATCGCCGAGACCGGCACGACCTCGGTGGTCGAGTCCGAGGGCAACGGGCGGATGTGCCTGACGATGCCGCGCACGCTGATCACCGTGATGGGGCTGGAGAAGCTGCTGCCCAGCTTCGCCGACCTGGAGGTGTTCCTGCAGCTGCTGCCGCGCTCGTCGACCGGGGAGCGGATGAACCCCTACACCTCGATGTGGACCGGGGTCACCGACGGCGACGGGCCGCAGGAGTTCCACCTGGTGCTGCTGGACAACGGCCGCACCGCCGCGCTGGCCGACCAGGTCGGGCGCGAGGCGCTGCACTGCATCCGCTGCTCGGCGTGCCTGAACGTCTGCCCGGTCTACGAGCGCACCGGCGGGCACGCCTACGGCTCGACCTACCCGGGCCCGATCGGGGCGGTGCTGAGCCCGCAGCTGGCCGGGATGCACACCGGCCCGGACGACCCCAACGCCGCGCTGCCGTACGCCTCGAGCCTGTGCGGGGCGTGCTTCGACGCCTGCCCGGTCAAGATCGACATCCCGTCGTTGCTGGTGGAGCTGCGCCACCAGCACGTCGAGCAGGCCGGGGTCAGCGCCGAGTCGGCGGCGATGAAGGCCGCCTCGGCGGTGATGTCCTCGGCGCCGCGGTTCAGCACCGCCCAGCGCGCCGCCCGGCTCGGCCGGCTGCTGGGCCGCGGCGGGCGGATCCGCGCGCTGCCGCCGCCGGCCAGCGGCTGGACCGACGCCCGCGACCTGCCGGTGCCGCCGAAGCGGACCTTCCGGCAGTGGTGGGACTCCGACGAAGCCCGCGCCGACCTCGATCGGGCGCGCCGCGAGGGGAAGGGGTTCGAGGCGTGAACGCGCGCGAGACCGTGCTGGGGCGGGTGCGCGACGCGCTCGCGATCGCCCCGCCGCCGCAGGTGGACATCCCGCGGGAGTACCGCCGCGGCCGCGAAATGCCCGCCGGCGAGCGGCTGGAGGTGCTGGTCGACCGGCTGCAGGACTACCGGGCGCAGGTGCACCGCACCACCGGCGAGGACACCGCGGCCACCGTCGCCGCCGCGCTCGACGGCATCGCCCGGGTGGGCATCCCGCCCGGGCTGGACCGGTCCTGGCTGGCCGGCTACTCCGGCGAGGTCGTCGTCGACTCCCCCGACGTGCCCGCGCCGCGGCTCGACGAGCTCGGCGCGGTGCTGACCGGCTCGGCGGTGACCTGCGCCGAGACCGGCACGGTGTTCCTCGACGGCTCCCCGGACCAGGGCCGGCGGGCGCTGACGCTGGTGCCGGACGTGCACGTGTGCGTGGTCGACCTGTCCACAGTGGTCGCCGGGGTGCCGGAGGCGGTGGCGCGGCTGGACCCGGTGCGGCCGACCACGCTGATCTCCGGGCCCTCGGCGACCTCCGACATCGAGCTCGACCGCGTCGAAGGCGTGCACGGGCCCCGCACCCTGCACGTGGTGCTGCGCACCGACCGGTGAGCAGCGGCTACCCGCCCGCCTTGTGCGCGCACAAGGATTCCGCGTTTCCGTGCAGCGGCACGGCTGCTTAGCGTGGCTGTCGGGGGCACCACAGGCCGACACGAAGGAGGGGCACATGGGCGCCGACGAACTGCAGGGCAAGGCCGCGGTCATCGCCGGGGGCGCGAAGAACCTCGGCGGGCTGCTGGCCCGCACCCTCGGCGAGCAGGGCGCGAAGGTCGTCATCCACCACCACGGCGACTCCTCGGCCGACGACGCCGAGAAGACCGCCCGGCAGGTCCGCGAGTCCGGATCGCAGGCGGTGGTGGTGCAGGGCGACCTGACCCGGGTCGCCGAGGTGCGGCGGCTGTTCGACGCTGCCGCCGACGCCTTCGGCGGCAGCGACATCGCGATCAACACCACCGGGATGGTGCTGCGCAAGCCGATCCTGGAGACCACCGAAGAGGACTACGACCGCATGTTCGCCATCAACGCGAAGGCGGCGTACTTCTTCATCCAGGAGGCCGGGCGGCGGCTGCACGACGGCGGCAAGATCGTCAGCCTGGGCACCTCGCTGCTGGCGGCGTTCACCGACGGCTACTCCACCTACGCCGGGGGCAAGGCTCCGCTGGAGCACTTCACCCGGGCCGCGGCCAAGGAGTTCGCCGACCGCGGCATCTCGGTCAACACCGTCGCGCCCGGGCCGATGGACACCCCGTTCTTCTACCCGCAGGAGACCCCGGAGCGGGTGGAGTTCCACAAGTCCCAGGCCCTGGGCAACCAGCTCACCCAGATCGAGGACATCGTGCCGATCATCCGGCACCTGGTCACCGACGGCTGGTGGTTCACCGGGCAGACGCTGTTCCCCAACGGCGGCTACACCACCCGCTGATGCTCGACCTGCGCAAGCTCGCGCACCTGGTGGCCGTGGCCGACGCCGGCGGGTTCACCCGCGCCGCCGAGCGGCTGCACCTGTCCCAGCAGGCGCTGTCGACCTCGATCCGCGCCCTGGAGCGCGAGATCGGGGTCGACCTGCTGGACCGCTCCGGCGGGTCGCTGCGGGTGCTGCCGGCCGGGGAGGCGCTCATCGCGGATGCCCGGGTCCTGCACGGCGCGGCCGGTGCCGCGCTGCGCCGCGCCCGCCGCATCGGCCGGGGCGAGCCGGAGGTGCTGCGCATCGGCCACACCCCGGCGGTCACCGGGGAGGAGGTCACCGCGCTGCTGGCGCGGGCGCGCAGCCGCGCACCGGGGCTGGCCACGCAGGTCAACCAGCGCTACCCGGACGAGATGACCGAGCAGCTGCTCGGCGACGAGCTCGACCTCGGGCTCGGGCGGGCGATGCGCCCGGCCCGCGGGCTGGCCCGCGCGGCGGTCGACCGGCACCGGCTGCGGCTGGCCGTGCCCGACGGGCACCGGCTGGCCGAGCGCCCGGTGGTGCAGCTGGCGGAGCTCGCCGACGAGGACATCGTGGTGTGGGGGCACCCGGGCCGGTCGGCCTACACCGACCTGCTGGTCGAGCACTGCCGCGCGGCCGGGTTCGAACCGCGGGTCCACCGCAATCCGGTGCAGGGCACCCCGCCGGTGACCGCGGTGCTGGGCACCGACTGCGTCGCTTTCGTCACCACCGCGCCCGGCCCGGCCGCCGGCGGGATGGTGCGGGTCGTCGAGCTCGAACCCGAGGTGTTCGCGCCGGTGCACGCCTACTGGCCGGACAACACCAGCAGCCCGGGGCGGGAGGAGCTGCTGGCCGCGCTCGGCGCCGCGGGCTGAACCCGCCGCGCCGCCACCGGGGCGCCGGGCCTGCCGAGAGGGGGGGAAGGCCCGGCGCCCTGCGCATGACCTGCGCAGCCGCGCGGGTACTCCCGGGCTGCGGCCGCCTCGCGGGATCTACCGTGGCACGTGATCACCGCGAGGCGGTCGCCCCGGCTCAGGCGGTGACCGGAGTGCGGGCGCGCAGCGGCCAGCCCTCCGCGCCCGAGCGCACCTCGGCGGCCCGCTCGGCGTTGCCGCGCCGCTGCAGGTAGTTCGCGAAGTCCAGCGCCCAGTCCCGGTACCAGCCGGCCTGCTGCTGGTGCAGCTGCCCCAGCGGCACCGTGCCGACCTCCTCCGGGTAGCGCTTGGCCAGCTTCCAGGCCAGCCGCGCGGCCGCCAGCGCGTCGGCGTGCGAGGTGTGCGCCTCGTCGAGGGTGAGCCCGTAGTGCTCGCACATCACCGCCAGCTGCCGCTTGCCCGGCCGGTAGCGGTCCACCTGCCGGTCGATCACCAGCGGGTCCACGACCGGCCCGCGCACCTGCAGCTGCCCGCCGTGGTGCCGGTGCAGCTCGCGGTCCAGCAGCGACAGGTCGTAGGTGCCGTTGAAGCAGATCGCCGGCACGGCCTCGCCCCAGCGGGCCGCCAGCGCGGTGTGGACCTGCTCGACGACCTCGGCGGCCGGGCTGCCGTGGGCGCGGGCGTGGGCGGTGGTGATGCCGTGCACCTGGCTGGCCTCGTCCGGGATCTCCACCCCGGGGTCGGCCAGCCAGCTGCGGATCTGCGGGCGCTGCCCGGGTTCGATGGCGATGACGGTGGCGGTCACGATGCGGTCGGTCTCCACGTCGACCCCGGTGGTCTCCAGGTCGAACGCCAGCAGCGGCCCGTCGGCCCAGCACGGTGCAGTGATCACCCGCGCACCGTATCGATCACCACCTCCGCCCGTGATCGCCCGTGGGGGTGGTGCGATGAGTTCGCCGCGCCCGCGCGGTCCTCCCCGGCAGAGCACAGGAGGACCGCATGAGCAGACCGATCGTGACCGAGCAGCAGTGGCGCGCCGCCCACCGGCGGCTGCTCGACGAGGAGAAGGCGGCCACCCGCGCCCGCGACGCCCTGGCGGCCGAACGCCGGCGCATGCCGATGCTGGAGGTGACCCGCAGCTACCGGTTCACCGGGCCCGCCGGTGAGCTCGCCGGTGCGGCCGGGCCGGGCGAGGTCGGGCTGCCGGAGCTGTTCGACGGCGCCCGCCAGCTGATCGTCTACCGGCACATGCTGCGCCCGGCCGACCCGGAGCCGTGCACCGGCTGCTCGATGTTCGTCGACAACCTCGGCCACCCCGCGCACCTGCGCGCCCGCGACACCCGGCTGGTGCTGGTCTCCGCCGCGCCGATCGACGAGATCGCGGCGTTCCGGGACCGGATGGGCTGGCGGCTGCCGTGGTATTCGACCACCGACGAGTTCCAGCGCGACTTCGACGTCGCCGACGGGTTCGGGCTCAACGTGTTCCTGCGCGACGGCGGCCGGATCTTCCGCACCTACTTCACCACCGGCCGCGGCGTGGAGGCGCTGGGCAGCACCTGGACGCTGCTGGACCTCACCCCGCTCGGGCGGCAGGAGACCTGGGAGGACTCACCTCCGGGAACCCCGCAGACGCCGCCATACGAGTGGTGGCGGCTGCACGACTCCTACGGGTGATCAGCGGCCGCGCAGCAGGCGCACGAAGCGGCGCCACCGCGTCTGCGGCGCAGCGCGCGGCGCGACCGGTGCCGGCTGCACCGGCGGGTCGTGCGGGGCGTGCTCGGCGCGCCAGGCCTCCAGCACCTGCTCGACCGGGACGGTGCTGATCGGCACGCGCGGGCCGACCGGGTTGCGCAGCCAGTCGACGATGCGGCGGTTGAGGTCGGCGACGTGCTCGCGCACGGCCTGCTCGCCCGGGAGTTCGCGCACCTGCTCGGGCAGCCGCTCGATCTCCTTGCGCAGCTGCAGCGGGGTGGGCAGCAGTTCCTCGCCGGACAGGCCCTCGCGCTCGACGTAGCCCTTGACCCACCACAGCTCGTCGAGGGGTTTGCCCGCGCCGGGCAGCGGCTTGCCGGTGCCGTCGAGGTCGTCGAACTCGCCGCGCTCCTCGGCGGTGCGGATCTGGCGTTCGATCCAGGTCTCGAACTTCATCCCGATCGGTTTGCGTTCGGCCACGGCGCGCTCCTGCACTCGTCGGTTCCCGCGCTGTCCGAGGGTACCGGCGCGGAGGCACCCGCCGGGAGCTGCGCGGCGGGGATGGCGGGAGCGG
>Ga0164243_10007275_pt1 | contig 16548 bp, 16 predicted proteins | sample OricompcompostOP_FD_108781 | JGI IMG/M metagenome (GOLD analysis project Ga0164243, IMG submission 108781) | Organic Plus compost microbial communities from Emeryville, California, USA - Original compost - Organic plus compost (OP) | ecosystem: Engineered > Solid waste > Mixed feedstock >... | reverse complement strand
TGGCTGACCGGAGACAGATCTGGTGATTCTCCCTGATCGTCTAGAGCACACCATGAAGGCGGTCGTTCGAAAGCCCTCGTCAGCGGGATCACGCCCAGAGGTTCAGTTCGAGAAACGAAATTCCACCACGTCGCCAGGGTTAGCGAACGTCAGGCGTACAACCTTGCTCCCTGCCGCCTGTCATACGTGGGGGCGTCAGCCACTCTTGCGAGCGCCTCGAGAATGCACGCAGTGCCATGGGAGTCTCCCGGGTGTGCAGTGGTCGACTGACTCAGTCCTCGAGGACGAGACCTGAGAGCCGCTGGAGGTACCCGGGGCCCGTGGGCACGACGTGGTCGAACCAGGTGAAGGGGTGGCGCTCGGTCAAGATGGCGGGCAGGAGGGGGTGCCCCTGCCGGAGCGGGACCTCCCACTCGTCCCACCTGCACGCGGCGTCGAACCCGTCCGAGACAATGTCCCAGTCGTCGTCGCCGAGCAGGTACTCATCCTCGGCCTCGTCGTCGACAGCCTCGCGTGCCGGGACCCGCTCGAAGATCTCCGGCATGTCTTCGAGCGACGCCTGCGCGCCCGTGAGTGCCGCGCCGATCAGCACCTCGTCGATGAGCGGCCCCGGCCGGTCGAACGGGAGTGTGCCGGCCTCGATTTCGTCTGAGATCACGCGGCAACGCCGGCGGACCGCCTCGGCCCAGGCGCGATTCTCCCCAACCAGCATCATGACTCGGAGGTCGAACTCGTCGAAAGGCGGGACGTCGTAGAGCGGTCCGCTCGGATCGCTGATCCAGGCGGACAGATGCAGGTCGTCCCACATGTCGAGTTCCAGAGCAATGGCGTACGCCTGCCGTGGCGTGAGACGTGGAGAGTCCTGCCACGCTCGGGTGAACGCGGCCACTTCCTTTGACAGTGCAAGATCGAACTCGGAGAGACCCTCCAGGGCGCCCTCGCAGGCACGACGCGTCTTCTCACTGACCGAGGTCGGGTCCGCCTCCCAGCGCCGCCAGGTGGCCAGGGAGACGCCAGCGCGGCGCGCGGCGTCGGTCTGCGTGAGGTCCAGCTCGGTACGTCGGTCAGTGCGCTCATTCATAAGATGAGCATATCGAGTACTCACTGAGTAGTCAATGCTTGTGCCCGAGTCGAGAGGTAAGCGCGTTCAGGTGGTGGTCGAGCGGGCACCACCGCAGTCGCAACAGCGCCACTCGCTCCTTGTCGGCGATAGGGCGTCGCCGTAATGTTGAATCAGAACTCGACCAACAGGACAAGCATTAAAGTCCTGATCAGAGTAGATATTAGTTATTGAACCTAAACTCCACCACGTCGCCGTCCTGCATGACGTAGTCCTTGCCCTCCAGGCGGGCCTTGCCCTTGGCGCGCGCTTCGGCGACGGAGCCGGCCTCGACGAGGTCGTCGAACGAGATGACCTCCGCCTTGATGAAGCCCTTCTCGAAGTCGGTGTGGATGACGCCCGCGGCCTGCGGGGCCTTCCAGCCCTTGCCGATGGTCCAGGCGCGCGCCTCTTTGGGCCCTGCGGTGAGGTAGGTCTGCAGCCCCAGGGTGTCGAAGCCGATGCGCGCGAGCTGGTCGAGACCGGACTCGTCCTGGCCGGTCGAGGCGAGGAGCTCGGCGGCGTCGGCGGGGTCGAGGTCGATGAGCTCCGACTCGATCTTCGCGTCGAGGAAGATCGCCTGCGCCGGGGCGACGAGAGCCGCGAGCTCCGCCTTGCGGGCAGCGTCGGTGAGCACCGCCTCGTCCACGTTGAAGACGAAGATCACGGGCTTGGCCGTCAGCAGGCCGAGCTCCCTGATCGGTGCGAGGTCGATGCCGCTCGTGGAGAGCAGCTGCCCGCGCTCGAGGGCGTCTTTCGCCGCCGTGGCGGCCTCGAGAACGGCGGGGTCGGTCTTCTTCCCCCGCACCTCCTTCTCGTACCGGGGGAGAGCCTTCTCCAGCGTCTGCAGGTCGGCGAGCATGAGCTCGGCGTTGATCGTCTCCATGTCGGAGGCCGGGTTGACCGAGCCGTCGACGTGCACGACGTCGTCGTCCGCGAAGCCACGCACCACCTGCGCGATCGCATCGGCCTCGCGGATGTTCGCGAGGAACTGGTTGCCCAGCCCCTCCCCTTCGCTCGCCCCGCGGACGATGCCGGCGATGTCGACGAACGACACCGTCGCGGGCAGGATCCGCTCGCTGCCGAAGATCCCGGCGAGCACCTCGAGTCGCGGGTCGGGCAGGTTCACCACCCCGACGTTCGGCTCGATCGTCGCGAACGGGTAGTTCGCCGCGAGCACGTCGTTCTTGGTGAGAGCGTTGAAGAGGGTGGACTTGCCGACGTTGGGCAGTCCGACGATGCCGATGGTGAGAGCCACGGGGTACGAGTCTACCGGCGGCGGGCCTCGCCTCCCGGACGGATCCTCTCTCTCCGCCTCGGAGCCCTCCGCCTCCGGGGCTCTCCCCCTGTGGCCGGCGACGTCGCGACGCCGAATGGGCAGAGAGGTGATCAGCCGCGGCGAGCGCGGAAGGCCACGGTGACGTACGGCAGGTCGACGGTCCCCTCCCCCACGAGTCCGATCTCGTCGAACAGCGCGTCCATCTCCCGCGCCACGCGGTCCTTCTCCTCTGCCGGCGCGGTGATGATGTAGCTGCGCGAGCGGGCCATCGCATGCAGCTGCGCACGGGTCATCGGACGCGACCACTCCCCGCGCCACGACTCCACGCCGCCGAAGGGCGCCGCGAAGCGCGGTCCTCCCTCGGCGACCATCTGCTCGGCCGGACTCCCGTGCATGATCGCGGTCAGGCGCCTCACCCAGTCCACGCGCTCGTCGCGGACGTTCCAGATCGCGCCGATCACACCGCCCGGGCGGACGACCCGTCCGACCTCCCTCGACGCGGACGCCTGGTCGACCCAGTGCCAGGACTGGCCGAAGACGGCGGCGTCCACGCTCGCATCCGCCAGCGGAAGGCTCTCGGCGGTGCCGACGTGCACCGGGACGTCGGGGAGGTTCCGAGAGAGGGCCGCGAGCATCGCGGCATCGGGGTCGATCGCCACGGTCTCGGCGCCCAGCGCGACCAGCGCGCGGGTGAGCTTGCCCGTGCCCGCGCCGATGTCGGCCACGCGACGCGTCCCGGAGGGCAACGGATCCAGCAGCCACGCGACGGCGTCGGCCGGATACTCCGGTCGCCCCGCGTCGTAGTTGCCGGTCTCCGCCCCGAAGCTCGTCGCGCGTTCCGTGTCCATGCCCTCAGGCTACGCCTGCGCTTCGAGGCGCCGCGGCGCGCCTGCGCCGCGTCATCCGCCGAGCGGGAGAGAGTGGACGGGTGCCCCTGGACTTCACCGCGATCGACTTCGAGACGGCGAACTCCAGTCCGGCGTCGGCATGCTCGGTCGGGCTTGTGCGCGTCCGCGACGGCGAGGTCGTCGCGAGCGGCGGATGGCTCATCCGGCCGCCGGCCGGGCATGACGAGTTCCAGGAGTGGAACGTCCGCATCCACGGCATCCGGGCCTGGCAGGTCGCCGACGCCCCGGGGTGGAGCGAGCAGCTCGACCGGCTGTGCGGGTTCGCCGGCGCCGACGTCCTTGTGGCCCATAACGCCGGGTTCGACCTCAACGTGCTTCGCCGCGCCTGCGAGGCCACGGGCGACGAGCCCCCGCCGTACCGTTCGCTGTGCAGCCTGCAGGTCGCCCGCAAGGTGTACGACCTCGACTCCTACCGGCTGCCGGTGGCCGCCGCGGCGGCCGGCTTCGGAGCGTTCCCCCACCACGACGCCCTCGCCGACGCCCGTGCCTGCGCGCAGATCGTGATCGACGCCGCACGGCGTTCCGGCGCCGGGTCCGTGGACGAGCTCGCCACCTCCCTTGGCCTGCGCATCACGGTGCCGTCCGCTCCCGCGGCGGAGCGGACCGCCGCCTGAGCGTCGTCAGCCTCCTCTCCGCCGAGGGACGTGACAATGGAACGATGACGGACCAGAGCACGCCCGGCCTCAGCCTCGAGGTGATCGAGGGCACTTTCGACCTCGCACGCACAGGACGCACCGGCCCCCTCGGCGAGATGATCGACGCCGGTGTCCCGCTCGACGTCCGCAACCCGCGTGGCGACACGCTGCTGATCGTCGCCGCCTATGCCGAGCAGGAGGAGGTCGTGGCCGACCTGCTGCGCCGCGGTGCCGACCTGGACGCCGTCAACTCCCACGGACAGACCGCGGTCGCGTGCGCGGTGTTCCGGCGCAACGAGCGGCTGCTGCGGATGCTGCTCGATGCGGGCGCCGATCAGAACGCAGGCGGCCAGCCCGCCGCGCTGATCGCCGACCAGTTCGGGCTGACCGGGATGCGTGCGATCCTCGACGAGCACGCCGCACGCGCCTGACGTCCTCAGCGACCTGCCTGCCGCCGATGTCGGTGGTCCGGGGCACCATGCCCTCATGGATGCCGTGCTCGCTCTTCTCCTGGCCCTGCTCGCCCTCGTCGTCGGCGCGATCATGGGCTGGCTCGTCGCCCGCTCGCGGGCTACCGCAGAGATCGCCAGGGCGGAGTCCGAGGCAGACGCCCTCCGCGACGAACGCGACCGCCAGTACGATCTCTACCGCGACGCGGTCGAGCATGCACGTGCCGAACAGCGTGCGGCGGCCGAACGTGCCCAGCAGGAGAACGCGGTCCTCACGGCCCTCGCCCCCGTCCGCGAGACCCTGCACCTCATGCAGCGCACGGTCACCACGCTCGAACAGGATCGCCACGCCCAGTTCGGCGCGCTGAGCGAACAGCTGCGACGGGCGCACGAGTCCGACGAGGCGTTGCGGGCGACGACCGAGTCGCTCGCGGGCGCGCTGCGCTCCACGGCCACCCGCGGCGTCTGGGGCGAGACGCAGCTGCGACGGGTGGTCGAGGCCGCCGGCCTCACCAGGCATGTGGACTTCGACCTGCAGACCTCGATCTCCTCCGACGCCGGCCGAGGACGACCGGACATGGTGATCCGCCTCGCGGGAGGGGCCTCGATCGCGGTCGATGCGAAGGTGCCGCTGGACGCATATCTGGAGGCCAGCGCGCTGAGCCCCGGCGACGACGCACGACGTCGGCCGCTCATGCAGCAGCACGTCAAGGCCGTCCGCGCGCACGTGGATGCCCTCGCCAAGAAGGCGTACTGGTCCGGGCTCGACACCGGACCGGAGTTCGTCATCTGCTTCCTCCCCAGCGAGTCGCTCCTCGCCGCCGCGCTCGACGAGGACCCGACGCTGCTCGACCATGCCTTCGGCAAACGCGTCGCCCTCGCCTCTCCGGTCAACCTCTGGGCCGTCCTCAAGACCGTCGCCTATACCTGGACGCAGCAGGAGGTCTCTGAAGAGGCTCGGACGCTGCTCGCGCTGGGCACGCAGCTGTACGACCGGCTCGGCGTGCTCGCGCACCACGCCGAAGACCTGCGTCGCGCCCTTGAGCGCACGGTGGACAGCTACAACCGGTTCGCCGGTTCCCTCGAGAGCCGGGTGCTGGTGACGGCCCGACGGTTCCCCGGGATCGACCCCGGCGCGCTGGCGGCGCCGTCGCTCATCACGGAGGGAACGCGACGCCTCACCGCGGAGGAGCTGACCACCGGTCTCCTGCGAACGGAACCCGACCGTGGTTCCGACGACGTTCCGGTGGGAGGCCTTGACCTCGGCGAGGACCTCGGAACCAGCTTCGACCCTGGGATCAGCGCCGAGCTCGGTGAGATCCGGATGAGGATCGCCGACGACACAACGCTCGGCGGCGCAGAAGACCGGGGCACGGCAGAGAGCCCGTCCTCAGTGCCGCACGTGCCCCGCACGGTCGGCGACGGGAGGGACGACGCCGACGCTCAGCCCGGCGAGCCGGGAGGGGTCAGGCCCCGCCGGGAACGAAGCTGAGCATCGCGATCACCGCGCCGGAGAACAGCACGAACGCACCGATCATCCACCAGGCGCTGATCTCGTGTCCCTCTTCACGGCGCACGCGGAAGAGCACATCAGCGCGTCGAGAGGGGTCCATCTCGACGACGGTGACCGTGCCGGTGTCGGTGACCGTCGTGTGCCGGTACACGTTCTCGGAAGTCATCCGCTCGCCCTTCTCCTTGCTCGGCTGCCAGCGCCGATGCGGTGCAGACGGCTTCCATTGTGCCAGTCGACGACCGGTCCGCCGCCTCCCACGGCGGGTCGGGGGTACCGGCTCGATAACGTTCCGCTGATCGCTTGCTGAACGCGAGCGGGATCAGAGGACGCGCGATCGGCCAGGAGACGACCGACGACGAGGGCTCAGAGCCACTTGGAGACGAGGTGCTCCGAGGCGATCCGGCGAAGGGTGCCCGAGGCGCTGCGCAGCACGACGCTCTCGGTGTAGAGGTACTCGCCCTCACGACGCACGCCGCCGACGAGCTGCCCGTCGGTCACGCCCGTCGCCACGAAGATCGTGTTGTTGCCCCGGACGAGGTCGTCGGCCTCGTAGACCTTGTCCATGTCGAGGCCCGCGTCGATGCCGCGCTGGCGCTCCTCGTCGTCGCGAGGCCACAGGCGCCCCTGGATGTGGCCGCCGAGCGCCTTGATCGCGCAGGCGGTGACGATGCCCTCGGGGCTGCCGCCGATCCCCACGCACATGTCGGTGCGGGCGCCGTGGCGCGCCGCGTTGATCCCGCCCGCCACGTCGCCGTCCGACATGAGGCGGGTCCCGGCGCCGGCCTCGCGGATCTCCCGGATGAGGTCGTCGTGCCGTGGACGGTTGAGCACCGAGACCACGATCTCTTCGACGGGCTTGCCCAGCGCCCCCGCGAGGCGGCGGATGTTCTCGCCGATCGGAAGGCGGATGTCGACGACGCCGACACCGGCCGGGCCCGTCACGAGCTTGTCCATGTAGAAGACGCTCGACGCGTCGAGCATGGTGCCGCGGTCGGACACGGCGATGACCGAGAGGGCGTTCTGACGCCCCGCGGCGGTGAGAGAGGTCCCGTCGATCGGGTCCACGGCGATGTCGCAGGAGGGGCCTCGGCCCGTCCCGACCCGCTCGCCGTTGAAGAGCATGGGCGCGTTGTCCTTCTCGCCTTCGCCGATCACGACCTCGCCGTCGAAGTCGACGGTGCCGAGGAAGGCGCGCATGGCGTCGACCGCGGCGCCGTCAGCCGCCTCCTTGGCGCCCCGCCCGATGAACGGGACGGCACGGATGGCCGCCGCCTCCGTCGCACGGACGAGCTCCAGTGCGAGGTTGCGGTCGGGACGAAGGGGGCTGAGATCGGCTGTGAGGCTCACCATGGGGGTCAGCCTAGGGTGGAGAGGCGCAGAGATCCGCGGTTTTGCACATCCGTTCAGCGAAAGATCCGAGGTTCTTTACAGGATCGAAGATCCTCCCGTCGTAGGCCGCAGACGGGCCATCAGAATCCCGGATCGCACGGGGATAGAGTGGCAGAGCAAACCGTCGCTCAGCACAGGAGATGCCATGCCCGTTGCCACCCCGGATCAGTACGCAGAGATGCTCGACCGCGCGAAGGCGGGCGGCTTCGCCTACCCCGCGTTCAACGTCTCGAGCTCGCAGACGATCCACGCCGTGCTGCAGGGACTGACCGAGGCCGGCTCGGACGGGATCATCCAGGTCACCACCGGCGGCGCCGACTACTTCGCGGGCCACACCGTCAAGGCGCGGGCGACCGGGGCCCTCGCCTTCGCCAAGTATGCGACCGAGGTCGCCAAGTCCTACCCCGTCACCGTGGCCCTCCACACCGACCACTGCCCGAAGGACGCCCTCGCCGGCTTCGTCGAGCCGCTGATCGCCGCCTCGGAGGAAGAGGTGAAGGCCGGCCGCAACCCGATCTTCCAGTCCCACATGTGGGACGGCTCGGCGGTCCCACTGGCGGAGAACATCGAGATCGCCAAGGACCTCCTCCCCCGCATGAAGAACATCAACGCGATCCTCGAGGTCGAGATCGGCGTCGTCGGCGGTGAAGAGGACGGCGTCCGTCACGAGGGCTCGAACGAGGCGCTCTACACGACCTTCGCCGACGTGGACCAGGCGGTCCAGGCACTCGGCCTCGGCGACCAGGGCCGGTACATCGCCGCCCTCACGTTCGGCAACGTCCACGGCGTCTACAAGCCGGGCAACGTCAAGCTCCGCCCCGAGCTGCTCGGCGAGATCCAGGAGCAGGTCGCGGCGAAGTACGGCACCGGGCCCAAGCCGCTCGACCTCGTCTTCCACGGCGGCTCCGGCTCGACCGACGAGGAGATCGCCCTCGCGGTCGCGAACGGCGTCGTGAAGATGAACATCGACACCGACACCCAGTACGCGTTCACCCGCTCGATCGCGGGCTACATGTTCTCGAACTACGACGGCGTCCTGAAGGTGGACGGCGAGGTCGGCAACAAGAAGGTCTACGACCCGCGCGCGTGGGGCAAGGTCGCCGAGTCCGCGATGGCCGCCCGCGTGGTCGAGTCGACCCGCCAGCTCGGCTCGTACGGGAAGTCGCAAAGCTGACGCCTCCTGCTCTCGCATGACGATGCCCCGGTTCCTGCGGACCGGGGCATCGTCACATCCGCCCGACCCCACCGACGCCGATCTCCGGCACGGCACAGAGGGCCGGGACGGAGGGCCGGGACGGGTCGGGGACGGAGGGCCGGGACGGGTCGGGGTCAGCCGCCCCGGATGCTGTCCAGGTACGAGACGAAGGCCGGGTCACCGAACATCGGCACGGTGAGGCACGCCGCGGCGGCGATCGTGAAGACGACGGCGCCGACGACCGGAATCCACCAGGTCACACGACGCCTGCGCAGCCACAGAACCGCCCATGCCGCGGTGATCGTCCATCCCGCGAGCAGGACGATCGAGGCGATCGTCCCCCAGGTCCTGCCTGCCTCATAGCTGGTGAACTTCCCGCCGATCCCGAGCATCTCCAGGCTCTGGTCCATGAGGCGCGGGACGTCGCGATAGGAGATGACGGTCAGGATCACGTTCACGAGGCCGTAGGCGAGGAGCGCGATGGTCGCGGCGCGGTCGATCGGGCGCACTGGACGCTCCGTCGCATCGGTCGAGGCTCCGCCCGCATCCGGCCTGCCCGCACCGAGCGCCGGAGCACCGGCCGGCGGTGCGGCGGCAGACGGCGCGACGGCGCCCGTGGCGCGTCCCTCCGGCGGGACGAACTCCCGTCCGGCACGACGGCTCTGCTCCTCGGGCGAGGCGTACTCGCCGAACTGCGGACGAGGCTCGGACACGGTCAGCGGCTGACCCTTCCGCCGAGAGCCCGTTCGTCGCGCTGGCCGGAGACGTCCTGGCGGAGCTCCTTCGGCAGCGAGAACATGAGGTCCTCCTCGGCCGTGCGGACCTCGTCGACGTCGTCGTACCCGGCCTCGGCGAGCGCGGCGAGCACCTCCTCCACGAGCACCTCGGGGACCGAGGCGCCGCTGGTCACGCCGACCGTCGCGACCCCGTCGAGCCACTCCTGACGCACCTCGTCGGCGTAGTCCACCCGATAGGCGGCCTTGGCCCCGTGCTCCAGCGCGACCTCGACGAGGCGGACGCTGTTGGAGGAGTTCGCGGATCCGACCACGATCACCAGGTCGGCCTCGGCGGCGACCTTCTTGATCGCGACCTGACGGTTCTGCGTCGCGTAGCAGATGTCGTCCGACGGCGGGTCGTGCAGCTCGGGGAAGCGAGCGCGGAGCCGGTTCACCGTCTCCATCGTCTCGTCCACCGACAGCGTCGTCTGCGAGAGCCAGACCACCTTGGACGGGTCCTTCACCTGGACGGTGTCGGCCTCGTCCGGCGAGTTGACGATCGTGACGTTGTCGGGCGCCTCTCCCGCCGTCCCCTCGACCTCTTCGTGGCCCTCGTGCCCGATGAGCAGGATCTCGTAGTCGTCGCGGGCGAACCTCACGGCCTCGCGGTGGACCTTGGTGACCAGCGGGCAGGTCGCGTCGATCGCGTGCAGCCCCCGGTCGGCCGCCGCCGACACGACGGCCGGCGAGACCCCATGGGCGCTGAAGACGACGTGCGCGCCCTCCGGCACCTCGTCGACCTCGTCCACGAACACCGCCCCCTGAGCCTCGAGCTCGGTGACGACGTGGATGTTGTGCACGATCTGCTTGCGGACGTACACCGGTGCGCCATAGCGCTGGAGCGCCTTCTCGACCGCGACGACGGCGCGGTCGACGCCGGCGCAGTATCCGCGCGGCGCCGCGAGCAGCACGCGCTTGTGTCCGTCCACCGGGTTATCCTGAAGGCGCTCTCGCGGCCCGGTCCGGCGGGCGCGGGGCACCTGCGGCACGGGCAGCGGGACAGCAGTCGACATCACATGCCGAGTCTACCGGCGTGGTACCCGAGGAGGACCTGGAGATGACCTCCTTCGAGCCCGTCCCGGTGCCCGGCGAGGCCCCGCCGGCGGATTCCGTCGCCCCCCGCGACTCCACGGCCGACGCGCCCACCTCCGTGGCACGCCTGAACGCGACCATCCGCGACTTCGTCGCACGATGGAACACCGTCTGGGTCGAGGGCGAGATCACCGCCTGGAACCTCCGCGGCGGCAACGTGTTCGCCCGGCTCAAGGACACCCGTTCGGACGCGCAGATCTCGATCCGGATCTGGTCGAGCGTCCGCGCCCGGATCCCCGTCGACCTGGCCGTGGGCGATCACGTCGTGGCCGCGGTGAAGGCCGACTACTTCGTCAAGAGCGGCGACTTCGGCTTCGCCGTCTCGTCGATGAGGCACGTCGGGCTCGGAGACCAGCTGGAGCGGCTGGAGCGGCTCCGCGTGCAGCTGCGCCGGGAGGGGCTGTTCGATCCGGCGCGCAAGCGACGCATCCCCTTCCTCCCCCACGTGATCGGGCTGATCACCGGGGAGAACTCCGATGCCGAGAAGGACGTGCACCGCAACGCCGAGCTGCGCTGGCCCCAGGTGAGGTTCCGGACCGTCCATGCGGCGGTGCAGGGCGAGCGGTGCGTGCCGGAGACCCTCGCGGCGCTGCGCGCCCTCGACGCCGACCCCGAGGTCGACGTCATCGTCATCGCCCGCGGCGGCGGCGATCCGCAGACCCTGCTCGGATTCAGCGACGAACGGCTCATCCGCGCGGTGGCGGCGGCCACGACGCCGGTGGTCAGCGCGATCGGGCACGAGAACGACCATCCGCTCCTCGACGACGTCGCCGACCTGCGCGCCTCGACGCCGACGGACGCGGCGAAGCGGGTCGTCCCCGACGTCGGCGAGCAGCGCACCCTTGTCGCGCAGCTGCGCACGCGTGCCCTCTCCCGTGTCATGCAGCGTGTCACTCACGACATCGCCCAGCTCGAACAGCTGCGGTCGCGCCCCGTCCTCCGCTCTCCTGAGCCGCTCATCGACCGTCGGGCGCAGGAGGTCCACCTCCTCGTCGCGCGCGGCCGCGAGTCCGCCGCACGCCTGTGGGACGAGGGAGCGAGGCACACCGCGGAGCTGCGCGCCTCGCTCCGCGCCCTCTCCCCCGCCGCCACCCTGGCCCGCGGCTACGCGATCGCGCACCTCGACGGCGGCGTGATCCTCCGCGACGCGGCAGCGGCTCCGGCCGGCGTGCCGCTCACGATCACCGTCGACCGCGGATCGCTCCGTGCGGTCTCGGAGGGCGAGATCCCCGAGACCTCCGCCTCGTCGTCCACCGCCGACGAGCGCCCGGACGGGGCGTCGGAGGCTCGCGGCTAGGATGGAGGGGTGACCGTGAGCGAGGAGTCCGCGAGCCCCGGGGCGACCCGTCCCGCCGATCCTGCGACGCTCACCTTCGAACAGGCCAGAGACGAACTGGTCCGCGTGGTCGCGGAGCTTGAGCAGGGCGCCCCCACGCTCGAGCAGTCCCTCGCCCTCTGGGAGCGCGGCGAGGCCCTCGCCGCGCGATGCGAGGAGTGGCTCCTCGGCGCCAAGCGACGCCTCGACGCCGCCCGCGCCGACGCCGAGGGGAACGCCTCGTGAGCCGTCGCGACGGCGCCCCGGTCGTCGCAGAGCTCGGCCGTCCGGAGACGCCGCAGGAGACCGCCGACCGCAAGGCCGCCTCCTCGGCCGCGTACCGGGCGAGCCAGACCTTCACGGGGCTCATCGCGGCGATCATCGTGACCCTCGCGGTCGTCCTGGTGATCGTGCTGATCGTTCCGCGGGGCGAGCCGGCCCCGCGTCCGCCCGTCGATCTCCCGGGCATCGCCGCGAACGCCGAGACGGCCGTCGGCCACCCCGTCGTCGTGCCCGACGTTCCCGAGGGATGGGCGGTCAACAAGGCCGAGCTGACCGGTGGATCGGTCACGGTCTGGGATGTCACGATCGCACCGACCGACGAGACCGCCCGCGGCTTCGCGCACATCGCACAGGCCATGGGCGTCACGGCCACCTGGGCGGCCACACCTCTCAAGGGCACGGCGGCAACCGGGACCGTGACGATCGCCGGCAGGGAATGGGACGAGTACAAGATCTCCCGTCCCGACGAGACCGGCAACGTCTCGTACGCCATCGGCACCCAGGCCGGCTCCGACTACGTCCTCGTCTACGGCTCGCTGACCGCGAAGGCCGCTGCCGCGCTGGCGACCGAGATCTCCCCCCAGATCGACGCCCTCCAGGAGGAACGATGACCACCCCGACCCCCCGGCTGACCCCCGACGAGGCCTGGCAGCAGATGCTCGACGGCAACCGACGGTTCGTCGCGGGCACCCCGGCCCACCCGAACCAGGACGTCGAGAAGAGGCACGAGCTCGCCGAGGGCCAGGCGCCGATGGCCACGCTCTTCGGGTGCTCGGACTCGCGGCTGTCCGCGGAGATCATCTTCGACAAGGGGCTGGGCGACCTCTTCGTGGTGCGCAACGCGGGGCAGGTGCTCGGCGAGTCGATCGTGGCGAGCCTCGAGTACGCGGTCGAGGTGCTCGGCGTCCCGCTGATCGTCGTCCTCGCCCACGACCGCTGCGGTGCGGTGCGGGCCGCGATCGACGGGACCGCGATCGACGCGGCCCCGCTTCCGCCGCACATCTGGAAGCTCATCGCCCCGATCGTCCCCGCCGCCCGCAAGGTGCTGGCGCAGACCGGAGGATCGACGCCCGCAGACATCGACGCCGAGCTGGTCGGACGTGAGCATCTGCGCAACACCGTCGCCGACCTTCTGCAGTCGTCCGAGCTCATCAGCGCCGCCGTCGCCGAGGGACGCCTGGGCATCGTCGGCGCCAACTACCGACTCACCGAGGGCACCGCGGTGCCCATCGTCTCCGTGGGCCTCGCCGACGACGCGGCCCTCGCCACCTCGGCCTAGCGGCCGCATTCCCGTCACATCCGGAGGAACAGCAGTGACCGACACCCAGCACAGCGACGAAGAAGCGCAGTACCGCATCGAACACGACACCATGGGCGAGGTGCGGGTGCCCGTGAACGCCCTCTACGGCGCACAGACCCAGCGCGCGGTGGAGAACTTCCCCATCTCGGGGAAGGGCCTGGAGTCCGCGCAGATCGCCGCGCTCGCCCGCATCAAGAAGGCCGCCGCCCTGGCGAACAAGGAGCTGGGGACCCTCGACGGCGCCATCGCCGACGCGATCGCGCAGGCCGCGGACGAGGTCACCTCGGGACGCCACGACGCGGAGTTCCCGGTCGACACCTACCAGACCGGCTCTGGCACCTCCTCGAACATGAACATGAACGAGGTCCTGGCGACGCTCGCGACGCGGATCCTCGGCGCGAACGTGCACCCGAACGACCACGTGAACGCCTCACAGTCCTCCAACGACGTCTTCCCGACCTCGGTGCACATCGCCGTCACCCAGGCGCTCATCGACACCCTCATCCCCGCGCTCGACCACCTCGCGGTCGCGCTGGAGGCGAAGGCCGAGCTGTGGAAGGACGCCGTCAAGTCCGGCCGCACCCACCTCATGGACGCCACGCCGGTCACCCTGGGGCAGGAGTTCGGCGGCTACGCCCGCCAGATCCGCCTCGGGATCGAGCGCGTGCAGGCGGCCCTCCCCCGCGTCGCGGAGGTGCCCCTGGGCGGCACCGCGGTCGGCACCGGCATCAACACCCCGCTGGGCTTCCCGCAGAAGGTCATCGCGCTCCTCGCGGCCGAGACCGAGCTCCCGATCACCGAGGCCAAGGACCACTTCGAGGCCCAGGCCAACCGCGACGGCCTCGTCGAGGCGTCCGGCGCCCTCCGCACGATCGCGGTGTCGCTGACGAAGATCAACAACGACCTCCGCTGGATGGGCTCTGGGCCCAACACCGGACTCGGCGAGCTGCACATCCCCGACCTGCAGCCCGGATCGTCGATCATGCCGGGCAAGGTCAACCCCGTCGTCCCCGAGGCTGTGCTGATGGTCTGCGCGCGGGTGATCGGCAACGACGCGACCGTCACGTGGGCGGGTGCCTCGGGCTCGTTCGAGCTCAACGTCGCGATCCCGGTCATGGGAACCGCGCTCCTGGAGTCGATCCGGCTGCTCGCGAACGCGGTGCGGGTGCTCGCGGACAAGACCATCGACGGCCTGGAGGCCAACCTCGAGCGCGCCGCGGCCTTCGCCGGGATGTCGCCGTCGATCGTGACGCCGCTCAACAAGGTCATCGGCTACGAGGCGGCCGCAAAGATCGCCAAGCACGCCGTCGCCAAGGGCATCACCATCCGCGACGCGGTGATCGACCTCGGCTACGTCGAGCGCGGAGAGATCACCCTCGACGTTCTGGACCAGAAGCTCGACCTGCTGTCGATGACGCACGCCGGCTGACGCCAGTTTTCTCCAAGGGGGCCGCGAGGATTCTTCCCGTGGCCCCCTCGGCGTTCTCGGCGACGCCCGTCTTCGGTCACCCCGATTTCGGCTCGACGTCACCTCCCGGACACCCGGGATTGGTTCGCTGTCCTGCGGAGACAGCCGGTCCGGCAGACGACCGGCCGCCGTTCCCGCGCCAAGGAGAGCTCACATGGTCATCAACATCGGTCGCACCTCGCTGCCCATGGCGCAGCACGTCAAGGGCAAGCGCAGCGCCGTCACCTGCCACCTCAAGTGCGGGGACGCCTGCACCAAGGACGTCTGCAACGTCTCGTCCAACGGCTACTTCCGCGACATCGTCGACGCTCAGCTCTCGCGACGCGCACTGTTCGGGCTCGGGGCCGCCGGCGCCGCCGCGGTCGTCCTCACGCCCGCGCTCGCCGGCGCGCAGCCCGCGGCCGCATCGACCGGGGCGCTCGGAACGCCGGTCGGCACGGGCGGTGCCTTCGGGTTCACCCCGATCGCCCCGGTCGCCCACACGGTCGACGGCTTCGCCGTGCCGGAGGGATTCGACTGGACGCCGATCATCCGATGGGGCGACCCGCTGTTCTCCGACAGCCCGGCCTTCGACGTGGACGACCAGACCCCGCAGGCCCAGGCCCGCCAGTTCGGCTACAACGTCGACTACACCGACATCATCCGCACCTCGGCGACGACGGCGATCCTCTTCGTCAATCACGAGTACACCAATGAGGGGATCATGTTCCCCTCCGCCCAGCTCACGGGCGAGCCCGATCGGGTGCGCCGGGTCGGCCTCAAGGCCCACGGCCTGAGCGTGGTGGAGCTGCGACGCGAGGACGAGACCGCTCCGTGGACGCCGGTGGTCGGCGCACCGCTGAACCGTCGCTTCCTCGACGACACCCCCTACGCGTTCACCGGCCCCGCCGCCGGGTCCGTTCTCCTGCGGACGGCTGCCGACCCGGCGGGGACGACCGTTCTCGGCACCTTCGGTAACTGCTCGGGCGGCACGACCCCCTGGGGCACGATCCTCAGCGGCGAGGAGAACTTCAACGGATACTTCCGCTCCGCAGGCACCTCGGCGACCGACCGTCGCTACGGGCTGCAGGACGCCGCCACCGCGCGTGGCTGGGAAGAGGTGGACCCGCGCTTCGACGCCCGCACGCCGGGCTACGAGAACGAGGTCAACCGGTTCGGCTGGATCGTCGAGATCGACCCGACCGACCCGACGTCGACGCCGCGCAAGCACACGTCACTCGGACGCCTCAAGCATGAGGGAGCCAACGTCATCGTGGCGGCGAACGGCAAGGTCGTCGCCTACACCGGCGACGACGAGCGCTTCGACTACCTCTACAAGTTCGTCTCCCGGGACTCCTTCGTGGAGGGCGACCGCGCGCACAACATGACCCTCCTGGAGCACGGCGACCTGTACGTCGCCCGCTTCTCCGGCGACTCGCCGGCGGCGGAGATCGACGGATCCGGCGCCGTCCCCTCCGACGGCGGGTTCGGCGGCACCGGGGAGTGGCTTCCGCTCGTCGTGGACGGCGCCTCGGCCATCGAGGGCATGTCCGTCGAGGAGGTCCTCGTCTACACCCGGATCGCGGCCGACCGTGCGGGCGCCACGAAGATGGACCGGCCGGAGGACGTGCAGCCGCACCCGGCGACCGGCCGCGTCTACGTGGCCTGCACCAACAACAGCAACCGCGGCGCCAGCGGCAAGGCCCCGGCCGACGAGGTCAACCCCCGCGCGCAGAACCGCGACGGGCACATCGTGGAGATCACCGAGAGCGCCGGAGACCAGACGGCGACGACCTTCACCTGGACGCTCCTCCTCGTCGCCGGCGATCCCGCCACGAATCCCACGGCCTACTTCTCGGGCTTCCCGGC
>Ga0164243_10007274_pt1 | contig 16549 bp, 13 predicted proteins | sample OricompcompostOP_FD_108781 | JGI IMG/M metagenome (GOLD analysis project Ga0164243, IMG submission 108781) | Organic Plus compost microbial communities from Emeryville, California, USA - Original compost - Organic plus compost (OP) | ecosystem: Engineered > Solid waste > Mixed feedstock >... | reverse complement strand
GGCTGCTGTTCCTCTCCTTCACCACGCTGACCAATACCGGGTTGGCCGACTTCGCTCCGGTCCTCGATCACGCCCGCTCCGTGGTGGTGCTCGAACAGGTCGCAGGCATCTTCTACGTCGCGCTCGTGGTCTCCCGGCTGGTAGGACTGGCGATCAGCCGGTCTGGGCGTCGCTGATCGTCTCGGATCGGCCCGCTAAGGCGTCCCAGCCGGCTGGCCGCAGCCGCGCGGGCAATTTGCCGGTGACTATCAGATAGGAGTCATCGACGGCCCGGAGGTGCTCATCGTCCCGGATCGCGCCGCTGAGCTCGAGGTTGTTCCACCCCGAGCGGCCGATGTAGGCCATCACGGTCACCTCGTCGGGATAGCGTCCGGCCGCCAGCGACCGTGGTACGGATCGCTCACGCGGCGAGGTGCAGGTCGATCATCGTCGATCCCCCGTCGACCCGCTCCCGGGTCGTGGACCGCCGGACCTTACGCCGATAGCGCCACAACTGCAGTCCACCGAGCAGCCACCCGGCGTACTGCACCGACATCGCCCACCGGAACGCCGACGGTGTGTAGTCACTGCCGCCGCCCGGGGTGCGCCAGTCGAGGACCCAGCCGACCGCGAGCACCATCACCAGCGCCGCGACGAAGCCGGCCTGGTTGATGATTCCGCTGGCGCTGGCGAGCCGATGGCTCGGATTGCTGGTCCGGCCGACGTCGAAGCCGATCATCGAGGCGGGGCCGCCGCAGCCGGCGATGAGCACCAGCAGGACCAGCAGCCACAGCGGCGCGGCGCCGGGCCAGAGCAGCACCACCGTCCAGACGACGGTGATCGCGGCCACGACCACGAGCGCGACCGTCGAGCGATGCCAGGGATGCCGGCCGGCGAGCCAACCCATGACCGGACCGCCGGCGACGTTGGCGACGACGATCAGGCTGATCAGGGTCCCGGCGGCCGCCGACGAGAGCCCTTCGCCCTTGACGAGGAAGGGATATCCCCACAGCAACGCGAGCATCGTGGCACTGAACGGCGTGGTGAAGTGGACCCAGAAGCCGAGCCGGGTGCCGGGCTGGCGCCATGAGCCCAGCAGGCTCGCGGCAAGCTCGCGAGGAGCCAGCGCGGTCCCACGCGCATGCTTGCGGGACGGCTCGTCGTGGAGGATCAGCCGCAGCGCGACGAGCAGCACCGGTCCGAGGAGGGCGGCGACCAGATAGGCCCGTGTCCAGCCGAGATGACCCAGGGCCCAGGTCATCGGCACGGCCGCCGCGAGCGCACCCAGCTGGCCGATGTTGCCGGTCAGCTGGCTGACCAGCGGGATCCGCCGCCGCGGGAACCAGGAGCTGACCAGTCGGAGCACGCAGATGAAGGTCATCGCGTCGCCCATGCCGACGAAGACCCGGGCTACCAGGGCCGCCGGATAGCTGTCAGCGAAGGCGAAGCCGATCTGAGCGAGGGTCAAGACAACCGCCCCGCAGGAGAGCACGGTGCGGGAGCCGAATCGGTCGACGAGCAGGCCGACCGGGATCTGCATCCCCGCATAGACGAGCAACTGGAGCATCGCGAAGGTCGCCAGCTGGCTGGCCGAGATGTGGAACCGGTCGGTCGCGGCCAGACCGGCGACGGCAAGGCTGCTGCGATGGAAGACCGCGAGCACATAGACCGCCAGTCCCACTCCCCAGACCAGCCAGGCGCGGCGTGGCGTCGGATCAGGCGGGTTCACGGGACGATTTTAGTGCCGAGATGCTGTCCGGCCCGCATCGCTGGGTCGCCTAACGGTGCCGAGGTGAGGCGACTCACATCGTCCCCCGGCCGCTGCCGGTGCGGCTTGCGTTCGACCGGGCCGTGGCCACGCGTGCCGCGCTCTCCTCGCGCAGCCGATGCCGCAACTCGGCGACCACGAGACCGGCCATGACCACGGCGGCCAGATCGCCGGCCACGAGGAGGCCGGCCCGGGCCGCGTGGTGAGCCACCCCGTCGACGTATCGCTCGGTGTCGAGGTGCGCGGCGATCATCACCGCCACGAAGCCCATAGCCAGTGGCCGCGCGATGACCAGGTCGCGGGCGCCGCCGTCCGGCGCTGCCCACACCCGCGGCACCAGCCGCCCCACTTCCAGCAGCCCGACCGCGACCAGGGTAGCGAGCAGCGGCAGCAGCGGCAGCGCGTAACGGGCGTGGAACCAGCCACCTCCGGCGATGAAGGAAGCGACACTCGCGATCTCGATCGCGCTGTAGAGGACGAGCAGCGACCAACACAGCCGCGACGTACGCCGCTCGTCCGCCCCAGCGCTTGAACCCGGCGATGCGCCAGCCACCACGCGCCGACGGATCTGCAGGATCAGTCCGAGCGCGGCCGCGATCATCAACCCTGCGCCGAGGAGGGCCCAGTGGTTCCCGATGTCGCCGTCGGTCCACAGCGATCCCACCAGCCTGCGGTAGAAGTCACCGCGGCTGAGCTGGCCGAGGGTGCTCCCGTCCGACTCCCGTCCGAACTTTGCGAAGAGCGCGGCCGAGGCGGTCGCGTCGCCGTACAGCTTGATGTTGCGGAGGTAGAACCAACCGATTGCCGCGGTCGCTGTCCCCCCGACGCCACCGGCCAGCCGCACTCCGCGCCACAGCGCCGGCCGGGACCGGTCGCGGAGCAGGACCGCGGCCAGCACCGCCAGGCATGCGACCAGCACTGCCACCAGCCCGGAGGAACGCAGCGCCGCGGCCGCGGTCGCGGCGGCCGCCAGCGTGCCGACCCGCTGCCCGCTCACGCCGCGACGGATGATCCGCAGTGCCAACAGCAGGGTCAGTGCTGCTGCCGCCGTGGCCGCGCCGTCGTTGTAGATGGCCCCTCCCACGTAGGTGACCGCCGGACAGGCCGCCGCAAACGCGGCCGCAAGGATCGCGACCATCGGCCGCCGTGGGACCAACTCGCGCGCGATCAGCCCTACGAGCAGGACACTCAGCGCCACCCCGAGACCATTGAGGCCGCGCATTCCGACGAGCGTCACCCCGGGATGTCCGACCGCGTCACCGAGCCACACCAGTGGTACCGACAGCAGGTAGTAGAGCGGCGGATGATTGGCGGTCCAGATGTCGCGGTGGGCCCGATCCTCGCCGATCTGGATCTCCGCGAGCGCTGGATAGCGGTGCGGATCATCGGCGATACGGGTATCGATCGTCGGTAGTTGTCCGTGCGCCACGGCGATGGCGTACGCCGCGTGGGCGCGCTCGTCCTTCTGCGCCAGCGGTGGCATCGCGACCGCCACCTGGAGGCTCAGCACGAACGAGAGCGCAGCGAAGAGCAGCAGACACGGCGTGGTCAGACGGTGGAGGGCGGTTTCACCATCGGTCGACACCGGGCCACGCTACGAATCGTGATCGCGGCTGCGGGCCTCGGCCGGCGAACGTCGGCTGAACGGTTGGTGAAGCCTCCGCGCAGGAACGCCCGGCTCCGCGCGCGTGAGCCACTCAGCGGTGCAACGTCGTGGCCAGCAGCCTCGGTCGTCTGCTCCCGGGCTCACGTGGGGACGGTTCGCCCGCAGCTCCTCGTTCGTCGGGAGCCAGCATGAACCACCACAGATGGCGCCTTCGGCGCGGAGGCGGCTTGCGAGGGCGCTCCCACGGTTCTTGGCGCTCACTTCGTCGCCGGCGGGCTCGCTTCGCTTCGCCCGCAGCTCCTCGTTCGTCGGGAGCCAGCATGAACCACCACAGATGGCGCCTTCGGCGCGGAGGCGGTGGTCCCTGCTGGCTCCCTCCTCACTTCGTCGCTTCCATCATCTGGCGGAGTTCCTTTTTGAGATCGGAGATCTCGTCGCGGAGCCGCGCCGCGACCTCGAACTGGAGCTCGGCGGCAGCGCCCTTCATCTGCTCGGTCAGGTCCTGGATGAGCTCGGCGAGATCGGCGCTCGGGAGTCCGACCAGGCCGTGCTCGCGGGCGTCCTTCGCTGCATCGCCGAGCATCGGCGTCGGCGACTTGCCCTTCCCGGCCTTGCCGGCGCGGCCCTTCGCCTCGGTGCCGGCCCAGGTCTCGAGGAGGGCCTGAGTGCTCTCGTCCTCGCGGGCGAGCATCTCGGTGATGTCGGCGATCTTCTTGCGTAACGGTTGCGGATCGATGCCGTGCTCGGCGTTGTAGGCGACCTGGATCGCCCGCCGTCGGTTGGTCTCCTCGATCGCCGCCTCCATCGACGGGGTGATCTTGTCGGCATACATGTGCACCTGCCCGGAGACGTTCCGCGCCGCACGACCGATGGTCTGGATCAGCGACTTGTCGGAGCGCAGGAAGCCCTCCTTGTCGGCGTCCAGGATGCTGACCAGCGACACCTCGGGTAGGTCCAAGCCCTCGCGCAGCAGGTTGATGCCGACGAGTACGTCGTACTCCCCCAGCCGGAGGTCTCGGAGCAGCTCGACCCGCTTGAGGGTGTCGACTTCGGAGTGGAGATAACGGGTACGGATCCCGGCGTCGAGGAGATAGTCGGTCAGATCCTCCGACATCTTCTTGGTGAGCGTTGTGACCAGGACCCGCTCGTTCTTCTCCACGCGCAGCTTGATCTCGTGGATCAGATCGTCGATCTGACCCTTGGTCGGCTTGATGACGACCTCGGGGTCGATCAGCCCAGTCGGGCGAATGATCTGCTCGACGACGTCGGGCCGACCGTCTGGCCCGGTCACCTTGTCGAGCTCGTAGTCGCCCGGGGTCGCGGAGAGGTAGATGGTCTGGCCGATCCGCTCCAGGAACTCCTCCCATCGCAGCGGCCGGTTGTCCATCGCGCTGGGCAGCCGGAAGCCGTGCTCGACGAGGTTCCGCTTGCGGGACATGTCGCCCTCATACATCCCGCCGATCTGCGGCACCGCGACATGGGACTCGTCGATCACCAGGACGAAGTCCTCCGGGAAGTAGTCGAGCAGACAGTTCGGAGCCGAGCCGCGCGAGCGACCATCGATGTGCATCGAGTAATTCTCGATGCCCGAGCAGCTGCCGACCTGGCGCATCATCTCGATGTCGTACGTCGTGCGCATCCGCAGCCGCTGCGCCTCCAGCAGCTTGCCCTGCTTCTCGAAGGTCGCGAGCTGCTCGTCGAGCTCGGCCTCGATCCCGGCGATGGCGCGCTCCATCCGCTCCGGGCCGGCGATGTAGTGGGTCGCGGGGAAGACGTAGAGCTCGTCGTCCTCGGTCAGCACCTCCCCGGTGACGGCGTGCAACGTCATCAGCCGCTCGATCTCGTCGCCGAAGAACTCCACCCGGACCGCGTGCTCCTCATACATCGGGAAGATCTCGAGGGTGTCGCCGCGGACCCGGAAGGTGCCGCGGGTGAAGGACAGGTCGTTGCGGGTGTATTGGATCTCCACCAGACGTCGCAGCACGGCGTCCCGGTCGTGCTCCTCGCCGACCTTGAGCCGGAGCATCCGGTCGACGTACTCCTGCGGTGTGCCCAAGCCGTAGATGCAAGAGACGGTCGCGACCACGATCGCGTCGCGGCGGGTGAGCAGGCTGTTGGTGGCACTGTGCCGCAGGCGCTCGACCTCCTCGTTGATCGAGGAGTCCTTCTCGATGTAGGTGTCCGTCTGCGGAACGTAGGCCTCGGGCTGGTAGTAGTCGTAATAGCTGACGAAGTACTCAACCGCGTTGTTGGGGAAGAGCTGGCGCAGCTCGTTGGCGAACTGCGCGGCGAGCGTCTTGTTGGGCTGGATGACCAGGATCGGCCGCTGCAGCTTCTCCGCGACCCAGGCCACCGTCGCCGTCTTCCCGGTGCCCGTTGCACCGAGCAGCACGACGTCCTTCTCCCCCGCCTGGATCCGGTGCGCGATCTCCTCGATCGCGGCCGGCTGGTCGCCCGAAGGCTGGTAGTCGGACTCGACCTTGAAGGGCGCCACTCGGCGCTCGAGATCGGTGACTGGTCGCATACCACGAGAGTACGTCGTGCCACGGACAGTCTTTGTCCGCAGCAGGTGCCGCCCGATGGTTTCCCGGGAACACGACACCTCCCACATCCACCAGAAGGCGACCATGCTGATCAACCGCCATCTCGTCTACACCGACGATGGCGCCGGAGGTGCCGGGGCTGGCACTGGGCGCCTTGCAGGGCCGCTGACCGCGCCTGAGAAGAGTCGGTCGATGTCGCCCCTCACCAGCGCGGCCGGCGATCACGCCCTAGATTGGTGCCCGTGATGAAGGTGGGACCAAGCAGCGTGATGCGACTGCTCCGTCGGCTGTTGGCGATCTTCTTCGGCGTTCCCGTTCTGCTCGCAGTCGCCATGAGCCTGGTCGACGCCTACCGACGGCGCGGCAAGAAGTCGAAGCCGTTTCCGGTCACGCCGCCCAAGAGCACCCCGGTGGGCGGCGGGTCGCTGACGACGTACACCTTCGGTGACGACCTTTACGAGGACATGCTCGACGCGATCGCGCAGGCGCGGAAGCAGATCTTCTTCGAGACCTACATCTGGAAGGGCGACGAGGTCGGCCAGCGCTTCAAGACCGCGCTCGCCGACGCCTTGGCCCGCGGCGTGGAGGTCTACTGCATCTACGACCGCTTCGCCAACCTCGTGGTCGCGCCTCGCTTCCTGCGCTTCCCCAAGGGGATGAAGGTGCTGAAGTACCCCGTCTACCCGGCCGGCTGGCGCTTCTTCGACCTGTCCCGCTATGGCCGCGACCACCGCAAGATCCTGGTCGTCGACGACGATGTCGCCTTCGTCGGTGGCTACAACATCGGATCGCCGTACGCCACCGAGTGGCGCGACACCCACGTCCGCATCACCGGGCCAGGGGTGTGGGATCTGCGGCGAGCCTTCGCGGACTTCTGGAACCTCAACCGCCGACGCCGGCTGCGTACCTCACAGCGCCCGTTGTTGATTGATGCCTCCTCGGTCTGGGAGCCGAAGCTCCGGTTCCACCGCAATGTGCCGCGGCTGTGGATGTTCCCCATCCGGTCGATGTATCTGGAGGCGATCAACCGGGCCTCGAAGAACATCTGGCTGACCACGGCGTACTTCCTGCCCGACCAAGACCTTGTCGATGCGCTCAAGGACGCCGCCCGACGGGGTGTCGACGTGCGCATCCTGGTGCCGCTCAAGTCCAACCACGTCGTCGCCGACTGGCTCTCTCGCGGCTACTTCTCCCAGTTGCTCGACGCGGGCGTACGAATCCTGCGCTACCGCGACGCCATGGTCCATGCCAAGACCGCCACCGTCGACGGCAGTTGGAGCACCGTTGGTACCGCCAACATCGACCGGCTCAGCCTGACCGGCAACTACGAGATCAACCTCGAGGTCATCGACGAGGCGGTCGCGGCGCAGATGGAGGAGATCTTCGTCCGGGACGAGTCGAACTCGCTCGAACTCACCCGAGCCGAGTGGGAGGCCCGCGACGTGCACCGGAAGTTCACCGAGCTTGTCCTCACGCCGTTGCGGCCGCTGCTGTGAGCTGCGCCTCGACCTTTCAGGATGCGCAGCCGACTCACGCCGGCAGGTGACTGCGCGGCGAGAGCCGCGGGCCGCGCCGCGGGCGGTGGCCACCGAGGGCGTAGATGAGTGCGACCACGCGTTGCCGGTGCCCTCGGAACGGTTCCAGGTAGTGGCGGAGCCGGTTGTCGTCCCATGGTTCACCGGTGAGTGCCCAGCCGATGTCCTTGGCGACGTGGTAGTCCCCGAAGCTGACCGCATCCGGGTCGCCATGGGCGCGCTGACGTACCTCGGCCGCGGTCCACTCGCCGATGCCCGGAAGCGAGGTCAGCCGGCGCTCCACCTCCTCACCGGGAAGGCCGATGGTGCCTTCGAGCCGGTCGGCGACCCGGCTGGCAAGGACGACCGCCTTCGACCGGGCCGGGTCGATCTGGAGGCGCAGCCAGTCCCAGCTCGGCACCCGACGGATCTCTCCCGGCGCCGGCTGGACCCACAGCCGCAGGTCCGCACCCGGTCCCGGCGCCCGTTCCCCGAACCGGCGGACCAGGTTCCGGAACCCAGCGAACGCCTCCTGGCCGGTGACCTTCTGCTCGATCACGGCCGGCACCAGCGCCTCCATCACCAGACCGGTCCGGCCGAATCGCGGCACCCCGTGGCGTCGGATGCCCTCGACGAGGACGGGGTCGGTCGGCCTGAAGTCGGCCGCGTCGTCGCATCCGCCGAGGAGGGCGGGGACCTGGTCGAGTACCCACTCCGCGCCGCTCCCCCAGGCCTGCGCTTCGACGGTGGCGCCCCGGCCGGCGAGCGCTACCGTCGCGACGCCAGTCGGCGTCCGGACCCCGCGCCAATGCCGGCCCTCGACGATCCGGTACGTCGGATCTCCGCTGCCGCGTCGCAGCGGACCGAGCATCGCCGCGAGACTGACCGGATAGCCGGGCGTCCAGATACGCGTGCGGCCGGTCATGCAGCGACGGTAACCCAGCGACGGCCCGCCGGGATCGCCGGCGGGCCGTCGCGAGTGGGATCGGCTGTCGGTCAGCCGTCGTGGTCGGCGGAGGGCAGGTAGCCGGCGGGCACCTTCGAGGGCGCATAGATCTTGGTGTCCCCCGGGTAGGGCACCTTCCAGCTGTGCGTCTGGTACCACGTCCACCGGTTCATCTGCTCCGGGTTGGCGTAGTCGGGAATGGCGGAGGCGCCGGTGAAGCGCTGCTTCGCTCGCCACTTCTGCCACGCTTGCGCGGTTGCCTTCATGCCGTCCGGGATGGCGACCTTCTGCTGGACCTGTGTCTCGAGCTGCTTCGCCGCCTGACCGGTGCGGCCGAGCGTGTCCAAGCCACAGTCGGGGGCGGTCACGACGCCCTCGGTGAGCGGGACCTGGTTCGGGACCGCGGTGAACGGCCGATAGTCCGGCCTGCTGGCGAAGGCGTCATACATCGGGGTTGCCGCGGCCACCTTCTGGTTGAGCGGCTGCGCCCCGAGGATCTGCTCGATGGTCCGCACCATGGAGATCTGCGAGTAGTAGGTGTCCACGACCTTGCCGTGCTGCGCCCAGGGGCTGATCACCTGGATCGGTGCGCGGTGGCCGTCGACATGATCGGCGCCGTCTTGGCTGTCGTCCTCGACCACGAAGATCGCGGAGTCCTTCCAATACTTGCTGTGCGAGATCTCCTCGACGATCTTCCCGACCGCCAGATCGCCGTCGGCGACCTGCGCCTCCGGATCCGGCGTACCGCCGGTGTGGTCGCTGGAGAGCCAGAACATGTTGAGACTGGCCGGACCCTTCTTCTCGAAGTCCTGCTTCCACACCTGGTAGCGGTAGGTGTCCGGTATGTCGGTGTCGAACTTCGGGTAGTCGTGGTTGGTGATCGCGTTGAGCGACGGGATCGGCGACTCGGTGTCCTGCCGCACCGACGGATCGGTGAGCTGGCTCGGGTCGCCACCCTCATTGACGCTCTTCGCGGTGCAGTAGTACTTCTGCCAGGTGGCGCCAGTCGGCTTGGTCTCGAACTGGGTGAACTCGCCGAAGTTCCGCGCGCTGCCACCGGCAGCCTGGACCGCGGTCCACAGGAATCCGGAGCGCTGATGTCCGAGTACGTCGTCCTCGGTGTCGTAGCTGCGGATGTACTCGCCGGCGTCCGACTCGGTGTACTCCGGATTGTCACCCTGCATCAGCCAGTTGTGACCTTCGGCCGAGTTGGTGCCGATGTCGTAGAGGTTGTCGTAGAGCCCGAACTGCTTGGCCAGCTTGTGCTGGTTCGGCGTGACCTTGGCGCCGAACTGGGCCAGCGACGGGTCGCCGTTGCCGCGGGCGTCGTCGCCGTACACCTGGTCGTAGCTGCGGTTCTCCTTGACCAGGAGGAAGACGTGCTTGATGGTCGACGGATCGCCGATCCGCTTCGGGACGGGGACGGCCTTCGCCTTCCTGCCGCGGCCCTTGGCCTGCTCGACGTCCTTGTTGCCCCAGCCGTTCTGGGCGAAGACTCTCGAGGTGTACGCGGCGATCTGACGATCGCTCGGCAACGTGAACCGGGTCAGCGACGCCGTGGTGCTGTGCGTGCCGTGTCCGGTCGCGGGCGTCGTCCCGGTTCCCTTGTTGAAGGTCAGCTCGGGCCCGCGGGCGTCGATCCCGCGCCGGTTGGTGACGACGACCCTGTTGCCGACCGTCGCGATGTCCGAGGGGTAGTAGTCGGTCGGCAGCAGGCCGAGATAGCTCGCCGGCTCCTGCGGGTTCCTCGCGGCGCGATAGACGGCCACCGCGTTCGCGCGGCCAAGGGTCACCAGCAGGTGGTCGTCCTTGGTGAGCGTCACGTCGTCCGGCGCGTAGCCGACCGAGGACGAGGGCCAGGGCTTGGTCGCGATCGTCTGGACGACGCGGTCCCGACGGGAGTCGATCACCGACACGGTGTCGTCGAAGGTGTTGGTGACGTAGACGGCGCCACCGGCAGCGTACTCGGCGGTCGGGTGCAGCCCGACGGGGATGGATCCGACCGGGGCGGCGCTCTTCGCGGTGTCGATGACGCTCACCGTGCCGTCGACCGAGGTGCCCTTGACCGGGTTGGCCGGCACGTCGGTGTAGTAGGAGTTGATCGTGGTGTCGCGCGAGGTGGCAGTGCGCCCACCCTCGTTGCTGACATACAGCTTGGTGCCGACCACGGCGATCTCCCGTGGTGCGATGCCGACGTTCCAGGTCTTCGTCACCGTGCCGGTGCCCGGATCGAGGGCGACCACCGTGTTCTGCCCGTTCAGCGGCACGTAGAGCGTGGATCCGTCCGCGGAGTACGCCGGCTTGCCGGGCATCGCCGAGACGGTGCCGGTGGCGCCGGCTCTGTTGGTCTTGGTCACCTTGGGCAGCGAGACGACCGTCGGCGTACCCAGGGTGCCATCGGCGTTGACCGGGAAGCGGCTCAACCCGTCGAGGTTGGGCACCCAGAGGTACTTGCCGTCCGGTGAATAGACCGGACCCTCCTGGCCGACGGTGCCGTCGGAGATCTTCAGGTCGGGGCTGCCACCCGTGCCGACCGTCCAGATCTGCTGGTAGGAGTGCAGGTCGAAGATCTGCACGTCGATGGACCGGTCGGTGCTCGTGGCGGCCAGATACCGGCCGTCCGGGCTCACCGAGGAGCCCATGAACTTGCCCTGCTGAGTGAGCAGACGGTCCCCGATCGGCTTGATCACCTGATCGGAGGAGACCGTGATCCCGTTGCGGTCCTGGTCGCCCACCTGGTGGTTGCCGAACGCGTCGGTGGAGGCATAGGCGATGCCCCCGCCCGCGACGGCGAGTGCGGACGATCCGGCCACGATGATCTGGAACCGGCGTCGGGCGCGTCCGCGGTGATCGGCGAGCCCGAAGCGTGCCTTCGGTGCCCGCCGGCGTTGTTGCACGGTGTGAGCACAGTGCATGAGTCATCCCTTCGAAGTGTCAGCGAGCAGGTCGACGTTGCCGTCGAACTGCCACAGGGGATTGGGTGCGTCCCCCTGAGGGGTGTGCACCTGGAAGTAGCCGTTCACCTCCTTCGGACCGTCCCCGTCGGCGACGTACCGCCCGTCTGCGGTGACGTCGAGCTGGTAGCTGGCCTGACCGGTGACGGCCGAGCCGGGGATGTGCCAGGAGACGACGCAACGCCAGTCGTTGCCGGGCCCGCGGTCCTCGACCAGTGAGCCGCCCTTGTCGCAGGCGGCACTCGTGCGCAGCTGCTTCTCGGTCACGTCGGGCCGATTGAGCTCGGTCGCCTGGAGCCGGTACAGATGGGCGTACGAGGTCGCGAGCGACCGCTCCAGCTTCGCCCTCTCTACTCCGGTCCCGCTCGCCGGCGTCGCCACCGACACGATCAGGACGCCCACGCCGAGGACGGCGATGAGCGGGACCACGGCACCCAGGAGCCCGCGTCGGCCGGCGCCGTCGTTGGCGAGGTCGGTGAAGTCCCGCTTCAGGAACAACACGTAGGCGAGCGTGGTGGCGACCGCTGCCCACACCAGGCTCACGACTATCCCGATGAGGATCGGGCCACGCTGCGCGGGGTCGGTGAAGAGGCCGCGCCAGGCGAGGAAGGCGTTGGTCGGCAGCGCGAAGCGGACCACGGCAGGCAGCGGGAGCATCGCCGCGAGATCGAGCGTCAGGGCGAGGACGGCCGGGACCAAGAGGCCCATGGGTGACCGGCCGAGCACCACCGAGCCGAGCAGGCCGACCGCGGCGAAGGCGAAGGTCGGTGCGAGCACGCATAGCCAGGCCAGCAGGACCGCCCGGGCGGTGTCCCCTGGCGTGAGCAGATGCCCGTCGAGGCCGGCGAGCTGGTGGTTGCCCACCGCGGTCAGACCGCCGACGATCCCGGAGACGGCCAGCCCGACCAGCATCACCAGGATGACGGTGCAGCTCGCCAGCGCCTTCGCGAGGAAGATCCGTTGCGGCGAGCGGACCGCGATAAGCAGGTGACGCCAGGTGCCCAGCCGGTCCTCGACCGCGAACACGTCCCCGGCCACCAAGGACACCAGCAGCGGTAGCGCCCAGCTGCAGCAGAAGCCGAGGACGACCAGGGATCCGGCCCAGCCGGTCGCCAGCATCCATCGGCCGAAGACCGTGTCGGTCGGCAGCGAGCTTTGCTGGCTCACCACCGCGACGAAGAGCCCGGGAGCCAGCCAGCAGGCGAGCAGCACGAGCCGGACCCGCCACTGGGCCAGCAGCTTGGTCAGCTCGAAGCGGTAGCCATGGAGGACCGGGACCGGCCGCGCGGCGGCGGCTTCGCCGGACTCGGCTGCGACCGCGGTCACCGGCGGTCCTCCTCGAGGTCGCCGCACTCGCTCTGGTCGGCCAACCCGGTGAGCGTGAGGAAGGCCGCCTCCAGCGGCGACACCACTGGCGCCAGCTCCCGTACCGCGATACCCGCGCCGACCAGGCGGGCGATCAACTCGTCGAGAGCGGGTACGGGGCCGCGTACGACGACGGCGTCGCCCGGCGGCCGGAGCGAGCCGCTGTCCGGGGGCACCACCCGAACGCCTGGTGTGGCGGAGGCGACCGCGCTGGCGCGGACCTGATCGGAGCACTGGATGCGGTAGTCGAGCTCGCCGCTCTCGGCGGCGAGCTTGCCGACCGGCCCGCTGAAGACCACCTGACCGACCGCGAGGATGGTCACCTCCGTGCACAGCGCGGCCAGGTCGTCCATCCGATGGCTCGACATGACGACCGCGGTGCCCTCCGTGGCGAGTCGCCCGAGCACCCGATGGACATGGCGCTTCCCGGCCGGGTCAAGGCCGTTGGACGGCTCGTCCAGCACGAGCAGCCGTGGCCGGGTCAGCAGCGCCGCAGCCAGACCCAGGCGCTGCCGCATACCAAGAGAGAAGCCGCGCAGCCGCCCATCGGCGACATCGGTGAGACCGACCTCAGCGAGGACGCCGTCCACCTCCTGGTCGCGCCCCTGGCCGTGCCCGCGAAGCGCGGCGAGGGCACGGAGGTTCTGGCGCCCGCTGAGTGAGGGGTAGAGCCCGGGGCCGTCGAGGAAGCCTGCGACGCCGTCGGGTACAGCGAGGGCGCCCCGCATCGACGTACCCAGGATCTCCAGGGTCCCTTCATCGGGTACCGCGAGCCCGAGCAGCAGCCCGAGCAGGGTGGTCTTGCCGGCGCCGTTGGGTCCGACCACGCCGTGAACCTGGCCGGCGTCCACGTCGAGCTCGACACCGTCGAGCGCGATCACATCACCGAAGTTCTTCGTGATCCCGCGAGCCCGGACTGCGGGGGTGGTGGCCATGTGGGTCCCTTCCAGTTGTCCCGAAACAGAACGAACCTATGGATCCCGCCTTGCCTGGTCGGAGCGGAGAACGGAACGGTTGGCGAACGCCGTACGACGGAACGTGGCCGTCGGTGGGCTGGTGTTGACTGGTGACATGTTGCTGTCGGAACTCGTCGCGACCTCCGCGACTGTTGCGGCGACCCGGTCGCGGAAGGCGAAGGTCGCCGCGATCGCCGCCTGTCTGGAGGCTGCGGGCCCGGCCGAGCTGGAGGTGACCGTCAGCTACCTCGGTGGGGCGCTGCGCCAGCGTCGCACCGGGCTGGGCTGGCGCTCGCTGACCCAGCTACCGGGCCCCGCCGACGAGCCCTCCCTGACCGTCATGCAGGTCGACGCGGCCTTCGCGGAGATGGCCACCCTGGCCGGGCCGGGGTCGCAGCTGGCCCGGGCCGCCGCAGTTGGATCGCTCTTCGGCCGGGCGACGGCTGCGGAGCAGCAGTGGCTGCGCGGGGTGGTCACCGGTGAAGTGCGCCAGGGCGCGCTCGACTCGCTCGTGCAGGAGGCCCTGGCCGTCGCCGCCGGCGTGCCGCTGACTGCGGTGCGCCGCGCAGCGATGCTCGCCGGATCGACCCCCGCCGTCGCCGCCCGTGCCTTCCAGGGTGAGCAGGCCCTGGCCGAGGTCGGCCTGGTCGTCGGTCGGCCGGTCCTGCCGATGCTCGCCTCGAGCGCGCCGACGCTCGCTGACGCGCTCGCCAAGGTGGGAGCGGCCGCCGCGGTCGACACCAAGCTTGACGGCATCCGGATCCAGGTCCATCGCCGGGGCGATGAGGTGATCATCGCCACCCGCACGCTGGAGGACATCACCGCCCGGCTGACCGAGGTCGCCGACGTCGTACGCCGACTGCCGGCCGATCCGCTGGTGCTCGACGGCGAGGCGATGACCGTCGACGCGGACGGGCGTCCGCGGCCGTTCCAGGAGACCGCGTCCCGGACGGCGACCCGTGGCGGTCGGGGGTGCACGTCGCGCCGTACTTCTTCGACATCCTCCATGCCGACGGCCGCGACCTGCTCGATCTTCCGCTCGCGCACCGGCTGGCCGAGCTGGACCGGATCGTGCCGCCCGAGCTGCGGGTGCCACGGTTGGTGACCGACGACGCCGCGGCAGCCGATGCCTTCACCCAGGAGGCCTTGGCGGCGGGCCACGAGGGGGTCGTGGTGAAGTCGCTGGAGGTCTCCTGGCAGGCCGGCCGGCGGGGCGCGGGATGGGTGAAGGTGAAGCCCGTCCACACCCTCGACCTGGTGGTCCTCGCGGTGGAGTGGGGCTCCGGGCGCCGCAAGGGCTGGCTCTCCAACATCCACCTCGGCGCCCGCGACCCGGAGACCGACGGCTTCGTGATGCTCGGCAAGACCTTCAAGGGGATGACCGACGAGATGCTGGCGTGGCAGACCGAGCGGTTCACCGAACTCGCCGTCGGAGGGACCGACGACTGGGTGGTGCGAGTGCGGCCCGAGCAGGTGGTGGAGGTCGCCTTCGACGGCGTGCAGCGGTCGACGCGATATCCGGGCGGTCTGGCGCTCCGGTTCGCCCGGGTGGTGCGCTACCGCGATGACAAACGCCCCGAGGACGCCGATTCCATCGACACGGTGAGGACATTCGCCCGATAGCCAGAGCTGCAACTCACAGTGTCACACGTCGTACGCTGGCCTCATGACCACTCCTACCTCCGAGAGCGACGGCCGCAGATCGGCAGCTGCCGCCCGACGGCGGTCTCGTGAGGCGGCCATCGTCGCGGCCACCCGCGAGCTGTTCGATCGGCGCGGCGTGAGCGACGCCCAGATCGAGGACATCGCGCGGGCGGTCGGGATCAACCGGGCGATCGTCTACCGGCACTTCACCGGCAAGGACGAGATCTTCGCGCTGACCCTGGTTGGCTACCTCGAGGAGTTGCGCGAGGCCATGCTCGCCGCGGCCGGCGACGGTTCGCCGTCGGACCGGCTGGCCGCAGCGGTCGATGCGTTCGTCGGCTTCGGGGTGGCCCACCCCGCCTTCGTGGACTGCGCGCAGACCTTGATGCGTCGCAGCGGCCCGGAGCTGTTCGAGGAGATCTCCGAGGGCGCGATGTTTCGGCTCGGTCGCGGCATCAGCGGTTGTCTGAGCATCCTGATCGGGATCTTCGAGGAGGGATCGGCGACCGGAGAGTTCGCCGTCGCCGATCCGACCCTGCTGGCGAACACGCTCTATGCCTCCGGACTCGGCGCTCTTCAGCTCGCCCGGGTCGGGATCTTGGTGACCGAGTCGGCCCCGGGCGTACCCACCGTCGGCTCGGTCTCCCCCGACCAGGTCCGCGACTATCTCGTCACCGCCGCGCTTGCCCTGGCCCGCTAACGCCGACTCGCGGTCAGGGGCGCTCGAGGATGGCGGTCACTCCTTGGCCGCCGGCGGCGCAGACCGAAATCAGGCCCCGACCGGAGCCCTTCTCGGCCAAGAGCTTCGCCAGCGTGTGCACGATCCGGCCGCCGGTCGCCGCGAACGGGTGGCCGGCGGCGAGTGAGGAGCCGTTGACGTTGAGCTTCTCCCGCGGGATCGATCCGAGGGGCGCGTCCAGGCCCAGGCGCGCCTTGCAGAAGATCGGGTCCTCCCACGCCTTCAGCGTGGAGAGCACCTGGGAGGCGAAGGCTTCGTGGATCTCGATGAAGTCGAAGTCGGCGAAGGTGAGGCCATTGCGCGCGAGCATCCGGGGCATGGCATAGGCCGGCGCCATCAGCAGCCCCTCGCCACCGTGGACGTAGTCGACCGCAGCGACCTCGGCATCGACGAAGTACGCCAGCGGCTCCAGCCCGTGGGCCGCGGCCCAGTCCTCGGAGGCCAGGAGCACAGCCGAGGCGCCGTCGGTGAGCGGCGTCGAGTTGCCCGCGGTCATCGTCGCCGTCTCGCCCTTGCCGAAGACCGGCTTCAGCGT
>Ga0164243_10007273_pt1 | contig 16549 bp, 10 predicted proteins | sample OricompcompostOP_FD_108781 | JGI IMG/M metagenome (GOLD analysis project Ga0164243, IMG submission 108781) | Organic Plus compost microbial communities from Emeryville, California, USA - Original compost - Organic plus compost (OP) | ecosystem: Engineered > Solid waste > Mixed feedstock >... | reverse complement strand
TCTACAAGAGCCTCGTTCGACGCTCAGAGCGTCTGGAGCGCAAGAAGCTCGAGATCCAGAACGGCACGTATCGCGAGCTCGAAACCTCCATCGATCTGGGTGAGATCGACGAGGACGAGTTCAATGCCGAGGAGCTGGAGCAGCTCGAGGAAGACGTGATGGACGCGGCCACCGCGGCGCAGACCGTGGAAGAGCTCGACGCCGAGCTACTCGAGCTTTCAGACCTCATCAAGACCGCGCGGCTCGTCCGTGAAGCCGGCACCGACCGCAAGTGGACCGAGCTGTCCAACATCCTCCAGGACAACGCCCTCGTCACTGACAAGAACGGCTGGCCACGGAAGTTCATCATCTTCACCGAGCACCGGGACACCCTCGACTACCTCCAGGGCAAGATCGGATCCCTTCTCGGCAAGCCTGACGCCGTCCGGGCGATCCACGGTGGTGTACGTCGCGCCGAGCGGCGCCAGATCACCGAAGAGTTCACCAAGAACCGCGACTGCCAGATCCTCCTGGCCACGGACGCCGCGGGAGAAGGTCTGAACCTCCAGGCGGCGCACCTGATGGTCAACTACGACCTCCCGTGGAACCCCAACCGCATCGAGCAGCGCTTCGGCCGCGTCCACCGCATCGGCCAGGAAGAGGTCTGCCGCCTCTGGAACCTCGTCGCCTCCAACACCCGCGAGGGCGAGGTCTTCACCCGCCTGCTGGAGAAGCTCGACCAGATGCGCGAGACCTACGGCGGCAAGGTCTTCGACGTCCTCGGCGAGGCCTTCACCGAGACCCCGCTGCGCAACCTGCTCCTCGATGCTATTCAGTACGGCGAGCGTGCCGACGTGAAGGCGAAGATGCACGAGGTCATCGACGCCTCCGTCGGCGACGGCCTCAAGGACCTGCTCGACGAGCGCGCCCTTGCCTCTGATCACCTCGCTGACGCTGACCTGCACGCGCTCCGTGCCGCGATGGACGAGGCCCGCGCGCGACGCCTCCAGCCGCACTACATCGAGCTTGCCTTCAAGGCAGCGTTCACCAAGCTTGGCGGACGTATCGTCAAGCGCGAGCAGGGACGTTACGAGATCCCTAATGTTCCGCAGCACATCCGCTCTGCCGGGAAGGGACCGATCGCCACCAAGTTCGACCGGGTCACCTTTGATCTGGCCCACGTCCAGCCGGGCGATCTGAGTCGCGCGGACCTCCTCGCACCGGGCCATCCTCTCCACGACGCGGTCATGGGAGAGGCGATCCGCAACTTCGGCGGCGCACTCAACCAGGGCACCATCCTCGTCTCGTCGACCATTGAGGAGCCCCAGTTGCTGGTCGGAGTCGTTGAGGAGGTCGCCGACGCCACCGGCGATTCGGTCGCGCGACGCTTTGGCTACGCCTACGTTGACCACTTTGGCACCGTCAGCCCGGCTGGCCCGGCGCCGTACCTCGACTGTGTAGCCGCACCCGCCGGTCCGGCAGTCGACGCCGCCCGCGGCCTGGCCTGGCTCGGCGACGCCGAGGACAAGGCGATGAGCTGGATCATCGCCAACCAGCTCCCTGAGTACCTCGCCGAGGTCCAGCCGCGGCGGCTCGGGGAACTCGAGAAGGCACGCGACCTCGTGACGAAGCGCCTCAGCTCCGAGAGTGAGCGGCTCCTGCTGGACGCCGCGGTGGCTTCGGAGAAGGAGCAGAAGGGCGAGAAGCCCAAGGAGTCCTCCGACAGCCTCAACCGCAAGGCGGTTGAGCTCGACGTCCGTCTCCGTAAGCGCCTCGCGCTGCTCGACCAGCAGCAACTCATGTCGACCAAGCCGCCACACATCGTGACCGCAGCCTTGGTGCTGCCGATCGGGATGCTCGAAGGCGAGATCCCGGCCACCGCACCTATCCACGCCAAGGAGACAAAGGAGGTCGAGCGCCGCGGCGTCGACCTCGTGCTGGCCCGGGAGCGCGAACTCGGTCGGAAGCCTGTCGAGCAGGCCTTCAACAACAAGGGCTTCGACATCCTCTCGACCGACGCCAATGGCGACACCTACCGGATCGAGGTGAAGGCGCGCATCGAGGGGGCCAAGGACTTCTTTGTCACGCACAACGAGGTTATGACCGGAAAGAACGCCGTTCCTCGCTACCGCCTCGCGCTCGTCAGGGTCGACACGCGCGGTTCGCAGTTCGACGAGGTCCGCTATTTGGGCGACCCGTTCGCCACTACCGACCTCGGCGACTTCGAGGCCACCGGCATCCGCGGCGACTGGGCCAAGACGTGGGCGAAGGGCACGGCGCCCTTCTGATGCTCTCGGGGCCCCACCAATCACTCGCGTTCCATGCCGAACTGTCGGGCCCCACCGGTAAGTTCATGCACACATCACGCGCCGCATCAGCGGCGAGGTTCGCCCGTCAACTCGGGCACGGAGGGTCGAGGAACTAGTGCACAAGCGCAAGCTGATCGAGGTGGCTCTGCCGCTGGAGGCGATCAACCGCGAGTCTGCTCGCGAGAAGTCGATTCGGCACGGACACCCCTCCACCCTGCATCTATGGTGGGCTCGGCGACCGCTTGCGGCCGCCCGCGGGGTCATCTTCGCGCAACTCGTTGACGACCCCAGTTCGCGACCTGAGGAGTTCCCAACGGAGGAGCTTCAACGCGCAGAGCGGGAGCGACTCCATGCGCTCATCGAGAAGCTCGTTGTGTGGGAGAACACCTCCGATGAGCGCTTGTTGGCTGAGGCCCGCGCCGAGATCCGACGCTCGATGGGTGCCAATGTGCCGCCCGTGCTGGATCCGTTTGCCGGCGGCGGAACCATTCCACTTGAGGCCAAGCGGCTCGGTTTGGACGCTCGTGCCAACGATTTGAATCCACTGCCAATCCTCATCAACACCGTACTCTTGGAACTTGTCGACCGGTTCACGGTCGGTGCGCCGGTTCACGGTGGTCTCCCAGGTTCAGCTCCAGAGGTTCTCGCCTCCGACCTCCGTCACTATGCGGAGCTCCTTGAGGAATCGGTGCGCGAACGCGTCGGACACATGTACCCGTCAACAGCCGACGGAGCGGAGCCGATCGTGTACTTCTGGGCGCGAACAGTGACGTGTCCCAACCCTGCGTGCCGAGTCTCCGTCCCGCTGGTGGGTCAGTGGGTCGCGAGCGGCCGCAAGGGGTCGGAAGCCTTCTTCGTTCCCTACCTGGCGAGCGACGACGGCTTCGATGTACGCATCGTTCAAGGCAAGACGGGAATCCCGGAGGGCACCATGAAGCGGACGGGGGCGACGTGCCCGTCTTGCGACTCCGCGGTGGCACTCGACTACGTCAAGCAGGAGGGTGTCGAGGGGCGGATGTCGGCCCGATTGCTAGCCATGCAGGTTCGTCAAGGGCGGGCGCGTTCATTCGTTCCGGCAGATGACAAGCAGCGCCACGCCGCTCTCGAGGTTCCTGACGTCGATGCGAGCTTCCTCGACGCAGAGCTGTCTACCCACAGTCAATACATGGCGCCTCCGCGCTACGGCATGACTCGATTCCGGGACCTCTTCACTCAGCGTCAGCTGAGCATGCTTGTCACGTTCGTGGAGCAACTCGACGCGATCCAGAAGGTCGTTCTCAGCGATGCCGTAAAGGCAGGGCTCCCTGACGATGGGCGTCGATACGCAGATGGAGGGAGCGGTGCGACTGCCTACGCCGAAGCCCTTCGCGTCCTCCTCAGCCTGGGAATCGGGCGATTGACCAACCGACAGTCGTCTCTGTGCATCTGGGACGCCGGCGCGACAAAGGTCAACCAGGTGTTCTCCCGGCAGGCCTATTCGATGACTTGGTTCTTTGCCGAGGCGAACCCCTTCGGCGGGGCGTCAGGCAGTTTCTCGGGCCAGATTGACTTCCTCGCGAAGTCGATCGCGTTGCTGCCGCGCGGCAGTGGCCGGGTAACCCAAGGGCCAGCCCAAACGATGGAATTCCCTTCGGGTGTCGTCGTGAGCACCGATCCGCCCTACTACGACAACGTTCCGTACGCGGACCTCTCCGACTTCTTCATCGTCTGGCACCGCCGCATGCTGCGCGACGTGCTTCCGATTTTTCCCACCCTATTGTCGCCTAAGGCCGACGAGCTCGTTGCCGATCACGTCCGCCTCGGGGGCAAGGCCGCAGCCAAGGAGTTCTTCGAGCGCGGCTTCAACGACGTCTTCGCCCATCTTGCGAGCCAGCACGCGGTCGATGTTCCGATGGCTGTCTACTACGCATTTCGCCAGTCTGATTCGTCAGAGGCAGGAACTGCGTCAACGGGTTGGGAGACTCTGCTCGAAGCTCTTATCAAGTCGGGCTGGCTGATCGACGGAACATGGCCGATGCGTACCGAACAGGCCAGCGGACTGCGGGCGCTGGGTCGAAATGCCCTTGCGTCCTCGGTGGTGGTGGTCTGCAGGCGCCGAGACGGTGACTTCGGGACCACAGATCGGCGGGGATTCATCGCTGCGCTGGAGGCCGAGCTGCCTTCTGCGCTTCGGAGGCTTCAGCAGGGCCAGGTAGCGCCTGTGGACCTTCCGCAAGCTGCAATTGGACCGGGAATGGCGGTATTCAGTCGCTATTCCGGAGTTCTCGAACCCGATGGCTCAAGGATGACCGTGAGGGCTGCCCTCGCCCGAATCAACGAGATTCTCGACCAGGTGCTCAACGAGCAGGAGGGCGATTTTGACGCGACCTCACGTTTCGCCATCGCGTGGTACCGACAGCACGGGTACGGCATTGGCAAGTTCGGTGACGCTGACAATCTGGCGCGAGCTCGGAACACCAGCGTCGACAGGATGGACCGGGATGAGATCCTCGTCAGTCGGGCGAACAACGTCCAACTGATCAAGCCTTCGGAGTTGTCTTGGGACTACGACGTCGCTAGGGATCCGCACACCAGCAACTGGGAAGCGCTCCACCACCTGATCAAGGTGCTGGAACGCGACGGCATCGCGCCCGCCGGTGATTTCCTGCAGGCCGCGCTCGCGCGCACTGACGACGCGGTCGAAGCGGATCTCGTCAAGGAACTCGCGCACCTCCTCTTCCGCATCGCCGAGAGCAACGGTTGGACCAAGGACGCCCTGAGCTTCAACAACCTCGTCACCAGCTGGCCCGAGATTCTGGAAGTGGCGCGAAGCGCGAAGAAGTCGTCCGCGCAGCAGGGCGCGTTCGACTTCACCGATGGAGACGACTGACATGGGCTTCTTGACGCCGATGTACGAGCTGGGCGAATACCTGACCTGGACGCGGTCCGGCGAGATCCAGCTCCCTGACTTCCAGCGCGGGTACAAGTGGGAGGACGAGCGCATCCGCCAGTTGCTCGTAACCGTGCTTCGCGGCCACCCGCTCGGTGCAGTCATGCTGCTGAAGACCGGCAACACCCAGGTCCGTTTCAAGCCACGCGCGATCGAGGGCGTAGAGCTGACGGCAGGCACCGACGCGAAGTTCCTTCTGCTGGACGGGCAGCAGCGCCTGACTTCATTGACTCAGGCGCTCAGCGGTGATGGCGCCGTGGCGACGAAGGACAGCCGTGGCAAGTTGCTCGACCGCCGCTACCTCGTGCACATGGACACCGCGCTCAGTGACTCGAACCGCGTGGATGAGGCACTCATCAGCATCCCTGCTGACGGCGTGGTTCGTACCAACTTCGGCAAGGACGTCGTCCTTGACCTGAGCGACCACGACAAGCAGCGCGAGCACGGGTACTTCCCACTCCACCTGCTCTACGGCGACTACATGAGCTGGATCCTCGAACTTGAGGACCGCGAGCTCGGCAAGCGCTTCCACGAGCAGTTCATCAAGCCGGCGGCGACGTACGACATCCCGGCGATCGTGCTCGACGAGAGCACCGACAAGGCGGCCGTCGCCACTGTCTTCGAGAAGGTCAACATCGGCGGCCTCCCACTCAACGTGTTCGAGCTGCTGACGGCCGTCTTCGCCGGCGACGCCGGCTACTACGAGAAGTCGGGCGAGGACTTCCGTCTGAACGACGACTGGAAGGAGACCCAGCTCAAGTGGTCCTCCTACCCGGTCCTCGCGGCGGTCGAGAACACCGACTTCCTGCAAGCGATCACGATGCTCACCACCCGTAAGCGGAACTTGGCTGACACCTCCGACCGACCGCCTGCGATCTCCGCGAAGCGCGAAGACGTTCTGAAGCTCACCCTGGCGGACTACTTGGAGTGGCGCGATCAACTCCGGGAGGCGTTCGTGTGGGCGGCCACCTTCCTGGCGGACCGCCACATCTTTGCTCCGCGTGATGTGCCGTACCCGAAGCAACTGGTCCCGCTGGCCGCGATCAAGGTTGTTCTCGGCAAGGACGCCGACCTCATCAGCGTGAGCGAGCGCCTCATCCGCTGGTACTGGTGCGGTGTCCTGGGCGAGCTCTACGGCTCCGCGATTGAGACGCGGTTCGCCCGTGACATCGAGATGGTTCCGTTCTGGGCTCAAGACGAGTCCAAGCCGGTGCCGCGAACGGTTCAGGACGCGAACTTCACGGAGTCGCGGCTTCACTCGCTCAGGACCCGGAACGCCGCTGCCTACAAGGGCATCGCTGCACTCATCCTCGCGGGCGGTGCCCGCGACTGGATGGAGGACAAGGCGCTCGACAAGGTGCAGTACGTCGACCTGGCCGTCGACATCCACCACATCTTCCCGCAGAAGTGGTGCAGCGACACTGGGATCGATGACGAGCACCGCGAGAGCATCGTGAACAAGACGACGATCAGCGCGCGGACCAACCGGACGATCGGTGGCGCCGCGCCGTCGTCGTACCTGACAGTGATCGAGTCGCGCGCCCAGCTCGATTCGCCGCGCCTCGATGAGTTGCTCGGAACTCACCTCGTTCCCGCTGAACTTCTGCGTGCGGACGACTTCGAGGCCTTCTTCAAGGCTCGCCGCGAGAGCCTCTGCAAGCTCGTCGAGGCCGCCATCGGCAAGAACGTCCAGCGAGACATCGACCAAGGCTTCGCCGAGGAGGACTCGGCTCACTTCGAACCTGACGAGCTCGAAGACGACACCGTCACGGAGAACGATTGACATGGCACTGAGCAACCGCGACCGCATCGACCGCATGTTCCAGGTGCTCGCGCCGGCACTCGACGACTTCATCTCGACCGTCGTTGGTCAGGGCGATCCCTCGCTTGGCGCCGTCTGGACGAAGCTCGTCCAGGCGAAGGACAGCAAGAACGGCGCGCCGTCGACGAAGACGTACGACGCCCTCGACCCCCAGGTGCAGTTCAGGATCCTCACCGAAGGCAACATCACCGCCGGGTTTAAGCCTGGCTGGTACCCGTTCAACCAGGCCATCGGTCGCACGGGCGAGACCTTTGCCAGCGAGCTTCGTGAGGTCCGCAACGAGTGGGCGCACAACAAAACGTTCAGCGACGACGACGCCTACCGCGCGCTCGACACCGGCGAGCGACTGCTGAAGCTGATCGGCGCGGCCAAGGAAGCAGACGAGGTCCGCGGCATCCGGCTCAATCTGCGCCGAGTCACCGCTGACAAGGACGACAAGAAGGTCCTCAAGGCAGCAGTCGATAACCCTGAAGCCGCCGGCCTTCGCCCGTGGCGTGAGGTGCTTCAGCCCCACGACGACGTCGCCACCGGTAACTTCCACGCCTCCGAGTTCGCTGCCGATCTCTACAAGGTCGCGACCGGCGGCGAGGTCGACTCCGATTACGCCGACCCGGTCGAGTTCTTCCGACGCACCTATCTGACCGAAGGTCTGCGTGACCTCATCGGGCGCGCCGTCCGCCGGCTCGCCGGGGACGACAACGCCTCGCCGGTCATCAATCTTCAGACCAACTTCGGTGGCGGCAAGACCCACTCGATGCTCTCGCTGTGGCACGTGGCCGCGGGCCTTCCCGTTGGCAGCTTCCCGCAGGAGACCCAGGAACTGCTCACCGCGAACGGCTACTCGGCGACCAAGGTCAACCGCGTCGCCATCGTCGGCAACCACTTCAGCCCGTCCGGCGTGACCAAGGACGACGGTACCCACGTCAACACGATCTGGGGCGAGCTCGCCTGGCAACTCGGAGGATCCGAAGCCTATGCGGTGGTGGCCAAGGCGGACCGGGACCGGACTCACCCCGGCGATGCACTCCACGAGCTGCTCGCCAAGTACGCGCCGGCCGTCATCCTGATCGACGAGTGGGTCGCGTACGCACGATCACTCGTGGGTCGTGACGACTTGGCCGGCGGCACGTTCGACGACCAGTTCACCTTCGCCCAGTCGCTCACCGAGGCAGCCAAGGGCACCAAGGGTGTCCTGCTCGCCATCTCCATCCCGGCCTCGGAGACGGGCGACGCCAACGACAAGATCGTCGCCGGAAATGCTGAAGAGGTCGGCGGACAGAACGGGCTCGAGGCGCTGAAGCGACTTCAGAACGTCGTACGCCGCGTCGCGGACCAGTGGCGCCCCGCCTCGTCCGACGAGGCGTATCACATCGTCAAGCAACGCCTCTTCAAGCAGCCCGACGCCGCAGCGCTCGCAGCAATCGGCGCGACGGCTCGGGCATACGTCGAGATGTACCGGAAGTTTTCCGACGACTTCCCACGAGAGGCCCGCGACAGCGCCTACGAGGACCGGATCAAGCGGACCTATCCGATCCACCCCGAGCTGTTTGACACCCTCTACGAGGAGTGGTCGTCGCTGGAGCGCTTCCAGCGGACTCGTGGCGTGCTGCGGCTGATGAGCACGGTCATTCACGCGCTGTGGACCGGTGAAGACCAGTCGCCGATGATCATGCCTGCGTCCATCCCACTCGCCACGTCCAACGTGAACTCCGAGCTCACGCAGTACCTCCAGGACTCGTGGAAGGCGATCATCGACGCCGACGTGGACGGCTCGAACTCCGAACCGGCTCGGATCGACAAGGAGAAGCCGCTCTTCGGCCAGCGAGCCCTGACCAAGCGTCTCGCCCGGACGGTGTTCTTCGGTGCCGCCCCGACGATCGCCCCCGGTTCGGTGCACAAGGGCATCGGCACGCAGCGTGTGTTCCTCGGAACCGCCATCCCCGGCGACGTTCCCGGCAACTTCCATTCCGCGCTCACCCAGCTCGGTGACCGCGCGACGTACTTCTACTCGGGCTCAGGCAAGTATTGGTACGACGTTCAGCCCAACATCACCCGCACCGCCAAGGACCAAGCCGAACGCCTTCACAAGGAAGACGTCTGGGCTGAGATCGTCCGACGGCTCCAGGACCAGGGCCGCAAGCGAGGCGACTTCGCCGGCGTACACGTGTGCCCCGAGTCGAATGCCGACATCCCGGACACCGACGAGGCACGCCTGGTCATCCTGCACCCGAAGGTCGCGCACAAGCGTGGTGCAGAGTCGGCCGCCAAGGAGTTCGCTCACAAGGCGACCGAGCATCGTGGCAGCTCGAACCGCGCGCACCGCAATGCTTTGGTGTATCTCGCGGCTGACGAGGCTCGGCTCGAAGAGCTCGACAACGCCACGCGCGACTACCTCGGTTGGAAGCACGTCCTGTCGAACGAGGCCGATCTCGATCTGACGCAGAACCAGAAGAACCAGGCGTCGCAGCGGGCAACCCAAGCCGACCAGACCGTCACGTCGCGCCTGCTCCAGACGTTCACGTGGGCGCTCGTGCCGGCCCAGCCGGACCCCGGTGCGCCCTTCCTCATCCGCGAGACCAAGGTCGAAGGGCAGTCCGACTCGCTCGCAGACCGCGTGTCTCGCCGACTCGGGAACGATGGCGACCTGTCCACGCGACAGGCGGCAGCGACCATCCGTCTCGCCATCGGCAAGGTGCCGCAGATCTGGAAGGCCGGCCACGTCTCGCTCGGCTCGCTGTGGGGACTCTACTCGCAGTACCCCTACATGCCCCGCCTGCGTGACCGGTCCGTTCTCGACGCCGGCATCCTCGACCTGCCGATGATCTGGCAGACCGACGCGTTCGCGCTGGCGGCTGGTTACGACGAGTCGGCTGGACGCTACATCGGACTCTGGACGCCGGAGGACAAGGAGAGCGCGCCGGTTGCGACCGACTCGCTCCTTCTGGTCCGCCCGGACGTAGCGCAGAAGCAGCGCTCGGACGAGCCTGGGCCCGCGCCGGCCCCCGGCCCAGACGTTGAGCCGGGCCCGGGCCCTTCGCCCACCCCTCAACCCGGGCCCGGCCCGTCACCGAAGGTCGACATCGTCTGGCCGACGCGGTTCTACGGGGTCAAGACCCTCAACTCCGACAAGATCGCGCTGGAGTTCAAGAACGTCGCCGACGAGGTACTCGCACACCTTCGTTCGGGCGAGAACACCAGCGTGACCGTCCGGATCGAAATCGAGGCCACCGACTCAAGCGGCTTCAACGAGAGCCGGGTGCGGACCGTCTCGGAGAACGCGAAGACGCTGAAGTTCGACCAGTCGGGCTTCGAGGAGAGCTGAAGGCCCGTATGACGGCTTCTCCAAGGTGTTTCGACGGCCAGGGATGCCCGGCGTTGGCGCACGCCCAGGGAGCTGACGGCGTGCCACCGAATCGCGCCCGAGGAATCGGTGAGCGCGCAACTGCGCGCCGACGTCGACCGATTCGGTCATCTGACCCTCCTCCACGAGGGCTGGAGTATCGACCGCCTTGCCGACGAGTCAGGCGTTGGTCGCCACACCATCATCAACCTCGAAGGAGCCATCAAGACCCCGAGGATCGACACACTCTTCGCGGTTGCGGTGGCACTCGACGTACCCCTTGGTGATCTCGTCGACGTGCTCTGACGTCGGGCTTCCCCACTGCGGTCGGAAACTCGGTCGACCAGCGGGCCGGGTCGAGCCGCGCTGATCTCGCAACTTTCTTCCACAGGCGGGCCGCCCGGAGCCGTTATCCACAGATTCGCCGCGATCGTTCTGGTGTCGCCGGGGGAGTGCGATCTGGTGTCTCCATGACACACGAAACGCCCTCTTGGTGGCACGACAGCGACCAGCTCTACACCGTCCTCCGCGACCTCCTTCGACACCTGCGGCGACGCGCATCGGTGTTCGACGATCGCACCGAAGGGTGGCTCTACCTGTCCGGGCTCCACCTCGACCACGGGCCGTGGCGCTACGTGAAGGAGGTCGACGTCGTCGGCGAAATCCCCTTCGAGACCGGCCTGGTGATCGTCAACGAGCTGCTCGCGCGGCTCCAGGAACTGAGCTGGGAGCCCGACGCGCGGGAGGCGATCGGGCACGTGCACCACCGCATCGACTCGATCTTCAACCCGCCGGAACTCCACTGGCTCAAACCGCAAGACCGCCGCATCGAAGACGACGCGTGACGAACGCTGACGAGTCCTGAAACCAGCGACCGCCAACGCCGTTCGAGCCATCGAAAACCCAGCGGCACGCATGCTACGAAGGTCCGTAGATGGTCCGTCCCCTCGGGGACGGGCCAGCGTCATTTCAGGAGCCTTTGACGAGTAGTGACGGGCGGTGACGAGAGGCCGATGCACGGTGGAGTGAAGTTCTACCGCGGATCCGCGGCGGCCGCACGCAGCTACGTCGAGGCCGACCACTCGCGTGCCGACGACTACTACCTCGCCGAGGGCGATGGAGTGGCCGAACGTTACGTGACGTTACGGAACGACCGTTCCGTAACACGGCGTAAAGAGGTTGTCGCGGCCGGGTCGATGGACGGTGACACCTACGAGCGCTGGGTCGCTGGGTATGACGTCGACAGCGGACTCGCGAAGGGCCGACTGCGCACCGACGACAACGCCTTGAGGTTCGTCGAGGTCGTCGTCAACGGCCCCAAGACCTGGTCGCTCGTCGCTGCCCTGCACGCCGACATCGCCGACGCGTACGACGCCGCACAGACCCGCGCGGCAGAGGAGATCATCGAGTGGATCGCGGAGCACGCGACCACGCGCGTCGGGCCGCGTGGCCGACAGGTCCAAGTGCTGGTGGAGAAGATCGATGCGGCAGTGATCCGGCACTACACCTCGCGGGCCGGTGACCCGCACCGCCATCTGCACCTCCAGATCAACGCGCGGGTCTTCGCAAAGGGCGCGTGGCGCGGACTGCACTCGGTCGGCGTCCGCGACAGCATCGAAGCGATCAACGGCATCGGTCACGCGGCGGTGATGTGTGACCCGGAGTTCCGGGCCGCGCTTGCAGCCCACGGCTACACGCTCGAGGAGTCGGGCGAGGTCGAGCAGCTTGCGCCGTACGTCGGCCGCTTCAGCGAGCGGTCTAGCCAGATCACGCGCAACGTCGACCGCTATGAAGCCCAATGGCGAGCCGATCACCCGGGTGAGGAGCCGGGAGCGAAGCTGCGGCGTTCGTGGGACCGCCGCGCATGGGCGGACGCCCGTCCCGACAAGGTCGTTCCCGCCAACGGGGCCGACCTGGTCGCGAGGTGGAACAGCGAGCTCCACGAGCTCGGCTTCGAGCCGCCCACGTTGCCGGGACGCGAGCCACCATTAAAGGATTTGAAGGAGTTGAAAGCAGCGGCGATCGGAGCGATCAACCGAGACGTTGCCGCCGAGCTGATCCTCCTTCGGCTCGGATCGAAGCGCTCCGCGTGGAACAGCGCTGACATCCGTGGCGAGGCGGAGAAGCTCATCGCCTCTCTCGGCGTGGTTGCCGAACGTCCTGCTCGCCTCGAACTCGCCGAGGACATGACCAGCCGCGCCGTCACCGCATCGCGCCCACTGCTCGATCGCGGCGACGTGCCGGCGCACATTCGTTCGTTGACGTCCGAGCGAGTCCTCGCAGTCGAGGCCGACATCGTCAGCCGCCTCGTCGCTCGCGCAGAACGGCCGACATCGACTCCTGCGCGACACCGGGTTTCTGGAAACCTTGACCCCGCACAGCGGGATGTGGTCAACGCCCTGGCGGGCGACGCCGGTCTCCTGGTCATCGAGGGCGCAGCCGGAACCGGCAAGACCACCACCCTCGCCGCCGCGCGCGATGCCCTCGAGCAGGTGGACCGTCGCCTGGTGGTCGTTACCCCGACGCTGAAGGCTGCCGAGGTCGCCCGCGAACAGATCGGCGCCACCGCGTTCTCCGCCGCTTCGTTCGTCCACCAGCACGGCCACCGCTGGGACGAGGACGGCCGCTGGAGTCGCTTCGACATCCCGCGACACGAGATCCCAGCGTTCGCGCGACTCGCCCCTGGCGACGTACTGCTCGTCGACGAAGCCGGCATGCTCGACCAAGACACTGCCCGCGCCCTGCTCGACGTCGCCGACAAGGCACACGCGACGGTCGCGTTTCTCGGTGACCGCCACCAGCTCCCGGCCGTCGGCCGCGGCGGGGTGCTCGACCTCGCTGCCCGCTGGGTGCGAGCAGAGGCTCACCTCGAGTTGGAGTCCGTCCACCGCTTCAGCGATCCCGCGTACGCCGACCTCAGCCTTCTCATGCGTGCCGGCGAGCGGCCCGAGGATGTCTTCGATGCCTTGGTGGAGCGTGGCCAGATCGTCGTCCACGCCTCCGAGGTCGAGCGCACCACGGCCGTGGCCGAGCTCGACGGACTCGTCATCGCCGACACGCGCGAACAGGTCGCCGCGCTCAATGCCGCGATCCGCGACCGCCGGGTGGAGAGCGTCGATGAGGGGCCGGTGACTCGACGTGGCGAGCGCATCAGCCTCGGCGACCGCGTGGCCACCCGCCGCAACGACCGCGACCTCGGCGTCGCCAACCGCGACACCTGGACCGTCGCCGGAGTAGGCGACGACGGCAGCCTTCTCGTCGTCGGACGAGCGGGCCAGCGCAACTTGCCTGCCGAATACGTCAACGAGCACGTCGAGCTCGCCTATGCCACGACCGTGTACGGCGCTCAAGGGGACACCGTCGACCGTGCTCACTTCGTCGTCGGCGACACCACCGGCGCCGCCGCGGCGTACGTCGGCATGACGCGCGGCCGCCACGGAAACGTCGCGCACCTTGTCGCTGAGTCCGTGGACGAGGCTCGCGGGCAGTGGGTCGAGGTCTTCTCGCGCGACCGTGCCGACCTTGGTCCTGGTCACGCTGCCGAGCGCGTCGTCGAGGACATCGAGCGGTACGGCGCCCGGGCACCAACCCGTTCGACCGCACTGCAGGCCGCACTTCTCGGCGCTGGCGGCGTCCCACGTCCGAGGGAGGCTCCACCGATGACGCCGATTCGGACGGGGCCGACCATTGGGCGCTGACGCGATACGCGCTCGACAGCGGATACCTCGGGATACTTTGCCGAAGTGTCCAGAGGCGTCCGGGGCGCCGCAGCCGGAGCATCCACGACCCGTCGTGAGCGGCGCGCCAGGGCCCCCGCGGCCAGCCCAACTGGCGCCCACGGTGTGGTGCACCTCCCTACCGCGAGCACCGTCGTCGTCGCCGAGATTTCTGGCTGGATGTGATCGCCGGGCGACCCCTTCGGGACGTAGGCGACTAAAGGGATGCGACCGAGAATGTCCGATTCCTGACGACGGCGGTTGCCTTTCTTTGGCATTGGGGCGCACCTCGGCGCTCCGTCAGGTCAAGGAGTCATCATGTCGATAACACCAATCAGCGTCCCGGCAGAGTGGGACGACAACGCCATCCTGCTCTTCGAGGAGTTCTGCGCGTTCATCCGTACGCCGCAGCGCACCGTCCGTGAGTGGCGCCGACTCAATCGCGGTCCGCGCTGGTGGCGCTTCAACGGCAACGGGCGCCTGTACACCACGGTCGCTGAACTGCGACGCTTCCTTCGGGGCGGGCAGTGACATGGCCGCCGAACCGATCGACGTCCGCCCTCGGTGGCTCAGCCTCCCCGCTGCCGCGTCATGGGTGAGCCTCTCGGTCAAGACCATCCGGCGCAGGATCGCGGACGGCGAGCTGCGGGCCTACCGGTGCGGCAAGAGCATCCGCGTCAAGACCGACGACCTGGAGGCCATGATGCGGCCGGTGCCGTCGGCGAAGGACTGGTGAGCCGAAACTCGCTCGCCCGCGGGTCCGTGTGTTTGGGACCCTGACTCCTTCAGAGACGAGAGCGAGGAAGGGCATGAGCAGCGTCGCGCTCGCTGGCGACTGGCACGGCAACACGCGCTGGGCCGTCGCGCGCATCGCAGAGATCGCCGAGAGCGGGGTCTCGCTGATCCTCCATCTGGGCGACTTCGGGATCTGGCCCGGCACGTCCGGGCGGATCTACCTCGACCGGCTGGAGGACGCGTGCGCCGAGCACGGCGTCGGCATCTGGGTCACCCCCGGCAACCACGAGGACTGGGGACGCCTCACCCGCTGGTGGGCCCAGCCGGACCACGCCGGCCGACCGCTGCAGCTCACGAAGCACATCGCCGTGCTGCCGCGCGGCTATCGCTTCGAACTTGAAGGCCGCACCTTCGTCTCCCTGGGCGGGGCACCCTCGGTCGACCTGGCGAACCGCAGCCGCGGCAAGGACTGGTGGCCCGAGGAGATGATCACCGACGAGGATGTAACCGCGGTGGTCGAGGGTGGGTACGCCGACGTGATGCTCGCCCACGACGCGCCGCTCGCGCCGTACGAGGTCGACCGCGTCGCCCACATCCGCACTCACAACGAATGGGGCTGGCCCGACCGAGCACTCGCCTACGCCAAGGTCGGCGCCGAGCGGATGCACAAGGCATTCATCGGCGTCGCCCCCCGACTGTTCGTGCACGGGCACTACCACGTCGTCGGCGAGGCGACGGTCGCGTTGCCTGACCGGGCTCACGACACTCGGATCTGGTCGCTCAACTGCGACGGGGTGGACGGGAACGTCCGCTACCTCGACCTGGGCACGCTCAACGATCCCGCGTAGACGACCTGTTGTTCAGCGGGCCATCGTTCGTCACAGTGCCATTGCGGCGTTCGCGGCGGATAGACGCACGGCGGCCGACCGAGCAGGTCGCGAGTGCTGAAAACGCGGGTTTGGTGAACGTCGGCAAGGAGCCGTCTCCGCCGCTACAGGTCCCGACCTGTGAATGACGACACGCTGGCCGCCGAGTCCTGGGACACCAACACCTGGATGGCGCAGGGTTCGGCCGGGCGTGCAGCTTTGATGTTACGACGCCCTGCTCGGCAGCAGGCAAACGGTGACGGCAAGCAGTGAAGCGTCTCAACAGGCCGCACGCTCGCCGAAATGCGTACGCCTCCGCCTTTATTGCCCTACATTGACGGCGATGTCTGCCGTGACGCCTTACGCATGGGACTCGTACGAATGGGAGTTGTACGGGGTCAAATTGCTGCGCCAGCGCTACGGCGTCACGCTCACCCCTGTCCCGGACAAGTCGGGCGGCGACGGTGGTCTGGATGCGTTTACCTCCGACGGCATCGCCTGGCAGTGCTACGCCCCTGAGAACGAGCCGCTCGCCCCGAAGAAGCGGTACGAACTTCAACGCAACAAGGTCACCACCGACCTTAAGAAGCTGGTCGACAACGCAAAGCGTGTGCAGGGACTGCTCGGCGCCGTTGTGCTGACCGAGTGGGTGCTGCTGACGCCGAAACACGAATCGTCGGACCTCGTCGCTCACTGCTCGACCAAGACTAAAGAGATGCGGGAACACAACCGGGTCTGCTGCACGGATAGGTGACATCTGATCTGTGGTGCCGAGAGGTGCCGCTGGAAGGATGTGCACTGTGCCGAAGCCGTACCCCAAGGAGTTCCGCGACGACGTGGTCCGTGTCGCGAG
>Ga0164243_10007272_pt1 | contig 16550 bp, 12 predicted proteins | sample OricompcompostOP_FD_108781 | JGI IMG/M metagenome (GOLD analysis project Ga0164243, IMG submission 108781) | Organic Plus compost microbial communities from Emeryville, California, USA - Original compost - Organic plus compost (OP) | ecosystem: Engineered > Solid waste > Mixed feedstock >... | reverse complement strand
GCTATCCGGGATGAGGGCGGACTAGACCCGCGCGTTGCCCTCGCACGACAGGAAGCCGACGGGCGCATTGTGGTTCTGCCGCCTGACCCCATGCAGATGGCAGACTTCCAGTGGACCGAAACGGACCTCGTGCAGGCCCGGGCTCTCTGCCCGTGGACTCAATAGGTGCACGCCTATGGCCGGAGAAAGTAATCGCCATCAACCAATCCTGCGGCCGGCCCTCCTTCTGGCCGGCCTCGTCTACGTCGTCTTCGAGATGAGAGCACTCGACGGGCTGCCGTCCGACTGGCAATCGATCTGCCGGCCCGCCGCGATCATCGCGATGGCGTTCTTGGGGGGCACGGTACTGCTCACTATCGTGCGCGAAGCATTGACGCTGCCGCGCCTCATCAAAATGCTGAGCAGGAAAACCAGCCACGGCTCGGCGCGATGGGCGACGAGAGACGACGCGCAGAAAGCCGGGCTCTACAAAAATAGCGGGCTCTTTCTGGGCGTCCACGAGGGCCGCGTGATCCGCTACGAGAACGAGACGCACACCCTTGTGGTCGCCCCGACGGGTGCTGGCAAGACCGTGAGCGTGGTCATGCAGCAGCTGCTGCTTTCGCGGGAGTCGATGCTCGTCACGGATATGAAGCGTGATCTGGCGGTGCAGACGGCGGGCGCCCGCCGCAAGCTTTTCGGTCACCGGATTGTGACGCTGAGCCCGCTCGAAGGCTTTGGCTTTGCGGAGGATGCCTATAACGTATGCCAGCTTGTGCTCGATGCCTTCGCCGCCTCGCCGGAGGATGCCATTGCAGACGCGCGGGCGATCGCACTCCAGCTCTTGCGCGATCCGCCGCAGCGGGATCAGAACCAGTTTTTCAGGCAAGGCGGCCGCGAGATCATCGTGACGGCGATCATCGGTCTTGCGATGCGCTCGCCCGCGGAATGCAGCCTGCCGCATGTTCAGCGGATCGTGACCAATGTCCCGGTCTTCCTCGCGATGCTGCGTAACCTCCGCGATGAGTCGGCCTTACAGGGCGATATCGCCGCGATGGCCGAAAGCCTGTTGGCCTGCCACGAGAACACACCCCGGGAGTTTCAGTCATTCGCAAATGGCGCGGCGCAGGCGTTGGCGCCGTACGCGCCATCTGGCAGGCTTGCGCGCTTGAGCGATCGTTGTACGTTCCGGTTTTCCGACCTTAAAAATCCGGCTCGTCCAACAACGATCTATATCGGCGGCGACATGACCCGCCGGGCTGTCTTCACGGAGTGGATCGCGCTCCTCAACTGGGCGGCGATGGTCGAGCTTCAGCGCAGCCGCTCGCAAGTACCGGTCACTTTGCTGCTGGATGAGGCCGCGAATTTTGCCATCGAGGCGCTGCCGAGCATGCTGACGATCCTGCGCGCCTATAACGTGCGTGTAGTCGTTATCGTGCAGGAGCTGGAGGATCTTGTTCGGCTCTATGGCCGCGAACAGACGGCCGTGATCCGTGCGAACTGCAAGGTGCAGATTTACTTCGGCAACATGTCGCCCGAAACGGGGGAGCGCCTCCAGCCTGTACTCGGCAATGAAACGATCGAGGCGCCGAGCTTCGCGCTTGGAGGAACGGACGGCTCCATTTCGGAAAACCGCGGCTTTGTGGGACGGCCGCTCGCGACCGCCAACCAGTTGCGCCAGCTCGAAGACGGCGTGCAGATCGTTATTATCGGTAACCTCCCGCCATTCCTGTGCCGCGCCATCGGCTATCATGAAACATGGCCGAATAGGCAGCGCGCCGCGCCGAATCCACTTCATGGCAACCGCCGATTCAAAGGGGCACTCAAACTGTGCCTGTGGCCGGTTCCGCTTGTCCTCGGATCGGCACGGCGGTCCCTGCTGCCCAAGCAACCGGGTGTGGCGCAGCGCCTGGCCAAGCATTTCCTCATGCGCTCGGTCGTTCCCCTCATGCGGGTGGGGATGCTCGCCGCCGCACTCGCGCCGTTCGCTCTCTGGGGCACGCCGCATCTCAGGGTCTCTTACACGGCTGTGGGCCCCCGGAGCTCTTTGAGCTATGTGAAGTGCGACTATCTTGGTTTGCATAGCTACCGCGCGGCAGGGCCGGAGTGCCCGCTGATCGTGTGGCGCAGGGGTATCAACTGAGCGCCGATTTGCTCACGGCTCCGGCGGAAAATTCCGCACAAGTCCGCGGGCCAATGCGGCAAAGCCCTCGATGCGATAGACGAGGGGCAGAAGTTCGTGAGCCGCCCGTTCGAGGTCGCGATTGGCGCCGCCGGCAAGGGCGCGGTGGAGCAGGGCCTCGGCGGCCTCGGTTGAGTCCTGCAACTGACGGATCGTATCGGCAATGATGGTGTGGATGTGTTTGTCCATGATGGGGTGTTCCTTTCGTTGATCGATTTGGGAGGCGGGGGCCCGCGCTGTTAAGGCGCGGGCCTGTCTTGTTGGCGGGGTGGTCTAGGCGGGAGGGGCAGCCTCAGCGGTCGCAGCGTTGTCCGTGCTGCCGACCGGATTGAGGAACAGCACACCTTGGCGTTGGGTGAGTTCGATGGGGATGATGTCGAAGCGAATGATCGAGCTTTTGCCGTCCTTGCGTGGCCAGACGCTGCCGATTTCGCGAGCGGAGCCGAGGCGGTCGTTGCCCTTGTCGTCCTTGCCGATGAAGCTGGCGAAGCTGACGCGGTAAAGGGGTTTGGATTTGGGTTGTGCGTTGGTCATGATGGTCATCCTTTCGTTGTGTCTTTTGTCGGGCTGGATCATCCAGCCATGCGCGTTCAGGATCGCGGCGCTGGAAAGCCGGATCGTCATGCCCTACACGGCCATGCGAAGCCGAAGGCGAGAGCAGGGGTGGTGCGGGCCGGGCATTGACGAAGGCAAGCGAAGCGCGCCGTGCCGGCGGCGTCCGCGATAAGCGCGTGGCCCTCAGGCTGGATGGTTCCACGCCGATGAAAGATCTCAAGAGGAGGCTCTGGAATGAGCGAGCACAATCCCGCTCCACACCAGACGCCGCTGCGCTGCTGGCTCACATCAAGATGAGGCGGAAAGGCCGCCCGTGCGCCGCAGAACCGGCCCGAACGCTAAGAAAGCGGCAAGCCCTATAAAATTCGCTGCGTCTGCGCCGGCGTATCGCGAACGGCGAGTGTGCGTCCATGCAGTCGTATGCAGCGATTGAAGACGGCCCAGGATTTTTTTGGGCCCGCCGCCGCCCGGTCCACTGACAACAAAAGACGCGCTGAGAGCGGCCTATTAAAAAATGTGCCGCTGAATCATCTGACCAAAACAACCGAAAACAGAGCGGCGATATTCAATTTCTATTTGAATAGAAATTTCGACTTATGGTAATTGTATACCAATTATGTAAACAACCCATATTTGTAAAGGAGTAATCAAAATGACTAAACACGTAAGAGTAAAAACAATCAGCGGAGAAGCCAAAGACATTCCTCTTGGGGTGATCCGCTATATGAAGATCGTGGACGGCGAGAGCCGTGATGGTCCTCAGAAGGCAAAGATCGTTATGGCGGGGGATGCCTCCCCCGTCATATCGGAGCAATCGGTTGCCGATCTTCGCAGCGGGGAGCTTCCGCTCGTGTATGTGGGCGGGGGCGTCTATGTCCCGCGCGTGCATATCCGGCAGATAGAACCCTTGACTGACCGCGACCGTCAAGGACTGGGGGAGGCCAAGAACATCGATACCTCGAAGTTTTTGACGCGCATCGTTCTTTCCGGCGGCATGACCCCGGTCTGGGGAACAAAGAGCATCGAGCAGCTCAACGAGCGCGGGCTTCGCTTCGTACCGGTTGGCAACGGATCGCATGTTCACCGCGACAACATTCGCAAGATCGTGGAATTGGACGACGACGCCCGCACGCGGATAGGCGGGAAGCTTGGCATTGATGCGTCTGCGTTCCGGGCGCAGGTCGTGCTGGAGGGCGATGACAAGCCCAAGCTGAGCCGGCTTTCGATCATCGAGCTGAAGGCGAAGGGGCTCGACCTCGTGCCGATTCAGCCGGGCGAGTACGCGGTGCGCGGTAACGTGAAATATTTCCGCTCCTTCCTAGAGGAGGAGCAGGAAGATCTGGCGCGGAAGTATCCGGAGGCGGATGCTGGGCGCTTCGCCACGAAGATCGTGCTGGCGAACGAAGAGTCCATGCTCTCGACGGCCAAGCCGGAGACGTTGCAAGCGACCTTCGCCGCCGTGAATGTCGGCTATGAGCGGTATGTGCCCGCAGCCAACATTGTGCCCGAGCGCGTTGCAACGTTTTCGAAGGATGACAAGAAGGGGCTGAAAGAGGCAGGCTATGCAATGGAGCGCAACTGGCGCTCCAGCATCGGCCTCGTCAACGGCCGAATCTTGAGTCCGGCGACAGCGGAACAGATCAAGCAACGGCGCGAAGCGGCGCTCGCGAAGGTCGAAGCCGAGGCAACTCCGCAGGTTGCTGCGGAATAGGGCCGGTCATGGCCCTCAACGACGCCTTCCGCGTGGCTCACGCGCCGGGCCGGAGGTTCGACAAGCAGTTCAAGAACTCCGGCCCGCAGCCGACGGTGAAAAGCCGTCGCCGCAAACGACGTTTCCCGCGCCCGAAATTCTGATCGGGCGCGGGAATGCCATATATACGAACCAGTTCCCGATATTTGTTTATTTATTTACAGAAATTGTATAGAATGAAAAAAGCTGGAGTTTTTCCAGCCGGGGTGTGAGAACCCCAGATATTCGACGGTTGGCATCCGCCGTTAGTTGGTGCGTCTTCCTCACATATTGGCGAAGCGCGCCATTGATGTCGCTTCTCGGCAATTGGACCGGGAGGCGGCAGTGTATGTTCAGGCTTAGTGCCTGCACTGTGCCTTGGCACATCAGGTCGCGGCTAAAGACTGCCGCACCGTTTTTCGAATATCACGGTTCTCAACTCCCGGTCACCAAGAGCCTTTGCTCTTCGGTGGCCGTTTTGGTTTAGGGACGGGGGAATAATGGCAAATCGTGTCTTTGAGGGATTTGGGGCGCTGATCGGCGAATGTTTTGCAAAGGGCGACAGTAAGGAGCGGTTGAAGGGGAGACGATCAAGAGAACGCGGCAACGTGTTTTTCACTCTGTTCGGTGCAGTCGCAGTGGTCGGTGTTCTGGGGGCTGGCATCATGTCGACCATGCGCGGGCCGCTCTCCACAATGGTAGAAGTGAACCGTATCGAAGAGACGAAGGCCGAGATGGCCGTGGGCCTGCGGCTTATTCTGCTGACGCCCTACGGCACGGCGGATGGGGATGCTTTGACGGAACCTGCCGAGCCCGATGCGTGCGCGGGCGCTCCTACTGGGGCGGGGTGTATTCCCTCGGCAGCCAGCGCGAAGAAGAAAGACGCCTGGGGCGTGAGCTACGCCTATTGCGCGTGGAACAACGGTTCGGATCACGCTGCTCTCGGGCGCATCCTGGGCGGGGGCACCAGCACGAACAATATCGCGGTGGCGTTGATCTCCGCCGGGCCCGACCGGCAGTTCCAGACAACATGTGCCGATGAAGCCGGAGGTTTTATCAATCCCGATGACGGAGGCGGCGACGATATCGTCCGCAAGTACAATTACAACGACGCCGTGGCGGGGACGGATGGCCTGTGGGCGCTACAGACAGGGGTCAGCGGCGATGAGGCGCGCGTTCAGGAAGAAATCAGCGTAGGCGGGGGAAATGCAGCGGTTTCGACCTTCGAAGGCGGCGCGACGTTTGGAAACAACATCCAGACCGAAGGAAACGTCAATACGGATGTGATCGGCCCGGTGCCGAGCGGGACGCAGGACTATGTGGAATTCACCCACGGTATCCTGCTGGGCGATACCGCAAGCTGCACCGACGGGATGCTGCGGATCAATGCGGGCAAGCTTCAGCTTTGCATGGGCGGGGCGTGGGATGAGGTCGGCAAGGCGCTCTGGATCAAAGATACGAATGGGATGCGCAATGACGATGCGCTGGCCGCGCATGTGGGGATCGGCGGTGCCTCAAGCACGTCTTATAGCCTGGTTGTCGACGGCGGATCGGCGACCGACACGCTGAAGGCGACCGGCGCGGCGGATTTTGATTCCACGCTGAATGTCGATGGCGCGGCCACACTGGGAAACACAGTCGCGGTGGACGGCGCGGCGACCCTGAATAACACGCTGGGTGTTGTGGGCGCGACGGAGTTCGATTCAACGCTCGGCGTCGATGGCACGTCTGAGTTCCGCGATGATGCGAGGTTTATCTCGGATGTGTTCATCGAGAAAACGGCGGGTGGCACCAAAGGCACGCTGATCGTGCAGGATACAATCACCGCGACGGAAGGCGATATCACGGCATCCGCCGGGAATGTGGTGGCGACAGCGGGCGACGTCATCGCGACGGGCGGCAATGTCGAGGCGACGGCAGGGAATGTCATCGCGGGCGACAGTATCACGGCAGCGAACGATATCACCGCCACCACGGGCGATATCACGGCCACGGCCGGAAAGATCACCGCTACCGCAGGTGATATCGAAGCCGAAAACGGCAAGGTGATCGGCGAAAGCTTCCACCGTGGCAGCGCCAGTGCGCTTGATTTCAGCAACATTCAGGCTTGCGACCCGGAAACGGAAAAGACGGTATGGAGCAACATTTCCGGCTGGGGTTGCGAACCCGATAACGGCACGGGAACGGGCGCGAGCGGGGAGTCGACGCTGCAAGACGTGCTGGGCCGCGGCAACGATGCGCAAGGTCAGGACGCCGAGGATTTCGGCAAGATCGGCGCGGATGAGTATTGCGACGCAGGGCTGGCAAGCTGCGTGAGCACAGCGAGCCTGATCGCCGGGTCGTCAATCTGGAAGAATGACGGGCCGGGCAGCGCCACGGGAGAGATTTATTATAGCGGCGGGAATGTGGGGATTGGGACGAATGATCCGGCAGGGAAGCTGCATATAAGTTCGAATACTTTTACGGATTTTATCATCGAATCCACCGGAGCTACGTCTGATGGAGACATATGGACATCTAACCCGACCGGAGCATGGCGTATTCACGGTGACCAGAGCGTCGGAAACGTGCTCGTTTTTGATTATTGGACTGCGCCGTCGCCGTCAGGAGGGAGTGCGGTTACTCAGTACCCGCTGGCGATTAATACTGCTGGCAATGTCGGGATTGGGACGAATGATCCTATTAGAAAAATGGATGTGCGCGGTAGCATTGGACTATCCGGAACCCTGACCTTTATCGATCCTGTGACGAGCACGGCGTATCCGGACGGCTGGATCGGTATGTCAACCAGTATCGAGTCTGGGGCTAATAAATGGCTGCATATCGGCGGGATTACAGACAATACAGACGGGAAGGGCGGTCGTAGACGGGTGGCTATTGTTGGGCAGCAGGTGTTGCTCACAGGCAGGGTTGGGATCGGAGGTTTGAGTTCGGTTCAAGCGCATGACCCCAAAACCGCATTGGATATCGGAGGAACGCTGCGTATCGGTGACGGCACGGAGCTGTGTAATTCCGTCGATCATGAAGGGGCGCTGAAATACGATGCTGCTGCCGACAAATTCTATATGTGCCGGAACAGCACGACGGGCTGGGAAGAACTCGGCACGGGTTCGGGATCTGGCTCCGGGGGAGATACGATGGTTTCGAACTGGCCGGATGCAATCATTTGCACGCCCAGCAGCGGGTCCTTTTCGGGCGATTCGCATATTCTCTACCATTCGTTCTCATCGGCTGGTGCGCGGTTCTACATAGGTCAGCCGAACAATGCCGGGGTCTATTTACGGGCGGGGTTCAATGCGCCGAACGGCTCATTTAACTATTTTATTGAACTGACATCGACAGGAACGGTGACGAACTTAACCGGTTCCTGTGCGTCTAAGACGATCGCGCAGCTTTATGCGGAGGGCAAAGCCTTCAATTTTGTGGGCGGTGGCGGTTCCGGTTCCGACACGCTGGCGGGCCTCTCCTGTACCTCCGGCCAGATTGCAAAATGGAACGGCACGGCCTGGGCTTGCGCGGCGGATGCGACGAGCGGTGGAGCCGGGGGTCTTGTTTACGCCGTGTTCGCGGGCGCGACGGGGACCATTATTGAATCGAACGGGGTCGCGAGTGTGACGAGGACGGGAACGGGGGTCTACAGCGTTACGTTGTCGGCACCGATGAGCACGAATACGTTTCCCGTGGGAATATCAATCAATTCGGCGGGGACGCGCGTAGACGAAGGTCATGTCAATAGCGGGGTGGCAAGAACGACGACGGTGTTTGGAATCACAACGGAGCGCGCGCATCCAAGTACGGGGACGACTTCGGCTATCGATCCGTCGGAAATCTTTGTTTATCTGCCGACCACGGGAGGTTCGGGCTCCGGTTCCGGCATCTGGTCCGATTCCGGCAACGGCTATATCGAATATAACGTGGCGGATGCCGGCGTGAAGCTGGATAGCATCACCGGCATGGCGCAGCCGCAGCTTGGTCTGGCAACTGGCATGACCTGGGATGAGGGCACAAGCTCGCTGAACGTGACAGGCAATATCACTTACACCGGGACGCTGACAGATGCTTCCGACCGCCGTTTGAAAACGGATATCGAAAGCCTCGGAAGCTCCGGCTCAATGTTGGACGCGATCAACGCGATCAATACGTATTCCTTCCATATGAAGGATAATGCCAACGGGCCCAAGGAATTCGGGGTGATGGCGCAGGAACTGGAAGGTATCTTCCCGAACCTTGTGCATACTGCGGATGATGCACTGGGTACGAAATCGGTCAATTACATGGGCTTGATCGCGCCAATGATTCAGGCAATGAAAGAATTGAGCCGACGGAACGAGACGCTAACCACCGAGAATGAGACGCTGCGAGAGACATCGCAACGACGGTTCAGCAAGCTGGAAGAACAGATTGCGGTCCTGAGCTGGATCGGGATGGGGATGATTGCCGGGTTCGGAGTAATTCTACTGATAGTGATGATCTGGCCGCGCAGTGTTAGATTAGATGGAGGGCGGGCGGCCGGTCACGAAGAATGAGTGTCGATTTTGTTTTCTCGCCGCATAACCAATATGCGGTCACCTGCATGATGATGTTTGCGCGCGCGAAGGAGCCCCTGACCGTAGCGGAGCTTGCCGAAAGGCTGAGTTTATCGCGACCCTATACAACGGATTTTGTTGGAGCGTTTGAAAAACACGGGCTGATCAAGAAGGGGACGCACTTTCGTGCCGGATATAGTCTGGCGAAAGAGTCGAGCGAAATCACCCTGGGGGATATTCTCGCGGCAGAGCGCGATACTTGGTACCATCACAAATTTAAGCGCCGAGGCACTTTCGCGCCGGATTTCCATGAGGTGCTGTTATGGCGCTCATTCGTGATGAACGAATTTTCAGAGATAAGTCTTGAGCGGCTACTCGGCAAAGAATGTGGCGGTAAGGCTCAGCGGAACTCCGGTTCTGGAGACGCTTAGAGACTTTATTAGAGCAGGCAGGGCATTGACGGCGACGCGCGCCCCGCAGACGTATTCCCAAACCAATCGCGATATTTGTTTATTTGTATACTGAATAAGTGTAGAATAAAACAAGCTGGAGTTTTTCCGGCCGGGGTGTCGAAACCCCTTGTAACCAGCGGCAGGCATCAGCCGTAACTTGGTGCGTTTTCCTCATCATCGAATGGCGAAGCGCGCCATAGATGTCGCTTCTCGGGCATCGGACCGGGAGGCGGCAGTGTATGTTCAGGCTCACTGCCTGCGCTCGCGTCTCGGCGCGAACAGGTGCGCGGCTAAAGACTGCCGCACCGTTTACTGGTTACAACGGTTTCGAACTCCCGGTCACCAAGAGGTTTCCTCTTCGGTGGCCGTTTCATTTGACGAACGAATCTTGTGGGGGGAGTTCATGCGTTTTCTGATTCTGCTGGCCGTTTGCCTTCTGACCTTCGCGCCGCCGTCGCACGCCGCGCCACCTGCGTGCAATGCCGCTGCGGAAGGAACCCTCGTCTACAACAAGGACTACAAGATCGTTCAGTTCTGTAATGGAACGCAGTGGATCGGCATGGTCGCGCGGATCGGGGACACTGGCGATACGTTGGCCGACCTCTCTTCTTCGTGTACCAGCGGCGAGGTCGCCAAATGGAACGGCACGGTTTGGGCTTGTGCGGCGGATGCGACCGGTTCGGCAGGCCTTCCTGGTCTTGCCCCCTCTAAAATCTGGGTGGGCGATGCAGGCGGGACGGCGACGGCCGTCACGATGTCGGGCGATGCGACGCTCTCCAACGCCGGCGTGTTGACGATCGCCAATAACGCCGTCGGGTCGGCGGAGATTTCCGATGCCTCCATCGCGCTGGCTGATCTCTCCGCGACGGGCACGAAAAGCAGCTCAACGTACCTGCGTGGGGATAACACCTGGGCCGCGGCCCCCGCGGCGACGGCGGCGGGATCGACCGGCTATGTGCAGTTCAACAGCAGCAACGCCCTGGCGGCGGATACCAACCTGTTCTGGGATAACACAACCAAGCGTCTTGGGATCGGCACGACCAGCCCGGGCTATCTGCTCGATGTGGACGGCAATGCCCGGATCAGCGGCACGGTCAACCCGCGGCTTTATCTTTCGAGCACGGATACCGCCGTGAGCCCCCGCGTGATCGATGTGAGCGGCAATGCCATGCGGTTTTACCGCGAGGGCGGAGCGGAAGGCACGTCGGTTTTGATGCAGATCTCTGCGGCGGGGATGGTGTCTGCGTCCGGATTCTCCGGCTCCGGCGCTTCGCTGACGAATCTCAACGCCTCCAATCTGGCGAGCGGCACGGTGCCCACCGCCCGCCTCGGCACCGGCACGGCAAACTCCAGCGTGTTCCTGCGCGGCGACGGTACGTGGGCTGCGCCGCCATCCGGCGCTGACAATCTGGGCAATCACATTGCTACGCAAAGTATCGTCAGTGACACGAACAACACAGACGATCTCGGCAGCTCGGCCATCAAGTGGAAAGATGGCTATTTCGCGGGAACGGTGAACGCCGGGACGTTTGCGGGCTCCGGCGCATCGCTGACGGCACTGCCTGCCGCCAGTCTTACAGGCACGCTGCCGGCGATTTCCGGCGCGAACTTGACGAATCTCAACGCCTCCAATCTGGCGAGCGGATCAGTGCCCGCTGCGCGCATGCCTGCCTTGACCGGCGATATCACGATGACGGCGGGGACGACCGCGACGAACATCGCCTCCGGCGTGGTGGGGAGTGCGGAGATCGCCGATGCGTCCATTGCCACGGCGGATCTGGCCAACAGCGCTGTGACGTACGCGAAGATCCAGAACGTCAGCGCCAACAACAAGCTGCTGGGACGCGCGACGACCGGGGCGGGCGCGGTTGAGGAGATCACGGTCGGTACCGGGCTTTCGCTCTCCGGCACGACGCTGAGCGCCTCAGGAACGCTGCCCGCGCTGGCTTCAGCCAAGCTTTGGGTCGGCAACGGCTCGAACGCGGCGACGGCGGTCTCGATCTCCGGTGATGCCACGGTGTCCAATGCCGGCGTTCTGACGCTGGGCAGCGGCGTGGTGGGATCTGCTGAAATCGCCGATGGCGGCGTGGCTCTGGCGGATCTGGCGGCGAATTCCGTGAACGCGTCCAAGATCGTAGATGCCAGCATCACGGCGGCGGACACGGCCTTCGTCGGAACGCTCACGGAAGGCAAGTGGTGCACGGTCTCATCCGGCAAGATCGTCTGCACCAGCGATGCGCCGAGTGGGGGCGGGGGTGTCGCAGGTGGTCAGCTCTTCACTGCCAGCGGTACATTCACGGTTCCGGCAGGCGTTACCAAGATCAAGGTGACACTGATCGGTGGGGGTGGCAAAGGAAGCAACGCAAGCGGCAGCGGCCTTGGTGCGCAGGGTGGCTTAGGAGGAGGAGGAGGAGCGACAGTTGTGTCATGGCTCACAGTGACTCCAGGCAATGGCATTGCTGTCAGCGTCGGAGCCGGGGAGAACACCACGTTCGGCAGCCTTACGGCCGCCAAGGGAGGTGACGACGGCGCAGGTGGTGTCGCTTCGGGCGGTGCGATCAATATCGACGGCCAAGCTGGAGGAACGCCAGCCGAAAATCTTGCCGACACAAGTTTTGGCCTCGGCGGAGAGGCCGCTCACCCGTGGACAAGTGTAACCTGGGGAAACGGCGGTTCGGGTGGGGTTGCAAATGGCGATACCACCACAAGAAAAGGGAAAGACGGATCGAGTGGGGTCGTATTGATTGAATGGTGACACAACGGCGCTTTTTCGCGGGATCTACGCGGTTAACAGCCTAATGGTCTGTTGAGCAGATAGCGCCTATAGTCTTCATACAATCGCAGTTCGGGATGGGCATGCGCCCTGATCGCGGGCAGAAATTCGGCAAGCTTCTGCAACGGCTCGCCGGGGCGCAGGGCGGTGAAGGCGCGCAGAAAATCCGGCCGCGCGGTGAGGCGCAGCCGGATAGTGTGTGCCGGATTATTCCGCGGCTTGGGCTAGGGGTTGAGCCTTATCAGTAACATCGTCGTCATGAGCGATGGACAGCGGCGTCGGCAGCCAGCCAGTACCGGACAGCAGGCTCTCAGCACGTTGGGCCAGCTCAGCCTTCTTGAGCTTCTCAAGCGCGGGCGCGTGAGAGCCTTTGGCTTCGTCGATGGCGCTCAGGATTTGCATGCGGCTGACTCGGCTGAAGTAATTCTCCGCCGTCGGCGTGAACCAGCCGGTCATGTCGAGAGCAACAGCGTTCGCCACGAGATCAGCATGCTGGAGACGCGTACTGCCCGCAGGGTCAGTCTTGTGCTCCACGGCATCGAGGCTCAGGCCCGCGAGAAGTGCCAGCGTCGCCAGCAAGTCGGATTGCGGCTTGCTCAGGCACCATTGCCAGAGATCGCCTATGTCGAGCGGCAAATGCCCGCGCAGAACCTTGATCGCTGCATGCAGAGCCTCCGCGCCCTTGCAGCTTTCCGGCGTGATCGCCTTGGGTAGAACAGCGCCGCCAAGGGAGAGCTTGAGGCAGCTATCCTCCCGATGCTCCGGATAGAAGGCCCGAAGCAGGAGCGCGTGGACTACAGCAGCCAGTGCGACATCGGCATTGGTCGCCAGGGTCGCCGCCAGAGCTGTGCTCTTGTGCGCAGTGAGGCTCTCAATCAGGCTTGAGGAAAACTCCGGCTTGGGCGTGGGCTCCGCGCCGTCTTCACCGCGCGTAAGCTGCGCAGCGAGTTTGGCGTCATCTTTGCGGACGAGGCCGCGCTCGATGCGAACCTCGCCGTTATGGGCGAGAGACACAACCGCACCGGCGACGGCCAGAGTGCGGGCGGGCCAGGTCTCAGATGCCGTTTCCAGAGCATCGATACGTTCCTCGATCTCCGCGAGGCGATCCGCGTCGGCTTCGTCATCGCTATCGACAAGGCTGTCATACTCGGCGGCCAAGGCATCCAGCTCAGCCTGAGCATCGTCAGAGAGGCTTTCCCGTTCGGGATACAGGCGCTGCTGCGATGAGAAGTTGGAATAGTCGATATCGGACATGACCTCGACCCATTTCCAGCCTTCGCCTCCGACAGACTTGGCAACGTCTGCCAGCCTTTGCGTGACGAGAGCTTCCAAGAGCGCGGTATCTTGCGCATAGGAGGTATCGTCTTCGCAGAACAGGTCGCGGCGGATCACGCCACCGGCGGCTTGATATGCTTCAGCACCAATGAACCGCATGCGCTTGTCGGACGTCGGCACTTCGCCTTCGGTCAAAGCGCGTCGGATGGACTGCGCATTGAGCCGCCAAGAGGACAGCTCGGCGAGTACGCGCTCCTGCGCATCATGGTCGTCTACCAGGGCGAAAGCTTGCGCTTCCTCAAGGCCGATTTCGTTCTCACGATAGGCGGCGAGAATAACGGGGCTCAAGCGGCCAAGCTTCATGCGCTTCAGGACGAGGCCATCGCTGACGCCGAAGCGGGCGGCAACGTCAGTAACGGCAGCGCCGTCATCGATAAGCTTTCGGAAGGCTTCGAATTGATCAGCCGGGTGCATGGGCGCGCGCATGACGTTCTCGGCAAGGCTGAGCTCAGCGGCTTCGACCGTATCCGTGGCCAGTGTGCAAGCGACCGCGAAGTTCTTCGCGATCTTGCCGGCCTTGGCGAGGGATTTTAGCGCATGGAAGCGCCGCTGGCCGGCGACGATCTCATAGCCGCGCTGTGCCTTGCGGACGAGCAGGGGCTGGATGAGGCCGTGGGCCGCGATAGAGGCTGCAAGTTCGGCAATTCCTTCGCGAGCGCCGGTCTTGCGGACGTTGCCGCTCCAGAGCGTGAGCTTGCTGAGCGGGATGGTGAGTGTGTCTGACATGAGGATCTCCTTTCGTTGGTTTCTCGTTCAAGACGCCAACGAAAAAAGCCGGGGGCATCAGCCGCGGCGGTCATGCCCCACACGGGAGCCGGCCGTTCGGTCCGGCGAATGGAGCGGGCAGGGCATTGACGGCAAGGCGCGCCCGGCCAGACTGGCGTAATGATTGAAAGAGAAGCCGCGGAAGGGGGAATGGAGACGGTCCTCCCGTGAGCATGTCCGGTAAGCGCAACGCCGAAAGCCGGTTATGCAGATTTTCGGTACCCTTGACCGCGGCGGAGTAGGCAACGGTGAACCGAGTCTAATACGTTACAGCTGGGCCATCCTTCCGATATGGTTCGCCGTTCCGGTACCATTGTTTCATGCCGTTAGGGCGCTCAACGGCCGGGCCGTCCTCTCGATGCAGTTTTCCATTCCGGTACCACATCCTCGTACCGTCTGGAAACTCGATGGCCGGACCACCCTCGCGGTGCAGCTCTCCCTTCCGATACCACGACTGAAGCCCATCCGGGCCAATATAAGCCGGGCCATCCTTGCGATCCAAAAGACAGTCGCGATACCAGAGCAATGCACCGTAGGCAGAGACAAAAAGTTTGTCACATTCAGCTGCAGCAACGGAGTTGAAAGGAGGTGAGAGTTGTTTGTGGTCAGGCTCGGCACCAACTGGCTGCGCCGCCTGACTTACAGCAAGGGCAATAGCAGAGCCTCGAAAAACAAGTTTTGACAGCATCATTTTCTATTTCTGAATACGTAACGCTGTCATGTAGCACGCCCAATAATCAATTTTCATCAGGAATATATTCCGTAGAAAAAATGGGCATATGGGAAACAACTGAAATGCGCTTGCTCGTGTATTTTTGACTGGCATTGTCCGTATGCGCTATAATATCTCTAAATGCGGGTGTGGGTACGTAAGTGAAGACTGAGTCCGAGGATCTACTGGATATAGGTGAGGCATGGATCGCCGCCGTTGAGCTGAACGGCCCGCTCGATCCTGCCGTTGTCAAGCTCAGGCACAAAGAGAACGTCAAAGCAGCCGACGAAAAGCGCGACCAGGAGCTTGAGCCGCGCGGAAGGCGTAGCCTTGTGCGCGACGATCCCGATAGGGATCGTAAGGACCGCGAGCACCAGACCAGAACGCTTACATGGCTGCTGGCTTCCAACCCCGCCTATGCGCGGGCCTACACCCAAACCTTCGACGCGATGCGGAATGCCGAGAACGCCGCCGCCGAGGCGCTCGCCAAGCTGGAAGCGGCTCACGCCAAGGCCGAGCGCGAGCTGCAGGACATCCTCGATCATGCCGCCCGCCTGCCGGATGGACGGCGCGTGTTCAAGGACCAGTACGGCCAGGTTCGGGACGAACACGGGGAGCGCGTCAGTGCGCTTGATGCCGCTTCCATTCAATGGCGCGGCGATGAGCCCGCGTGGGAAAACTTTGAAGACCAGCGCGCCTATAGCGGCCAGCTATCGCGCGGCATTGATGAAATGCGCGGCGTGCAGGTTGATCTCGGCGACATCCGGGAAGAGATGACGGACAAGAACCATCCGCCTTCAGAAACCCGCATGGGCGAACTCCGCGAGCGCGCCGAACGCTACCAGCAACGGACGGAGGACATATTGGACGAGGCCTCTCGCAAAAAGGTTATGCCTGCCCACGAGGCAACGCATACTCAGCCGGAACGGACAGCGGGCCTCGACATCCCCTCTCTTTAATTCCTATGGCTTCAAATATTTGAAGGAGCCGCAAGCCTTATCAAGGACGGCCACGATCACAGCGGACGGATGATAGTCGGGCAGTTTCCGCATCGCCTCGACGACTGCACCATAACCCTGACCGCTCTGCTGAGCGACCCAGTCATCGATGCACACCGCTTGCGCACGATTGTTCTGCGAGGCGATCAGCCCCGCCATCATCGCCGACGACGTGATGTAGCTTTTCTGCGACTGTGCCGGATATGTGAGGAACTCCGATGCCTTGAACCCGTCCCCGGCGAACGCGCCCGGGGCGACGCTGCATACAAGGGTACTCAGGCTTGCAACGGCCAGTGCTTTCCTGCTCAACATAAACGATCCTTTTTGCCGAGGTGTGTGACGCGCTAGTGCTAGCGCGGTAAATTGGCGGAGTGCCGCCGTTCTTCAAGTCGTCTCGTATCATTCTCGTGCTAGTGTCTCCTCCTCATCAATAACGATCGATTTTGACGAGGTGACGTCATGACGGCCCTCTTTTTCCCAAGCATCGAGGTGACGGGGCGGCGCATCGGATATGCGCGCGTCTCCACCACTGACCAGAAGCTGC
>Ga0164243_10007271_pt1 | contig 16550 bp, 18 predicted proteins | sample OricompcompostOP_FD_108781 | JGI IMG/M metagenome (GOLD analysis project Ga0164243, IMG submission 108781) | Organic Plus compost microbial communities from Emeryville, California, USA - Original compost - Organic plus compost (OP) | ecosystem: Engineered > Solid waste > Mixed feedstock >... | reverse complement strand
GTCGCCGAATGCGCAGACCTGGGAACCCTGATCGAGGCCGTCGACCAGCACGAGCCGGACGTGGTGGTGACGGATATCCGCATGCCGCCGACGCACACCGACGAAGGCATCCGCGCCGCCACGACGCTCGGCGAGCGCGGGCTTCCGACGGGAGTCGTCGTCTTGAGCAACTACGCCGACCCGATCTACGCCATGGCGCTGCTCAACGCAGGCGCGCCCGGCCGCTCGTACAGCTCAAGGAATGCATCCACGACCGCTCGCAGCTGGTGGCGGCCATCCGTGCCGTCGCGAACGGCGCCTCGATGGTCGACGCGAAGATCATCGAGCCGCTGATCGCCGCCAGCATGAGACACGAGCACGCTCCGCTGGCAGTGCTGACCCGGCGCGAGCGTGAGGTCCTCTCGAACATCGCGCAGGGAATGAGCAACGCCGCGATCGCCGAGTCGCTCGTTCTGACCAAACGGGCGGTCGAGAAGCACATCAACTCAATCTTCACGAAGCTTGACCTGGTCGACAACGAGAACACCAACCGACGCGTCAAGGCGACGCTGATGTCCCTCAGCGACACCCGTCAGGATCGCGGCACGGAGGCCCTCGCGGAACCGGACCCGGCATAGGCGGGTCACGCGCTGCGTGAGAGACGGATCGCCGCACGACCGGCGGCCCTCCTACGAGGCGCGTCGGACGGACTGGCCGCCGCATGCGGCGGCCAGGCGTTCGCAACGCCCAGCTCCTCCTGGGAAAGCGCACGTCGGGCACGCAGTTCACGGACGGTAGCGCCGAGCACGTCGTGCTCGACCGACTGCGCCGGTGGTGTTTGGCTGGCCATCGCTCAGCCCGCCCGCTCGCAAGGTGCGGCCGGGTCGCCCTCGCCGGCGTGCAGCACGAGCAGGGTCCCGCACGCCGAGCAGCCTGCGGCCGCCTTCCGCACCAGTTCTGGGTCGATCCCGCGTCCCTCGGCGTGCTCGCGCAGCAGCACGCTCGCGCGCTCGTGCAGGTGCAGCAGCGCGCGCATCAGCGCCTCGGGCTTCGTGAGCGCGTACTCCTCGCCCGGATCCTCGACCGCCCAGCCGATGTCGTCCAGCAGCCGCATCAGGTCCCGGAAGCGCAGCCGCAGCTCCCGTGCCTCGCTGACGCGCCCGGCGTCTACGGCCGAGAAGGCGTCGCCGACCGACGCCAGCAGCGTGAAGGTCAGCTCCCACAGCGCGTCACGCTCGCGCCGGCGGATCGTCACGCCCATCCGCGGCTCAGGCGCACGGACGACACGGATACGAGATTCCCCGCCGTCCGGCGATCGGGAACAATGGCCCTGCATCGAGGATCATCCCCTTCGCTGCCGCTAGGCGGACCGCAGTGCGGGTGTAAGACGCCAGTGCCAGCGTGCGCACCTGCACGTCTCCGCAAAGACCCCAGAGCGACCTCCGGAGGCCCGTTTCCTGCACGCCCAATGCAGGCGTTAGATCCTTCGTTAGATCCTTCGGGGCCTCTCAGAACGACAAAACCCCCGCCGCAGCAGGGGTTTTGTGCGATCGGGGCGCCGAGATCGACCGATGAGGTCGCACCAGGCGTATCCGCCGCTGTGCGAGGCCGTGAAATGCCCTGAGATTCGCACAGAAAGGCACCTGCAATGGCACCTGTCGTCCCGCGCGTGACCTCCGGCGCTTCTTTGCCTATGAGAGCCGCGCGCAGGCCGAGCGAGTGTCGGCGCGGCCCGGCCAAAGCGAGCACCAGACCGGTCTCGCGATCGACGCGACCGGCGCCGACGGCCGCTGCCGGCGATCGCCTGCTTCGCCGACACACCGGCCGCCGGGCTGGCCGAGCACGGTCCCCCGGCCTTCGGCTTCCGCCGTCCGCTGCCCGGTCGGCGCCGAGACGGTCACCGGCTGCTCCTATGAGCCGTGGCACCTGCGCTACCTCGGCCGCGGGCTCGCCGGCGGCCTTGCCGCCTCCGGATCGCCCATGAGCTGTACCACGCGTTGACCGATCGGCAAGACGCGAGTTTGAACACGTCGAGGTCACCTGGACTTATGACCGACGCGGCCTGCGGCGGCAGCTTTGTGAACGCTGCTCAGACTGGCCCTTGCAGCGAGTCCTTGGGAAGGCAGTCGAGGGCGCTCCAGATCGCGCCGCCCTTCAGGGCGGCGGCGGCCACCTGGGTCGTGCGACCGCCAAGCGGGCCGTCGATCAAGCCGGCGTCGACGAGCCGCTTGAACAGTTTGCCGCGGGCGCTGTGGACCGCGCCGTCGGAGATCCCGAGCCGACGGCCGATCTCATCGACGCCGCAGCCGGCTTCGAGGAACGGGAGGATGTCGAGTTCACGGGGCGTGAAGCCGTCGGCTATGTCATGCCTGGGGTCGACGGTATGGCGCCAGGAGGAACCGGCGGCGGCGCGCCAGATCACCGCGATCCGCTCGTCCCAGGCCTGCCGCAGCTTGTCGATCGCCTGGACGCCGCCCTGCTGGCAGAACGCGTGCGCCGCGGTTGGCGTGAACGCCGCGGTCATCAGCACGCAGGCCGGCCGAGTGTCAGGCGGAAACGTCTCCACGACGAAGCGCAGCAGCTCGAACGCCCCGCGCGCGACGCCGTCTCGCGTGCGCAGGTAGTCGTCGATCAGCACGACGGTCGGCACGGCGTCGTCTCGCACAGCCCGTTCGAGCCGACTCTTCGCAGCGGAGACGCTCTTCGCCACAGTACCGTCGAGCTTGAGCCCAGTGCGCTGGCCTCTGACCCGGCGTCTTCTCCAGTCGCTCTCAAACGCCTCTCTGATGGTCGTCTCGGCCACGTCGTCGTCGCAGCAGAGCACGTAGACCGGCTCATCGGGCTCCGTCTCCGTCATCGCCGGCGATCTTACGGTTTCCGGGCCGTGCGAGGTCGCGATCGCCCGCACGCAGTGCCGTGCGGTCGAACGCAACCTCGACGGCGAACACCTCGTACGTCCCGCGCTCCCCGACGAAGCGGCTGTCCAGGAGCTCGTGCGTTCGCAGCTCGCCGCCCGGCAGCGACTCCGCGAGTCCGACGAGCTCGCGTCTCCCGCGGCCACGGCCGCGCCGTCCCGTAGACGGTGACGGCGCCGGCCGATTCGCGATCCGCAGCACCAACTCCTCGCCCTCGGGCCGAAGGATCGTCTGCAGCACGCCGGTGCCGTGCGTGCGCGCTTCCATCGCGCAACGCACGACGAGCTGCTTGACCGTGCGGGCGTAGGAACGGCTCGCGAAGCGCGCCGTCCGCAGCGATTCCGGACTGATCGAGGGCAGCGCGAGCGTCACCGGCTCAGCTTCCCCGGCTCCCGCCGCGTCAGCCACCATCCGCTCCCCGACAGGGCTCTCCTGCATCGTCCCGCCGTCCCGCAGAGCGCTCTCCAGAAGTGCCTCGACGTCGAGCGGCGTGCGTCGCCGCGAGCGATCGGCGACCGCCTCGCGCAACTGCAACTGGCGGGCGACGCCGCGCAGCGCGTCGGCATCGGCGCGCGCTCCCTCGTTCCCCGGCTCGGCGACCTCGATCGCCCTCGCCGCCGCACGCAGGTCGTCGATCGGTCCGTCGAGGCGCCGGCCGACGGAGCGAATGGCGTCGCGGCGCTTGAACAACGCGCCGCCGACGATCTGGACGAGGACCGCAGCCGAAACCGGCCACATCGCGCCGTAGCTCCCGCCGACGACGGCGATCGCGGCCAGCGCGGCGAGCACTTCGATGAGCGCACCGCCGGCTCCCACGCCGTGGAGCACGAGCCCCGCCACCTGCGTGGAGACGACCACCGCGAGGAAGATGCCGAGCCGCGACCAGCTGAACTCGGCCTTCGCCTGCGGGTCGTTCCACTGCCGTTGCCACCAGTTCGTCCAGCCGGCCGCGAACACGACCACCGTCCACGCGGGGAAGAGCACCGCCGTCACGCACGCCAGCGGGACCTCGACCGCGAGCAGCACCCGCCGCGCGGCGTGACCGGCGTCCGTGCGCGACAGCACGAGCCGCGCGGTGCGCGGCGCGATCAGCGCGCATCCGGCGGCCCACCCAGCGGCGAGCAGCCACGGGACCGTCGCGAACTCGAAGCCGTCGTCGAGGGGCAACGGAGCGAACGCAACCGCACCGAGCAGGGGCGACAGCCCGACGAGGATCGCGCGTGCCCACAGCGTCAGCAGCATCACCGACCACTCGAGCTGCATGCTGTGCAGCAGTCGCACGTCGTCCAGCACGCGCCCGACGCGCAGCAGGGCGTCGCGCGGACCGGGACGCAGCCACCCGGGCAGCGTCAGAGGGTCTCCGTAGAGCCTTGTCACCTCGATCGCTCCTCTGTGCTCGCTCGCGACGCCGCCGAACAGCGACGCTTCGTTCTCCCGCCGCCCGACGCGCCGAGCAGTGCTCGTCTCGCGCAGCGCGGCATCGACGGCTTCGATCGACGTCATCGCCCGATCGATCGCCGGCTGGTCCGTCACCCCCCGCCCGCGCGCCCTGTGCAGCGCGTCGGCGGCGCCACGGAACGGGTCGTGCGTGCGCGCGTCGAGCAGCTCGTCGGCATAGTGCCGGGCCGCGCGCGCGAGTCGTCTCGCGGTCAGGTCCGTGACCTCCTGATACCCGGTGACGATCAGCACCGCAACCGCGCGGCCGACGCCCCAGGCGACGCAGGCCAGGCCGAGCAGGAGCGCCGCGAGGCCGGAGCCGGTGGCGAAGGCGACCCCGGCCGTGGCGACGCCCGTCAGCGCGACGCGCACGGGCCAGCGGAAGGGCGCCCGCAGCTCGCGCCTTCGCGGTGGTGTTCGAAGCCCATCGCTCATCGGCTGACTCCTCGTCGGTGGTTCGGAAAACGGTCGCTCGATCTGGCGGCGGCAGATCCTTGCGCACCGGCACCGTCGCGCCCGCCGGTTTTCTTGCCGGAGACTCGCCCGAATACGTCTTGAATCGACCGTGACGAACCAGTCGAGCCGGGACGAACCCGCCGAGGAGGACGCCGTGAACAGGATCACGTCGTGGTGGCGCCGACTGCTGGACGCCACGCGCAGGCAGCGGATCGACGACGACGGCGAGCGGATGTGCGTGGAGCTCGCGCGCAACCTCGCCGACATGGGGCCGCACGCGGCCGGCACGTCGGTGCACCCGTCGCCCGGCACCGAGCGCCTGCTCGGGCGCGCTCGACTGGAGGCACGCGCCGCCCTGGAGCCGCTGCTTCAGACGTTGGGGGCCGGCGTCGCGCGCTCCGTCCGCGAGCGCGCCGCGCTCGCCGCCGCGGTCGACGGGGCTGGCCGTGCAGGCCGCACGGCGAGCCGCGCCGAGGCGGCCGCCGAAACGCACGCCAGATCGCGGCCGCAGCGCCCGCCGCTCGTCAGCGACCTGTGTGCGTCCTGGTGGTTCCGCGGCGTGATCGCTGCGTCCTGCGTCGCGATCGAGCTGCTGCTCACCGCGCCGGGACTCGAGGTGCTCTCGCATGGCGCGAAGGTGGCGATCTTCCCGCTGCACTACGTGCTGGCGGCGCTGGTCGGCGTGATGGCCTTCCTGGCCGCGGAGGCGTGCGGCGTGCTGTTCGCGAGCTGGCTGCGCGGCGCGCCGGCAGGAGGCAGCCCGTCGCTTGTCAGCCGGCTGCACGCGTGGCTGCGGCGGTCATGGACGCGCCGGCGGTTGCGCCGGCTCGGGGTACGGCGAGTGCCGGATCTGCCGCGTCGCCCGCCGACGCTGCGCAGCGCCGCAGCGCGTGCGGCCGGGACGGGCTGTCTGATCGTGGTCGTGGCGATGATCTCAGCGCTCGGGTGGTTGATCTCGGTGCGCGATCAGAACGTGCGGGCCGCGGAAGCCATTCGCTCCGGCGACGTCGCCGCCCGCGGAGCTCCGCTGCCCGGCCTGCCGCTGGCCGCGGGGGGCGACGGGCAGGGCATACCGGCCGGGCCGATCGCGTTCGGGGCCGCTCCCAGCGCCGCCGCCGGTACCGGCGCTGCAAGTGCGAGCGGACCGGCCGCGGGGAGGATCGGCGCCGCGTCGTCGAGCAGCGGCGCCGATGTCGAGGGTTCGCTCGGGCCGGTCGGCTGGCTGAGCATCGTCGCCTTCCTCGTCGCGTTCGCGACGGCTGCCGCGGCGCAGACCGCTGCGGAGCACACGGCCTGGCGGCGCGAGGATCGGAAGCTTCGCTCGACGGCGCGCGAGGCGCGCCGCGCCGACAACGCCGCGCACGCGCGCGTCGGTGCCTTGAGAGCCGGGATCGGCGACGCGAACCAGCCGGTCGATGTCGCCGGCCGGCTCGTCGGCGACATCGCGGACCGCTGCGTGCAGCGCGTCACCGCGTGGGAGGCGCGGGTCCGAGAGCTGTACCTCGTGAACTGCCGCCGCGCGGGCATCACGCCGGTCGCGCTCGGCTTCCCGCCCGCGCCGCAGCCGCTCGAGGAAGCCGCGCGGCTCGTCGAAGTCCGCGCACCGGTGGGGCGGCAGAGCGGTGGCCTCGGCTTCGACGAGACGTTCGCCCGGGATCCCGCAATGCCGGCGAACGACGCGGCGGAGGGGGATGAGCAGGACGTCGGTGGAGCGACGGGCGAGTCCGGTCCGGCTGCCGGCGGACCGCAGGCCGGCACTGGCGGGCCGGACGCGCCCGGCCCGGCCGCGCCCGGCCCCGACGCGTCCGGCCCCGACGCACCCGAGGCCGACACACCCCGACCCGACGGCACCGCCGCCGACGAGCCCGGCAGCAATCGCCCGCTCGCCGAACTGATCGCAGAGATGCGCGGTCGACACGCGGACGGCCCCGCGACGCGCAGACGGCCGCCGCGACGCCGCCTGCGACTGCCCCGGTCGGGGCGTGATCGCGCCGGCCGCGATCACCGCGCGTCCGACTCCCGCGGCGCCTGAGCCCGGACCCGCGTCCGAGACGACTCCACGAGAGGAGCTGCGACCAATGTCGAACATCCAGACTCATCCCCCATCCACGCGCCGCCGGGCGGCGCTCGCCCTCTGCGCCGTCGTCGCGGCGCTCGCGCTCGCCGCCGCGCTGTCCGCCTGCGGCGGCGCCGAACAGCCGACCGCGAGGGGCTGCGTCGTCGTCGACGTCTCCGGCAGCGCCCGGCCGGAGATCACGACGACCTACCTGCCCGGCTTCACACGCTTCGTTCAGCGGATCGCGCGCGAAGGCTCCGGCGACGTCTGCTTCGCGTTCGCCGCCTCCGGCCTCTCGGGAGGCGCCTCGAGCTGGGCCAGCTTCGCGTGTCCCGACCCTGACGACACGCTGCGCTGTGAGCCGCTCGTCAGACAGTCCGTCGCGGCCGCGGCGCAGCAGCTCGTCGCCGTCGCATCCGCTCCGGCGATCCCCCTGAGAGGCGCCTCCGAGCTGGTCGAGTGCCTGGCCCTGATCGCTCCGGCGACAGCACCCGGCGACGAGATCCTCGTGCTGAGCGACGCGATCGAGAACTCGCGGCTGATGGGCAACTTCGCCGACCACGAGGTCGACCTCGACACGTCGTCGATCGACGAGCTGCTCGCGGGCCTGCGGCAGCGCAACCTGCTTCCGGACCTGCGCGGGCGACGCCTGCTGATCCCCTACGCGCTGACGCATGGCTCGCGTCCGCTGCGGATGTCGGCGACCCGTCAGCAGGGGATCCGCGTGTTCTGGGAGCGCTATGCGACCGCCGCGGGGGCGCGCCTGACGTTCGGCGGCGGGACCGCAGCGATATGAGCGCGACGCGACCGCTGGCGGCGGCGCATCGCAGCCGCGACACCGAGCTGCTCGACATCGCACGCATCGCCGACCGCACAGAGGTGCTCGGACCCGGCGTGCGGAGCGTCGTGTGGGTCCAGGGCTGCGCGCTCCGCTGCCGCGGGTGCGTGGTCCCGGAATCGCATGCGTTCGACACCGGCAAGCCGCTCACGCCGGCGGCACTCGCGGACCGTCTGGTCCGAGGGCACGACAGCGACGGCGTCGTGTTCAGCGGCGGCGAGCCGTTCCTCCAGGCGCGCGGCCTCGCCGCGACGATCGCGCTGCTGCGGCGCCGGCGCCCGCAGTGGACCTACGTGTCCTACAGCGGCTATCGGATCGAGACGCTGCGCGCGCGCGGAACGCCCGATCAACGTACGTTGCTGTCCGAGCTGGACCTGCTGATCGACGGTCCATACGTGCGCAGCCTCGCGGGCGACCTGCTCTGGCGCGGCTCCTCGAACCAGCGGCTCCACGCGCTCACCCCCGAGGGCGCGCGCGCCGTCGCCGGCCGCGGGGACCGCTCGGCCGGCGTGGAGCTGACGCTCGACGACGAGGGCCGCCTGGCCTGGAACGGCGTCGCTCCGCCCGACTTCCGCGCGCGGCTCGACGCGGCGCTCGCGCGCAGCGGCCTGCATCGCCTTCACGGCGTGACCGGTACCGACCAACCGAGACAAGGAGAGATGTGATGAGCGGACAGACCTACGAACTGAGGATCTCTATCCCGACAGCCCGCGAGCTGGCGCAGCGAGCAGCCGCACGATCGCTTGCCGGGCAGGGATCCGCGTCCGCGGAGGGCTTCGACGCGGCCGCCCACGTCGGCGCGCACGCCCCCGCCGACAGCCGGCGACTGCGCGTCGAGACGCTGCGCCTGATCGTTGCGGCCCTCGGTGACATCGGCACGCCGATCGCCGGCAGCGCGCGGCCGCACGGCACGGCCGGCGCCTCCATGACCGTCGCCATCGACGGCGCCCGTGTCCCGCTCGAGGTCGAGTCGGACGCCGGGTCCCCGGGGACGGCGTGCCTGCGCCTGCACTTCGCCGCGGTGCAGGGCCTGACGTGCACGCAGGAGCGCCACATCGCCGAGCGTGTCGCGGCGAGCCTTGCGGACGGCCGGCTGCGGCCGACGGCACCGACCAGCGCCGCCCCCGACGACGAAGATGACGGCGAGGACGGAACGACGCGGGAGCAGGCCCGATGAGCACGGCGTCGACAGCCCGCACGACGGTCACCTCGCCGTGCCTGCCCGACACGCTCGCGGCGCTGGGCGCCGGACGGATTGTCCTGCTCGACGGCGCGATCGACGACGACGTGCTGCTTTTCTCGACACGCGCGCCGTTGACGCACGCGCTCGCGGAAAGCTGGCGCAGCCACAGCGGCGCCGTCGCGGTCGCATGGAAGCCGGGCAGCGGACTGGAGCCCGTCTTCGCGGAGGAGCTGCCGCGCCTCGATGCGGCGGCGCGAACCGCGACGAGAGACGAGCGCGACCTCAATGCCGTGCTCGACAGCGACCCGCTCGCCGCAGCCGATCCGCTCGAGGTCGCCGCACTGCTGGGACGGCTGCTGTCTCAGCACGAGACGCGCCTGCTGATCGTGGTCGAACACGCGGACCTGCTCGTCGGCGCCGGGGCCGATCTCAGCAGCCGCCGCGTCGTCGCCGCGATGCTGTCCGCGATCGAGGCGCTGGAGCGAAGTGCGCCGCTGCACGGGCTCGTGCTGCTCGGCCACGATATCGCTCGCGTCGCGCCGACGATCGTGCGGCGTGCCGGAGTGGCGCGGCTGCGGATCCCGGCCAAGAGCACCGAGGAGCGCACGCTCGCGGCCGCCGAGGCGTTCGAACGGGCGGCGGGCGATCAGGCGATCCGACGGCTCGCCGCTGCTGCGGACGGGCTCGCGCTGCGCGAGATCGCGATGTTGCCCGCGCATGGCGAGGCGTCCGGGCTCGGGCTCGAGCGCCCGCGCGAGCTCGTCTCCTCCTTCCGGCACGGCCATCGGGTCGATCCGTGGGCTGCGCTGACGCCCGCGCTGATGGAGGACGTCCGCACACAAGTGCAGGCGCATGTCCATGGCCAGCTGCGGGCGGTGAGAGAGGTGCTCGACCGCCTTGACGTAGCCCGCTCCGGACTCGATCTCGACCCACCGAACGACGGCACGCGCAAATCGCGGCTGGAGCTGTTCCTCGTCGGCCCAACGGGGGTCGGGAAGAACGAGCTCGCGCGCGCTCTGGCGCGTGCGATCTTCGGCGACCCGTCCGCAGTCCTGACGTTCGACATGTCCGCGTTCCAGCAGGAGCACTCGGGCGAGCAGTTGTTCGGCGCCCCGCCAGGCTACGTCGGTCACGAAAACGGCAGCCCGCTCGTTGACCGACTGCGCGAACGCCCGTTCACGGTGATCGTCTTCGACGAGATCGAGAAGGCCCATCCGAACAATTGGTTGCGCCTCATGGCGGCGATCGACGAAGGGCGCGTCACCGACACGCGCCAGGTACAGGCGTCGTTGGAACATGCGATCGTGATCTTCACGAGCAACATCGGCGGCGACGTGCTGCTCGACCGCGCTCTGCAGGGTCCGGTCGACGTCGACGAGGTCGAGCAGATCACGCTCGGCCTGGTCGAGGCGCACCTTTCGCAGGCGACCTACGAGCTTCGGTCCGGCGAGCGACGCCGTGGACTTGGCAAGCCGGAGGTGTGGGGGCGACTGTCGGGCTCCGTCGTGCCGTTCGACCTGCTGCGCGACGACGCGCTCGACCGCATCGTGGAGCGCTTCTGCACGAGCCTCGCGAGTTCGGCGGAGGGCGTGTGGGACATGGAGTTGACGCTCGACGTGGCGTCGATCACGTCAGCGGTACGGCGACGCCTCGGCGCGCCAGGGACGTGGAACGGCCGGCTCGTCAAGGGCCACGTCGACCGGCTGGTCCGCCGGCCACTCGCCCGCGCTCTGGCGCGCGAGGGAGCGACGACAGACGCGCGCGTGACCGCCGGCCTGGACGACGGGGACGCACTCTGGATCCGGTGAGCCCTCACATGAGCGAGCGGCCTGCAGCCGCCGCCGAACTCGAGCCCCCCCGCGCCGCAGGCTCGATCGAGAAACGCCGCATATCGAGGGCTGCCGCTCGAGACAGCCTTGCCTGCACGTCATGGAGCTTGGGGCGACGACGGCCCGGACTTCGACTGCTGTGGCTTGACGTATGCGCGCGAGGTCCGAGAGTATTGAGCCAATTTTCATTCCACCAATCGACATGTATGTAGGAGGTACAATGGCGGTCTACAGCGATAGACACTGCCGCAAGTGCGGCAAGAAACAGCGGATGCTCCGCTGCGAGTCATGCGGTGGAAAGGGATCTACCGCCACCACGCAGTGTCGGTCCGGGTGCAACATGCACGGTTGGCTTTGCCCGGTGCACGGCAAGAACTACTAACGCGTACGCCGTCCAGAGCGATGTTGACACACCGCGAGGTCGAGCGATGACCTTCTTTCGCAGACTCGTCGGCGGCCGCCGGACCCTCGTTCCCGATGAAGTGCTTGCGGATCTAACCGGGGCGATCACCAGCCCTCTCATCACCTACGATGGGTGCACACTGCGATCGCGGCCCGAGCCGCCACCCGAGTACAGCGACTACGTCGGCCCCACCTTTCACGCTGCCCAGATCGACTCGAGTCGAACAATTAAGGAGGTCGTCGATGCAGCTTTCGCTCAAGGCGGATGGGCCCTGTACGGCGGACATCAACTGCTTGCCGACGCAGTAGGCCCCGACTGCGCGCACCCCCGCTACCTCGCCCTGCTCGATGCGACGCTGGAGTTTCTCCAAACAGCAGGCTGCTCCGGCATTTGCCTCAACGCTACGAGCAGCGCCGCGGGATCGAGATGCACGGATCCATGGCGTCCTTCTGAGACTTCGAAGCTCTCGAAGTACCGGCGCGGGAGTCCGCGCCAGAGCGCCCGGCCCTGAGGCCCGGCGAGACGTTGCTTCTCGCGCAACTCGAGGAGAGAGCCGATTCCAACACCCTGTATATGGAGCAAAAGCGCGACGGTTGCTGCGTTGCCGTGATCGACTCAGCGTGGAGCGACGACGATCCGAGACGTTGCCGTAGCGACTGGATCAGCGCCGATGACGACTACTCCCTTCTCCGACAGGTGGGCGAGTCGCTGACTGGCATCCCCTTCTGGGTCAGCGACGAACTGCGTCCTTACATCCCCTATCGCCGTCGCGAGACGGAAACCTCCGCCGAGGGGAGTAGATGCCGATGGTAGCCGCGGCGGGAATTGCGTATTGGAGCGGCTTCATCGTCACGTTGATCGTTCTCTATAACCGTGCCGGGCTCGCCGATGTGGAGCCAGACTGGCGGGAGATCCTGATCGGGAATCTCGGCTGGTTCATCCTGTTGGCCGCGAAGACCATCCTCTGGCCGATCACGCTGGCCGCATGGCTGCTTCAGGGGCGCCCCGCATCGACCTGGAGAGCTGTAACGCAGGTCAACGGCCGCCCCGCGCGAAAGATCGTGCGAGCAACGGTCTAGCGTCGTGAGTCGTCAGTCCGGTTGCAGCGATCGGGGTTCGTGATGCCGAATCCTGTTGCTGTTGCGATCGTGCTTGACGCTGCCGTGCACGAGCAGTTGGAGCGCGACGCCGTCGTTCCGGGAACTGACGTGTTCTGAAGTGCGCCGAGGTCCGCGCAGAGCCACCTGAAATGGCACAGTGTTCGGTGCACGCCCTCACGGATGGCTACGCAGTGTCTCTCGCATCGACCACGGTGTCCTCCGCCCCGAACACAGAGGTTGCGCGTGACGAGCCGACCGGTTAGCGATTGTCGTATCCATGCCATGTCCGATGGATCGGCACAGCCGTTGGTTCGCCAGCTCGAAGCGCCAGAGACTAGTCGATGCCCTCCATCGATCTCGCGACGAACCGCGGAGGCGCGACGAACTGGTCGAACAGGACCCGCACTCCGGTCCGCGCTACGTCGCGAGCGAACGTCGCATCGGCGGATTCGCGCTCGGGGGCTCCCTGTTGAAAAGCGCATGCTCCGGCGAGACGGTCCGCGATCTGCACGCCGAGCGACCGTTTGGAGTCGACCAAAAGGATGCCGCGGGCTTGGAGTGGGAATCGAGCAGTTTGGTCGAGTCCTTGGAATTCAGTAGGGACGGAGGTCGGATCGCAGAGCCGCTCGATGTATGGCAACACGCCCTTGAGCCTGGCTGTTGTCGTGATGGGCGTAGAAGGGTCCACCGCCTGCCCCCAGTGGTCGAGGTGTTCGACGAGCGCGGCAATCGCGGGAACGAGCGGATCAACAGGGTGCTTGTACGGGCGGCCTCGTTCGTCGTAGTGATCGACGACGGCTCCTGTCCGCGACGGAGAAGGGCGGCGAACAGCCTCGCGTTCCGGCGATCGGGAACAATGGTCCTGCATCGAAGATCATCCCTTCGGTGCCGGGCCCGGGGTGTTTTGCGGCACCGCCGGGCCGCCTTACGAGAACGCTGCACAACGCAGCACGCGCAAGCTAGGTGGACCGGAATGCGGGTGCAAGGTGCCAATGCCAGCGTGCGCACCTGCGCGTCTCCGCGGAGACCTCCGAGCGGCCTCCGGAGGCCCGTTTCCTGCACGACCGATGCAAGCGTTAGATCCTTCGGGGCTCTCAGAACGACAAAACCCCCGCGTTAGCAGGGGTTTTGTGCAATCGGGGCGCCGAGATTTGAAGTCCACCATATATGTGGGATCAGGCCGTTTTCGCTGCATTTCGCTTGTTTGAGACGACGCGAAACGAGGCGACATCTGCGCACATTGGCACCTGCAATGGCACCTGCGGGAGCGACCCCCAGCACGCTTTCACATTGCGACATTTACTGCGATCGCCGCAAACGGAGCAGAACTAGAAGCACCTGATTACTGTAGTGCGGTGCCCACGCTGCTCGAACAGATTCTCGGCGGGTATCGCGATACCCAAGATCGCTGGTCCATTGCGGATGGTGAGGGAGGACGGATCTACCTGGCGAACCGGAGATCCCTGCACGAAACCTGGCTTGAGGAAGCGCTTACTGGCATTGAGAATCCCCCCGGTAGCCAACCGGTTGCGGTTGTGCTGGCCGGGGGTCCGGCATCGGGGAAGTCGAGCTTGCTTCGAGATCTGGTCCTGCCCTCTGCCACGACGACGATCGACTCCGACTGGTTCAAGGTCCGGATGCCGGAGTTTCAATGGCTCGCGGGGCTCGGCGAACCTCGAGCCGCCGAGGTCGTTCACGAGGAGTCATCGGATCTCGCTGGCGAGCTGCTTGGTCGAGCGATCGACGCACGCCATAATCTTGTGTTCGACCAGGTGGGCAACGGCGAGCCGGGACGATTCGCTGGCAAGCTCCGACGCTTGGCGGACGCTGCCTACCGGATCGATGTCGTGTATGCCGATGTACCGGTGAAGGTTGCCGTTGAGCGCGATCGGCAGCGATGGGAAGAATCTGGTCGCCGCGTGGGCGAGGAGGTCGTGCGCGAGCTGCACCAGAAGGTCGCAGCCCGCTTTCCTGAAGTCCTTTCGGACTCGGCCGCAGCGACGGTACGACTCTATGACTGCAGTGCCGACGAGCCACGCCTCGTCTTTGAGAGAGACGCGAACGGCGATACCGTGATCCACGACGAGAGTAGGCTTAAGGCGTTCTACGCGAAAGCGCAGCCATGATCGACGAGCCGATACGAGACATTCCGTTTGAGCTGGCCGACGTCGTCGATCGCCCTCGCATGAGCAGCCTCGAGGCCGTCACGGACCCGGCCGAACGGGAGAGGCTCCGGCAGCAGCTTGCGGCCCGCGAGTCCGCAGACCTTCCCGACCTGTCAAGGGTTCCTTCTCCCGAGGTCTTCACAGCGGCCGTCGAGAGAATCGCCCTCGCACTCCGGACCGCCAGCGCTGCGCTTGCCTCGGCCAATAATGAGATGAGCGTCCTCGACGCAGCTATGAAGACTACGGCCGAGTCGGCAGTCGACGCCGAGCGCGATGTCATTTCGACGGTAGAAGCGCGGCTGAAGGCGCTCCGTCCGCTGCTCGCGGAATACCGTCAGCTCGAAGCTGCCGCCGCCGCGCTCGCACCGGAAGCGTCACGATTGCCAGCGAGTCGGGGCGTCGCGCGACGCAGCGGGACCTATCGACGCAGCCCAGCGTCTGGTCGTGCAGCACGGGTAAGGATGAACCAAGCGTTGGAACTTGTCGAGCAGCACCCAGGAATCACGATTCCGGAGCTGGCTGAGCACATGGGAGTCAGGCCCTCTTACGTCCTTCGCCTTCTTCCTCGGTTGGTCGAAGAAGGCAGAGTGCGGCAAGACGTGGGCTGGCATCCGGTGTGATGTACAAGTGAGCGACACGCGCCAACGCTGAGTTTCCGTAGTAAGCGGTTATCGAGCCCGCACGACGCTGGGATCGGGCGCGGGGTGCCCGGCGCGGCGGGGCATCACCGCCGGCCCCTCCTGCAAGCCATCTCGAGGGCGAGCCGTCGGAAAAGGCCGAGTTGCACGGCGGCGCAACCGGGCGGTTTTCAGCAACCGGCCTCGGCGCGCAGCCGGCTCGACGGACTCCACCGCTGCCGCAGGGCGCGGGATGAGTCGGCCCAAGCAGGCAGGCTCTCCCCGCTCACCGCCGGCGCCGCGGCGCATCGTCCGGTGCGGCCCTCACACTGCCGGGACCATCGGCCGCCGACGCGCCCTCCAGCGCGCGGCCGGCAGCCGTCGACATCCACGACCCCCGAGACAGCGCCCGCCCCATGCAGATCCTCTCCGTCGTCGGCTCACCGCTTGACGCCACCTTCTCGGTGCGCTCCTCGGAGGCCGGCGAGGAAGTCACGCTGGAGTCGCGGGGCCCGCGACGCAACACCAGATACGGGCCGGGCCTGCGCACGCTGCTGGAGCGGCTGCGCGCCCTCGACGCGATGCTCCTCGACGCCTACCTCGACACCCGCCAGACCAGACGCCAGGGGCTCACCCTGGACGAGCGGCGCCTGAGCCTGCCGGCCGGCTCCTCCTATCCCCTGCGGCTCGCAGCCGCCGACGTCGACGCGCTCGCCGCCGCCCTGACGGCATCCCAGGCCGGGATCGGCCAGGCCGCCGGCGCCAGAGGCGGCAACGTCACCCGGCGCATGACGATGCTCGTCAGCGCCGCCGGCCAGCCCTTCCCGCGCCCCCTCGAGCCTGTCCTGGCGGGCGAGCCGCTCAGCGGCCTGCTCGCGCCCGGCGCCGCGGACGAGGCCGCCGGGGCGCAGCCGCTGCCGCTCGACGGCCCTCTGGAGACGCTGGTCACGCGAGCGGCGCGACGCGAGCAGCAGATGCTGCGCCGGCAGCGGCTCGGATCCGCCACAGATGCCCCGTGCGACCTCTGCGCCCGCGCGTTCCCGGTCCACCACCTGCGCGCAGCGCACATCAAGAAGCGCTCGCTCTGCACCGCCGCCGAGAAGCTCGACCCGAACGTCGTGATGATCGCCTGCATCGAATGCGACGCCCTCTTCGAGTCCGGCGACCTCATCGTCGACGCCGACGGGACTATCCGAGCGACCCACCGCAACCCTGCCACCCCCGACCTCGAGGCATTGATCAACGCGCGCGCCGGCAAGCCCTGCCGCGCGTTCTCGCAGAGCACATCCGGCTACTTCAGCTTCCACCGCGATCTGCAGGCGCAGCCAGCCGCCGAGCCGGCGTTGTGAAGTCTCGTTCTTGAAGCTAACTCGCTTCGCGTTCCGAGAGCCGCACCCAACCCGGCGGCAGATCGCTAACGTTGCCCCACCGGGCAGAAAGTGGAGGATACGTGGCGGACTTCGACTTCAGCAGAATCGCGAACAGCGGCGTCATCGCAGGGATTACGGACCCTTCAACGCTCTTCGATGCACTCCCGAATAAGGCCGACGGCTATGGCTACCTTCGCGCGGT
>Ga0164243_10007269_pt1 | contig 16552 bp, 13 predicted proteins | sample OricompcompostOP_FD_108781 | JGI IMG/M metagenome (GOLD analysis project Ga0164243, IMG submission 108781) | Organic Plus compost microbial communities from Emeryville, California, USA - Original compost - Organic plus compost (OP) | ecosystem: Engineered > Solid waste > Mixed feedstock >... | reverse complement strand
GGGCGCCGCCCTCAAGGACTCCGACCTGCTGCCCGGCCCGGACGCGGCGATCGGCGCGGTCTCCCTGGCGGAGTGGACCGCGCGGCAGGCCTAGGCCGCCGAGGCGCCGGACCGTGTCGCCGGTCCGGCGCCTCGGCGTGTTCGCCCCGTCACGCGGGTTCGACGGGCAGCCACAGCTCGCAGGTCGCGGTGCTGAAGTCGGGCGCGCGGTCCAGGACGGCGACGATCGAGGGCCCCGCGCGCAGCCGCCACGGGTTGGACGGGAACCACTCGGTCGCCGTCGCCGCCCAGGTGGTCTGGAGGGCCTGCGGGTACGGTCCGCCGGTCCGGAAGACCGCCCACCGTCCGGCCGTCACCTCGATGACGTCGAGGTCGTCCGGGACGGGCTTGTCACGGCCGAGGGCGACCCCGTGCAGGTAGGTCAGCTCGGTGCCCTCCCTGCCGTCCGGGTCGACGTCGTCGCTGACCTGGAGGAGGCCGGCCGGTTCGCTGTCGCTGAGGGCCTTGAGCCGGGCGTGCTCCTCCTGCGGCAGCGCGGCGATGTGCCGCTGGATGTGCGGGTTGACGCCCCGGTGGATGAGCGGGACGCGGGCGGCGTGGCCGGCGAGCCGGAACGCGGGGCGGTCGACGAGACGGGTGTCCATGGGAGTGCTCCCTTCGACGGTCAGGCGGAACCTGAGCTGCGGTTGTGTACGCAGGGGACCTCCGTCACGGCGTACGTCACCGGGTCCGGCACCGTGGACGGCCCGGAAGGCGCGTCCGAACGCCTCGCCGGAGCCGTAGCCGTGCCGGACGGCGATGTCCAGCAGGTCGGCGTCGCCCCGGACGACGTCCGCGGCGGCCACGGTCATGCGGCGCCGCCGCACGTACTCCGACAGGGGCATACCGGCGAGCGACGAGAACATCCGCCGCAGGTGGTACTCCGTCGTGCCGAGCTCCCCGGCCAGTGCGCCGACGTCGAGCTCCTCGCCGAGGTGCCGCTCGACCTGGTCGACGAGCCGGTTCAGTGCCGAGATCATGAGGTCTCCCTTCACGGACAACCCTGGCAGCGGGCACTCCGGCCGCGCCCGATCGTCGCGGTCCGATCCGATCATGCGCGTTCGGCCCATGGAGCACGATCGCCCTGCCCGGCGCGGCCCGCCTCCGGACCATGTCCGCCCCGGAGCGAAATCCCCTACGCCTCCTGCAACGCCCGTTCCACGGCCTCCTGTACGCGGGCGGCCTCGCGTTCCTTGCGCCGCGCCCGTGCCCGGCGTACGAGCGGCACGGCCACGGCGACCGCGAGGAGGAGCAGGACGACGATCCAGGGAACGGCCCAGGTGTGCGCGGTGGCCTCGACGGGCTTCAGGGGCGTGACGGAACCCGAGGCGTCGGTGAGCAGGGGCAGCAGCTCGACGGTCGCCGTGAGACGGACGCCGGGTGCGACGCCGCGCACGGGCACCCTCACCTTCCACCGCTCCCCCGGCAGCAGCTTCGGGGTGTCCTCGATGTCCGTTGCCGCCGTGCGCAGCCGGCCGAACGGCCCCTGGACGGAGACGTCCTGGCGGGCGGAGAGCAAGGCGTTGCCCGTGTTGTGGACGGTGTAGGTGACGGTGGCCGTGCCCTTCGCGAACGGGTTGGCGGTGCCGTCGTAGTCGACGTGCAGGTCCTCGACGGCGAGGCGGGGCGTGAGCGCGCCGCCGACGCGCAGGGCGAGACGGACGCCGAGGCGCCGGTCGACGTTGATGCCGGCGGCGGTGTCGGACTGCTTGAGGGAGGTGAGGAGGCCGCCCACGTGGTCTCCCGGGGTGGCGTTCTTCGGGACGCTGACGGTGAAGGGCACGTCGGCGGACCTGCCCGGCGCGATGGTGAGGGCGTCGACCCGGGGGTGCACCCAGGCGCCGACACCCACGGACTTCTTCTCCCGGGTGAGCAGGTCGAGTTGACCGGCGTCGGTGGTGTAGCCGTCGGAGGCGTAGACGGCGAGGCGGAGCGTGGAGCGGCCGCGGTTGGTGACGACCATCGTGTCCTCGACCGTGCCGCCCGGGTTCACGGCGTAGCCGAAGCTGGAGCGGTTGTCGCCGTACGCGTTCGCGGCAGTCCGGACCGTCCAGCTGACGTCGCCGTCGGCGGCCGCGGCGGGTCCCGCGCGCAGGCCGGTGAGCGCGAGGGCGGTGAGCAGGACGAGGGCGGCGGCGCGTGGGAGCGCGGTGAGGCGGAGACGTCTGTGGGTGGGCATCGGGGGGTTCTCCTGGCGCGGGGGCGGTGTGGCAGGGTGCCCGCGGGCGCCCTGCCACACCGGTGGAACGGTCCCGCCGCCCCGGTCGGCGCGGCGGCGGGGTGGGGTGTCCGGTCAGCTGCTCAGCGCGGTGATCGTGAGGGTCGCACGGTACGAGCCCTTCGCGACGCTGTCCGGGATCTTCAGGTCGAGGTCGGCGCCCAGCCGGGCACCGCCGCGCGGGTGGCCCTGCTCGGCGGAGGCGAGGCCCCGCGAGACGGACAGGCCCGCGCCCTGGTCGTCGTAGCCTGAGGCGACCGCCTTGGCGGCCGTGGCGCCGGCTCCGGCGCCGAGGACGTACGGCTTCCAGCCGAGGTAGGAGCCGGAGAACTTCTTCCCGGCGTCCTTGAACTCGCTCACGTCGGCCGAGATCGACCAGGGGGCGAGCGAGCGGCGGCTGTCCGTCACCCGCAGGGGGTTGATCTTGCCGGCGGCCTCGAAGTGGTCGCCGCCCGTCTCCTTGGCGGTGCCGAGGTCCACCAGGCCGTTGTAGCCGTCGATGGTCCAGCCGAACTCGCCGGGAGCGGCGTTCGGGACGTTGACCTGGAGCGACTGGCCGTCACCGTGGTAGGGGTGGACGGTGACCTTGTCGACCACGGAACCGACCGGCTTGTCACCGGTGTTCGCGCAGGGGACGCTGCCGTTGTCCACGGAGGGGTTCGGCGTGGCGCAGGTGCCGGAGCGCAGGTTCTCCAGGACGAGCTTGTCGGACCTGACCTTGACCCGGACGTAGGAGCGGACGTGCTCCTGGTTCTCCACCGAGTTGAACCAGAAGTTGTCCTTGTTCAGCGGGTCGGGGCCGTTGCCCTGGACTCCCGTGCCGGTGCCGTCGGGCTTCTTGAGGTCGTAGTACTTCGAGCCCGAGGCCGAGTTGGCGGTCACGTAGATGACGCCGCCGGGGCCCGGGTAGACCTCGGCCTGTCCGGGCTGCTCCTCAGGGTTGGCCTTCTGGCCGTTCTTGATGGCGTAGCTGCGGGAGTAGCTGTGGTCGTGGCCCTGGAGCACCATGTCGATGCCGAGGTCGGAGAAGGCCGTCGTGAAGTCCTTGCGGCGGTCCTTGTTGCCCTGGTCGAGGGAGTGGCTGGCGGGCGAGTAGATGGAGTGGTGGTAGACCAGCACCTTCCACTTGGCTTCCGAGCCGTGCTTCTTGATGACGTCGGTGATGTAGCCGACGTGCTGGGCGTCCTTGGCGTCGCTCTGGGCGTTGCTGTTGATGTCGATGAACAGCACGTCCTTGTGGATGAACCAGTAGTCGCCGCCCGACCGGGTCGCCGCGTCCTTGTCGTAGTACGCGTCGGACTTGTCGGTGTTGGGCGTGAAGTGGTGCTGCTCGTAGGACTTGCCGCCGACGTCGTGGTTGCCGATGGTGGCGGCGAGCGGGACCTGGCGGAGCTGGTCGGGGGCCAGGAACGACTTCCACTGGTTCTCGTCGTTGGCGCTCTCGACGTGGTCGCCGCCGGACACGAGCAGTTCGGCGTCGGGGTTGGCCTCGGTCGCCACCTTGAGGGTGTCGGCCCAGCCCGCGCCGTCCTTCTGCGCGTCGCCGCTGGAGCCGATCTGGGGGTCGCCGAGGAAGAGGAAGTCGTAGTCTCCCTCGAAGTCCCGGGTCTTGAAGGTGTACGTCGGGGACCAGGCGCCCTCGCCGCCGACCCGGTAGGAGTAGGTGACGTTCTCCTTGAGGCCGGTGATCGTGGCGTGCCGGTTGTAGCCGCCGCTGGAGGCGATGTTGGCGCCGCCGGTGGCGGCGAAGGTGGCCGCGTCGGCGGGGAACTCCCCGTCGGTCAGGGTGGCGGTGGGGGCGACCTGGAGCTGCTGCGGGGTGTCCGCCGAGGAGTACCAGGTGACGATGCGCTGCGTCTCGTCTGCGCCCACGCCGAGGATGACGCCGGACAGGTCGGCGGAGCCGGCCGCGGCGGCCGGAGCCGCGCCGCCCGCGCCGAGGGCCATGGTCAGCCCCAGCACGGCCGTGGCGGCACCGCCGGCCACACGGCGTCGCGCGGCGCGGTCGGTCTGCGTCGTTCTACTGCTCGATCTCATTGGTTCTTTCGTTCCTTATGCATGCATGAATGCACGGATTGGAGGTCTGTACGATCACCGGGCGGCGTGAACCGGAGGGAAACGATCCGGCCGAGTTGGCTGAACGTCCCGCCAAACAGGGGCGTCAGAGCCCCGCGAGCCGCTGCGCGAACCACGTCAGGCCCATGACGGCCACGCCCGCAGCGACCAGGCCCGTCACCCGGCGCCCGGCGCGCGGGGACCGGCGCCGCAGGACCGCCAGCACCGGGAAGAGCAGCCCGACGATCGTCAACTGCACCGCCTCGATACCGAGGTTGAACACGAGCAGCGACCACAGCAGGGTCCACGACCATGCCGCCTCGATGCCCAGCGCGCCCGCGAACCCGAGTCCGTGCACCAGGCCGAAGCAGAAGACGACGCCCAGCCGGGACCAGCCGGCCCGGTCGAGCCGGAAGTGACCGGTCCCGCCCGGCTCCCGGGACTCAGGGGCCCCGTCGTCGCGCCGGGCGAGCCGCCACAGGTGCCAGCCCGCGACGACGGCGATCGACAGGGCGATGACGGGTTCCACGACACCGGCCGGGACCTCCACCAGACCGAGGGCGGCGAGCAGGAAGGTGACGGAGTGCGCCAGCGTGAACGCCGTGGCGACCAGCACGACTTCGCGCGGCGAGCGCGATCCCGCGATGAGCGCCAGCAGGAACAGGATGTGGTCGATGCCGGTCAGCAGGTGCTCCGCGCCCAGGCGGAAGAACTCCCAGAACCTCTGGTACCAGCTCTGGCCGATGTGGAAGGACGGATGGGCGGCGCCGAGGGCCGCGCTGCCGGCGAGCCCGTCGATCTCGTACGTGACGATCGTCTTGGTGCCCTTGACGTACTGCTCCTCGTCGGGGAACAGCGTGCCGCGCACCTCCAGTCGCTCGTCGCCGCCTTCGCAGGCCCAGTCGAGCTGGAGGACGGCGTAGGGCGCGCCGTCGCGCCGGGTCATCGTGAAGCCGCCGTGCCGGCGCGGGGTGCAGGGGCGGTTGTCGGAGGAGAGCGCGAACCGGTCGGTGACGTAGCCGGTCACCGCGTCCGCGTGGGCGTCGAGCACGGCGGCCCGCGCGCGGGCGTCGCCGTTCTCGAAGGCGGCGGTGCCCTGCCGGAAGAGGGCGTCGTCGTGGGCGGCGTCTGCGGCGGACACGACGAGGAGGTCGTACTCGAGCGCGACGCTCGTGCGGGGGCGGCCCGCGTCGTTCTCCTTGACGTCGGCGTAGGCAGTGGACGCGAAGCCGTGCGCGTGGACCGGCGCGCCGGTGCCGACGAGGGCGACGACGGCCGCGCAGAGGGCGATGAGGATGCGGCGGACCCGCTGTGACATGGTGCTCCTTCAGGTTTCCGGAGCACCGTGCGGGGCGCGGGTGAACAGCGCGGGACCGCCCGGCGAAGCGTCGGACAACAAGCCGTGCCACGGGCCCCTGCAGCGCCTTTCGGGGGTGCGCGGCACCGCAGGATGGGCTCGGCACCATCCGTCATCGCTCCGAGGGACGATCGTCTTGCTCCCACCGCTCGTCTTGCGTTCACCGCGCCCCCTGTCCGCATCACGCGCTTCGCGTGCACCGCTTGGCCTTCGGGCCGCCGTGGCACTGGCCGCGCTCGGCGCCCTGGTCACCGGGTGCAGTTCGGCCGACGCCTGGTCGGAGCCGCACGCCTCCCCCACTCCCGTCGGTGCCCTCGGCCCCGGCTTCGTCGACCCGTCCGCCTCCCCCACCCCGGAGGCGACCGTGACACCGCGGCCCGGCTCCTGGGACGACGTGCACCCACCGGCGGGCTACCGCGTGGTCCTGGTCACCGCCGGCGACGACCGGCCGACCACGGCGCTCGTGACCGCCGTGCGGAACTGGGCGAAGGCGGAGGACGTCGATCTGCGCACGGTGACCGCCGACGACCCCACCCGGTACGTCTCCGCCCTCACCCGGGCCATGGACATGGGACCGGACCTCGTCGTCACCGCGGGCAACGACCTGGTGGACCCGCTCGCCGCCGTCAGCCCCAGCCATCTCGACCAGCGGTTCCTGGTCGTCGGGGCCGAGCTGGCCGAGCCGACGGAGAACGTGACGGCCGCCGACTGGACCGGGGCGTCCTTCCGCGGCGAGGGGCTGGGCATGTCCTCGGCGTACGACGCCCGCTCGTTCACCGCCACGCGCTGCGCCGCCGCCGTCCGGGCGGGCGTGGCGGCCGTGCTCAACGGCCTGACCGGGATCGTGCTGTGGCTGGACGGCGTGAAGCAGGGCCGGTGACGTGCGGGCGGAGCCAAGCCCTCGCGGCGAGCGGCGAGGGTGGTACGCGGTGTACCAGGAAGAGCCGTGAACGTTCCTCGACCGGTCCGGCGAGCTGCCGTCGTAAGAGCCCGGACGGCTGCCCCGGTGAGACCCCGGTCGGCATCACCGGCGTGGTCAGGCCTGCACCGTCGGCCGGACGACGATCTCGCTGACGTCGACGCCCTCGGGCTGCTCGATGGCGTAGCCGATGGCCGAGGCGACGGCCGACGGGGGCATGGCGATCTCGTCGCGCTGCCGGACCATGGCGGCCGCGGCCTCGGGGGCGGCTCCCTTGCCGACGCCCTCGGTGTGGGTGAAGCCGGGCGAGACGAGGGTGACGCGCAGGTCGGGCCCCGACTCCTGGCGCAGGCCCTCGGTGAGCACCTTCACGGCCGTCTTGGTGGCCGCGTAGACACCCTGCGGGCTCTTGACGACGTACGCCGCCGTCGAGCCGACGTTGACGAACTGGCCGGCGCGCTGCCGGCGGAAGACGGGCAGGGCCGCCCCGATGCCGTTCAGCAGACCGGTGACATGGGTGGCGACCATGGCGTCCCAGTCGTCCTGCCGCAGATCGTCGAACGGGGAGACCGCCATCGTCCCCGCGTTGGAGACGAGCACGTCGAGACGGCCGTACCGTTCGACGGCCGTGCCGGTCAGACGGCGGACGTCCTCGCGGCGCGTGACGTCGACGACGACGCCGACGGCTGTGCCGCCCTTCGCCGTGATGCCGTCGACGACGGCCTTCAGCCGGTCCTGGCGCCGCGCTCCGAGCACCAGCCGGGCCCCCCGCTCGGCGAGGTGGGCGGCGGTCGCCTCGCCGATCCCGCTGCTGGCTCCGGTGATGGCGACGACCTTGCCCTCGATACCCGACATGATCAGCGTCCTTTCGCGGGGTGTGCGCAGGTCACGCCAGGTGACCTACAGTGAAACGGAGGCGCCTCCGGTTCAGTCAGCCTAAGCGGGGGCGCCCCCGTTTAACAAGCGAGGGCTTTCGAAGGGGAGGACGACCACCGATGAGCGAGGGAGCACGGAGGCCGCTGCGGGCGGACGCACAGCGCAACAGGGACAAGATCCTCGCGGCCGCCGTGCGGGCGTTCACCACGGAGGGGCTGGACGCCCACCTGGAACGCATCGCGAAGGAGGCGGGGGTGGGCAGCGCCACGCTGTACCGCCACTTCCCCACCCGCGAGGCACTGATCGAGGCCGTCTACCGCAACGAGGTGGCACAACTCTGTGACGCGGCCCCCGCGTTGCTCGCCGAGAAGGCACCCCTGGACGCGCTGCACGCGTGGACGCGCCTCTTCCTCGATTACGTCACCGCCAAGTACGGCATGATCGACGCGCTGCGCTCGATCGCCGCCACCGGCGCCAACCCCTACGGCCACAGCCGGGAGTTGATCCAGGCGGCCATCGCCTGCCTCATGGACGCCTGCGCGGACGCCGGACTGATCCGCCGCGACATCCGGCCGTCCGACGTCGCCGCCGCCCTCGAAGGCATCGCCTACACCTCGGCGGGCGCGGACCAGCGGGAGCAGGCGGAGCGGCTGCTCGACCTCACGCTGGACGGCCTCACGGCCGGCGCCTGAGAGGCGGGAGACCTACCGCGATCCCCGCTCGGCACCATCTCTGTCAGAACCATTGACAACGATGTCAGCAGCGTGATCTAGTCCCCAGCGATCCAGTCGGATGCCACTGATCGCCGGTCAAACGCGCACATGGAGAGGTGACTTCGGCGTGACGGACGTGGCCGAGGAACAGGAGACCGCCTTCATGCACAGATCCCTGCACCATCGACTACGTGAGCGCGCGTCGACGGTGTTCGCCGCCCTCCTCGTCACCGGCGCCGCCCTGAGCCCGACGCCGGCCGTCGCCCAGGACCGTGCGGACACCGCCCCGCTGACGTCACTGGTCAACCCGTTCATCGGCACCCAGAACTTCGGCAACACCTTCCCCGGCGCGAGCGCCCCCTTCGGCATGGTGCAGGTCAGCCCGGACACCGGCGGCCAGGGCGGCTACGACTACCAGCAGGACAAGATCTACGGCTTCAGCCAGACCCATCTCTCCGGCGTCGGCTGCTCCGTCATGGGCGAGCTGCCGCTGATGCCGACGACCGGCGCCGTCGACCGCGTGGACGCCGACTCCTACCGTTCGGCGTACTCGCACGACGACGAGGACGCCGAACCCGGCTACTACCGCGTCGGGTTGAAGACGTACGGCATCGACGCCGAGCTGACCGCCACCCAGCGCACGGGCTGGCAGCGGTACACGTTCCCGGAGACCGGCCGCGCCAACGTCCTGTTCAACACGGGCAAGGCCAACCAGCGGGTGTACGGCTCCGAGGTGCACGTCGTCGGCGACCGCACCGTCGAAGGGCGCGTCGAGGCGGGCAACTTCTGCGCGGGCAAGGACCGGCACACCGTCTACTTCACCGCGACCTTCGACCGGCCCTTCGCCTCGCACGGCACCTGGCGCGGCAGCACCCCGACGCCCGGCGGGCGTGACGCCGCCGGTGAGGGCGGCAACGGCGCCTGGGTGACCTTCGACGCCGGCACCGACCGGGACGTCGTCGTCAAGGTCGGGCTGTCGTACACCGGCGTCGAGGGCGCCCGTAAGAACCTGAAGGCCGAGACGGGCGACTCCTACGACTTCGACGCCACCCGGGCGGCACTGCACGCCACGTGGGAGAGGCAGTTGGAGGCGGTCCGCGTCGGCGGCGGCCCGGCGGAGCGGCGACGCGCCTTCTACAGCGCGCTCTACCACGCTCAGCTGCACCCGAACCTCGCCGGCGACGTCGACGGCCGCTACGCCGGCTTCGACGGCAAGACGCACACCGCGTCGGACTTCACGCCGTACCAGAACCTGTCGCTGTGGGACACGCACCGGCCGCAGAACCAGTTGCTCCAGATGCTGCAACCGAAGGTCGCCCGGGACGTGGCCCTGTCGGTCGTCGCGATCGGGCGGGACGGCGGCTGGCTGCCCCGCTGGTCGCTCGCCAACAGCGAGACCAACATCATGACCGGCGACCCGGTCACCCCGTTCCTGGTCGAGGCGTGGTCCAAGGGCCTGCTGAAGGGCTACGAGAAGGAGGCGTACGCGCTCCTGCGGAAGAACGCGACGAGCACGCCGCCGGACGACTCCCCCTACAACGGCCGTACGGGCGTGGCGGATTACCAGGAGCGCGGCTACATCCCCAGCGGGCTGGAGCTCGGCAAGGACTGCGCCGACAAGGGCGGTGACAACGACTGCGTCCATCCCGCGTCGGCGACCCTGGAGTACGCCGCGGCGGACGCCTCGCTGGCCCTGATGGCCAAGGCCCTCGGCCACACCGCGGACGCCCGGATGTTCGCGGCCCGCGGCCAGTGGTACCGCAACCTGTGGGACTCCTCCACCGGGCAGTTCCGGCCGCGCACGAAGGACGGCACCTGGCTGACGCCGTACGACCCGGTCGAGGCCGGTCACCAGTTCCATGAGGGCGGCGCCTACCAGTACCAGTGGCTGGTGCCGCAGGACCCGGCAGGGCTGGTTTCCCTGATGGGCGGCAGGAAGGCCGCCGAGAAGCGGCTCGACGCCTTCTTCGCCTACGACAAGCTGCTCGCGGACCCGGCGAGGACCGCGCGCGAGGACTGGATCTCGGCGCCGTACGACTACTACGGCAAGCCGACCTACAACCCGAACAACGAGCCCGACCTGCACTCCCCGTACATGTACCTGTGGGCGGGCGCGCCCGCGAAGACGGCCACCGTGGTCCGTGCCGCGATGACGCTCTTCACCGACGGGCCCGACGGCATGACCGGCAACGACGACCTGGGCACGATGTCCGCCTGGTACGTCTTCTCCTCGCTGGGCCTGTACCCGACGACGAACGGCGGCGACTTCCTCGCGGTGTCCAGCCCGCAGTTCCCGTCGGCGCGGATCCGCATCGGCTCCTACGGGAAGCGGCAGGGCGGCACGCTCACCGTCAAGGCACCGGGCGCGAGCGACGCCCGGCGCTACGTCGAGCGGGCCACCTTCAACGGGAAGGACCTGCGGGCGACTTGGCTGGACTGGGACGCGGTCGCCGACGGCGGCGAACTGTCCTTCGCCATGAGCACGAAGCCGTCGGCGTGGGGCACCGGCAAGGGCGCCGAGCCGCCGTCCGTGAACCGTGCGCAGGCCGACTCCCGCCGGCACCTCGACGCCTCGCTGCGCACCGGTGCCGACGTGGTGCCCACGGCGGACCGCGCGCAGAGCGTCCGTCTCCAGCTGGACGTGCTGGGTCAGGCCCCCGGCACCCTGCGCGTGGACGTCGACGCGCAGGCCCCGAAGGGCTGGACGGTGAAGACGTCCCCGCCCTTCTCGCTCGCCTCGAAGCGGCTTCCGGTGCAGCGCACGGCGACCGTGGACGTGGGCGTGCCCGCCGGGACCGAGCCGGGCACGTACTCGGTGCGGATCACGGCGGCCGCGAAGGGCGCCCAGGGTGTGAAGGCCGTGGAGCGCACGGCGACCGTGGAGGTCCGCGCGGCGGCGAACTGCGCGCCGGGCGACGGGGACGTGTGCGCCGTCGACCTCGCCAAGGAGGTCAACCACGACGGCACCGCGACGGTCGACGCCCCCGACGAGGGCGACTTCGACGGCGGGGGCTGGAGCTACGACGCGGGCCTGCTGCCCAAGGCCGGCCCGGTCGTCTGGGACGGCGTCACCTACGACGCGCCCGACCCGTCGGGGACGGCCGCGAACTTCGTGGAGACGCGCGGCCAGGCCATGCTCCTCCCGGCCGGTTCGTACGGCACGCTGCGCCTCGTCGCCGCCTCCCACCACGGCCCGGTGTCCACGGCGCTCACCGTCCGCTACACGGACGGGACCACCGCCGAGGTGCCGGTGACCGTCGGCGACTGGGCGGGCTCCACCCCGCAGGGCGGCACCGTCGTCCTGGAGATGCCGCACCGCATCAAGCACGGCCAGGGCGTCGACGGCCCGCCGGTCCGCCTGTTCGGGACGTCCGCGAAGCTGGACGGCTCCAAGACGGTGCGGTCCGTGGGGCTGCCGAACGATCCGCGTGTGCAGATCTACGCGCTGACGCTCGGGTAGAGCCCGGTTCCGCCCGGACAGCGCCCCGCCCGTACGCCCGCCCCGGCACCGCTGGGGTGGGCGTACGGCTGTCTCCGGCCTCGGACACGCCGCCCGCCCGGTGCGGGAAAGGTGTGCGGCGACCCCGCGCCGTGTAGTACGCCTGGACGGTCCCGAGTTCTTGTCGACCCGTCAGGAGACGCCGATGTCCGCGCAGTCCGTCCGCCGTGTCATGCCCGTCTTCCAGTCGGAGGCCATGGAGGAGAGCCGGGAGTTCTACGGCCTGCTGGGGTTCGAGGAGGTCATGAACCACGGCTGGATCATGACGATGGCCTCGCCGTCCGACCCGGCGACGCAGATCAGTGTCATGACCAGCGACAAGACCGCTCCGGTCACCCCCGACGCGAGCATCGAGGTGGACGACGTCGACGCGGCGTACGCCGTCATGCGGGACAGCGGCGCGGAGATCGTCCACCCGCTTCAGGACGAGGAGTGGGGCGTACGCCGGTTCTTCGTCCGTGACCCCAACGGCCGTGTGATCAACGTCCTGAGCCACCGGTGAGGGTCGTTCCGGGTCAGGCTTCGCAGACCCGTCGGCCGGTCGGCGGGACCGACGTGAGGGGGAGGTCGCGCAGCGCGAGGGCGGCGGGCGGGGGCAGGGGCCGGGCGGCCGCGCCGTCGGCCCGGAACGACTGGAGCAGGTAGGCCACCAGTCGCCGGGAGGCCGCGCGGTCGTCCGGGAGGGCGGTCACGAGTCCGCAGTGGGCGATCAGGACCACGGCGAGGTCGGACGGATGGAAGTCGGCCCGCAGCGCACCCGCCGCCTGCGCCCTTCGGACGAGGGCGGTGAAGGCACGTTCGGCCTGTTCCCTGGCCGGGGCCTGCTCCGCGTCGCTCCGCGGACAGGCGCCGAGGAACGCGGCCGGGAACCCTCGTTCCTCCCGTTGCAGCTCGCAGACGGTCTCGACGAGGCGCTGGAAGCCCTGCCACGGGTCGGGCTCGTCCAGCGCGTCGGTGAGCGCCCGCGCACAAATCTCCATCTGCCGTTGGTAGGCGCCTCTGACCAGGGCGTCCCGTGTCGGGAAGTGCCGGGTACAGCGTGGCCACGCCGACGCCGACGCCGACGCCGACGCGGCGGGCCACCGCGCGCTATGGCCCAGGTGGCGTGCGCGCAGGGGCGTGGCGAGTGGCGTGAGTGCCCGCTCGGGGAGGACATGCCCAAGGGGCGTGAGCGCCGGCACGGCAAGGACGTGCCCACGTGGCATGAGCGCCTGTACGCCGGACACGCCCCGCCTCGTCAGGAAGCGCGCCGGAAGACCGCGGCCGGGCCGATGACGCCCGGGCCGAACTTGTCCCGGACGCGGTCGACGGCGTCCTCCGCGACCAGCCGCGCCTCACGGGCCTCGTCCAGGCTGATCTGCTCGGCCACCTGGTCGGCGTCGACGAGGTCCGCGCCCTTCAGTGTCAGTCCGGTGAGACGGCCGCGCTGGAGGCCGACGGCGTCCATCAGCTGGTAGGCCACCGTCCGCAGGTCGTCGTCGTGCGCGGACACCTCAGGGAGGCGGCGGGTCTTCTCCCAGCCACCACCTCCGGCGAACGTCAGTTTCAAGGTGAGCGCGCGGGGGGCCTGACCCCTGCGGCGCAGGAGCAGGCCGAGCCGGACGACCAGGTCGAGCAGGGCGGCGCGGACGGCCGCGCCGTCCAGGGCGTGCCGGTCGAAGGTGTGCCGGACGGACGCCGTCGGCGGCAGCCCGCGCGGGACGACCGGGCGCGGGTCGACGCCGTGTGCCCGGTCGACCGCCGTACGGCCCGCGCGGCCCCCGAGCAGGCGCTGCACGGTGGCGGGCGGAACGGCGGCGAGCAGGCCGACGCTGTGGACGCCGTACGCGCGCAGCGCCTCCGCCTGCTTCGGGCCGATGCCGTGCAGGGCGTCGACCGGCAGCGCGCCGAGCCAGTCGGCGACCTCGTCGGGGTGGACGGCCAGGACTCCGCCCGGCGCGGGCACCTGGGCGGAGGCGGTGGCCGCGACCGTGATCGACGGTCCGATGCCGACGCGGACGTCGACGCCCAGTCGGGAGAGGGTGCGCACCCGCAGGACCTCGCCCAGGCGCCGGGTGTCGGTGCCGTGGTAGCGCAGGGCGCCCCTCAGTTCGACCAGGGCCGCGGAGGGCGGCAGGGCCTGTACGACCGGGGACAGCTCCGACAGTTCCTCCAGCACCCGCCGGTAGGCCTCCTCCCCCGGCCGGTCCGGGCACCGCACGTGCATCACCGTCGAGATCTTGCGCGCCGGTCCGTCCGTCGTCATGGTCCCACCTCCCGCACTCACCCCTTCACGGTATCGAACAAAAAATCGAACACGCGAGGGCGCACGCCGTGGATCTTGAGCATAGAATCAAAAATGTGTTCGACGACCTGCCGCCCGACCTGGACCGACTGCGCACCCTCCGCATCTGGCACGCCCTGTGGGTCCAGCGCATCGACGCCAAGATCGCGGCCCTCCAGCGGCGGCAGGCCGAGGAGGAGAGCGGCCGGCAACGCCGCCCCGCACCCCCGGAATGGATCGTCGAGCTCGGCATCGGCGCCGACCGGTCGCCCGTCCAGGTCCATGCCGGCGACTGTCACATGGCGGGTCGGCGACGCCGGGCCGTGAGCCGGGACGAGGCGCGCCGGCTGCTCGCGACGGGGCTGGAGGGCTGCACCCACTGCCGGCCAGCCGCGCGGCTGCACATCATCGACTTATCGACGCGGCGCCATCGACTTGTCGACGTGGCGCCGACGCCGACGCCGACGCCGGGGACGTCACTCGCTGCCCGTGCCGCGCCTCAGGCCGTCTGCCCGGCCAGCTGCCGCAGGGCGCGTGTGGTGGGCGACCCCGGATCGGCGGTGATCAGGACGACCTCCTGGTCGTCCTCGGGCACGAGCAGGACGTCGCAGTTGAGCCGGAGCCGGCCGGCCTGCGGGTGGTCGAAGGTCTTCGTGCGGTGGCCGGGGGCGTGCACCGGGCGCGTCCGCCAGATCCGCCGGAACTCCTCGCTGCGCGTGTGCAGTTCGTCGAGCAGGGCTGTCAGCTCGGGGTCGTCCGGGTAGCGGTCGGCGGCCCGGCGCAGCCGCGCCACGACGATGTGCCCGAACTCCTCGGCCGGACTCCGGGTACGCCGCCCCCTCCCCCAGGAAACGGCGCCGGGCCAGGTTGACCGGCCGGCGGCCGGGCTCACCGCCGAGCAGCGTCTGCGCCAGCGGGTTCCAGGCGACGACGCCGTACGCCGCGTCGGTGACGACGGCCGCCGTCAGCGGCAGCCGCTCCAGCATCTGAACCACGTGCGGGCGCACCTGCCGTACGGCGTGCCGGGCGGGTGGTGTGTCCGCCCCGGCCAGCCGGAACAGATGGCTGCGCTCGGCGGGCGTCAGGCGCAGGGCCCGGGCGAGCCCGTCCAGGATCCGGGGCGACGGCCGCGGCCCCCGGGCCTGCTCGAGCCGGGTGTAGTAGTCGACGGACATGTGGGCGAGCTCGGCCATCTCCTCGCGCCGCAGACCGGGCGTGCGGCGGGCGCCGCCCGTCGCCGGCAACCCGACCTGGTGCGGGAGCAGGCCGGCCCGGCGGTCCCGCAGGAAGCGGGCGAGTTCCTGCCGCGCCATGCCACCTCCTGTGGCGTGCCTGGTACAACCTGTCCCTGGCTGGGGACCCCTCACCAGGGAAGCGTAGTCGCCATGAACGATCGCACAGCTCTGGTGACCGGTGCCAACAAGGGCATCGGCAAGCACATCGCCCGGCTCCTCGCGGCCGAGGGCTTCACGGTGTACGTCGGCTCTCGCGACCCGGAACGCGGGCGGCGGGCCGTCGAGGAGATCGGCGGCGGCGCCCGGCCGCTGGTCCTGGACGTCACGGACCCCGGCACCGTCGAACGGGCTGCCGACCAGGTCGACCGCCTGGACGTCCTGGTCAACAACGCCGGCATCTCACCGTCGCTCGCCCCGCCCCCCGAGTCCGGCGCCGAGGAGTTCCGGCGTACCTACGAGACCAACGTGTACGGCGTGGTGACGGTGACCAACGCCTTCCTGCCCGCCCTGCGCCGGTCCCCGCACCCACGGATCGTGAACGTCTCCAGCGGCACGGCGTCGCTGACGTGGAGCACGCGTCCCAACCCCCAGTTCACTCCGGGCAACGGGGCCGGCGCCGCGTACCGTTCCTCGAAGGCCGCGCTCAACGCGCTCACCGTCCTCTACGCGCAGACGCTGGCCGAGGACGGCTTCAAGGTCAACGCCCTCGCCCCCGGCCTGCGGGCCACCGACCTCAACGACAGGGCAGCCGCGGGCGGCGACCCGGCCGAGGCCGCCCAGGGCGCCGTCCACCTGGCCCTGCTCCCGCCGGACGGCCCCACAGGCGGCTTCTTCTCCTGGGACGGCACGCCGGTCCCCTGGTGACCGCATCCCGGACGGGCGCCCCTGCGCCTCTCAGCTGGTGCTGATGCAAAAGGGGTGCCCGACGGGATCGGTGAGAACGCGAACCCTGTCGCCGTGCGGCTGATGATCGGGCACCCCGGCACCCAACTCCCGCAACCGGGCCTCGACTTCGCCCAAGGTCTCATCGCCGCCGATCCGGAAACACAGATGAAGTTGCTGGGGCTGATCCTGTCCGGGCCAGCGCGGTGCCCGGTACCCGTCCACCCGCTGAAACCGATGACAAGCCCATGCTCACCGTTGAGCCCGGCGAAGCCGGCATCGGACCTCGGGTGCAGCTCCAGGCCAGTGGCCTGCTGGTAGAACGCGGCCAGCGCCAACGGATCGGGACAGTCGAGGGTGATCGCGACCAGTTGCAGGGGCATGGGACCTCCGAGACCGAGAACTAGGTCAGGTTGCGCTGGGCCCAGTCGCCGACAGCGCTCAGGCGGGCGGCGGCTACGGCGGGGTCGCCGGTTCGGGTGGGCTGGTTCACCTC
>Ga0164243_10007268_pt1 | contig 16554 bp, 12 predicted proteins | sample OricompcompostOP_FD_108781 | JGI IMG/M metagenome (GOLD analysis project Ga0164243, IMG submission 108781) | Organic Plus compost microbial communities from Emeryville, California, USA - Original compost - Organic plus compost (OP) | ecosystem: Engineered > Solid waste > Mixed feedstock >... | reverse complement strand
GAGCCGTAGTGCTCGGCGACCGCGGCCGCCGTGGACTCCACGCCGACGGCGGCGAGCACCTTGTCGGCCATGCCGCGCACCGGCGCGTCCCCCACGATCGGGGAGAGGCCGACGACCGGCACGCCCGCGTCGGCGATGGCCTCGCGGATGCCGGGCACCGCGAGGATCGTGCCGACGGACACCACCGGGTTGGACGGCGGGAAGAGGATCACGTCGGCCTCGCCGATCGCCTCCAGGACGCCCGGCGCGGGCTTGGCCTGCTCGGCGCCGACCGGCACGACCGCCTGGGCGGGCACCGAGGCGCGCAGCCGCACCCAGTACTCCTGGAAATGGACCGCCTTGCGCTCGCCGTCCACCTCGACCGCCACATGCGTCTCCACGCGGTCGTCGGTCATGGGAACCAGGCGCACGCCGGGCTGCCAGCGGTCGCACAGCGCCTCGGTGACCGCGCTCAGCGGGAAGCCCGCGCCGAGCATCTGCGTGCGCACGATGTGCGTCGCGAAGTCGCGGTCGCCGAGCCCGAACCAGTCCGGCCCGACGCCGTAGGCCGCGAGCTCCTCCTTGAGGTGGAAGGTCTCGTCGCTCCGCCCCCAGCCCTGCTCCTCGTTGATACCGCCGCCGAGCGTGTACATCACCGTGTCGAGGTCCGGGCAGACCTTCAGCCCGAAGAGGTGGATGTCGTCCCCGGTGTTGCCGATGACCGTGATGTCCGCGTCCGGCACGGCCCGCTTCAGACCACGCAGGAAACGGGCACCGCCGATGCCGCCTGCCAGAACCACAATGCGCATGGGGTCATCCTCGCAGGCCGCTACGACATCGCGTCAGCCAGTCACCGGACCGTTGCCGGGCGTGCCTCGCAGTGCGGGGCGGCGGGGGAGGCGGCGGCCGTGCGGAGCCGGGACGCGGGGTGCATCGGCATCTCGGTCAGGCCCGGGTGGTAGATGTGCAGGCTGACCGCGGGTTCCAGGGTGTCGTTGACGACGTCGTGCGCGTAGCCGGGCGCGAAGACCCGCTGGTCCCCGGCGGTCAGCACGCGCGTGCCGCGCTCCGTGCGCTCGGTCAGGGCGCCCTCCAGGACGGTGAGCACGCCGGAGGAGCGGCCGTGGTCGTGCGGCCCGCTGCCCTGGCCGGGGACCCAGGAGAGCAGCCACACCTCGTAGCCGGGTCCGGTGCGCAGCCGGTGGTACCAGCGGGTGGTGGCGTCGTACCGCACGAGGGGTTCCCACTGGGCGCGGTCGGCCGCGACGGCGCGGGCCAGGCCGGCGAACTCGGCCACGGTGGAGGGGTGTTCACGTTCGGGCTGGAGCAGGTGCGGGACTTCGAGGATGTCGCCGGCGATCTGCAGGTCGCTGTCGCTGTTCATGGAGTACGGAGGTCCTCGGAGCGAAGAGGCGGGGCGGTGGGGGTGTCGCCGCGCGGGGCCCGGGTCGCGGGCGGGCGGCAGGGGGTGCCCCGGGTGGGAGCGGATTCAGCAGGAGGAGGCCGGGTCCTCGAAGGACGCGGCGTCGGCGGGAGCGCGGTGGCTCAACAGCCGGTACAGCGACAGCTACAGCGAGCGCGGGCAGCACCGAGGAACCCGGCGGAGCGGGTCGAGGTGAGTGCCGGATTCGCGAGCATGCCCACAAGGAGAGCGGTTCACACTCCCGAAGTCAACTCGAAGCCCGGTATGTGGGACCTGGTTCACCTCATCCGGTTCATCTGGCAGGCGAAAGGTTTGTTCAGCCGGTTGCGGGGACACAAGGTGCGCACGGCCGGGCGCCCCGCGCGCCGTTGCGATCTCGTGATCCGACTGTGATCCGGGTCGCCGCGGCAGGGGTGTCGGAACGAGATCGATCCTCGGGGCGTCCTCCCTTGTGAGGCCTTGTGCGAGGCCGGACGCCCACGCGGGTTCCGTCTGCGTGTCAAGGTTTAGGGTGATTTGAACACTTTCCGCTCGGCCTTGGTTCCGCAGAGTGAATAAGGGGCCCAATAGCAGATCTCGGCTTGACTCGCCCGGAGCAGCACACTTGTAATTTCACTCGTGTCGTTCAGCCGGAATCGGTAACGGCCACATCACGGGGACGCGAAAGACGGACGAGGGGCGCACATGACCGAGCTGGTGCAGCAACTGCTGGTCGACGACGCGGAAGAGGAACTCGGCTGGCAGGAGCGCGCGCTGTGCGCCCAGACCGACCCCGAGTCCTTCTTCCCCGAGAAGGGCGGCTCCACCCGGGAGGCCAAGAAGGTCTGCCTCGCCTGCGAGGTCCGCTCCGAGTGCCTCGAGTACGCCCTCGCCCACGACGAACGCTTCGGCATCTGGGGCGGTCTGTCCGAGCGGGAGCGCCGCCGCCTCAAGAAGGCCGCCGTCTGACGCGCGGCGCCCCGGGCCCCGCCCGGCGCAGTCCCGATATGCACACGCTTCTTCGTACAAACGTCACTTAAGGCCCGTCGCCGGTGGGTTGTCCACAGGCGGCGGGCCCCCTTGTTGTGCAGCCGATAGTGTGGTCGCTCGTCCGAGACGCCCCGCCGCCCCCATCGGGCACGGGCGTCCCCACAGTCCACCGAACCGGGGCCCGTACCTCGATGTCCGTGCACAGCCACACGGCAGCCCGTCAGGATTCCGCTGCCGCACCTGAGTTCCCGCGTCACGTGGTGACCGCGGTCCTCGTCTCCCACGACGGCGCCCGCTGGCTGCCGGACGCCCTGGCCGGCCTGCTCGGCCAGGAGCGCCCCGTCCAGTTCGCCGTGGCCGCCGACACCGGCAGCGCCGACGACTCCGCCCGGCTGGTCACCGAGGCCCTCGGCGACGAGCGCGTCCTGCACCTCGCCCGGCGCACCGGCTTCGGCCAGGCCGTCGAGGAGTGCCACCGCGGCGCCCCGCACCTCACCCCCGACGACCTGCCGTACCTGAGGCGGCCGAGCGGCTGGGACCCGGTCACCCGCAGCTGGCGCGACGACGCCTACGACCTGCCCGAACTGCCGTACGGCGAACCGGTCGAGTGGCTGTGGCTGCTGCACGACGACTGCGCGCCCGAGCCCGACGCGCTGGCGGAGCTGCTGCGCGTCGTGGAGAACGAGTACGAGCTCGGCCGCGAGGACGTCGCCGTCGTCGGCCCCAAGCTCCGTGGCTGGTACGACCGCAGGCAGCTGCTCGAGGTCGGCGTCTCCATCGCCAACTCCGGCCGCCGCTGGACCGGTCTGGACCGCCGCGAGCAGGACCAGGGCCAGCACGACCACGTACGGCCCGTGCTGAGCGTGTCCACCGCGGGCATGCTCGTCCGCCGCGACCTCTTCGAGCAGCTCGGCGGCTTCGACCGGCACCTGCCCCTCATGCGCGACGACGTCGACCTGTGCTGGCGGCTCAACGCCGCGGGCTACCGGGTCCTCGTCGCACCCGAGGCGGTCGTCCGGCACGCCGAGGCGGCCTCCCGTGAGCGCCGCACCGTCGACTGCGTGGGCCGCACGGCCGCCTCCCCGCACAAGGTGGACAAGGCCGGCGCCGTCCACACCCTCCTCGTCAACACCCGTACCGCCGCGCTGCCCTGGGTGCTGCTCCGGGTCGTCCTCGGCACCCTGCTGCGCACCCTCGCCTACCTGGTCGGCAAGGTGCCCGGCCAGGCCGTCGACGAGATCCGCGGCCTGATGGGCGTCCTGCTGCGTCCCGAGCGCATCCTCGCCGGACGCCGCGACCGCGGCAGCCCCCAGGTCGACAAGGGCGAGCTGCGGCCGCTGTTCCCGCCGCCCGGCGCGACCGTCCGCGTCACCGTGGAGCAGGTCGCGAGCAACCTCGTCGGCCGCTCCGACCCCGAGGCGGTCTCCGGCGCCGGACGGCACGGCAGCGCGATGGAGTCCGGGCCCGGCGGCGACGACGCCGACTTCCTCGAGGTCGAGCAGTTCGCCCGCGTCAAGCGCATCGCGCGCAAACCCGGCCCCGTCCTCTTCCTGACGCTGCTGCTGGTCTCGCTGGTGGCGTGCCGTCAGCTCCTCGGCGGCGGCGCCCTGGCCGGCGGCGCCCTGCTGCCCGCGCCCGCCGCCGCGGGCGACCTGTGGGCCCGCTACACCGACGCCTGGCACGCGGTCGGCGCCGGCGGCACCGGCACCGCACCGCCCTACCTGGCCGTCGTCGCCGCACTGGCGACCCTGCTGCTCGGCTCCACCGGCCTCGCCGTCACCGTGATGCTCGTCTGCTCGGTGCCGCTGGCCGGCTTCACCGCGTACTTCGCCTCCCGCCCGCTGGTCGAGTCCCGGCTGCTGCGCGCGTGGGCGGCCGTCGCCTACGCCTTCCTGCCCGCCGCGACCGGCGCCCTGGCCTCCGGACACATCGGCACGGCCGTGCTCGCCGTGCTGCTGCCCCTCCTCGCCCGCGCCGGCATCGCCGCGAGCGGCCTCACCGCCCCCGACGGCCGCGGCAGCTGGCGCGCCACCTGGGCATACGCGCTGCTGCTCACCCTCACCACGGCCTTCACCCCGATCGTGTGGCCGATGGCGCTGGTCCTCGGCATCGGCGTGCTGGCCCTGCGCCGGGCCGATCTCAAGACCTACGGCCCGCGCTTCCTGGCGCAGTTCGGCAGCCCCCTGCTGGTGCTCGCCCCCTGGTCGCTGTCCCTGCTGCCGTTCGGCTTCTTCACGGAGGCCGGACTGCCGTTCGGACAGTCCGCCGCGTCCGCGCTCGACCTGCTCGGCGCCAGCCCCGGCGGACCGGGCACCAGCAGCGGGCTGCTGCTGATCGGCCTGGTCCTCGCCGCGCTGGCCGCCCTGCTGCGCGCCGAGCGCCGCACGGCGATCCTCACCGCGTGGACGGCCGCCCTGGTGGGCCTCGTCTTCGCGGCCCTGTCGAACGGCTCCGCCTGGGCGGGCCCCGCCACCCTCGTCTACGGCATCGCCCTGCTGGCCGCCGGCACGCTGGGCGCCGACGGCGCCCGCGCGCGTGTCGCCGAGATGAGCTTCGGCTGGCGCCAGCCGGTCGCCGCGCTGATCGCCCTGGCCTGCGCCGTCGGACCGCTGGTCCTCGCCGTCGGCTGGATGGCCGGCGGCGCCGACGGCCCCGTCGAGCGGCGCGAACCGGTGCAGGTGCCGGCGTTCGTCGCCGAGGAGAGCGCCACCCGCGACCAGGCCCGCACCCTGGTCCTCGACACCGACTCCGCCGACCGCGTCGACTACGTCCTGGTGCGCGGCTCGGGGGCCCGCATGGGCGACGCGGAGATCGCCGCCCAGGACGGCGAGAACGAGCTGCTGGACAAGGTCGTCGCCAACCTCGTCGCCGGTTCCGGCGCCGACCAGGCCGACCAGCTCGGCGGCTTCGCCGTCCGCTACGTCCTGGTGCACACGGGCGCCCCGCGCGAGGTCACCCGGGTACTGGACGCCACGCCCGGTCTGAGCCGGCTCAGCCAGCAGGCGGGCGGCGCGCTGTGGCGGGTGGACCGTCAGGTCGCCCGCGCGGTGGTCGTGCCCGCCGGGGGCAAGGGCGAGCCGGAGCCCGTGGCCGCCGGCCCGGTCGAGATCCACACCGAGATCGAGGACGGCGCGGAGGGCCGCGTCCTGCGCCTGGCCGACTCCGCCGCCGAGGGCTGGACCGCCACGCTCGACGGCAAGGAGCTCACCCCGACCACGGTCGACGGCTGGGCCCAGGGCTTCGAGCTGCCCGCGTCGGGCGGCGCCCTGGACGTCACCTACGACGAGCCGTTCACCCACACCCTGTGGATGTGGGCGCAGGGCCTGCTCGCGATCGTCCTCGTCGTCATGGCGCTGCCCGGCCGCAGCCGTGACATCGACGACGACCTGCCCGAGGAGGCGCCCGTCCCGGCCGAGGCCATGGCAGGCGAGGGCCGCCGCGCCCGCCGCCTGCGCGCCCAGGCCGAGGCGGAGGCCGCAGCCGCGGCGGCGGCCGACGGCGGCGACCCGGACGGCAGCAACGGCACGGACGCCGACGCCATGGACGCGCCCGGCCCGGACCCGTACGGCACAGGGGACGGCGAAGGCGACATGCCCGCCCCGCCGGAGCCCCCCGCGACCGTCCCGCACCAGGCCGGCTACGGCGACTGGGACCAGGGGCAGTACCAGAACGCGGACTACGACGAGAACGCCTACGCGGCCGCGCCCTACCAGCAGCAGTACCCGGCGGACGGCTACGGCGGACAGCAGTACCAGGCGGAGGGCTACCCGCAGCAGGACGGCGCGTACGACCCCTACGGCTACGGCGCCCCGCAGCAGGGCTACGACCAGACGTACCCGCAGGGGTACGACGGGACGGCGTACCCGCAGGGCTACGACCCCGCCTACGACCCCCACGGCACGGGCAACGAGCGTCCTGACGGGAGCCAGCAGTGAACCGCACCACCCTGTCCCTGATCGCGGGCGCCACCGCGCTGGCCGCCGTCACCGGCTTCGCCGCGCTCACCGCGCCCGGCCCCGAGGCGGCCGAGCAGCCGGCCGGGGCGGCGGCCACCCTGCCCGTGGAGCGCACCGGCCTGCTCTGTCCGCAGCCCAGCACCTCCGACCTCGCCGAGACGACCTACACCTCGTTCACCCCGGTCACGGAGGGCGCGGACGACAAGGGCACGGCCGTGCTCCGGTCGGCCGCGCGGCAGACCGTCCCGGACGAGGACGCCTCCGCCGACGAAGAGGACGAGAAGGACGGGGAGGACGCCTCCGCCGACGAGGAGAGCGAGAAGGGCGGCAAGGGCTCCGCGAAGGACGACCAGGGCGGCAAGCCCGTCCTCCAGCTCAAGGAGCCCGGCACGCCGGTGACCGCCGAGGCGGAGGGCGCCGACGCCCCCGCACTCGTCGGCACGGCGGACGGCCGCTTCGCGTCCGGCTGGACCGCGCAGCAGACCACCGAGGTCACCGCGGGCACCGGCCGCGGCCTCCAGGGCGTCGCCTGCTCCGCCGCCGACACGCAGTTCTGGTTCCCCGGCGCCAGCACGGACGACACCCGCACCGACTACATCCACCTGACCAACCCGGACGACTCCGCGGCCGTGGTCGACATCGAGCTCTACGGCAAGGACGGCGAACTGGAGACGACGGTGGGGGAGGGCATCACGGTCAAGCCGCGCTCCTCGGAGCCGGTGCTGCTGTCCACGCTCACCGCCGAGAAGCAGACCGACGTCACCGTGCACGTGGTGGTGCGCAGCGGCCGGGTCGGCGCCGCCGTGCAGGCCCTGGACGACGAGACGGGCGGCGACTGGCTGCCCGCGTCGGCCGACCCGTCGGGCAGCCTGGTCCTGCCCGGCATCCCGAAGGACGCCACGGCCGTCCGCCTGGTCGCCTTCACGCCCGGGGACGCCGACGTCGACCTGAAGGTGCGCCTCGCCGCCCCCTCCGGTCTGATCACCCCGGCCGGCAACGAGACGCTGCACCTCAAGGGCGGCATGACGGCGGCCTTCGACCTGGGCGACCTCACCCGCGGGGAGGCCGGCTCCCTGGTGCTGACCGCGCCGGACGCCTCCGTGCCCGTGGTGGCGGCGGTGCGGGTGCTGCGAGGCGAGGAGGGCAAGCAGGAGTCGGCGTTCATCCCGGCGGCCCGCCCGGTCCAGACGCGCGCGACGGCCCTGGACAACACCGCCAAGGGCACCACCCTCTCGGTCACCGCGCCCGAGGGCGCCGCCGAGATCAGGGTGACGGCCTCCGCGGGCACCAAGGGCGGCACGCCGCAGACGAAGACGTACAGCATCAAGTCGGGGACGACGCAGGACATCGAGGCGCCCGTGCCCGCGGGCCTGAAGGGCAGCTACGCCCTGACGGTGGAGACGCGGTCGGGCGGCCCCGTCTACGCCTCGCGCACCCTGGCCTCGACGGAGGGCGGCGTCCCGTTCTTCACGGTGCAGCCGCTCCCGGACGACCGGGGCATGGTGGCGGTGCCGGAGGCGTCCGAGGACCTGTCCGTCCTCCAGCGGTAGCAGCAGGAGCCCCCAGGACCCCCCGGTACCTCAGTCCTCCCCGTACCGGGGGTCGACCGTCTCGGGGGTGAGTCCCAGCAGGTCGGCGACCTGTTCGACCACGACCTCATGGACCAGCGCCGCCCGCTCGTCGCGCCCCTTGGAGCGGATCTCGACCGGCCGCCGGTAGATCACCACGCGCGCGGGGCGGCCGTCGCGTGCCGTCACCGTCCCGCCCAGGGGGACCGTCTCGTCCCAGCCGGCGGCCGCGCCGTCCAGCCGGGGGACGTCCAGCACCAGGAAATCGATGTCGGCGAGCTGCGGCCAGCGCCGCTCGAGACGCTCCACCGAGTCCTGCACCAGGTCCGCGAACGTCTCCGCGCGGCTGGCGGCCAGCGGCACCTGGGGTGGCGCGATCGGGCCGCGCATGCCCCGGCCGTGTCGGTCACGGCGTCGGGGCCCGGGGCCTGCGGAGTGAGGAGTCACGGGGCTGTCCATCACTGCGAAGGGTAGTCGTCGTGCCGCCGGGCCGCCCCACGCCCACGCGCGTTCCGGCCGACCCGCGCGCCATGTCACAACCTGACCATTCCAGCCAAGCTTGGGCTCGATTCCGTATCTCTCCTCGACCGATCACCTCAAGGCTTTTGACGGTGTTTATGCCGACTGGTGACCGCAATCAGAACCGTCCGAAAGCCGCCGTTCCGGCGTACCGCCTGGTCACAGAGGTGTGTTTCCTGGGGTATGTGGGGCGTTTCACACCCCGACACGGGGGAGTGACCTGGTGGAGAGTCGTCGCGGCCCGCTCAAGAGTGCGGTACCGTCCAACGTCGTGAGCCCTGTACGTCGCTGTTCGCGCACCGCCTGCGGCCGTCCCGCCGTCGCGACGTTGACGTACGTCTACGCCGACTCGACCGCGGTCCTCGGCCCGCTCGCCACCTACGCCGAACCCCACTGCTACGACCTGTGCGCCGAGCACTCCGAGCGCCTCACCGCGCCGCGTGGCTGGGAGGTCGTCCGCCTGCTCGACGGGTCCGCCCCGGCGCAGCCCAGCGGGGACGACCTGGAAGCGCTCGCCAACGCCGTGCGTGAGGCGGCCCGTCCCCAGGAGCGGGCGGCCGGAGGCGGCGGCGCGCGTGGCGCCGACCCGATGGAGGTCGCCCGCCGCGGCCACCTGCGGGTTCTGCGCTCCCCTGACAACTGAGGGCACGCGCCCGGTCACCCCGTCACATCCCTTCACTGCACGCCCATTGACGCCCGCTTGGCGCGGACACGACCATTCCGGTGACCCAGCGAGAAATCGCTTTCGCATGGCGGAATCCGGGAGGCGCACGTGTACGTCCAGGAACTGGAACCCGTCGCCGGATCGCTCGGCCTCTCCGCCCTCGTGGCGGCCCTGCCTCTGCTGATCGTGCTGGTGCTGCTCGGCGGCGTCCGGATGAAGGCCCACCTCGCGGGCCTCATCGGCCTGGCGGCGGCCGTCGCGGTGGCCTGGCTGGCGTACGGGATGCCACTGGACCAGACGCTCTCCAGCGGCGTCCAGGGCGCCGTCTTCGGGCTCTTCCCGATCATGTGGATCGTCGTCAACGCCCTGTGGATCTACCGGATGACGGTCCGCACCCGCCACTTCGACATCCTGCGCCGCTCCTTCGGCCGTCTCTCCGACGACCCCCGCATCCAGGCGCTCGTCGTCGCGTTCTGCTTCGGCGCCCTGCTGGAGGCCCTGGCCGGATTCGGCGCCCCCGTCGCGATCTCCGCCGTGATGCTGGTCGCCCTCGGCTTCGACCCCGTACGCGCCGCCGTGGTCGCGCTGGTCGCCAACACCGCGCCGGTGGCGTTCGGCGCGATGGGGACGCCCGTCGTCACGCTCGCCCAGGTCACCGGGCTGCCGCTGGACTCCGTGGCGTCCGTCGTCGGCCGCCAGACCCCCCTGCTGGCCCTCGTGGTTCCGCTCGTGCTGGTGTGGCTGGTCGACGGCCGGCGCGGACTGCGCGAGACCTGGGTGCCCGCCCTGGTGTGCGGCGTCGCCTTCGCCGTGGCGCAGTTCGTCGCCTCCAACTTCGTCTCCGCGCAGCTCGCCGACATCGGCGCCGCCCTCGTCGGCGCGGGCGCCCTGATGGCCGTGCCCCACTCCCGCGTGCCCGCCACCGAGACCGTACGGGCCTCCGTCCTCACCGGCACCCGCAGCGAGGAACTGGACGCCGAGGACCCGCGCGGCGAGGTCGTCCGGGCGTACGCCCCCTACGCGCTGATCGTCGCGATCTTCGCCGTCGCGCAGATCCCGGCCGTCAAGGACTGGCTCGCCGGCGCCACGCAGACCTGGAACTGGCCGTTCCTGGACGTCGCGAACCCCGACGGCGAGCCCGTCGGCGGCAACATGTTCAGCCTGCCGCTCGTCTCCACCGGCGGGACGCTCGTGCTGTTCGCCGGGCTCGCCACCGCGGCCGTCATCGGCGTCCACGCGCGCGTGGCGGTCAAGGAGTGGCTGGAGACGGTGCGCGAACTGCGGTTCGCACTGCTCACCGTGACCAGCGTGCTCGCCCTCGCCTACGTCATGAACCTCTCCGGACAGGCCGCCACCATCGGCCACTTCGTGGCCGCAGCGGGAGCGGGCCTCGCCTTCCTGTCCCCGGTGCTCGGCTGGTTCGGCGTCGCCGTGTCCGGCTCCGACACCTCCGCCAACGCCCTCTTCGGCGCCCTCCAGGTCACCGCGGCCCAGCAGTCCGGCCTCTCGCCCGAACTGCTCGCCGCCGCCAACAGCTCCGGCGGTGTGCTCGGCAAGATGATCTCCCCGCAGAACCTCACCATCGCCTGCGCGGCCGTCGGACTCGCGGGCCGCGAGGGCGACCTGCTGCGCAAGGTGCTGCCCTGGAGCCTCGGCCTGCTGCTCGTGATGTGCCTGATCGTGGTCGGGCAGAGCACGGTGGTGCTCGGCTGGATGCTGCCCTGAGCCTCCGCGACGGTCCCGCCGGACACTACGGGTAGTTTGTGGTGACCGACAGGACTTCCGGAAGGGCTTGCCGTGGCTGCTGATCTCTCGCAGATCGTGAAGGCGTACGACGTGCGCGGGGTCGTCCCCGACCAGTGGGACGAGGCGCTCGCCGAGCTCTTCGGGGCCGCCTTCGTGCGGGTGACCGACGCGACCGCCGTCGTCACCGGCCACGACATGCGTCCCTCGTCGCCAGGCCTGTCCGCCGCCTTCGCCCGCGGCGCGGCAGGCCAGGGCGCCGACGTCACCGAGATCGGCCTGTGCTCCACCGACCAGCTGTACTACGCCTCGGGCGCGCTGGATCTGCCCGGCGCGATGTTCACCGCCTCGCACAACCCGGCCCGGTACAACGGCATCAAGCTGTGCCGCGCCGGCGCCGCCCCCGTCGGCCAGGACACCGGCCTCGCCGGCATCCGCGCCCTCGTCGAGGAGTGGAGCGACACGGGCGCCCCGCAGAAGGCCGCCACCACCGGCACCGTCACCCGCCGCGACACCCTCGAGGACTACGCGGCCCACCTGCGCTCCCTCGTCGACCTCACCGGCATCCGCCCGCTGAAGGTCGTCGTCGACGCCGGCAACGGCATGGGCGGACACACCGTCCCCACCGTCCTCGCCGGACTGCCGCTCACGCTCGTCCCGATGTACTTCGAGCTCGACGGCACCTTCCCCAACCACGAGGCCAACCCGCTCGACCCGGCCAACCTCGTCGACCTGCAGAAGCGCGTCCGCGAGGAGGGCGCCGACCTCGGCCTCGCCTTCGACGGCGACGCCGACCGCTGCTTCGTCGTCGACGAGCGCGGCGAACCGGTCTCCCCCTCCGCCATCACCGCCCTGGTCGCCTCCCGTGAACTCGCGCGCAACGGCGGCACGGGCACCGTCATCCACAACCTGATCACCTCCCGGTCCGTGCCCGAGGTCGTCCGGGAGAACGGCGGCACCCCCGAACGCACCCGCGTCGGCCACTCCTTCATCAAGGCGGAGATGGCCAGGACCGGCGCGATCTTCGGCGGCGAGCACTCCGCCCACTACTACTTCCGCGACTTCTGGAACGCCGACACCGGCATGCTCGCCGCCCTGCACGTCCTCGCCGCCCTCGGCGAGCAGCAGGGCACCCTGTCCGCGCTCGTCGACCAGTACGACCGCTACGCCGGCTCCGGCGAGATCAACTCCACCGTCGACGACCAGGCCGCCCGCCTCGCCGCGATCCGCGCCGCCTACGAGGGCCGCGACGGCGTCACCCTCGACGACCTGGACGGCCTCACCGTCTCCGCCGCCGACTGGTGGTTCAACGTCCGCCCCAGCAACACCGAACCGCTGCTGCGGCTCAACGCCGAGGCCCGCGACGAGGCCACCATGATCCGCGTCCGCGACGAGGCCCTCGCCCTGATCAGGCAGTAGTCCCCGAACCTCGGAGGCCGGGCCGGCGGGCGCCCCGGGCGGACCGCCCCGGACCCGCCGCGCGGCCCCCACCGGCGGTACCCTGACCAGCACATCCACCAGTGAAGGGACCCTCATGCCTCTCGAAGCCGGCCTCCTGGAGATCCTGGCCTGCCCGGCCTGCCACTCCCCCCTCGAGGAGCGGGACACCGAGCTGGTCTGCACCGGCCAGGACTGCGGACTCGCCTACCCGGTCCGCGACGGCATCCCCGTCCTCCTCGTCGACGAGGCCCGCCGCCCGGAGTAGCCGCCGCCGCGCGCCCGGAGCCCCCGCGTACCGCCCCGCCGATCGGAGCCAGTCGCCCATGCTCGACGAATCGCTGCTCGACTCACCGGAGGGCCTCGCCGAGGCCGACCACCGCGCCCTGCTCCGCGGCGCCGCCGAGGCCGGGGCCCGCGTCCGCACCGCGGCACGGCACGCCGCCGAGGCGGGCGTGGGCGACCTGAAGCCCGACGGCCGCCCCCGCGCCGTGCTCATCGCCGGGCCCGGCGCCGCCGCCACCCAGGCCGCCGACCTGCTCGGCACCCTGGCCGGCGCCGGCAGCCCCGTCACCCGCCTCGCCCCCACCGGCGTCGCGCCCGCCGCGGGCGCCCTGCGCTGGGAACTCCCGGGCTGGGCCGGGTCCGTGGACCTGCTGCTGATCGCCACCCCGGACGGCACCGAACCGGGCCTGTCCCTCCTCTCCGAGCAGGCCTACCGGCGCGGCCTCACCGTCGTCGCCGTCGCCCCCGCCGGCACCCCGCTCGCCGAGACCGTCTCCGGCAGCCACGGCCTGTTCGTCCCCATGGCCGTCGCGCCCTACGACCACGACGAGCCCCTGGCCGCCTCCGCGCCCGGCGTGCTGTGGGCGCTGCTCACCCCGCTGCTCGCGCTGCTGGACCGCACCGGCCTGCTCACCGCGCCGCCGGACGCCCTGCAGAAGGTCGCCGACCGCCTCGACGCCGTCGCCGAACGCTGCGGGCCCGCCGTCGCCACGTACAGCAACGCGGCCAAGACCCTCGCCGCCGAACTCGCCGACGCGCTGCCCATCGTGTGGACCGAGGGCGTCTCGGCCGGACCGGCGGGACGGCGCTTCGCCGCCGCGCTCGCCGAGCTGTCCGGCACCCCCGCCGTCGTCGCCGAACTGCCCGAAGCCCTCGCCGCGCACAGCGCCCTGCTCGCCGGACCCCTCGCCGCCGGCGCCGACCCGGACGACTTCTTCCGCGACCGCGTGGAGGAACCGCCCGCCCTGCACGCGCGCGTGGTGCTGCTCCGCGACCGGCCCCTCGGCGGCCTCACCGCCGCACCCGCCGCCCGCGAACTGGCCCTCACCCACGACACGCCCATCAGCGAGCTGGAACCGGAGGAGGGCGGCGAACTGGAGACCCTCGCGGAACTGATCGCCGTCACCGATTTCGCCGCCGTTTACCTGGCGCTCGCCTCCACACCCCGATGATGCCGAAGGCCCCCTGAAACCCCGCGCGGACGCCCGGCCCGGCGCCGCCCGCACGAGAACCGGCAGAAGGAACGCGAAGAGCCCCATGGACCGCCTCGACAACACCGTCCGCCCCTACGCCTGGGGCTCCACCACCGCCATCCCGCGGCTGCTGGGCACCGAACCGACCGGCGAACCGCAGGCGGAGATGTGGATGGGCGCCCACCCCGGCGCCCCCTCGCGCACCGGACGGGGCACCCTCGCCGAGGTCATCGACGCCGACCCGGAGCGCGAGCTCGGCGCCGCCGCGGTCGCCAAGTTCGGGCCCCGCCTGCCGTTCCTGCTCAAGCTGCTCGCCGCCGGCTCCCCGCTGTCCCTCCAGGTCCACCCCGACCGGGCCCAGGCGCAGGCGGGTTACGAGGACGAGGAGCGCCGCGGCGTCCCCGTCACCGCCCCGCACCGCAACTACAAGGACGCCAACCACAAGCCCGAACTGATCTGCGCCCTCACCGAGTTCGACGGCCTGTGCGGCTTCCGCGACCCGCTGCACGCCGCCGCACTCCTCGACGGCCTCGGCGTGGACTCCCTCAAGCCGTACGTCGACCTGCTGCACGCCCGCCCCGAGGAGGCGGCCCTGCGCGAGGTGCTCACCGCAGTCCTCACCGCAGACCCCGACGAGATGGCCCACACCGTCACGGAGACGGCCGCCGCCTGCGACCGCCTCGGCGGCGACCACGCCCCCTACGCCGGCATCGCCCACCACTACCCGGGCGACCCCGGCGTCGTCGCCGCGCTGCTCCTCAACCACGTCCGGCTCCAGCCCGGCGAGGCCCTGTACCTCGGCGCAGGCGTCCCGCACGCCTACCTCGACGGCCTCGGCGTCGAGATCATGGCCAACTCCGACAACGTGCTGCGCTGCGGCCTCACCCCCAAGCACGTCGACGTCCCCGAACTGCTGCGCATCGTCCGCTTCGAGGCCGCCGACCCCGGCGTGCTCCGCCCGGAGGCCGGACCGGACGACGAGGAGGTCTACGAGACCCCCACCGACGAGTTCCGGCTCTCCCGCTACGTCCTCCCCGAGGGCGCCCCCGCCCACGACGTCACCCTCGACGCCCCGCAGATCCTGCTGTGCACCGCGGGTACGGTCCACGCGGGCGAGCACGACCTGACGCCGGGACAGTCCGTGTTCGTCCCCGCGGGTGAGAAGGCCGAGGTCTCGGGTACCGGAACCGTCTTCCGGGCCACCGTCGTCCTCTGAGCGGTCCATGACGACGGGCTGACGCACCGTCGCCGGGCGGGGCTGCAACAATGGCCCACCGTCGCAGCACGGGCGACGGCCCGGCGGCAGGCGCACCCGCCTGCCGGGACTCAACGGCGTACGAAGGGACAACGCGAACACATGAGCGCGTCAGGCGGCACCAAGGCGATCGTGGCGGCACTCGCCGCCAACCTCGCGATCGCGGTAGCGAAGTTCGTGGCGTTCGTCTTCAGCGGTTCCTCGTCGATGCTCGCCGAGTCCGTGCACTCGGTCGCCGACTCCGGCAACCAGGCGCTGCTGCTCGTCGGCGGCAAGAAGGCCCAGCGCAAGGCCACCCCGGAGCACCCCTTCGGCTACGGCCGCGAGCGCTACATCTACGCCTTCCTCGTCTCCATCGTGCTGTTCTCGGTCGGCGGCATGTTCGCCCTCTACGAGGGCTACGAGAAGATCAAGCACCCGCACGAGCTGGAGCACTGGTACTGGCCGGTCGGCGTGCTGGTCTTCGCGATCGTCGCCGAGGGCTTCTCCTTCCGCACCGCCATCAAGGAGTCCAACGGCCTGCGGGGCGGCCGCTCCTGGAAGGAGTTCATCCGCCACGCCAAGGCGCCCGAGCTGCCGGTCGTCCTGCTGGAGGACTTCGGCGCGCTCGTCGGTCTGGTGCTCGCCCTCGGCGGCGTCGGCCTGGCCCTCGCCACCGGCGAGGGCGTCTGGGACGGCATCGGCACCCTCTGCATCGGCGTCCTGCTCATCCTGATCGCCCTGGTCCTCGCCGCCGAGACCAAGTCGCTGCTGCTGGGCGAGGCCGCGGGCGCCGAGGAGACCCGCAAGATCGAGGCCGCCGTCGTCGACGGCGACACCGTCACCCGCGTCATCCACATGCGCACCCTCCACCTCGGCCCGGAGGAGCTGCTCGTCGCCGCCAAGATCGCGGTGCAGCACGACGACACCGCCGCCGAGGTGGCCGCCGCCATCAACGCCGCGGAGTCCCGCATCCGCGACGCCGTGCCGATCGCCCGGGTCATCTACCTCGAGCCCGACATCTACAGCGAGGCCGAGGCCGCCAAGGGGCCCGACCCCGAGGCCACGCCCGGCGGCCCCACCCAGCCGGACGCAGCGCACTGACCCGCCCCGACACCGCCGTCAGGCCGTTCCGGGACCGCATCGCGGCCCCAGAACGGCCTGATGTGTTCGCGGCCGGACTGGGGACCGCCGGGCGGGTCGGTGTAGCTTGGGACGGAGCCAGACGTCGCTGCTGATGGCGGTCGGGCGGTCCCCCGCGGACCGGCCGAGGGAGAGAGGGCCTCCGACGGACTGCGCTGCGCGTACGCGGGCATGCCTGTGCCCTCCTCGGGCACCCCTGTGTCCGCCGCCGCGCAGACCAGCCGTACCCACCTCGACCCAACCCGAGGAGCAGCCCGTAATGACGACTGTCGACAACCGACAGGACTTCAAGGTCGCCGATCTCTCCCTGGCCGAGTTCGGCCGCAAGGAGATCACCCTCGCCGAGCACGAGATGCCCGGCCTGATGGCGATCCGCAGGGAGTACGCCGACGCCCAGCCCCTGGCCGGCGCCCGGATCACCGGCTCCCTGCACATGACCGT
>Ga0164243_10007267_pt1 | contig 16557 bp, 13 predicted proteins | sample OricompcompostOP_FD_108781 | JGI IMG/M metagenome (GOLD analysis project Ga0164243, IMG submission 108781) | Organic Plus compost microbial communities from Emeryville, California, USA - Original compost - Organic plus compost (OP) | ecosystem: Engineered > Solid waste > Mixed feedstock >... | reverse complement strand
GGTCCGCTGCGAGGGCCGCCCCCTGCCCACGGACCGCTGGTACGTGAGCTTCCCGTCGTTCCCCGCCGTCGTGATGCTGCCCTTCGTCGCGCTGCACGGCTACCAGTTCAACGACACGTCGTTCGGCGTCATCGTCGGCGCGCTGGCCGTGGCGCTCTTCTATTCGCTGCTGCGCTTCCTGGCGAGGGAGGGGGAGACGGCGAGGCAGCGCGACGAGAACGCCGTGCTCGCGCTGGTGCTGGCCTTCGGCACGCTGTTCTTCTACTGCGCCATCCGCGGCGAGGTCTGGTTCAGCGCGGAGGTCATGGGCGTGGCGTTGACGTGCCTGTACGTGCGCAACGCCGTGGGGGCGCGCCGGCCGGTGCTCGCGGGTGTCTTTTACTCGATGGCGACGCTCACCCGGACGCCGCTGCTCTTCGCGGGCCTCTTCTTCGTGCTGGAGGCGCTGTGCCCCGGGCCGGACGGCCGGCTGACCCAGCTCAAGGCGCTGACGCGGGATTGGAGGCCCGCCGCGCGCAAGCTGGGGCTCTTCGTGCTGGGCGCCGCGCCCCTGGCCCTGCTGGCCGCCGCCTACAACGTCTACCGCTTCGGCCGCCCGGGGGAGTTCGGCCACGCGTTCCTCTTCAACAACCGCGTCAACGTCGACATCGACCGCTGGGGGCTCTTCCACTGGGAATACCTGGGGCGCAACCTGGAGGCCGCCTTCCTCAAGCTGCCGAGCCTGTCCACGTCGCCGCTGAAGCTCGGCTACGACCCGCACGGGCTCACGCTGCTGCTGACGCTGCCGCTGCTCGTCTTCCTCGTGGTGCCGAAGCTGCGTCCGCGCCTGCACTGGCCCTTGTGGCTGACGGTGGCCATCTGCGCGCTGCCGGGGCTCTTCTACCAGAACACGGGGTACATGCAGTTCGGCTTCCGCTTCAGCCTGGACTACACGCCCTACCTGCTCCTGCTCTTCGCCATCGGCGGTTGGTCGTTGCGCAACCGCGCGGTGATGGTGGCCGTGGCGGTCGGCGTGCTGGTGAACTTCTGGGGAGCCGTGGCGTTCCGCGGCTACACGGAGTTCGTCCGGAACTGGTAGGCCCGCCTGTCGCGAGGGCTTGAATCCCGCGCGTCCCACGCGCAGATAGAACGTCGCCATGCAACCTCCCACCGGACAGCCCCCTCCGGGCAAGCGTTGGCACACCCGCGAGGACAGCGGCATCCGCCTCGATGCCTCCCTGCGCTGGTGGCATGACGACGAGCCCATCCTCCATCCGAAAATCATCGAGCTCTTCAATGCCTCGCTCGTCCTCGACGACGCGGGCCGCTACCAGCTGCGCATCGGGAATGACTGGTGCTTCGTGCAGGTGGCGGACGCGGCCTACGAGGTCCGCACGGTCGATGTCACCCCGGACGAGCGCGTCTCCATCCGCTTGAGCGACCGCACCGCCGAGGCGCTGGACCCCACCTCCCTGCTGGTGGAGCCCGACGGCGTGCTCGCCTGTCGCGTGAAGCAGGGGAGGGCCAAGGCGCGCTTCTCCCGCGATGCGCAGTACCAGCTCGGCCAGCTGCTGGAGCAGGCGCCCGACGGCGGCCTCCTGCTGTGCGCTGGCGAGCGGCGCTTTCCGGTGGCCCTCTCCCTCGACGCGCTCGCCGCGTCCGTCTAGGCCGCCGCGGCTTCCGCCGGAGCGGTGGGGTAGGGGAGCGGCGGGATTCCCGCGAGCTCCCGCCCCAGGGCCTCCATCGCCTCGGGGTGCTCGCGCAGCCACTCCGTGGCGCGCTCCCGCCCCTGGCCGATGCGCTCGCCCCGCAGGCTGAAGTGACTGCCGGACTTCTCGATGAGGCCCGTGGCCACGCCCAGGTCCAGCACCTCGCCCGCGCGGTGGATGCCGCTGCCGTACAGCAGGTCGAACTCCGCCTCCTGGAAGGGCGGCGCCAGCTTGTTCTTCACCACCTTCACCCGCGCGCGCGAGCCCACCACCGCGTCCCCGTCCTTGATGTTGCCCGTGCGGCGAATCTCCATCCGGACCGACGCGTAGAACTTCAGCGCGTTGCCACCCGTGGTGGTCTCCGGGTTGCCGAACATCACCCCGAGCTTCATGCGGATCTGATTGATGAAGACGATGCACGCGCCCGAGCGGCTCACCGCGCCGGTGAGCTTGCGCAACGCCTGGCTCATCAGCCGCGCCTGCACCCCCATGTGCGCGTCCCCCATCTCCCCCTCGATTTCAGCCCGGGGCACCAGCGCCGCCACCGAGTCCACCACGATGAGGTCCACCGCCCCCGAGCGCACGAGCTGCTCCGTGATCTCCAGCGCCTGCTCCCCCGTGTCCGGCTGCGCCACCAGCAGCTCCTCCACGCGCACGCCCAGCTTGCGCGCGTAGGAGATGTCGAGCGCATGCTCCGCGTCGATGAACGCCGCCACGCCGCCGGCGGCCTGCACCTGGGCGATGGCGTGCAGCGTGAGCGTCGTCTTGCCGGACGACTCGTTGCCGAACACCTCCACCACGCGGCCCCGCGGATAGCCGCCCACCCCCAGCGCCCGGTCCAGGCCCACCGAACCCGAGGAGATGACCGAGACCTTCTGCTCCTGCGCGTCGCCTCCCAGCGTCATCACCGCGCCCCGTCCGAACTGCTTCTCGATGGACGCCACCGCCGCCGCCACCGCCTTCAGCTTCTCCGTCAGCTTGCTCATCGTCTCCCTCGCCGCCCTTGCTCGTGGATGTGCTGCGCGCCTGCGCGGCCCGTGGGCGCGCCCGCGCGCATCGGCGGGGGGCTGAGCAACGGTCATGCCCACGCGCGCCCAGTCACGGGTGGGGCACGAGGGGTGTCCGGACCTGGACCGAGGGGTCTCGAATCGCGGAGGCGCAGGCGCCTCGGGCGAAGGACCTCGGGAGCGCGCGGAGGAGGCGCGCGTCGGGCGTTCAGCCCGGCTGCGTCTCGAGGGGAGCCAGCGTGGCCTCGGAGGCGGTGGCGGCCTGCGGGGCCGGAGCGGGGACCTCGGTGGCGCCGCCGATGTCTCGATGCAGCCGCGACATCGCGTCGTGGACGCGCGCCATGAGCGCGTCGCGAGACCCCGTCGTCAGGCCCTTCGTCTCGATGGGCTGGCCCACCTTCACGCGGATGACGCCGCGGTGGAAGAGGAGCGAGCCCACGGGGAACATCCGCCCGGAGCCCTCGATGGCCACCGGGACGATGGGCACCTGGGCCTCCAGCGCGAGCATGAAGGGCCCCTTCTTGAAGGGGAGCAGGCGCCCATCCTCGGACCGCGTGCCCTCCGGGAAGGCCAGGATGCTCGCGCCCTCGCGGATGCGCTCACCCGCCTTCTTCAGGCTGGCCAGGGCCTGCGTGTGGCGCGAGCGGTCGACGAAGATCATCCCCGTCATCGACATGTACTGGCCGAGGAACGGCACGTAGCGAAGCACGTGCTTGGCGACGAAGCGCAGATTGACCGGCAGCGCGGCGAAGGCACAGGGGATGTCCAGCGCCGACTGGTGGTTCATCAGGAAGATGTGGGGCCGGCTCCAGTCGATGTCCGGCAGCGGCTCCACCTCCATCCGCGAACCGTTGATGCGCCAGTGCATCGGCGCCCAGAACCGCCGCGCCATCATCAGCGCCACGTCCCCGTTGCGCGTGAGCACCATCGCCACCCCCGCCAGGCTTATCCAGCACGCTCCCCAGAGCATCAGGAAGAGGGCCTGGAACGCGGTGAGCAGGAGATGGAGGAGCTTCATGGGCCGGAGTCGGAGGGACCTCCGAGTCTTTCACTTGACGCGGTGCGTTGTCATGCGATTTCCACCTGGGAAGGGGGCGCTCGGCGCGCCGCTCGGCCCATGCCGCTTTGCGTTGAAGTTCGGGAGGGGCGGCATGACCTTTCGAGCGTGAAGACTCCACGCGAAGACATGCCCCATGTGGTCATCCTCGGCGGAGGGTTCGCCGGGCTCCAGGCCGCCCGCAAGCTGGCCAAGGGGCCGGTGCGGGTCACCCTGGTCGACCGCCACAACCACCACCTCTTCCAGCCGCTGCTGTACCAGGTGGCCACGGCGACGCTGAGCCCCAGCGAAATCGCCGCGCCGCTGCGGGCCATCGTCGGCCCGAGCGGCGTGTCGGTGCTCCTGGCGGACGCGACGGGCATCGACACGGAGCGCAAGCGCGTGCTGCTGTCGGACGGAGAGCTGGCGTACGACTACCTCGTCATCGCCACGGGCGCGACGCACTCGTACTTCGGCAACGACCAGTGGGAGCAGGTGGCGCCGGGGCTGAAGTCCATCGAGGACGCGGTGGAGATTCGCCGTCGCGTCCTGCTGGCCTTCGAGCTGGCGGAGCGTGAGACGGACCCGCGCATCCGTCGCGCGCTGCTCAACTTCGTCATCATCGGCGGGGGGCCCACGGGCGTGGAGCTGGCGGGGGCGCTGGCGGAGATCAGCCGCAAGTCGCTGCCGGGCGACTTCAAGAACATCGACCCGCGCCAGGCGCGCATCATCCTCGTCGAGGGCCTGGGCAGGGTGCTCCCCGTCTATCCGGACGACCTCACGGACACGGCCCGGCGCACGCTGGAGAAGCTGGGCGTGGAGGTCCGCACGGGCGCGCGGGTGACGAACATCGACTCGACGGGGGTCTTCATCGGCACCGAGCACCTGGAGTCGCGCACGGTGTTGTGGGCCGCGGGCGTGGCCGCGTCCCCGCTGGCGCGCTCGCTCGGCGTGCCGCTGGACCGCGCGGGCCGCGTCGCGGTGACGCCCGAGCTGACGGTGCCGGGCCATGACGACATCTTCGTCGTGGGCGACCTGGCGTCGCTCAAGCAGGAGGATGGGACGCCCGTCCCGGGGCTCGCGCCCGCCGCCATGCAGGAGGGGAAGCACGCCGCGAAGAACATCCTCCACCGGCTCCGCGGCGAGCCCATGACGCCTTTCAAGTATTGGGACCGGGGCTCCTACGCGGTCATCGGGCGCGGCCACGCGGTGGGCATCGCGTTCCGTCGCTTCAAGCAGTCCGGTCTCCCGGCCTGGCTGGCCTGGTTGTTCATCCACCTCACCTTCCTCATCGGGTTCCGCAGCAAGCTGGCGGTGCTCCTCGACTGGGCGTACTCGTACCTGACGTTCGGCAAGTCGGCGCGCATCATCACGGGCGCCGCGCCGAGGCTGGACCAGCTCGCCCGCCCCACGCGTGGAACGGGGGGCGCCCCCACGCTCCACGCCGGTGAGACACGAGAGCCCAGTCCCACCCTGGCCCGCCCGGAGCTTCCGACGCCCGTTCCGCATTGACGCCGACGCCCATCCGCTTCATGCCCCCTCCCGATGGGGGGCGGCGTCGGAGGGCGCGCGCCATGGCGGACCGGCGCCTCGCGAGGGTGGGGCGCCTTCGGTGTTCGCGTGGAGCCAGCCCCGGCGGTCCAGGACGCGGCAGTCGATGGCGAGCTGCATGTCCACGTCCTCGATGCGCCCATGGCCCTCCAGGTCCGCTCGGGTGAGCGCGAGCTTGAGCAGCCGGTCGTGGGCGCGCGCCGACAGCCCGTGGTGGCGCACCGCCAGCTCGAGCATCCGTTCCGCCCGGGGGCTCAACACGCAGTGTCGACGCAGCAGGTGGGACGGGAGCTGCGCGTTGCAGTGCACGCCGGGCTCGTCGCGGAAGCGCTCATGCTGGCGCCGCCGAGCCGCCTCCACGCGCTCACGATAGTGACGGCTCGGGGGCTCTCGTGCCGCGGGGCTCGCCAGGTGGTGGTACTCCACCGGCCGCGTCTGCAGCGTGATGTCCACCCGGTCCAGCAGGGGGCCACTGACGCGCGCGTGGTAGTCGAACACCCGGTGCTCGGGGCACCGGCAGGTGTGCCCGGGCACGTTGAAATAGCCGCAGGGGCAGGGGTTCATGGCCGCCACCAGCATCACCTGACAGGGATAGGTGATGTTCTGCGTGGCCCGGGCCAGGTGGATGACCCCTTCCTCCAGGGGCTGCCGCAGGACCTCCAGCACGTTCCTGCGGAACTCCGGCAGCTCGTCCAGGAACAGCACGCCATGATGGGCGAGCGACAGCTCCCCGGGGCGCGCGGTGGGGCCTCCGCCCACGAGCCCCGCGTCGGAGAGGGTGTGATGGGGCGAGCGGAACGGGCGCTCGCGCACCAGCGCATGCCCGTCGCCCAGCAACCCCAGCACCGAATAGACCTTCGTCACCTCCAACGCCTCGGCGAAGGTCATCTCCGGGAGGATGCCGGGCAGCCTCCGCGCCAGCATCGTCTTGCCCGACCCTGGAGGGCCGCACATCAGCACGTTGTGGCCGCCCGCCGCCGCCAGCTCCAGCGCGAGCTTCAACTCCGGCTGTCCCCTCACGTCCGCCATGTCCGGGGCGGCGCCGGTCGGGGGCCGCGCGGACTCGGTGCCCGTGTCCCGGGCGAAGGGCGGGATGGGGCGCGCTCCCGTCAGGTGGTCCACCGCGTCCCGCAGGCTGCCCACCGGGTGCACGCGCAGCCCCTCCACGAGCGAGGCCTCGGCCGCGTTGGCCGCGGGCACCATGACCCCCTCGAAGCCCTTGTCCCGCGCCGCCACGGCCAGCGGCAGCACGCCCTTGATGGGCTTGAGCGTGCCGTCCAGCGACAGCTCCCCGCCGAAGAGATAGCGGGCCAGGGGCGCGTCCTCGAGGAGCTTCGCCGCCGCGAGCACTCCCAGCGCGATGGGCAGCTCGAACGCCACGCCGTCCTTGCGTAAATCGGCGGGCGCGAGGTTCACGGTGATGCGCTTCTGTGGCAGCTCGAAGCCCGTGTTCTTCAGCGCGGACACGACGCGCACCTTCGATTCGCGCACCGCGCCTTCCGGCAGCCCCACCACGTTGAAGTAGGGGAGGCCGAGCGCCATGTCGACCTCGCACTCCACCACCACCGCGTCGATGCCCAGCAACGCCCCCGACCGCACCCTCGCCAGCATGTCCCGCCCTCCGCACGCCACTCGCGGCGGGCAAAAGCAACCCCCGTACCGGCGCCGACCCGAGACGTGTGTTCCCTCCACCCAATCCCCAGGGATGGATGCCCATCCAGACCAGGGTCAGGGATTCCAGGCTTGTTGGATAAGTGTATCAGCCCTCTAGCCAGGGCGGGCGTGACTTGGGTAGCTTGATATCCGTCTGGGGACCGCAGGGGGAGATGACTCACATGGAGTCACAAGTCGTTCGAAGCCGCAGGCCGGTGCGCATTCGTCGTGCGGACATGAAGCGCGGGCAGCGGATGAAGGTCGCGTTCGCGGTGTTCCGCTTCTGCCTCTACGGCATGGTGGGCATCAGCTCGGAGGTGTTCTTCTACAACCTGGTGCGGATCGCCCGGGATGTGCCGCTGCTGGGGACGCTGTTCCAGTTCCAGTGGCAGGTGGATGACCGCCTGGGGCTCAACGCCATCTGGGACACCCCGGTCGTCACGGCCTATGGCCAGTGCTCCCTGTGGATGTTCCTCATCTACGGCGTGGCGTGCTTCTTCTTCGTGGAGCCCGTCTATCGCTGGATGCTCTACCAGCACGCCAGCCTGCGCGCCGTCGTCTACGGGCTCGGCATCCTGCTCTTCGAGGCCTTCAGCGGCGTGTTGCTGGAGCGGCTCACCGGCTACCGAATCTGGTACTACGCGGACGCGGGCGCCATCCTCTGGCAGATGACGTCGCTCTACATCCTCCCCATCTGGATGGTGACGGGGCTCATCGCCGAGTTCATCTACAGGGAGCTGATGGACCCGGACCTCCTGGCGGCCTTGGAGTCGCCGCTGCCGGCCACGCCGGAGGAGACGGAGGCCTCGTTCCAGTTGATGCGGTAGGTGCAGCCGTGGCCGTCGTAGCCGGACGTCTCGATGGTGACGTTCTGCGCGCCGGCCACCCGCAGCCCCGCGTGGATGATGCCCGCGGTGAAGGCTGGATAGTCCCCCACCTCGTTCATCCACAGCTCGAACTGGGTGGGGCCCAGCTCGGTGAGCTTGGATTCGGTGTAGTTGTTGCCCGCCCGGAAGTTCTGGGTGGCCCGCATGAGCGTGCGCCGGGGGCCCAGCACGCGCAGCAGCGACAGCACCGCCCGCCCCAGCATCGTCTCGCGGAAGCCCTCGATATAGGCCTCGCCCAGCTTGAAGGTGCCCTGACCCAGCGAGTCCTGGGGGAAGAGCTCCTCCGAGGCGATGCGCAGGTAGGCCATCCAGGACGCGAAGGCGTAGGCGGGACGGAGCTTCTGGTCCACGTCCAGGCCCTCTTTGCGCAGGCGCTCCTTGCACCCAGGCGTCAGCCGCCCGTGCAGCGCGCGCAGGAAGAGGGCTTCGATGGTCTGTTCAAAGACGAGAAGCTCGTCGGCCATGAGGAGTGGACTCTAGCCGACGAGCTTCTGGATGTGAACCGCGACTCCAACCCGGAGCGTAGGACCGCCCCGGGGGAGGATTGACTTCAGGGCGCGGGAGCGGGCGGCGGCGTGCCGGTCTCCACCTGCGTGCCCTTGATGATGGCGTTCTCCGGCAGCTCGGTGGCCATGCCGAGGACCTTCGCACCGGCCGCCTTCGCGCCGTCCAGGGCCGCGATGAGCCGGCCATAGTTGGTGGCGTCGTCCGCCATGAAGAAGACGACCTTCTCGTCCGCCTTCTTCGCCGCCAGCATGCGCTTGAGACGGTTGATGTAGTCGGACTCGGTGACCTTCTCCGTGTTGATGGAGTAGCCGCCGTCCTTGTCCAGCAGCACCACCAGCTGCTGATTGTCCTCGTCGGGAGGAGGAGGGGTGTCTTCCACCTCCGTATCCGGCACGCGCACCAGGATGTCCTTCTCAAGGAGCGGCGTGACGACCATGAAGATGATGAGGAGCACCAGCACCACGTCCACCAGCGGCGTGACGTTGATCTCCGAGTTCGGAGCGGACTGGGGCTTGACCCACTGGCGCTTGTGGCCGGCCATTACTTCTTCTCCTCGACGCCGAGCGCGATCTGCTTGGCCTTGGCCTTGCGGGCCACGTCCAGCACCCTGCGCACGTCGCCCACGTTCACGGTGTTGTCACCCTTGAGCAGGATCTTCTTGCCCGGGTCCTTGCCAAGCTCCTGCGCGATGCGGTCCTGCAGCGCCTGCTCGTCCACCTGGTCGTTCTCCACGAACACCTTCTTGTCCGGGGTGATGGAGACGTAGAGAGGATCCGAGTCCTTTCCCTTCTCCTTTTCGATCTCGGTGGCCTTCGGCAGCTCCACGGACTTGCCGCGCTGGAGCATGGGGGTGACGACCATGAAGATGATGAGGAGCACCAACACCACGTCCACCAGCGGCGTGACGTTGATCTCGCTTTTCATGCCCCCCTTGGGGCCTGCTGACATTCCCATGCGTGTAACCTGCTTCCTGGTGATGGGGGCCCGTCCTCCTCCGTGGCGTCGCAGGCCCCTCGACGGCAGGGGCCGCGTTCATGGAGGAGGCGGGCCTCGGGTCGTCCCCGGGCTCTCGCCGGTGACTGCTCAGGCCGCGTGCGAGGACTGCGCGCCGCCGCTCAGGTGGCGGGCGACCACGTCGAGGAACTCGTTGGAGGACTCGGAGATGTCCACCGCGCGAGCATCCACCCAGCCCTGCAGGAAGTTGTAGGCCATCACGGCGGGGATGGCGACCAGGAGGCCGAACGCCGTGGTGATGAGCGCCTCGGCGATACCGGCGGAGATGGTGCCCAGACCACCGGAGCCCGCGGCCGCCATGAGCTGGAAGGCGTTGACGATACCCATCGTCGTGCCGAGCAGACCGACGAACGGCGCCGTCGAGCCGACCGTGGCCAGCAGGCCCAGGCCGCGCTTCATGCTCTGCACCTCACGCTGCGCCTGACGCTCCAGGGCGCGCGCCACCGACTCCACCGCCACTTCCTTGTTGTTGGGGCTGATGCGGTAGGCGGTCAGGCCGGAGTTGATCACCCGACCCAGGTGACCCACGTCCTTGCCCAGGTTGGTGTTGGCCGCCGTGCTCAGGTCGCCCTTGGCCAGGATCGCACCCATCTTCGCGGCGAAGTTGCGGCTGTCCGCCCGGGTCTTCCGGAAGACGATCATCCGCTCCGCCATCACGACCAGCGACGCCACCGACATGATGGCCAGGGTGAAGATGATGCAGCGGGCGAAGAGGCCCGTGTGGTGCCAGATATCGATGAGAGTGAATTGCATGGCTTGGTTAAGCGCTCCTCCTCACGAGCGCGGGTGGTCCGTCGATGCTTCTCTACGGCGCGCCCGGATCAGCGCGGCAGCTTCAGGTTCAGGGTGAAGGTGTAGTCCACCTGGACCGGGCGTCCCTGGAACGTGACGGGCTTGTAGCGTGACGACGTCAGAGCGTCCAGGACCGCCTGTTCCATGTGGGGCAGGGGCTTGATGATTCGGCAGCGCTCCACTCGGCCTTCCACGGTGATGACGCACTTCACGATCATCGTGCCCTGGACGCGAGCCTCGAGCGCCTCTCGCGTGTACTCGGGGTTGGGCCCCGAAACCTTCTCCGGCCGGGTCATGCCCGCACCGAACGGCAGCACCTCCGTCCCCGTCCCGCCCAGCTGACCGCCCACCACACCACCAATCACACCGCCCACGACGCCACCCACCACGCCACCGGCGACACCACCCTCGACGCCCCCCTCGACCTGCTCCTCGCTGGCCTCCTCCGGCTCGGAGGGCGGCTCCTCGGTGGGCTCCGCTTCCTTCGGGGCCTCCTTCGGAATCTCCTTCGGCTGGACGATGGCGTCGGGCTTCTTCGGCTTCTTCGGAGTCGTCTTCGGCTTCGTGCTCGCCGCGGGCGGGGGAGGCGGGGGCGGGGGAGGAGGCGGCGGGGCCATGGTGGCCTTCAGCGTCACCTCGATCTCCTTCTCCTCCTCGACGGGCTCCCTGGTGGAAAGGAAGTAGGCCACAGCGAACAGCGCCACGTGCAGGATCACCGAGATGGTGGTCCCGACGCCGAACTTCGCTTTGGGCGCCTGGCCGCGGTCAAGGACTGAATCAAACATGTACTAGACTCCTCTTCACCAGTGGACACCCACCACGCCCCGCCCGGATGAAAGGGCGCGCTACCATACAGAAACGCGTTCCGGGTTCAAGCAAGCACGGTCAAGGGTAACTGACGTGATCGCGCAATTGCCCCACTGGTTACCAAAAAGCAACGGTCTATTGACAACTGGCCGACCTCGGATATTTTCCCCAGTCATTTTCGGTTGCAGCCCACCTTGGAGGGGTCTGGTATGCACGTGAACCGAGTGCTCCGGGAAACCGGAGTTGTCCTGGCCGCAGGTCTGCTGTACGGATCGGCGGCTTTCGCGCAGTCGAGTACGATGATCGGTACGGTCATCGATTCTCAGAGCCGGCAGCCTGTCGCTGACGTCGTCGTGACCGCCACCTCGCCCAACCTTCAGGGCGAGCAGACGGTGGTTACCGACGCGCAGGGCAACTACCGTATTCCCCAGCTTCCGCCGGGCGTCTATACCCTGCGGTTCGAGAAGGAGCAGTACAAGCCCTACGCTCGTTCCGACGTGCAGCTGCGTCTGAACCGCACCATCCGCGTCAACGTCGAGCTGCTCCCCGAGTCCCTCGGTGAGGTGGTGGAGATCGTCGGCGCCCCGCCGACGATCGACGTGGGCTCCACGACCACGGGCGTCAGCGTGGATCAGGAGTTCATCCGTCGCATCGCCGTCGCCCGTCCGGGCGGCAAGGGTGGCGCGGCCCGCTCGTTCGAGTCCCTGGCCGAGCTGGCCCCGGGTGCCCAGAACGATACGTACGGTGTCTCCATCAACGGCGCGACCTCGCCCGAGAACGGCTACGTGGTGGACGGCCTGTCCACGAACGACCCGGCCTACGGCGTGAACGCCAGCCCGATGAGCATCGAGTTCGTGCAGGACGTGAACGTCATCACCGGCGGCTACCTGCCGGAGTTCGGTCGCTCCACGGGCGGTGTCATCAACGCGGTGACCCGGTCGGGCTCCAACGAGTTCCACGGCTCCGTGTTCGCGAACTGGACCCCGGGCAGCCTCGAGGGCAACCGCAAGCAGGTTCGTGAAGAGGGCACGGTCATCACCGGCCTCAACGAGCTGTCGAACCTCGGCGACTTCGGTGCGACCCTCGGCGGTCCCATCCTGAAGGACAAGCTGTGGTTCTTCGCCGGCTTCGCGCCGTCGTTCGCGCGCTACCAGCACACCCGCTCGCTCAACGCGATCCAGCTGGACGATCAGGGCAACCCGATCCGCGACGCCCAGGGCTTCACCCAGACGTCGCTCATCCCCGGTTCGCAGCGCAAGTACTTCGCGGATGCGCGCAGCATCCAGTACATGGGCAAGCTGACCTACCTCATCAACCAGGACCACAACGTCTCGTTCTCCTTGAACGGCACCCCGTCCTCGACGGGTGGCATGGGCAAGCTGGCGGTGGATCCGAAGACGGGCCTGCTGCCTGGCGCGATCACCTCGCGTCCGGGTGACTTCGCCTTCACGGAGACCAACGCGAACACGACGGCGCTCTCGCTGAAGTACGCCGGCGCGTTCATGGACAAGAAGGTCCTCGTCGACGCGACGGCGGGCTGGTTCCACCAGACGGCCTCCACGCTGCCCGCCGACGGCAGCAAGCTGGGCTCGTCCGACGGTCTGGCCGGCTACTCCCGCATGGCGTACGTGAACGAGCGCCCGCTCACCACGTTCGAGGCTCTGCCCCCCGGCACGGAGTCCATGTGCGCGCCCGTCACCCTGGCGGACGGCACCGAGGTGCAGCCCTGCCCCGTCACCGGCTACACGCTGGGCGGCCCGGGCTTCATGAGTGACGCGAAGCTGGATCGCTACCAGATCAACGCGAAGGCCACCTACCTGCTCAACGCGCTCGGCACCCACGTGCTGAAGGCCGGCGTCGACACCGAGTTCCTGGTGTACGACCAGACCAAGGCGTACGGCGGCGGCGTGTACTTCGAGGAGAGCCTCCCGTACTCGGGTTCCACGCTGGGCACGAGCGGCAACCCGTACAACGGTCCGGCGCTGAGCGACTCCCGTCGCTACGGCTTCCAGACGGGTCCGGACACCCCGGTCACCCAGCTGACCCAGCAGTCGAAGACCACCAGCACCACGATCGGTGGCTTCCTGCAGGACTCCTGGTCCATCGCCAACCGCGTCACGCTGAACGTCGGCGTGCGCTACGACATCCAGTCGATGTACGGCGGTGACGACGAGCTGGCGCTCCGCCTGGGCAACCAGTGGTCGCCCCGTATCGGCGCCATCGTCGACCCGTTCGCCAACGGCCGCACGAAGTTCTTCGTGAACTTCGCCCGGTACTACGAGCAGGTTCCGCTCAACATCCTGGACCGCTCCTTCCCGCCCGAGCGTCGCTACACCGCTCGCCGCGCGATGGCCGAGCCGGGTGATCCCGAGCGGACGGGCTACTGCGATCCTTCCAACCGCGAGAGCCAGCAGACCGCTTGCAAGGATCCCGAGAACGTCCTGGCCCAGCCGGAGAGCTCGCGCAACCCGAACCGCCTCTACACGGGCGGCAAGGTGGAGAAGACCCCGGTCGATCCGGACCTCTCCCCGCAGTCCTCTGACGAAGTGGTGGTCGGCGCCGAGTACGAGCTCATCGCCAACACCCGCGTGGGCGCCAGCTACACCCACCGCGACATGAACAAGGTCATCGAGGACATGTCCCGCGACTCTGGCGCGACCTACTTCCTCGGCAACCCGGGCTATGGCTTCGCGAAGGAGTTCCCGACGCCGAAGCGCAACTACGACAACGTCACGGTCTACCTGAACCGCAACTTCGCGGACGGGTGGCTCGCCCAGGCCAGCTACACCTGGTCGCGCCTGTACGGTAACTACCCCGGTCTGTTCCGTCCCGAGACGGCCCAGCTGGACCCGAACATCCTGTCGGACTTCGACCTCGTCGAGCTGCTGGCCAACCGCACCGGTCTGCTGCCCTTCGACCGCACGCACTCCATCAAGGTGTTCGGCGCGAAGGAGTTCAACTTCACGAACGAGCTGTCGGCCAGCATCGGTCTGTCCTACCGCGGCAACTCCGGTACGCCGATCAACTACTACGGTCACCACCCGGACTACGGCCAGGATGAGTCCTTCGTCCTCCCCCGTGGCGCCGGCGGCCGCACCCCGTGGATCAACATCATCGACTCCAACGTGGGCGTGAACTACCGCGTCAGCAAGGACAGCACGATCTCCTTCACCCTCGACGTGTTCAACCTGTTCAACTTCCAGGGTGTCGACGCGGTCGACCAGTCCTACACCACGCGCGACGTGCTCCCCATCGAGGGTGGCAAGCCGAGCGACCTGCCGGGCAACGTGCAGTACATCCCCGGCAACGAGCCGACGGACGACGATGGCAACCCCATCCCGTTCGGCGCGCGTGACGGCGACATCAACAAGAACTTCAAGAACCCGACCCGTTACCAGCCGCCGCGCCAGATGCGCTTCGGCATCCGGTACACGTTCTAGTTCTCGGCCCATTCACGAATCGGAATTCAAGTCACATGACCAAGAACATTCTGAAGACTGCGATGGTCGTCGCCGGCGCTGCCTCGCTGATGACGGGTTGCAGCAACGAGCAGGCCGAGGCCGCCTGCTTCGTCCAGGACAGCGGCAACTGGGCGACGCGGTACGAGATGGTGAGCGAGTCGGGCACGGACGTGAACGGCAACGCGTGCGATACCAAGGCGCCGGATTTCGAGTTCCTGGGTATCTACAAGTTCGCGAACCCGGACAACCCCTCGCAGGCCCAGCTGACGATCCGCCCCGCGGGTCTGGCGAGCCGTGCTGGCCGCGACCCCGGTCCCCCGTCGGAGCAGACGGCGATCGGCGACTTCGCGGTGGAGCCGGACGAGAAGTCGCTGTGCCACGCGGACACGATGTCCGAGGCGAAGGTCGATGCCGCCGCGTCAGGGGATGTCGCGGCGACGAAGATCTCGTACCAGTACTCGAACGTCCGGGTTTACTCGGCGCCGAGCGCTCCTGGTACGCAGTTCACGGCCGAGCTGAAGTACACCCGTGACGGCTGCACCGCGACGTACATCGCGCGCGGCATGTGGCCGGCGCAGCCCTGCGATCCCGACGCCGAGGTTGGCAGCGCGGATAACTGCGGCAAGGGCAGCCTCGTGAACCCGGACTTCGCCGTGACGTGCCACCCGACCGCGCACTACTGCGTGGTGGCGAACGACGTCCCGTCGCTCAAGTAACACCAGCCAGCGCTTGCTGAGCTGAGCCACCACCGAGTGGCGCAACGCGGCCCCGGCAGCCCTCCTCAGGGAGTGGACTGACGGGGCCGCGGTGTTTTAAGGCGCTGGAGCACCCTGGAGGCACATGGAGGGCCGTTACTCACTCATCGGGCAGGTCCGTTCGCTGCTGGCGGACGAGGAGGGGACTCTCTACAAGGACGCCCCCTACCGGGTGGCCCTCTGTTACCCGAGCCCCTACCACGTGGGGATGAGCTCGCTGGGCTTCCAGGCCATCTACCGCGAGATTCACGAGCACCCCGGCGCCACCGCGGAGCGCGTCTTCCTCCCGGATGACGTGGAGGCGTTCCAGCGGACCCGGACGCCGTTGTTCACCTGGGAGTCACAGGCCCCCGTCTCCAGCTTCTCCATGCTCGCGTTCTCCGTGGCGTATGAGCTGGAGCTGACGGGCTTCTTCACGCTGCTGGAGCTGGCGGGGCTGCCGCTCCTGGCGGAGCAGCGACGGGACGGGCGGCATCCGCTGGTGGTGGCGGGAGGGCCGCTGACGTTCTCCAACCCGGACCCGCTGGAGCCGTTCGTGGACGTGCTCGTCCAGGGCGAGTCCGAGGACCTCATCCACGTGCTCATCGAGGCCGCCGCGTCCATGGAGCGCGAGGCGCTGCTGGACCACCTGGCGCGCATCCCCGGCTTCCGGGTGCCAGGCCGCGGCGGGCAGCGCTATCACGTGGCCAAGGCACTGGACGCCCGCCTGCCAGCCCGGTCGCAAATCATCACGCCACACACGGAGCTGCGCTCGATGTTCCTCATCGAGCCGGAGCGGGGCTGTTCGCGCGGTTGCCATTACTGCGTCATGCGCCGGACGACGAATGGAGGCATGCGCACGGTGCCCCCGGAGCGCATCCTCTCGCTCATCCCAGAGCATGCCCGGCGGGTGGGACTGGTGGGCGCGGCGGTGACGGACCATCCCCGCATCGTGGAGCTGCTGCGCACGCTGGTGGACGCCGGGCGCGAGGTGGGGGTGTCGTCCCTGCGGGCGGACCGGCTGACGCAGGAGCTGGTGGACCAGCTGCGCCGGGGCGGCGCCACGAACCTGACGGTGGCGGCGGACGGGGCCTCGCAGCGGATGCGGGACATGGTCGACCGCAAGCACTCCGAGGAGCAGATCGTCCGCGCGGCGGGCTTCGCTCGCGCGGCCGGGATGAAGCAGCTCAAGGTGTACAACGTGGTGGGGCTGCCCTTCGAGGACGAGACGGACATCGACGAGCTCATCCGCTTCACCACGGAGCTGTCGCGCATCCTCCCGGTGGCGTTGGGGGTGGCGCCGTTCGTGGCCAAGCGCAACACCCCGCTGGACGGCGCGCCCTTCGCTGGCATCCGCGAGGTGGAGTCCCGGCTGGAGCGGCTGCGCAAGGGCCTGCGGGGCCGCGCCGAGGTGCGCCCC
>Ga0164243_10007266_pt1 | contig 16558 bp, 11 predicted proteins | sample OricompcompostOP_FD_108781 | JGI IMG/M metagenome (GOLD analysis project Ga0164243, IMG submission 108781) | Organic Plus compost microbial communities from Emeryville, California, USA - Original compost - Organic plus compost (OP) | ecosystem: Engineered > Solid waste > Mixed feedstock >... | reverse complement strand
CTGCATGGTCCGGCACGCCACGGCCTACGGCGGGCCCTGCGGCGCCGGCCCCGCCTGTGGTGGCCCGGCTTCCCCGTCGTCGGCTCCGGTCCTGGCTCCCGCATCGTCGGCTCCGGTGGTGCCGGCCGCGTCAGCCGGGCCGGTCATGTCAGCCGTGCCGGCCACGCCCGCCGTCTCAGCCGTGCCAGGAACGCCAGAGCGCCGCGTAGGCGCCGTCCGCCTCAACGAGGCTGTGGTGACTGCCCAGTTCGGTGATGTGGCCGTTCTCGACGACGGCGATCACGTCCGCGTCGTGTGCCGTGTGCAGCCGGTGGGCGATGGCCACGACCGTACGTCCGGAGAGCACCTGCCCCAGCGAGCGCTCCAGATGGCGCGCGGCCCTCGGGTCAAGCAGCGAAGTGGCCTCGTCCAGCACCAGCGTGTGCGGGTCGGCCAGCACCAGCCGGGCGAGGGCGATCTGCTGGGCCTGGGCCGGGGTGACCGTGTGGCCACCGGAGCCGATGTCGCTGTCGAGCCCTTCCGGCAGGGCGCGGCTCCACACGTCGGCGTCCACCGCGGCCAGCGCCGCCCACAGTTCGGAGTCGTCCGCGTCCGGCCGGGCGAGCCGCAGATTGTCCCGCAGGGTGCCGACGAAGACGTGGTGCTCCTGGTTCACCAGCGCCACATGCCGGCGCACCCGCTCGGCCGGCATGTGTGCCAACGCGGCGCCGCCCAGGGTGACTTGGCCCGTACGAGGCCCGTAGATCCCGGCCAGCAGCCGGCCCAGCGTCGACTTGCCCGCGCCGGAGGGGCCGACGAGGGCGATGCGGCTGCCGGGCGCGACCTCCAGCGTCACCCCGTGCAGCACATCGGCGTCCGCGTGGTAGCCGAACCGCACGTCGTCCGCGTCCAGTCGGCGGCCGTCGGGCCGGAGCGTGTCGTCGCCCGAGTCCGGCTCGATTTCGCGTACGCCCACCAGCCGGGCCAACGACACCTGGGCCGTCTGGAGTTCGTCGTACCAGCGCAGGATGATGCCCACCGGGTCGACCAGCATCTGCGCCAGCAGCGCGCCGGTGGTCAGCTGGCCCACGCCGATCCAGCCGTGCAGCACGAAGGCGCCGCCCAGCAGCAGCACCCCGCTCATGATGAGGACGTTGCTGACGTTGATGACGGGGAAGATGACGGAGCGCAGCCAGAGGGTGTAGCGCTCCCAGGCCGTCCACTCCGCGATCCTGCGGTCGGAGAGCGCGGTCCGTCGGTCGCCGAGCCGGTGGGCCTCCACGGTGCGGCCCGCGTCGACGGTCTCGGCGAGGGCGGCGGCCACGGCGGCGTAGCCGGCGGCCTCGGAGCGGTAGGCCTGCGGTGCCCGCCGGTAGTACCAGACGCAGCCGGTCACCAGCACCGGTGCCGCGATCAGCACGGACAGAGCCAGCGGCGGAGCGGTGACGGCGAGGCCGCCCAGCAGCAGCCCGGCCCACACCACCGCGATGGACAGCTCGGGAACGGCCTCACGCATCGCGTCGGCGAGCCGGTCGACGTCGGTGGTGATACGCGAGAGCAGGTCGCCGGTGCCGGCGCGCTCCAGCACTCCGGGCGGCAGCCGGACGGCGCGGGTGAGGAAGTCCTCCCGCAGGTCGGCGAGCATCCGTTCGCCGAGCATCGCCCCACGCAGCCGCACTTCCCGCGTGAACAGCGTCTGCACCGCGAGCGCGGTCAGGAAGAGCAGCCCGGTGCGCGTCAGCGGAAGGTCCCGCTGCCCTTTCGACAACGCGTCCACGACGTCGCCGAGGAGATAGGGGCCCACCATCGAGGCGACCACCGCGAGCGCGTTCACCGCCATCAAGACGGCGAACTCGCGGCGGTGCCGCCGGGCGAGCGCCCGGACATACGCCCGTACGGTCGCGGGCTTGCCCACCGGCAGGATGGTGACGGTCTCGGAGGCTGCCGGGTCGTATGCGGGCGGGCTGACGCCGATGCGCGGGGTCATGCGTTCTCCGCCTCCTGGGAGTCGGCGCGGCCGGTCAACTCGCCGCGTTCGCCGGAGTGTTGCCGAAGACCGGTGTGCCGACGGTCGAGGGGGCCGGAGAGGTCCGCGTGGCCGGTGCCGTTCCGGGTGCCGGCGCGGCCGGCGAAGTGCCCGTCGGAGCCTGTGCGTTCGCCGTCGTGGCCCGGAGAGTCGGTGTGCTCGTCGGAGTCGAGGTACTCGAAGGAGTCGGGAGAGTTGGAGGTGTCGGGATGGCCGGGGGAGCCGTGGCTGTGGTCCGTGGCGTCCTGGACGCGGGTGACGATGGCGCGGTAGTCGGGCTCGGTGCGCAGGAGTTCGCGGTGTGTGCCGCTCGCGGTCGCCCGTCCGTCCTGGAGCAGCACCACTCGGTCCGCTCTCTCCAGCAGCAGCGGGCTGGCGGAGAAGACCACCGTGGTGCGGCCGGTGCGCAGTTCGCGCAGTGCCTGGGCGATACGGGCTTCGGTGTGTGCGTCCACCGCCGAGGTGGGCTCGTCCAGCACCAGCACGGGCGGATCGGCGACCAGCGAACGGGCCAGCGCGAGACGCTGCCGCTGCCCGCCGGAGAGCGAGCGACCGCGTTCGGTGATGCGGGCGGTCAGCGGATCGTCGCCGCACGGGGCGCCGCTGCGCAGCAGCGCCTCCAGCACGTCGGCACACTGGGCGGCCTCCAGCGCCCGATGGGCCGGCACCGCGCCCGAGTTGGGCACGTCGAGCAGTTCACGCAGCGTGCCGGAGAGCAGCACGGGGTCTTTGTCCTGTACGAGCACGGTGGCGCGGACGGCCGGCAGGGGCGCGCCGTCCAGCGGCACGGTGCCCAGCCGCACCGACTCGCCTGTTCCGCCGTCGGGCGGGTGGCCGCCGAGCCGGTCGGCGAGCCGCCCCGCGGCGTCCGGGTCGCCGCATACGACTGCCGTCAACTGCCCTTCGGGCGCGATCAGTCCGGTCTCCGGATCGGTCAACGCGCCGCGCAGTGTGGGCACTTCGCCTGTCGTGTCCCCGGCGCCGTTGGCGTCCTCGCCGCCGTCCCCGCCGGCCGCCCGGCGCAGCGCCAGCACTCGGGCGGCTCGGCGCGCGGAGGGCCGCGAGAAGGAGTAGGCCATGGCGAACTCCTGGAACAGCCGGAGCGGGAACAGCAGGAACGTCACCGCGCCGTAGACCGTGACCAGTTCGCCCACGGCGATCCGCCCGTCCAGGGCCAGCCGGGCACCGTGCCAGACCACGGCCACCAGCAGCAGACCCGGCAGCGCCACCTGCACGGCCTCGATCAGCGCCCACATCCGCGCCGTCCGTACGGCGGCCTGGCGCACCTCCTGGGACATCCGGCGGTACCGGCGCAGGAACAGCTCCTCGCCGCCGATGCCGCGCAGCACCCGCAGCCCGGCTACCGTGTCCGAGGCCAACTCGGTGGCGTGACCCGCCTTTTCGCGCTGCACGTCGGCGCGGCGGGTCGCGCGGGGCAGCAGCGGCAGCACGGTCAGGGCCAGCAGCAGCACTCCGAGCGTCACCAGCAGCCCCAGCTCCGGCGCGTAGTACACCAGCGAGCCGCACACCGCGACACACACCACGAGAGCCGAGCTGAAGCGGGACGCGGACTCCACACACCAGCCGATCTTCTCGATGTCCCCGGTGGAGACGGTGACGACCTCGCCGGCTGCGACCTGCCGGGCCAGAGCACCGCCCAACTCCGCGGCCTTGCGCGCCAGAAGCTGCTGAATCCGCGCGGCGGCGGTGATCCAGTTCGTGATGGAGGCGCGGTGGAGCATGGTGTCGCCCACGGACACCGAGACGCCGAGCAGCGCCAGCAGCAGGCCGGCGACTGCGAGCCCGCCCCCGGAGCGGTCCACGGCGGCCTGCACCGCCCGGCCCGCGACGAACGGCACGGCGGCGACCGACGCCATGTGCAGCGTGCCCCAGCCCAGCGCCTTCGCCTGCCCGCCGAGCTGACGGCGGGCGAGCCACAGCAGGAGCCGGGCACCAGAGCGGACGTCCGGTACGCCCGGGTCCTCATACGGAAGATCGCGAATCTCCATGACATCCCAGGGCGTTCGGCTCGGGCGGGGCAAGGTGACAGGTTTCCTGCGGTGCCCCCTCCCCGCAACGGATTTTCCGTACGGGGCGGGAGGCGGCGGGAGAGCGGAGGCGGGGTGCGACGATGGAGGGCATGGGGATATCCGGGGCGCCGCACGCACGGCGGACAGGTCGGGGACGCGGGGCAGAGGGACAGCAGGCGGTACGACGGGGGCTGGTGCGGGCGGCGGTCGCGGGGTTCGCGGCGTCCGCGCTCGCGCTGGGGCTCGCCGGCTGCGGTGGAGACGGCGCGGGCAAGGGCGGTGCGCGCGGCGGGGGATCGGAGTCCGGCGGCAAGGCCCGTGCCGCTGCAGCGGACCGGACGAAGCTTCCGGATGTGCGGTCCGGGTTCCAGCGCAAGATTCCGGCCAACACCCGGCAGGTGGTGGCGGTTTACGGCGAGGGCGTGGATTCCGCCGACGCCACCGTACGGCTCTACACCCGTAAGGCCGCCGGCAAGGACTGGCGGCGGAAGGGCAGTTGGGCGGCGCACAACGGCAAGAAGGGCTGGACGCGCCACCATCACCAGGGCGACAAGCGCAGCCCGGTCGGCGTCTTCACGCTCTCCGACGCCGGCGGAGTGCTGGCCGACCCGGGTGCGAAGCTGCCCTACAGTCGCAGCGCCGCCTTCACTCCGCCCGCGTACTGGCCGAAGAAGACCCGGCACGACTTCGACCACGTCATCGCGATCGACTACAACCGCGTGAAGGGCAGGTCGCCGCTCGATCCGACGCGGCCCATGGGGCAGTCCCGCGGCGGCGACATCTGGCTGCATCTGGACCACGGCAGCGGCACTTCGGGATGTGTCTCGCTGCGCGGGTCCGCGGTGGTCGAGTTGCTGCGCACGCTCGATCCGAAGCAGCATCCGAGGATCGTGATGGGGGACCGGGCGGCGCTGGCCGGGTAGCCGAAGTCCCGGGCCGCTTCCCCGCGTGCCGGTACGCCGACGTGCCGGGCCGAGTACCTGATGACCGGGGGGGTTCGCCTGCCGGGCCGTCAACTCCCGGGCCCGCAAGGCTTGCTGAAAGTCAATGCAAGCTCTTGCGGACTCTCTTGACGTGCTCACGATTCCGGGGGCAGGCTCCGTCGCGTACCTTCCCGTGGCGGCCTGGCGCGTGGCTGCCTTCAGGGCGCCGGCGTGCTTCGCCGCGCCGGCGTGCCCGCGTGACGAAGGAGCCGCAAGGATGAGAAGGACTCTGATCGGCGGAAGCATGGCGGGAGTTCTGGCCGCCGGCGGTCTGTTCGCCGTCACCCCCTGGCAGTCGCAGGCCGCGCCGCCCGGCACGAAGACCGTGACGGCCACGCTCTTCGAGCGCCCGTACCGCAAGGTGGGCGAGGAGTGCACCAAGAACCTCGGGCCGGCGGGCTACGGCTACGTCGAGGTGTCGCCGGCCTCCGAGCACATCTCCGGCAGCCAGTGGTGGACGTCGTACCAGCCCGTCAGCTACAAGATCGCCGGACGGTTGGGCGACGCGGACGCGTTCAAGTCCATGGTGGACAGCTGCCACCGGGCGGGCGTCAAGGTGATCGCGGACGCCGTCATCAACCACATGACGTCCGGCTCGGGCAAGGGGACCGGCGGCTCGACGTACTCCAAGTACGACTATCCCGGCACCTACGGCGACAGCGACTTCCACCCGTGCCGCAAGGACATCTCCGACTACACCGACCGCGAGAACGTGCAGACCTGCGAGCTGTCCGGGCTGGCCGACCTCGACACCGGCAGCGACCACGTGCGCTCCACCATCGCCAAGTACCTCGACCACCTGCGGGAGTTGGGCGCCGACGGCTTCCGCGTCGACGCGGCCAAGCACATCTCGGCGGACGATCTGAAGGCCGTCAAGGGCAAGATGTCCGAGGATCCCGGCTTCTGGGTGCAGGAGGTCATCGAAGGAGACGACGAGGCCGTCAAGCCCGAGGAGTACACGGGGCTCGGGGACGTGGACGAGTTCCGGTACGGCAAGCACCTCAAGAGCGCGTTCTCCGGCGGCGACCTGGGCGGCCTGAAGAACATCGCCGACGGCAAGCTGGACGGCTCCAACGCCCGTACCTTCGTGGACAATTGGGACACCGAGCGGAACGGTTCGACGCTCACCTACAAGGACGGCGACACCTACAAGCTCGCCAACGCCTTCATGCTCGCGCACCCCTACGGAGCGCCGAACGTCTACTCCGGCTACGAGTGGTCCGACAAGGACGCGGGCCCGCCGAGCGGCGACGACGGCTGGACGGACATGCACGCGCAGAAGACGGTCACCGGCATGGTCGGCTTCCGCAACGCCGTGGGGAACGCCGAGCTGAACCACTGGTGGTCGGAGGGCAGTGCGCTGGCCTTCGGGCGCGGCGACAAGGGCTTCGTGGCGCTCAACGCGGGCGACGGCGAACTGAAGCGGAGCTTCGCCACGTCGCTGCCCGCCGGCACCTACTGCAACGTCGCCGAAGCTTCCGCGGACGACTGCTCGGGCCACACGGTGAAGGTCGCAGGCGACGGTACGGCGGAGGCCACGGTGCCCGCCAAGGGCGTACTGGCGCTGGACACCGACGCCGTCTCCTGACCCGGCGGCCGCGCAACATCGAAGAAGCGGGAACGTGGCGGCTGTGCCAGGCTCGCTGCTGCCGGACTCGCTCGTCGTCCGGCAGCAGCGAGCCTGGCAGGCACAGCACGTACGTATGGGAGAGCCACCGATGAACGACGCCGCCCCGTCCCCCCGCCTCGACCCGGTCGCCCGCACCGGCCGGCTGACCGCCGCCATGCGCGCCCGCGAATCCGCCCGTGCGGACCGGCTGTTCGCGGATCCGCTGGCCGCCCGGCTGGCCGGTTCCGAAGGCGAGGGGCTGCTGGGCGACTTCGGCGACACCCCGGCCATCGCCGTCCGCACCCGCTTCTTCGACGACGCCCTCACCGGCGCCGCCGCCCGCTCGGCTCCGGACGCTCAGCTGGTGATCCTCGCCGCCGGCATGGACACCCGCGCTTTCCGGCTGGACCTGCCGGCGGAGACCGTGCTGTACGAGGTGGACCGCGCGGACGTACTCGCCCTGAAAGAGCGGCTGTTGGGCATGGACGGCGAGGATGCGCCGCGGCCGCGCTGCACTCGGCGGGCGGTCGGCGCGGACCTCGCCGGGGACTGGCCGCCGCGGCTCGCCGAGGCCGGCTTCGACGCGACGCGGGCCACCTGCTGGCTGGTCGAGGGGCTGACCCAGTATCTGACCGAGCGCGACATCGCGGCACTGCTGGACCGGATCACCGCGCTGTCGGCTCCGGGCAGCGAGCTGCTCACCGACTTCGTGGGCCGCTCGATGCTGGAGAGCCCCGACATGCGGCCCATGCTCGACGTCATGGAGGAGCGGGGCGCGCCCTGGCGGTTCGGCACCGACCGGCCCGAGGACCTGCTCACCCCGCGCGGGTGGGAGCCGGAGGCGACGCTGATGGGCGTGCTCGGCCACCGGTACGGGCGCTGGCCGTACCCGGACGCGCCGCGGGACACCCCGGGAGTGCCGCAGGGGTTCGTGGTGCACGCGCGCCGCTGAACCGCCCCGCGGCGCGGGCAGGTTGGCCCGGCGGCCGGCCCAACGGCCGCTCCGCAGCCCCGGGTTGCCGGACCGCCGGGTCCGGGAACGCGCGCCGGGCCGCGGTCAGGACGGGCGGGTCGCCCGCTCCAGTTCCAGCAGCACGGAGCGGTAGCCGCGCCCACCCGTCGCGTGATCCATTCCGACCTCGCACATGCGGTTCGCCGAGAGGTGGGCGTCGAAGTCGCGCGCCGTCGCCTCCGCCGCTTCGCGCCCCGCCGCGGACGCGGTCAACTCCCGGTGCAGCATGCCCCGGTCGCCCGCGAAGCCGCAGCACCGGGCGTCCAGCGGCACCACGACCTCCTCCGCGCACGCCTCGGCCACCTCGCGCAGCTGTTCCGTATCTCCCAAGTGGCGCATGGAGCAGGTGGGATGGAGCACCGCGGAGCCGGTGCGCCGCCGCTCCGGCAGCCGCGGCAGCAGCTCCTGCGCCGCCCACACCACCGAGTCCACGACCGTCAGCCGCTCGTGCAGCTTGCGATTGGCCGGCGTCAGATACGGCACGACCTCGTGGCCGAGGCCGAGCGTGCACGAGGACGCGTCCACCACGAGCGGCAGTTCGCCGCCGTCGGTCCAGCGCCAGGCCGCCTCCACGATGCGGTTGGCCATCAGCGCGTTGCCCTGGCCGTAGCCCTTGGAGTGCCAGATGGTCGCGCAGCAGGTGCCGGTCACGTCCTCCGGGATCCACACCGGGCGCCCGGCCCGCGCCGAGACGATCACCATGGCCTCCGGCAGCGACGGTGCGTACGGCTCGGACGGGCCGGAGGTGTCGGAGGTACCGGAAGTGCCGGGCGGTTCGCCGAAGATGCGGTTCACGCACGCCGGGTAGTAGACGGCCGCGGCGGAGGCCCGGTCGGTCGCGGGCAGCCGCGGCGCCGCCGCGTCCGGCATCTCGGGCAGCCACTGCGGCAGCAGATCGGGGCGTACGGCCTTGCGGGCGGCGCCGGTCAGCCGTTCCAGCAGCCGGTCGCCGCGGCCCGCCGGCAGCGCCCGGCGCACGGTGCCGGCCGCGGCGACCGCCAGCCGGGCGGACCGCTCCACGGCGGCGAAGTGCCGTGCCGCGCGGGCCGCGTTGCGCTCTTCGCGCGCCGAGTGCCGCCGGGCGCGGAAGTCCTTCATCATCGCGCCGGTGTCGATGCCGACCGGACAGGCCAGCTTGCAGGTCGAGTCGCCCGCGCAGGTGTCGACGGCGTCGTAGCCGTAGGAGTCGAGCAGTTCGTCGGTGACCGGTGAGGCGGCGGGCTGGCGCAGCATCTCCCGGCGCAGCACGATGCGTTGGCGCGGAGTGGTGGTCAAGTCGCCGCTGGGGCAGTCCGGTTCGCAGAAGCCGCACTCGATGCACGGGTCGGCCACCGCTTCGACGCCGGGAATCGACTTCAGGCCGCGCAGGTGGGCCTGCGGGTCGCGGTCGAGCAGCACCCTCGGCGCCAGCACGCCGCCGGGGTCGATCGTCCGCTTGATCCGCCACATCAACTCGGTCGCCCGCTCGCCCCACTCCAGTTCCAGGAAGGGCGCGATGTTGCGGCCGGTCGCGTGCTCCGCCTTGAGCGAGCCGTCGAAGCGCTCCACGGTGAGCCGGCAGAAGTCGTCCATGAAGGCGGCGTAGCGCCGTACGTCGGACTCCTTCGCCGCGTCGAAGGCGAGCAGGAAGTGCAGGTTGCCGTGGGCCGCGTGCCCGGCCACGGCCGCGTCGAAGCCGTGGGTGCGCTGGAGCCCAAGCAGCGCTTCGCACGCTTCGGCCAGCCGGGATGGCGGCACCGCGAAGTCCTCGGTGATCAGGGCCGTTCCGGACGGCCGTGAACCGCCGACGGCCGTCACGAACGCCTTGCGCGCCTTCCAGTAGAAGCCGATCGTCGCCGGGTCGCGGGTGAAGGAGTTGGTCACGGACGGCACCGGGGCGGTCAGCTCCAGTCCGGCCATCAGCTCCGCGGCCGCCTGTTCCCGCTCCGCCTGCACGGCCTCGTCGGGGCTGCGGAACTCGACCAGCAACGCGGCGGTGTCCTTGGGGAGTTCGGCCCAGTCGCCGGGTACGCCGTCCACGCTGACCGAGGCGCGCAGCGTGTTGCCGTCCATCAACTCCACGGCCAGCGCGCCCAGTTCGTTGAACCGCGGCACGGCGGAGGCGGCCGCCGCGAGCGAGGGGAAGAACAGCAGCGCGGTCGAGGTGCGCCGGTGCAGCGGCAGCGTCTCGTACACCACGTCGGCGATGAAGCCGAGCGTGCCCTCCGAGCCGACCGCGAGCCCGCGCAGGATCTGCGCCGGGGTGTGCGCGTCCAGGAACGCGTCGAGCCGGTAGCCGTTGGTGTTCTTCAGCTCGTACTTGGCGCGGATGCGGGCCACCAGCTCCGGGTCCGCCTCGATCTCCGCCTTGAGCGCCAACAGGCCCTCCACCAGGGCGGGTTCGTCCCGCGCCAGCTTCTCGTCGGCGTCCGGATCCGCGGTGTCCAGGACGGTGCCGGAGGGGAGGACGAGGGTGAGCGAGGCGACGGTGCGGTACGAGTTGCGGGTGGTGCCCGCGGTCATCCCGGACGCGTTGTTGGCGACCACGCCGCCGATGGTGCAGGCGATCGCGCTGGCCGGATCGGGGCCCAGCAGGCGGCCGTACGGCGCGAGCGCGGCGTTCGCCCGCACCACGGTGGTGCCCGGCCGGATGCGGGCGCGGGCACCCTCCTCGTCGAGCACCTGCACGCCCGCCCAGTGCCGGCGCACGTCGACCAGGATGTCCTCGCCCTGCGCCTGTCCGTTGAGCGAGGTGCCGGCGGCGCGGAAGACCACCGAGTGACCGTGCTCGCGGGCGTACGCCAGCACCGCGGAGACGTCCGCGACGTCCTCGGCGACCACGACGACGCGGGGCACGAAGCGGTACGGGCTGGCGTCCGAGGCGTAGCGCACCAGGTCGGAGACCTTCCACAGCACCTTCTCCGGACCGAGCAGCCGCCGCAGTCCGTCCCGCAGTTCGGGGGGCGTGCCGGCGGCCAGCTCCTCCGGCACCCGGTCCGGTGCGGGCGCGTGGCCGGCTCCCGTGCGCGGCCGCAGCGCGCCGGGGCGGGGTTCGAGGAGGGGCATGTCGGTCTCCGGATCGGCGCGGTGCGGGGGGCGCCGCCCATGCTAAGCGCGGTGCGTACGGCTCGTACGGGCCGTGCCCCGGTCCTCCGCGGGTGCCCGTTCGCGGCCGGTCGCGCGCGTGCCGTCGCCGTCGAGGAGGCCGAGCAGCGTGCTCAGTTCGGTGCGCTGCTCGGCGGTGAGCGGCGCCAGGATCTCCTCGGCGGCGGAGCGGCGTGCGCGCCGCAGTTCGGAGAGCACGGTGCCGCCGCCGTCGGTCAGCTCGATGCGGATGACGCGGCGGTTCGCGGTGTCCGGCACCCGGCGCACCAGGCGCCGCTCTTCCAGCGCGTCCACCAGGCTGGTCACCTGCCGTGGTACGACGCCCAGTTGCTCGGCGAGGTCGGCCATGCGCGGCGGCGTGCCGCTGCGGGCGACGGTGCGCAGCAGCCGGGCCTGGGCGGGCGTGACGCCGACGGGGGCGAGGTTGTGCCGGTGCGCGTGGTGCAACCGCCGGGTCAGGCGCAGGAGTTGGTCGGCGAGGTCGCCTGCGGACTCGTCGTGGTGGTGGGCGGCCATGGGCGCAGGCTACCGGATCGCGAGGCAACCACATTGTGAGCATAGGTAACAATGAACTATGCTCCCCAATGGTCGCGTCCGCCGGCCCGCCACCCGTCACCTCCACCCACCCCGAGGAGCCCGTTGCACCGCGAGAACCTCCACGAGAACCACCGCGACAACACCGACTGGACACCGTCCGCCGACCCCGAAGACGACACGGACGCCTCCCGGCCGCCGGCCCAACTGCGCCGCATCCTGCGCCTGTTCCGCCCCTACCGCGCCCGGCTCGCCCTCGTCGGCCTGCTGGTCGCCGCCTCGTCGCTGGTCACCGTCGTCACCCCGTTCCTGCTGCGCGAAATCCTCGACGTCGCCATCCCGCACGGGCGCACCGGACTGCTCAGCCTGCTCGCGCTCGGCCTCATCGGCGCCGCCGCCGTCTCCAGCGTCTTCACCGTCCTGCAGACCCTGATCTCCACCACCGTCGGCCAGCGCGTCATGCACGACCTGCGCACCGCCGTCTACGCCCAACTCCAGCGGATGCCGCTGGCGTTCTTCACCCGCACCCGCACCGGCGAGGTGCAGTCCCGCATCGCCAACGACATCGGCGGCATGCAGGCCACCGTCACCTCCACCGCGACCTCCCTCGTCTCCAACCTCACCAGCGTCGTCGCCACCGTCGCCGCCATGCTCGCGCTCGACTGGCGGCTGACCGTGACCTCGCTGCTGCTGCTCCCGCTGTTCGCCTGGGTCAGCCGCAGAGTCGGCCGCGAGCGCCGCCGGATCACCACCCAGCGGCAGAAGCAACTGGCCGCGATCTCCGCCATCGTCACCGAGTCGCTGTCGGTCAGCGGCATCCTGCTCGGACGCACCATGGGCCGCGCGGACGCGCTCACCAGGGAGTTCACCGCCGAGTCGGAGCGGCTGGCGGACCTGGAGGTCCGCTCCAACATGGCCGGGCGCTGGCGGATGTCCACCATCCAGATCGTGATGGGCGCCATCCCCGCGCTGCTGTACTGGACGGCCGGCGTGCTCGCCGGGCTCGGCGCACCCGGCTTCTCCATCGGCACCCTCGTCGCGTTCGTCGGCCTCCAGCAGGGGCTGCTGCGCCCCGCGGTGTCGCTGCTGTCCACCGGCGTCGAGATGCAGACCTCCCTCGCGCTCTTCCAGCGCATCTTCGAATACCTCGACCTGCGCGTGGACATCACCGAACCGCCCGACCCGGTGCGCCTGGACCGGGTGCGCGGCGAAGTCCGCTTCGAGCGGGTCGACTTCGGCTACGACCCGGCCCGCCCGTCCGGCACCCTGCACGGCATCGACCTGACGATCCCCGCGGGCAGCAGCGTCGCCGTCGTCGGCGCGACCGGCTCCGGCAAGAGCACGCTGAGCTATCTGGTGCCGCGGCTGTACGACGTCACCGGCGGCCGGGTCACCCTCGACGGAACCGACGTACGCGACCTCGACTTCGACACCCTCGCCCGCGCCGTCGGCGTCGTCTCGCAGGAGACCTACCTCTTCCACGCCTCCGTCGCCGACAACCTGCGCTTCGCCAAGCCCGCGGCCACCGACGCCGAACTGCGGGCGGCCGCCGAAGCCGCCCAGATCCACGACCGCATCGCGGCGCTCCCGGACGGCTACGACACCCTCGTCGGCGAACGCGGCTACCGCTTCTCCGGCGGCGAGAAGCAGCGCCTGGCACTGGCCCGTACAATCCTGCGCGACCCGCCGGTGCTGATCCTCGACGAGGCGACCAGCGCGCTGGACGCCCGCACCGAGGCCGCCGTGCAGCGGGCCGTCGACGCGCTGTCCGCGGACCGCACCACGATCACCATCGCCCACCGGCTCTCGACGATCTCCGGCGCCGACCAGATCGTCGTGCTCGACGGCGGGCGCATCGCCGAGCGCGGCACCCACGCCGAACTCCTCGCCGCCGACGGCCGGTACGCCGCACTGCTGCGCCGGGACCTGCGGGCCGCGGAGCCGGCGGCGGACGTGACGGGCGGCTGACCCGCGCCGACGCAGCACGCCGACACCGCACGCCGACACCGCACGCCGACACCGCACGCCGCCGCGGGAGTTCGTACGCCCGTAACGTTTCCCGGCGTGTGCGGCCGCCGATCCGGGGGAGGGAGCAGGGCATGAAACCGCCCGCCGAACGCATCGACGACTCCGCCGCACCGGCGCCCGCCCGGGCACCCGTCGGGCGGTCGGGCCGCCAGCTCCTCGCCGCCTCGGTCGGAAACGCGGCCGAGTGGTACGACTGGTACACCTACACCTTCCTCGCGACGTACATCGCCGCCCAGGTCTTCCCGAAGGACGCGGGGAGTCCGCTGGTTCCGCTGCTGTCGACGTTCGCGGTCTTCGCGGTGGGGTTCTTCATGCGGCCCGTCGGTGGGCTGCTGATGGGAGCCGTGGCGGACCGGCGCGGCCGCCGCGCTGCGCTGACCGTGACCATCCTCTGATGGGCGGCAGCAGCCTGCTGGTGGGGCTGACGCCGACGTACGCCGCCGTGGGAACTCTCGGGCCGGTGGTGCTCGTTGTCGCGCGGCTGCTCCAAGGGCTGTCCGTGGGCGGGGAGTTCGCGGCGTCGACGACGTTCCTCGTGGAGTCGGCCGGGCCCGGCCGGCGGGGGCTGTTCTCCAGCTTCCAGTACGTGTCCACCACGGTCGGGCAGCTGCTGGCGTCCGGCGTCGCGGCGCTGCTCGTCGCGAACCTCGCGCCCGCCACGATGGACGGCTGGGGCTGGCGGGTGCCGTTCGTGCTGGGCGGCGTGCTGAGCCTGGTCGGGTTCTGGATCCGGCGCGGCGCGGAGGAGACGCGCAGCGAGCAGCAGACGGAGGCGCCACGGCCCGGGCTGTTCGAGGCGCTGCGCCGCCACCCGCGTGCGTCGCTGCTGATCTGCGGCATCACGATGGGCGGCACCATCGCCTACTACACGTGGACGTCGTACCTGCCGACGTACGCCGAACTCAACGCCGGTGTGGAGAAGGCCGACGCGCTGCTGGCCGGCACGTTCTCGCTGGCGTTCTTCGCGGTGCTCCAGCCGCTCGCCGGCGCCGCGTCCGACCGCTTCGGACGCAAGCCGCTGCTGCTGATGTTCGGGCTCGGCTTCGCGGTGCTGAGCGTGCCGCTGCTGCACGTGCTCGACGGCTCGTTCCTGTCGCTGCTGCTCGTGCAGTGCGCGGGCATGGTGCTGCTGAGCGGCTTCACCGCGATCTCGGCGGCCGTCAACGCGGAGGTCTTCCCGGCCCGCGTCCGCGCCTCCGGCATCGGCTTCCCCTACTCGCTGACCGTCGCCCTGTTCGGCGGCACGGCGCCGTATGTGGGCACGCTCTTCAAGCAGTTGGGCCACGCGGGCCTGTTCCCGGTGTACGTCGCCGTGCTGTGCCTCGTGTCGTCGGTGGTGTACGCGCGCCTGCCGGAGACGGCGCACAGACCGCTGGAGCGCTGAGCCCGCGCCCGCATCGGGCGGCGGGCCCCGCGGGCACTGAGCGGGGTGCTCGGTACGGCCCGCTCAGTACAGCAGGTACTTCCGCCGCCGTGCCTCGAACTCCGCGACCTCACCGCGCCAGGCCGCCGTCACCGCGTCCGCGCTCGCGCCGTCGTCGAGCATGTGCCGCATGCGCGCCGATCCGGACAACTTGTCGACCCAGTACGGGCGTTCGCGGTCGGTGTCGTCCTTGCGCCAGGCGAAACCGTCGTACGCGCGCGCCTCCGCGAGCATCGCCACCGCGATCGGGATCGGCTGGAAGCGGTCCGGGTCGGTGATGTGCAGCTGGACTCCCGCACAGGTCTTGCCCTTGTACTTGTCGAAGGTCGGCACGAAGTAGGCCTCGCGGAAGCGGACGCCGGGCAGGCGCCGGGAGTTGAGCCGGTCGCTGAAGCGGTAGTCGAGGTACGGGGCGCCGACGAACTCGAACGGGCGGGCGCTGCCCCGCCCTTCGGAGAGGTTGGTGCCCTCGAAGAGTCCGGTGCCGGCGTAGGCGAGCGCGGTGTCCGGGAACGGCATGTTCGGGGACGGCGGCACCCACGGCCGGCCAGCCTGCTGGTCCTGCACCGGGCGCTGCGGCGACCAGCCGCGCAGCCGCACCACGTCCAGCCGGACCCGGCCGCCCGAGCCCTCGCCGGGCAGCAGCTCCCCGTTGAAGTAGCGGGCCAACTCGCCGACGGTCAGGCCGTGTTGCTGGACGATCGGCTTCAGCCCGACTCCGGAGGCGTACTTGCGGGTCAGCAGCGGGCCGTCGGCGCGCCGTCCCAGCGGGTTCGGGCGGTCCAGGACCACGAAGTCGGCCCGTACGTCGCGGGCGGCGACCATCGCCTGGTACATGGTCCAGATGTAGGTGTAGTAGCGCACCCCGACGTCCTGGATGTCGAAGACGACGGTGTCCACGCCGGCCTTGCGCAGCAGCCGCGCCATCTTCGCCGCGTCCGCGCCGTAGGCGTCGTAGACCGTCAGCCCGGTGCGCGGATCCTTGAACTCCGGCTCGGAGTGGCCGGCTTGGGCGCTGCCGCGGAAGCCGTGCTCCGGTCCGAAGACGCCGACGACGTCCAGCTCGTCGTGGTCCGCCATCGAGTCCACGATGTGCCGGGCGTCCGGCAGGATGCCCGTCGGGTTGCTGAACACGCCGACCTTGCGCCCGCGCAGCATGCGCCAGCCGTCCGCCGCCGCCCGCTCGGCGCCCGTCGTGACCCCGCCCGCACCGGCGGTGTGCGCGCCGTGCCCGGAGCCGTCCGCGGAGGCGGCCAGCGCACCGTCGTGGAACGGCAGCGGAGCGGCGATCGTGGCCGAGGCGCCGCCGAGCAGCAGCGAACGGCGGGACGGAGCACGGGACATGGGGCTCCTCCTTCCGGGAGGCGTACGCACGGCGGCGTGCAGGCGGGGCGCGCGAACGGGGCGCCGACGGCGTGCGGCGGGGGCGCGCGGACGGACGGTGGACCGGAGAGGCAAGCTATCCGACGGCGCCCGTAGCTGCCAGGGCGGCGCCCGGCGCGGGCCGCGGTCACGGCCTGACGGTCCGGCCGGCCCGCGGGACCGGCCGGCCGCCGGTGCGAGGATGGCCGCATGTCCGAGCACTCCACGGCCCCCGAACCCGTCCTGGTACGGGGCGACATCACCGAGCAGTCCGTCGACGCCGTCGTGAACGCCGCCAACTCCTCGCTGCTGGGCGGCGGCGGAGTCGACGGCGCCATCCACCGCAAGGGCGGTCCCGACATCCTCGCCGAGTGCCGTGCGCTGCGGGCTTCGCGGTACGGGAGCGGGCTGCCGACCGGCGAAGCCGTCGCCACCACCGCCGGCCGGCTGCCGGCCCGCTGGGTCATCCACACCGTCGGACCGGTGTG
>Ga0164243_10007263_pt1 | contig 16562 bp, 13 predicted proteins | sample OricompcompostOP_FD_108781 | JGI IMG/M metagenome (GOLD analysis project Ga0164243, IMG submission 108781) | Organic Plus compost microbial communities from Emeryville, California, USA - Original compost - Organic plus compost (OP) | ecosystem: Engineered > Solid waste > Mixed feedstock >... | reverse complement strand
TGATGCATGCCTTGTATCATAATGCAGTTCTGCCAGAAGCTAGCGATAAAATAAGTATGACAATGCGAAACATCCGGCTTGGCAATTTCCGGTATGCTTAAGTTCTCAACTTGCAAAGGGAGTCTTCAAATGAAAAAAATAACGTTTGTCGTTGCTTCATTGTGTGCTGCAGCATCATTGCAGGCATATGCTGCCGAACCGGTCAAACCGGCTTTTCAGCATGCCTCCATGGTCTGCAAACAGGTCCAGGCCAAGGCGGAGGAAACACTGGCGGCGCGCAAATCCGGTCATAACGACAGGGAAGGAGATAAAGCCAAACTGGGCAAGCAAGGCAGCGACCCCATGTTTGTTTATGCGATCGATGTCGCCTACGAAAGTGATGTAAACAAGGCAGGAATCGGCCAGGAAGCATACGATTACTGCATGTTGCATAAGGCCAGTAGCTAACGCTGAGCAAGAGCTTAACGGCGGGCAGGTGGTCATGCAGGTGCGGATTTTAAGTGCCGCTGTAGGGGCCTGCGAACCAGCGCTCCAGCGTGTCAGGAACATGCATCATTCAGGGGCAGCAAAAGCACCAATCCGGCCCATTTCGCCTTTAACAGGACATAAAAAAAAACAGGCCCACGCGCCTGTTTTTTGATTGGCGGCACTCGGAGAGCTTGAACGCATCCATGCAGGTTGCTCGGTATCGGGCAACTACATCACAATCGCTATATCTTGCCAGGCCTGAATTCAGCTTGCAGACAGCCGATGCGTCATCAGGGGAATAGACGGATCGACATTTATTCTGCGGCATACTCTTTTCCGGCACGGTACTTGCTTTCATTACAAATGATATATCCGGTATCCATCGATGGATGAGCGCCGCGTATATCGGGTGCAGCTGTTCCAACTACAAATCAATTTTGCCGGCATGGCCGCAACAGCCTATCGGTCTTTGGAGAAATCAATATGAATAAAAGTCTGTTCCCGTTGGCGCTGCTGACTGCATTTGCAGGTCTGGCGCATGCAGAAACATCGGTACAGCTGTATGGACTGGTCGATGCGGGTATTGGCTACTCGCAAACAAAAGTCAGTTACGGTGATAGCTGGGTCAAAACACGCGATATCGGACTGGTCGACGGTCTGGGCGGAACCAACAACTGGGGCCTGAAAGGCACCGAGGACCTGGGCAACGGCACCAGCGCGATTTTCCAGCTGGAAAGCGGTTTCAGCCTGGGTACGGGTCATTCCCTGTCCGAAGGCACGCTGTTTGATCGTCGTGCGCTGGTGGGATTAAGCGGTGCTGATTGGGGAACGCTGACCCTGGGGCGCCAGTTTAATATCGCGGATGATCTGCTGTCGCCTCTGGATCCTTTCGGCACCAATTACGGTCAGGCGGGCGTGACCGGCGGCGCTTTTGGTGATTCTGTGTCAGCCAATATGTCCGATGCTATTAAATACATGAGTCCTTCATGGAGCGGCTTTCAGTTTGGTCTGGGCTTTGCCGGTCGCAATCAGAAGACCGAGTACAGTAACGCCACGGGCCGGTCGGTGGACAGAAATACCTCTAACTGGATCACCACGGGCCTGGCCTACACGAACGGGCCGCTTGCGATTGCGGCAACTTATGACCGTTTCCGCACCGACATCACGCTTGGAGACAATAGTGAGAAATCGACCACGCATATGTGGAACGTGGGTGCGACATATGACTTCAGCGTTGTCAAAGCCCATCTGATGTATGGCCAGACACGCGGTGCGCTGCCTGCCACCGGCCTGTCTCCCGGCCTGGTGCGTTCCATCGACAATGCATTGGCCGATGACGGCTTTGCCTCCGTTCTGAGTGGGACGGGCGGCTATCGTCAGCAGGCGTGGCTGGCTGGCCTGACCATTCCTGTGGGCGAGGCAGGACACGTCATGATGTCCTATCAGGGTAACCGGGTGAAAAACGCCGATACCGTGTTCGACAATGCCAGAGGAACACTGCATATTGGTAGCCTGGGTTACAGCCAGGATTTGTCTAAACGCACAACGCTGTACGCGGTAGCCTCTTATGGCAGCGGAAGCATCCGCTTTGACGGACTCGAAGATAAAGTGAAACTGAAGTCCACGCTGATTGCTGCAGGAATGCAACACCGCTTCTAAACACCCGCTCAAATTGTTGTAAAAAAGCCTGATTGGTGCAAAAAAACGACACCTTTCAGGCATTTCTTTTGTCCGGTTTTTTTATCGCTTCAGCGATCGCTTATTGACTGTTTTGCCCGGGAAATAAGGGCAGAACGGTACTGTACGGCGACTCGGACTGCCTTTTCCCATATACACCTTTTCAATCCACTTGTCCTTAACCTGGGTCAAGGCGGCACTTTGCCCCTCAAAAATACAATACTCCTCAAGCTGCTTCCGTAAACCTTTGATTTGAAAAGATAAGCGGGCGCTCATGCAGATGGTGAAGTAATCCGGTACGCCGGAATGAAATTTGTAATATGAATGGAGTATTCAATATGAAAAAGGCACTGCAATCTATCGTGCTGCTCGGTGCTGCTACCGGTGCGGCTCAAGCTGCAACTTCCGTTACGCTGTACGGTTTGGTTGATGCAGGTATCGGTTACACGCAAACCAAAGTAACGCAAGATGCAACCGACTATGCACCTAGGAGCTGGAGTAAGGTGCGCGACGTTGGCATGGTCAACGGTATCCTTAACGGTAACCGTTGGGGCCTGAAAGGCACTGAAGACCTGGGCAACGGCACCAGCGCCATTTTCCAGTTGGAAAGCGGCTTTGATCTGGGTAACGGTAAATCCGCACAAGGCGGTCGCCTGTTTGGTCGCAAGGCGATTGTCGGTCTGAGCGGTGACAGTTGGGGTACCCTGACATTGGGTCGCCAGTACAATGTGGCTGACGATGTCGTTTCCGGAATCGATCCATTTGGCACGGGCGTTCTTTTCGCAGGCGCAACGGATGGTGCATTCGGTGATTCGCTTTCTGCCCGCATGGACAATTCATTTAAATATATGTCACCTGAATTTGGCGGCTTCAAATTCGGTCTGGCTTATTCTGGTACTCATAGAAAGGAAACGTCCGACGACGGCGTTGTTGAATCCGAGAAACGTGATACCTCCAATTGGATTTCTACCGGTCTGGGCTATGCAAATGGTCCGATTGAAGCAGGTTTGTCATATGACCGCTTCCGCACGGACATCCGCACCGTTTCGAACGTCAGCGGTCAGTCTGTTAAAAGTACCAGTTCTACTCATATGTGGAACCTGCTCGGTGCATATGACTTTGAAGTTGTGAAACTTCACCTGGGTTATGGTCAAATTCGCGGCGCAGCCGCCAATGTTGCTGGTGTAACTGGCGTGGGTCTGAATGGCACGCTGGCTGGTTTCACAGAACTGGCTACTGGGTTGAACTATACCCAAACAAACGGTTTCCGTCAGCAGGCTTGGTTGGCTGGCCTGAGTGCGCCTGTGGGTGATAGTGGTACTGTGCTGTTCTCATACCAGGGTAACACTTCCAAAAACAAAGCTGACGCCTTCGATGGTATTAAAGGCAAGCTGAACATCTTCAGCCTGGGTTATGTACAAGGCCTGAGCAAACGTACCCGTGTGTATGCTGCCGCCTCTTATGGTGTTGGCAAAATGAAGTTTGATGAGAAGTACGGAATAGGTAATGTCAAACTGAAAGCCACACTGATTGGTGTCGGTCTGCAGCACCGCTTCTAATGATTGCATCGCGTAGCGATGTTTTCATAAAGCAGAAAACCACCCCTTGGGGTGGTTTTTTTATTACTACATTGGCCAATCGCTTGCGCGTGTCTAACAATGAGGTAGTCGACGGTTATCGCAAGGCTGCCAATCCAATTATGCTTTGGGCTTCGTCGCGGGCGCTTCTGCCAGTTTATCTGAGCCGACTTTGGGGGCAGTCTCTTCGGATTTCTTGTCTGCGGAATCTTTCAGCTTCGTAAAAACCTCATCCAGCTTGCGGTCGGCCTGCGCCAATTTGTCGCGTGTCGATTGCATCCACGCTTTGTCGCTATCTAGTCGTTTTTTACTTTCGTCCAGCATACGTTTGACCTCATCCGGCTGCGGTCCGCCTGTGCCGACACGGGTTTTGACCATGAATTCGGGTGAGAGCACTTCACGGAAATGCGCTTCATTGATCGGAAATTTTTCTTCGGGCAGTTTGTATTTCTGCAGGGCCTTGGTGTAAAGCTCTGCTGCCTTATCGTACGGAAAATCCTTGGGTTTGAAACCATTGGCCCGCGCTTCGGTCACAATCGACGAGGCAAAGCTATGGCCGACGCGGAATGGGATTTTATGTTCCTTTTGCAAGGCTTCAGCCAATTCCATGGACGTGGTCCAGTCGTCCTCCAGTTCCTCCAGGGAGCGCTTCGGATTGACGGTCAGGGCCTTCATCACGACATTGACCTTTTCGATCATTGAAATGGCCTGCGGGAAGAGCCCAATATCGTCCCATGCCGATTTGTAATCGGTCATGCCGGTTGTCACGTTATGGTTCCTGAAGACGACAGTCTGGGCCAGTCCGACGACGTTGGATGCAGCCTCGCGTGCACGCATAATCACACCCGGGTTGCGTTTTTGCGGCATGGCGCTGCTGGTGTAGGTGCTGCCTTCATCCAGCAACAGCCAGGGACGGGTCTGGTGGTATTGTGTATGAATGTCCTGCAGCAAAACGCCCAGGCGGATAGCTGACGAAGAGGGAATGCCCGTGGCTTCCAGCGACACATCAGAAGGCGCGACCTGGCTGGAATCCAGGGAATTTTCTATAATACCGTCAAAGCCCAGCAGTTCGGCCATACGTTCGCGGTTAAGCGGCCAGCTGGAGTTGGCCAGAACGGCCGTGCCCATGGCAGATAAATTCATGCGCTTGTATAGTTCGTGAATGCGTTGTGAATCCCTGGCAAACGAGGCCTCATACGCCAGCAGATAATGTGCATAGCTGATCGGCATGGCCTGGACGCCGTTGGTGTAGGCGGGTACGATCGTGTCGACGTTCTTGGCGGCTACTGCAAGCAACTCGCTTCGCAGCGCATCCAGTGCATCGGAATAGTCAAGCACCTGGTTGCGCAACTTTGCCATGCGATAGGTCGCGTACATGTCCTGGCGGCTACGTCCGGTATGAATCAATGATGCATCGGGACCAATGTCGTCTGTGATAATTTTTTCAATTTGCAGCACATCCTTGGGGCGCTTGCCGCCGGTTTTTTCTGATTGATCCAGCGAGTAAGCAACACCGGTGGCCAGTTTGGCGCCCATTTCCGGCGACACAATTTTTTCTTCAGTCAACATCACGGCCGAGGCCTTGTTGATTTTGCCCAGCCAGTAAAACTGATCCTCTTTCTCATCGTTTTTGCTGGTGGCCTTGCTCGATACGGGTTTAGCCACAGCGCCGGCCTTGATGGCCTGCTTTTCGCATTCGGCTGTTGTTTTGCAGGGCATCTCGCCGGTATTGGCCGCGTGGGCCAGACTGGCGGCCATGCTTAGCGCAAAGACGGCCAGGACCTGCGGTTTTAAACGGAATGACGGCTTCATTTGTTGTCTCCTTGTTTTAATACTGATTTTGATCCAGAACCACTTATGACGGGGGCGCTGCGTGGTGGCGGGGTCCGGCAACAGACCCGTTCCTCCTGGTGCCGGACGATTGAAATATGAGGCGGACGACAGGGCGGTTGCACCTGTGCATACCGTACCGTTTATTCAGGTAGAAAGTCCTTGACGGACAGGTAACGCTCTCCGGTATCGTAATTGATGCCCAGTATTTTGGCGTTCGCGGGCAGCTGTGGCAGTTTTTTTGCTATCGCGGCCAGTGTCGCGCCGCTGCTGATGCCGACCAGCAAACCTTCCTTTGTCGCGGCCTGCCGCGCATAGTCCAGTGATTCCGGCACTTCTACTGAAATCGTGCCGTCAAGCACGGTCACGTCCAGATTGGCAGGAATGAATCCGGCGCCGATGCCCTGCAGCGCGTGAGGACCGGGCTCACCGCCTGCAATCACGGCCGAGGCGCTTGGTTCAACGGCCAGCACTTTGATATTCGGCCATTTTTTTTTCAGGCTGCGGGCGATACCGGTAATATGGCCGCCGGTGCCGACCGCGGTAATCAGATAATCCAGTCCTTCGGGGAAATCGCTAATGATTTCCTGTGCGGTGCGCTCGGCATGCACTTGCGGGTTGGCCGGATTGTCAAATTGCTGGGGAATCCAGGCCCCGGGCGTTTGCTCTGCAAGTTCAATGGCCCGGGCGATGGCGCCTTTCATTCCCTTTTCCTTGGGCGTCAGGTCGAACGAAGCGCCGTAGGCTGTCATCAGACGGCGACGTTCGATACTCATGCTCTCTGGCATGACCAGAATAAGCTTATATCCTTTGACCGCGGCGACCATGGCCAGACCCACGCCGGTATTGCCGGAGGTGGGTTCAATAATAGTCGCACCAGGCTTGAGGGCGCCCGATTGTTCGGCTGCTTCAATCATGGCCAGCGCAGCGCGATCCTTCAGGGAACCGCCCGGATTGGCGCGTTCTGCCTTGATCCAGACTTCTTGCGTGCCGGGGAACAAGCGGGAAAAACGAATATGCGGGGTATGGCCGATGGTATCGAGTACGGATTCTGCTTTCATAAAATGAGATGCGGATGTTGATCGGAAAGAGCAAAATATAGCACACGTCTTGCGAACGCAGACCCTGACTGTTTTGAGGCTGGGGTTTGTCCGGCTTTAGCGTGGGTTTACCCTGTATTGCATTCAGGTTTTGGTCATCTGGATGATGGCATGGGCTGGGGGGCAGGGCGTGAAACGGTGCTGCGGCAGGTCCCTGCTATACTGCAATTGAAATATAACAAAACCCGCGTTGCCAATACGATCAGAATGGTTGCCGACAAAGTCGATATTACGTCTGTGATAGACGACAAGCCGATTGCTACACTGGTTGTTTGTGCGACGAAAAACGAGGAAACCGACAATGGCGTCAGAAATGGAACTGGTGGGAAGGCTGGTCATGTCAGCGGCGTTGGGAAGCCTGATCGGCTTTGAACGGGAGCGACTGTCCTGGGCGGCAGGTTTGCGAACGCATATGCTGGTGTGTGTGGGTTCGAGTCTCATGATGATCGTCTCCATCTATGGGTTCACCGACACGCTGGGCGACCATGTGACCCTGGACCCATCGCGGGTGGCTGCCCAGGTTGTCTCGGGTATCGGATTTCTGGGCGCCGGCGCCATTCTGGCGCGAGGGCAGGTTATCCGCGGCCTCACCACTGCCGCCAGCGTGTGGTCTGTGGCTGGCATCGGGTTGGCGGTGGGCGGCGGACTGTATACGCCATCTATCGCCGCTACCTTGATCATTCTGCTTATTCTGGCGGGCGTCAAACCATTGGAAAAGCGTTTCATTGCCTATCACCGTCGGCGTCATGTCACGATCAAGGTCAAGCGCGGGAAATTGACCCTGGGGTCGTTCAACCATGCGCTGGGCGTGAGCGCCAACCGGGTCAAGCAATTTATCGTGCAGCCGGGCGAAGACGAAGAATATGACGAGGTCTACGTGGTTTTTTCACGGATGTCATTGCAGGAATATGTTTTGATCCGCAAAAAATTCAATGACCTTCCTGGTATTGAATCCTATTCAGAAATGGATTCCGATGAGGAAATTGATCCCTATTCCTGGTGAATGCAGTACCTGGCGTACGACAGCACTAGGCAGCGACGGGCACTGGCCGGGCGCGCAACTCGTACAGGGTGATGCCGATACCGCTGGCGCAAATAATGCCGATGCCCAGCCATGTAATCGCATCGGGAAACTGATTCCAGATCAGCCATCCGAGCACCGTGGCACTGATGATTTGCAGATAAACAAAGGGCGACAGCAGCGAAGCAGGCGCGTGGCGGTAGGCCTGAATCTGCAGCAGGTGACCCATGCCACCGGTGATGCCGGTAGACAGAAGTAGCAGCCATTGTTTCAGATCCAGCGTTGCCATGACTAGTACAACTTCGTCCAGGGTAAACAGTGTGTAGATTGTCAGGACAGCTGTGCCGAAAAAGCCGCTCCAGATTACAGTAGTCAGCGGGTTGTCGCCAGCCAGGCGCCTGTTGGCAATAAACTGCAGGGAAAAAATCACAGCATTGGACAGGCCGAACATGACGCCGGTCGGGTCCAGGCCGCCGGATGGGCGGATAACAACCAGAATGCCAAGAAACCCTACAATTGCGGCAACCCACCGCGACAACATGGCCTTTTCCTTCAGAATCCAGGGCGCGACCGCCAAAAGAATGAGCGGGGCGATAAAGTTGATTGCGGTCGCTTGCGCCTGCGGCAGATAGCGCAAGGTGGTGAAAAAGATCATGGTTGAAGTCAGCATGAACACGCCGCGCAGCAATTGTTCTACGGGTTTTTTCGTTTTCAGGATCTGCCAGCCTTTGGCCGGTATGACAAGCGACGTAATCAATATGAGGTGTACCGAGTACCGGACCCAGCATAGCAAGAGCAACGGCACGCCCACGGACATCAGCCATTTGCCCGTGGCGTCCAGCATGGACAGAACCGACATCGCCACAAGCAGTGAAATAATTCCAGGCAGGGGGCTGGAGATGGATGCGGTCGGCTGATTCATGTGTTTCCGGAAAAACGGCGGCCGGGCTGGGGTGCAGCGTTCCGGCAAGTGATACTGGGGAAAGCCCTGATTCCTATGGTAGAGGATTTACCCTGTTAATGCCAGCGCATGGCACCGCCGCTGCGGTGTTCCGCTCCAAAGTGTTGCCAATATCACAAATGCCTCTGCCGTTTTCGGCCCCGACGGGCCGAGGCAGCGTGTGCTGGCACGCATCTTCTTGAAACGGTGCGGGCGCCGAAGTTCAGCTGTTTCCCTGAACAGCCAGGCGTGACTGCTTGCGGGTCTGGAAATAATAGCCTGTAGAAGCGACCAGCAGAATCGCGATTAGCACCATTTCAAGCTGCAGGCTGGCGCCCAGCGCTTGCTGGTAGTCATGTCCGTGAAGCAGCGCCTGCGAGAATACGGCGCCCAATAGGGTCGGGCCAAATCCCATGGCGGCTTGCTGTATGGTGGACAGCATGGCGCTGCCGGCGCCTGCCTGTTCCGCGGGAATTTGAGACATGCCGATGCGATAGAACGCACCGACAATGAAAGCCTGTCCGATACCGATCAGAAACGAAGGAATGGTCAGCGATATAAGGTCTGGAGCGGGCCAGACCACCCGCAGGATCCAAAGCAGACACAGCAGACCGGGTATAACCATGGCGCAACCCAGTATGAGAGTTGGAAGCAGCCCGATCCGTGCAACCGTGCGCGTGCTCAGCAGCGAACCAACAAAAAACGCAACGCCCAGCGCAATAAAGGAATTACCCGATTGTAACGGGGTGAGGCCCGCGCCCGCTTGCAGCGTCAGCGCCAGGACGAACATGAAACCGCTCCAGCAGGAAAAAAACAGGATGGCCATGAAAAAACCGAAACGCACCGTAGGCAGCCGGGTCAGCGATGGGGGCAGCAACGGAAGCGTACCTCGTTTTGCCTGATTGACTTCTGTTTTCCAAAGCGCCACTGCAAGCGGCAGAGCCGCAGCCATCGCAATCAGCCACGGCCACGACCATCCGACAGAGGGCCCCACGGCAACGGGAACCAGAATACTGATAATCAGCAAAGCCAGCAAGATCGTTCCGGGCCAGTCGATTCCGGCAGGGTTCGAGCGGCGCGTTTCGGGAATAAAACGAGGCGACAGCAACAGTACAACCGCGCAGACAGGAAGATTGATCAAAAAGATGCTGCGCCACTGCGATCCGGCAATATTTGCATGAACCAGAAACCCTCCCAGCACCTGGCCAATGATAAAGGACAGGCCGCCAATCGAACTATACAGACCAATCGCACGCGAATGCGCGTGCCCCTTCAGGCAGACGTGAATGGTTGCAAGAATCTGCGGAACCATGAGTGCGGCGGCGACGCCCTGCAGGGTGCGGGCCAGCAGCAAGAAGTATATGGCAGGTGCGATGCCGCAAAGCAACGAGGCAACACCAAAGAGCAGTACCCCGATGTTGAACAGACGCCTGCGTCCGTATATATCACCCAGCCTGCCGCCCATGGCCAGCACGACAGCGAAGGCGACACCATACAAGGCCACCATCAGTTCGAGTTCATACTCGGTTGCGTTCAGCGAACGGGCAACAGAATCCAGAGCCACATTGATAATGGAAAAATCAATCTGAGGAAGAAACATACCTGCAAGCAGGACTGCGAGACCGGCGCGACTCATTTGAGCGTTGTCGTGGGTTGTATCAGCCATGGAAAAAATCCTGGAAAAATGACATTGATGCGCTATTATGGCGATGTATGTAGACGGGTACCAGAGCCTGTTTAGACTGGTATAAAAAGTGTAGGGATGCAGTAACGACAAACATGGCGGCAATCAAAAATGAAATTGACAGACGACATATCCGCATTTATACCCTTTCGCAAGGCCGAATCCCTGAAAACACCTATTGACGACAGGGAGGATAGGGCGCTGGAACTAGGGGCATTTCTGCGCAACCGGCGCGAAAGCCTTGATCCGGCCCGACTGGGAATGCCCCGCTACGGGCGTATCCGTACGCCCGGTCTGCGTCGCGAAGAAGTGGCGCAACTGGCCGATATTGGGATTACCTGGTACACCAAGCTGGAACAGGGCAGACCGATACGTGTGTCGCCCAAAGTGCTGCTGGCTGTTGCGTCGGCACTACAATGCTCCGATACAGAAACGCGTTATTTGTTCACATTGGCTGGTCTGGCCAGTCCTGCCACGGAGGTGACGGGCAAAATCTGTCGCATGATGCCGGATGCGATACAGACCATCCTGGACCATTTGCATCCGCTGCCAGCTGTCCTGCAAAGCGAGCGTTTCGATATCACGGCGTTTAATCAAGCCTTTTGCTGCATGATTGATCGGGATCTTAACCAGGTCGCGATGCAGGACCGCAATTGTATTTACCTGACGCTGACCGACGATCGGGTCAGAGCGGTATTGCATGACCAGGAGCAGATCATTGCACATATGGCGGCACGGCTGCGTGCCCAAATGGCGGCGCACCTGGGGAATCCGGCATGGGAACGCACGCTTGAGCGCCTGCTTGGATGTTCCGCGCAATTTGCTGATCTCTGGAATCGCAATCAAGTGTGTGCGACGGTCGACCATATTGTTCGCTACTCATATGCCGGCCTGGGGACGCTCGAAGTATTACAGACCAACTGGTGGAGCATGCCGGTGGCCGGCGACCGGCTGCTTGTCTATGTCCCGGCTGACGAGCACAGTCGAACGCTGCTTGATAAAAAAGTGTCGCTTGGACTGGATGGTGTCGCATGATTCCCGAACCGGTTAATCTGTCGCGCTTCGACCCCCAGACCCTTCGGCTTTTTTTGCTGGCGGCGCGTGCGCTGAATCTGACGCGTGCGGCCGATCATGCCCATATGACGCTGTCGGCGTTGAGCAAGCGTATTTCCGAACTGGAAAAGCAGATCGGGTGTGAGCTGTTCATCCGGCGTGCGCGCGGGTTGGAACTGACGCCCGCGGGTCATGCGCTGGTGGAACATGCGCAACTGGTCATTGCTGCGGTCTCGCGCCTGACGTCGGATATGAATGCCTATTCTGCAGGGCTGCGCGGCCAGGTGCGAATCTGGGCAAATACGTCATCTGTGATTCAGTTTCTGCCAGGCGATCTGGCGGCATTCGCCACGGCCCACCCGGCCATCCGATTGAGCCTTGAAGAAAAACTGAGCCACGAAATTATCACCGCGCTGACGCAGGAACGGATAGATATCGGTATTTTCGCCGACAATATTCCTAGCGGCCAGGTCGAAAAATATTTCTATCGTCATGACCAGCTGGTCGTGCTGGTGCCTTACGATCACCCCCTGGGCAAGCGCAAGCGGATTCGTTTTGCGCAGGTGCTGGACAATGATTTTGTTGGTTTGTCTGACGGCAGTTCCCTGCAGGTCCGGATGCAAGATGCGGCGCTTGCAGCAGGCAAGACGCTGCGTCTGCGAGTCCAGGTCAGCAGCTTTGATGCCATCTGCCGTATGATCGAAGCCGGGCTTGGCGTCGGTCTTTTACCACTGCAGGCCGTGCGGCGGGAAATCATCGGCAAAGGCTTGCATGCTTTGCCTCTGGATGACGAGTGGGGAGAACGTACGCTCTATGTAGGCGTGCGTCAAACCGCCGGGCTCAAGCCCGATGCGCAGCGACTGCTTGATTTTCTGAAACAGGCCCACACGCTGGATTAGGCTGCATCCCCTCTATTATTGGTGCGGGTAGAAGACCGGTAAGCGCCCCCAATTTATCCCAAGCCTTGAAAATCAGGAAAGGGTTGTCAGAAAATTAGCAATTTTCAAATACCCATATTGCGGTCATGATAGCGGCACTGAAACACATATACAGGTCACACCATGTCAAAACCGCTGGACGGAATCAAAGTCCTGGAACTCGGGCAACTGATTGCAGGCCCTTTTGCCACCAAAATGCTGGGGGAGTTCGGCGCGGAAGTGATCAAGATCGAACCACCGGGAACGGGGGATCCGCTAAGGAAGTGGCGGATGCTGCACGAAGGCACATCCGTATGGTGGGCCTCGCAGTCACGCAATAAAAAATCAGTCACGCTTAATCTGCATGAACCGGAAGGGCAGCAAGTCATTCGGCAATTGGTAGCTGATGTGGATGTGATTGTTGAAAATTTCCGTCCCGGTACGCTGGAAAAATGGAACCTGGGTTTCGAGGATCTTCGCAAAATCAATCCGCGCTTAATCATGTTGCGCGTGTCCGGCTATGGGCAAACCGGGCCCTATAAGGATCTGCCGGGCTTTGGCGTCGTGGGCGAAGCCATGGGCGGGCTGCGCCATTTGAGCGGAGAACCAGACAGACCGCCGGTGCGTGTCGGCATATCGATCGGTGATTCGCTGTCGGCACTGCACGGCGTGATCGGCGTGCTGCTGGCCTTGCGTCATCGGGATCAATTCAACGGCGAGGGCCAGATGATCGACGTGGCTTTGTACGAGTCTGTCTTCAACATGATGGAAAGCACGCTTGCCGAATACTCCGTTTTTGGGCACGTACGCCAGCCGGCGGGAAGCAGCCTGCCGGGTATTACCCCCAGCAATGCGTATCGATGCGCTGATGGCAAATATGCGCTGGTTGCCGGCAATGGCGACAGCATATTCAAGCGTCTGATGGCATTGATCGGCCGTGACGATATCGGCAATGATCCTGCTTTTGCACACAACGATGGCCGCGCCGCTCAGGCTGACTATATTGACGGCGTGATCGGACAATGGACGGCGCAGCATACGCTGGACGAGGTGCTTGGCCAATTGCACGAGCACCGTATTCCCGGCGGCCGGATTTATGACGCAGCCGATATAGCCCAGGATCCGCATTATCAGGCCCGTCAGATGCTGATAGATGGAGAGCTTGAAGACGGCACGCCGGTGACGCTGCCGGGCGTCCTGCCCAAACTGAGCGCGACCCCGGGCGATGTACGCCGCCGCGCACCGCTGCTTGGCCAGGATACACAGGAAATCCTGGACCGGCTCGGCATCGATGCGGCTACGCGTGAGCAATGGCGTGCGCGCGGCATCATCTGATGCACAGACTATACGGATCGACGCAAGGGCGTCAGGAGAACGACATGAAGAAATTGTTTATTCAGGAAGTAGCGCCCAGGGATGGTTTTCAGAACGAAGCGCGCTTTATCGACACGGAGGACAAAATTGCATTTGTCGATCAGTTGAGCCAGTGTGGCTACGCGAAAATCGAAGTCACCTCTTTCACGTCTCCGCGGGCCATCCCGGCATTGAAGGATGCAGAAGCGGTGATGCATCGTATTCACAGAAACCCGGATGTGATCTACACGGTGCTAGTGCCCAATATGCGGGGAGCTGAACGGGCCATGTCCTGCGGCGTGGATGAAATCAATCTGGTCATGTCGGTCAGCGAAACGCATAATCTGTCGAATCTGCGCATGAGCCGCGAGCGCTCCTTTGAACAGCTGGCCGCTGTGATTGAGGAAGTCAGGAACACGGATACGGCCATCAACGTTTCCTTGTCGACCGTGTTCGGCTGTCCGATGCAGGGGGATATTGAACAATCTGACGTGCTGGGCTGGATCGACCGGTTTGCGCAATTGGGTGTCAACGGCGTCACGCTATGCGATACCACCGGTATGGCCTATCCGACACAAGTGGGCAGTCTGTTTTCAACTGTGATCGAGCGCTTTTCCGGCTTGCAGATCACCGCCCATTTTCACAACACACGCGGCATGGCGCTGGCCAATACCGTGACGGCGCTGCAGGCTGGTGTAGAGCGGTTCGACAGCTCGCTGGGCGGCCTGGGTGGATGCCCCTATGCGCCCGGCGCCTCGGGCAATGTGACGACCGAAGACCTGGTACATATGCTCGAATTGATGGGCTATGACACCGGGGTGGATTTGGCCGCCATTCTGGCAATCAGTCGCACACTGGCGCCGCTGATCGGTCATGACGTCAACAGTCAGACGCTGGCAGCTGGGACCCGCATGTCGCTGCACCCGGTGCCCGACTATGTGCAGCAATTGCAGCATTCGCAGTAATCAGGCAAATTAAAGACAACAACGGAGACTTTTATGAAACGAAGCTATATTCAATTACCGCTACTCACGCTAGCCGTGGCTTTGGCGACTACCACGCAGGCAACGGCCCAGGAGGCGGCATATCCGCAACGCCCCATTTCTCTGATCGTGTCGGCTGCGCCGGGTGGGACCACTGATCTTGCCGCCCGCATGATTGCGGATCCGCTCAGCAAGGAACTGGGTCAGCCTGTTGTAGTGGAAAACAAGCCCGGCGCCTCGGGTGGCATTGCCGCCCAGCAGGTTCTGCGCTCGAAACCCGACGGATACAACCTGTTGTTGCAATATTCAGGCTACCAGGTAATTACGCCGAGCATTGAAAAAGTCAGCTGGGATCCGGTCAAGGACTTTACGCCTGTTGCAAATGTATTGTCCGCACCGCAGGTACTGGTTGTCAAAAAGGATCTGCCGGTCAACAGCTTGAAGGAATTGGTGCAGTATGCCAAGGATAATCCGGGCAAGCTCAACTACGCCTCGTCAGGCACGGGCGCACTGCAGCATGTCGCAACGGAACAATTGAACCAGATGGCTGGCATCAAGACCACGCATGTTCCGTACAAAGGAACGGGCCCGGCGCTGACCGATTTGCTGGCCGGTGTCGTGGATATGACCATCACCACACCGCCACCGTTGCTGCCGCATATCAAGTCGGGCGCGCTCAAGGCGCTGGTTGTCACCAGCAAGGACCCGTTGCCTTCGCTGCCGGACGTGCCCACTGCCAGTGCTGCGGGCTACCCCGATTTGCTGGTATCGTCCTGGTTTGCCATGTATGGACCCAAAGGATTGCCAGAAGACGTTGTGAACCGGCTCAATACCGCGATCGCAAAGATCATGGCCACGCCGGAATACAAAAAGAAGGCTGAAACGCTGGGGGCTACTGCCGAATATATGAACGCACAGCAATTGGGAACATATACGGGTGACGAATTGGTTCGCTGGAAAAAAGTGATCGACGCGGCGGGCATCAAGGGCGGTAATTAAGTGCTTTGATTCGTTCCAGGCGTGCCTCTGTGTACTTATTATGCAGAGGCACGCTTGCATCACAGTTGCAATAAAATCTTTCGTTGCAACGGCGCACATTCCATACCCCGGCCTGCAATGCATATATGATATCGGCATATTTTTTTACCGACCGGGAGACAAAATTGAAATACAGCCTATTGGCCATCATGATGGCAATGACATCGGGTAGCGTGCTGGCGGCGTATCCGGAAAAGCCCATTACCATGATCATTCCTTTTCCACCGGGGCAGGCGACCGATACGTTTGCCCGTGCGCTGGCCGATGAGTTGGGCAAGGCAGTCGGGCAGCCTGTGATTACAGAAAACAAAGCGGGTGCGGGTAGCAATATCGGCATGCAACAGGCGGTGCGAGCCAAACCGGATGGCTACACGATTGTCGTCGGTGGCAGTGCGGCAGCAGTCAACCAGACTCTTTATAAAAACCCGGGCTACGGTCTGGAGAAAGACCTGAAAGCCGTATCGGGCGTGTTTGCCGTGCCTCTGATATTCCTTGCCAATCCCAAGACGCAAATACAGTCCCTGCAAGATGTCGTAGATAAATCGAAAGCAGAACCTGAATCATTGGCCTACGCCAGCGCGGGGATTGGTGGAACCCAGCATTTGTCCGCGGAAATGTTCCAGGCTGGCACGGGTATCAAGCTGCGGCATATCCCTTACAAAGGCAGCGGCCCGGCTCAAACAGATTTTATCGGAAACCAGGTTCCACTGATGGTCGATTCGGTCACTGCAGCGCTGCCGTACATCAAAGATAAAAAGGCCGTTCCTCTGGGGGTGACAACCAGCAAACGCCTGGAGGCCTTGCCCGATGTGCCGACCGTTGGCGAAACGGTTCCTGGGTTCGAGGCCATTGGCTGGGCGGCCGTATTCGTACCGAAAAACACGCCAGCCGATATCGTTGAAAAACTGAACACTGAAATTG
>Ga0164243_10007262_pt1 | contig 16563 bp, 14 predicted proteins | sample OricompcompostOP_FD_108781 | JGI IMG/M metagenome (GOLD analysis project Ga0164243, IMG submission 108781) | Organic Plus compost microbial communities from Emeryville, California, USA - Original compost - Organic plus compost (OP) | ecosystem: Engineered > Solid waste > Mixed feedstock >... | reverse complement strand
CTCGCGATGTCGGTCTTCGAGCGCGGCCAGGAGATCGGCATGCTGCGCGCCATCGGGCTCGACCGGCGCGGCGTCAAGCGGATGGTGCGGCTGGAGTCGCTGGTCATCTCGCTCTTCGGCGGGGTGCTGGGCATCGGCCTGGGCATCTTCTTCGGCTGGGCCGCCGGTGAGCTGATCGCCGGGTCCGGGCTGGACACCTACACCCTGGTGCTGCCGTGGGGCCGACTGGGCGTCTTCCTCGCACTGGCCGCCCTGGTGGGTGTGCTCGCCGCGCTGTGGCCGGCGCGGCGTGCGGCCCGGCTCAACATGCTGGCCGCCATCAAGACGGAGTGAGCCGTCCCCGGGGGCCGCTGCCCGCGCCCCCGTGAAACCCCCGTCGCACAGGCGCCGGGCGGGCCCTTCCCGGCCCGCCCGGCGCTTTTGCGTGGATGCTGCCCGGCGCTCCCCCTGCACGGCCGGACCGCCCGGCCCTAGGGCGTGCCGTCCTGCCCGGGGGCCGCTGTGTCCTCACCGTCCCCGCCGTTCTCGCCGACCCCGCCGTCCTCGTGCTGCGGCGAGGCCGTCGCGTCCGCGGTCCAGGTGCGGGTGCGCAACGGGAGGCCCGAGGCGCCGGACTCCGGCGTCCTGACGGCCAGCACCTGGTTGACGCCGATGCGGTTGTGCTCGAACGCGAGGGCGGAGGCGGCCATGTACAGCCGCCACACGCGGGCCCGTCCCGGGGTGGTCAGCCGGGCCGCACGGCCGAAGTCCGCCTCCAGATTGCGGACCCAGGCGCGCAGCGTCAGGGCGTAGTGCTCGCGCAGGGACTCCACGTCCCGCACCTCGAACCCGGCCCGCTCCAGCAGGCCGACGGTACGGCCGACCGGCGCCAGCTCCCCGTCGGGGAAGACGTAGGCGTCGATGAACTCGTCCACGGTGTAGGCCGCTTCGTCGGCCAGCGGGCGGCGGGCGATCTGGTGGTTGAGCAGACGCCCGCCGGGCTTGAGGAGGGCGTACAGGTCGTCGGCGTACTCGCGGTACCGGGCCGCGCCCACGTGTTCGGCCATGCCCACCGACGAGATCGCGTCGTAGGGACCGTCGTCGATCTCGCGGTAGTCCTGGACGCGGATCTCCACCCGGTCCGACAGCCCCTCCTCGGCGATGCGCTTGCGGCCGTAGACGGCCTGTTCGCGGGAGAGGGTGACGGCGACGGCCCGCACCCCGTACTCGCGGGCGGCGTGCAGTACGAGGGAACCCCAGCCGCCGCCGACGTCCAGCAGCCGCTGCCCCTCGCGGAGGGCGAGCTTGCGGCAGATCAGGTCGATCTTGTCGCGCTGGGCCTCCTCCAGGGTGCCGCCGGGCTGCCAGTAGGCGCAGGAGTAGACCATGCTGGGGCCGAGCACCAGTTCGTAGAAGTCGTTGCCGACGTCGTAGTGGTGGCTGATGGCCTTGCGGTCCCGGCCCAGCGTGTGGCGCAGCCCGGTGCGGCGCCGGGCCTCCTCGGCGGGCGGCGGGGGCGGCAGCGACGGCCCGGCCAGCGCGAGCAGTTCGCCCGCGGCGGCGCGGACGGCCGGATCACGGGCGAGGGACAGCGCGCTGCGCAGCCGGCCGGCGCCGCGCACGGGCGTGCCGCCCGGCTGCTGCCGACCAGGGGTCTCGTCCCGCTCCCAGATCAGTCCCGCGAGCACGTCGAGCGCCGCGTACAGATCCCCTTCGACGTCGATGTCCCCGGCGACCCAGGCCCGGGCCAGGCCCAGCTCGCCCGGCCGCCACAGCACCCGGCGCAGCGCCCTGCGGTTGCGGATGACCAGCACGGGAGCGCCGGGCGGCCCCGCCTCGCTGTGGTCCCACGCCCGCACCCGGACCGGGAGCGGGGCTCCCAGCACCTGCTGTGCGAGCGCGACGATCCGTTGGGCGGCACCGGCCATTGAGCACACCTCCGTGACAGGAAGGGGTGGATTCCCGTTACACGTAACACGATCGGGGGGTGTTGTATGCCCACTGTGCACGTAAATCCGGCCGTTGTCGTAAGGGCGGCGCCGTCCCGGCGCGGCGGGACGGCACGGGAGACGGCACCACGGGACGGCACCACGGGACGCACCACGGGACGGCACCAGCGGACGCACCACGGGACGGCGGACGGCACCGTGCGGCGGCGCCGGCTGGACGCCGCGGGGTAGCCCTGCAGCAAGGCAGCCCGCAGCGAAAGACGGCAACACCCGCACGCCGGACCCGCCGGGCGGCCCCTCCCCCTGCGCGGGCATGCCGAAGGGGCGTGAGCCCCACGGATGGCTCACGCCCCTTCGGCGTTCTCGGCTGTGTGTCCCGGCCGGGTCAGGAGGAGGCGGTCGCCTTCTCCCCCTTGCCGTCCACCGGGCTGTCCGCCCGGCTGTCGGCGGTGGCCTTCGAGGTGTCGGCGGACGCCTCGGACTTGGCGAGGGCCGCGGCCGTCACCGGTGCCGCCGCCTCGTAGAACTCGCCGCGCGGGTGCTCCATGGCGCCCAGCGAGACGACCTCGCGCTTGAGGAACATGCCCAGCGTCCAGTCGGCGAAGACCCGGATCTTGCGGTTCCAGGTCGGCACCGCCAGGCCGTGGTAGGCACGGTGGAAGTACCAGGCCAGCCGGCCGCGCAGCTTGATCTTCGTCTTGCCGAAGACGATCATCGCGACGCCCTTGTGCAGGCCCAGGCCCGCGACGGCGCCCTTGTTGTGGTGCTTGTACTTGCCCTGCGGGAAGCCGCGCATCCCGGAGATGACGTTGTCGCCGAGCACCTTCGCCTGGCGCAGCGCGTGCTGCGCGTTGGGCGGGCAGAACGCGTTCTCCTTGTCGGAGGCCAGGTCCGGGACCTGCGCGTTGTCACCGGCGGCCCAGGCGTAGTCCAGGCCCTTGACCTGCATGGTGGCGTCCACGTCCACGTGGCCCTTGGGACCGAGCGGCAGGCCGAAGCGGGAGAGCACCGGGTTGGGCTTGACGCCCGCGGTCCACACGATGGTGCTGGAGTCGACCTCCAGCCCGTTCTTGAGCACCACGTGGCCGTCCACGCAGGAGTCCATGGAGGTCTTGAGGTACACCTCGATGCCGCGCTTCTTGAGGTGTTCGAGGCCCCACTCGCCCAGCTTCGGGCCCACCTCGGGCAGGATGCCGGGGGCCGCGTCGACGAGGATGAAGCGCATGTCCTCGCGCTTCACGTTCGGGTAGTACTTGGCGGCGTCGCGCGCCATGTCCTCGACCTCGCCGATGGTCTCGGCACCGGCGAAACCGCCGCCGATGAAGACGAAGGTGAGGGCCTTGCGGCGGGCCTCCTCGTCACGCGTGGAGTCGGCCTTGTCGAGCTGCTCGAGAACGTGGTTGCGCAGCCCGATGGCCTCCTCGACGCCCTTCATGCCGATGCCGTTCTCGGCCAGGCCGGGCACGGGGAAGGTGCGGGAGACGGCGCCCATGGCGACGACCAGGTAGTCGAAGGGCAGCTCGTAGGCGTCACCGACCAGCGGCGTGACGGAGGCGACCTTCCGGTCCTGGTCGATGGAGGTGACGCGACCGGTCAGGACCTCGGCCTTGGGAAGCACGCGTCGCAGGGGGACCACGACGTGGCGGGGGGAGATGCTGCCGGCTGCGGCTTCGGGAAGGAAGGGCTGGTACGTCATGTACGAGCGCGGGTCGACGACCGTGACGGTCGCCTCGCCGTAGCGCATCTTCTTCAGGATGCGCCGCGCTGTGTACAGACCGACGTACCCGCCACCCACTACGAGGATTCGGGGACGCTCCGTGGTGCTCATGAAATCGAGTATCCACCCAACGGCACGGGGCACTTCGTGAGGGTCTTCACAAGGATGCCCCCGCCCTCTGCTACACTTCGCCGCCCCGTGACCGAGCCCACAGGCCGGTTCCGGAACCACTCGCCCCGCCCGGCCGTTGACGCACCTTTTGAGCTGCACGGATCGACGGGAGCGGAAGTGGACCACGCATCGGCGCGGCTTCCCGTGAGCCGCCCCGCACTCGAACACCACCCGCACATTGCCGGGCCGTACCCCCCGGAACCCTTCGTTCCGGGGTGAAAACATGGCCTCACCGGGCACTTTTCCATGTGAAACATTTCACGAAAGTTCTCCGGCGACGGCTGCGCGGGACCCCGGGGAACAGCTTCCATCCCTATCAGGGGAGAACATCCCCGCTCAAGTGAGAGCGGCAGAGAACAGCGAGAACACCGTGACCGTGCGGGAAGCCCGCGCGCACCTCGCCGATCACATCAACCGGGCTGAAGAAGGCGTCCCGACTGTCATCACGCGCAACGGCGCCCCGGTGGCGGCCGTGGTCCCGATCTCTGACTTCGAAGCGCTGGAGGAAGCCGCCGACGTGATGCTGGCGCGCGAGGCCGAAGCCGTACTGGCCGAGGGCGGCACCACCGTGACGATGGCGGAACTGCTGGCGGATCTGTTCACCGAGCAGGACGACGAGGCGGCGTGAAGTACGCCTTCCGGTTCACCGCGGCGGCACAGCGCCGGCTTCCGGCGATCAGCCGGACCGACGCCATGCGCATCCTGACCGCGCTGACCGCACTTGGTGACGCCCCCTGCCGCCAGGATGCCGACGTCGAAAAGCTCACCGGACCCTCGGACCTCTACCGGCTCCGAGTCGGGAGCTACCGGGTCGCCTACCAGATCAACGATGGCGAACTCGTCGTCCTCGTGGTCAAGGTGGGCGACCGGCGGGACGTCCACCGCAACCTGTGACGCCCCGCCCGGGGACCGCGCACGTGCCTCTCCGTCAGGACGAGGCGCAGGCGAACGCGATCCCGTCGAGGATGTCGTGCTCGCTGACGACGACCTCCTCCACGGCGAGCCGTTCCATGATCGTCAGGAGGACCAGGGCGCCCGCGGTGATGACGTCCACGCGGCCCGGGTGCATCACCGGGATCGCGGCGCGTTCGTCGTGGGTGGCCGCCAGCAGGCGGGAGGTGATCTCGCGGACCCGGTCCAGCGACAGGCGGCTGTGGTGGATGCGGGACGGGTCGTAGGTGTCCAGCTCCAGTGCGACGCCGCCCAGCGTGGTGACCGTTCCGGCCAGGCCGACCAGGGTGCGGGTGCGCTCCAGCGGCACCACGCCGGCCACGTCGTCCAGCGCCGCGGACACATCGGCGCGTATGGCCGCCACCTGCTCGGGCGTCGGGGTCTCGGTCAGGCTGCCGTCGGGGCGGGCCAGATGGCGCTCGGTCAGCCGCACGCAGCCGATGTCCACGCTGCGGGCCGCCTCGGCCCGCTCGGTGCCCAGGACGAACTCGGTGGAGCCGCCGCCGATGTCCACCACCAGGTACGGCGGGGCGAAGGTGCCCGGCGCCAGCTCCTTGGTGGCGCCGGTGAAGGAGAACGCGGCCTCCTGGTCACCGGTGACGACCTCGGGTTCGACACCGAGGATGTCCACCACGCCGCGGACGAACTCGTCGCGGTTCTCGGCGTCCCGGGAGGCGGACGTCGCCACGAACCGGGTCCGCTCCGGCGGCACCCCGAAGGAGGCGACGACCTCCGCGTACCGGCGGCAGGCCGCGAACGTCCGCTCCAGCGCCTCGGGCGCCAGCCGCCCGGTGCGGTCCACGCCCTGGCCCAGCCGGACGATCTCCATGCGCCGGTCCAGTTCGGTGAAGGCCCCCGTCTCCGGGTCCAGCTCCGCCACCAGCAGACGGATCGAGTTGGTGCCGCAGTCGACGGCGGCGACCCGCTGCATCGTCATGCCTCATCGCCTTCCGGGGAGTCGGACGTTACCGGCACCGTCACGCACCGGCCCTTGCGCCACCACTCGGGCAGCATCGCCAGGGCCTCGTCGCCCAGCGGGTTGACGCCGGGGCCGGCCACCAGCGAGTGCGCCACCAGTACGTGCAGGCACTTGACCCGGTCGGGCATGCCGCCGGCGCTGGGGAAGCCCACCAGCTCCTCGATGGCGTCGCGGCGCGCGAGGTAGTCCTCGTGCGCGGCGCGGTAGGCGTCGGCCAGTTCGGCGTCCTCGCGCAGCCGGGCCGTCATCTCCTTCATCACACCGTCGGCCTCCAGCGTGCCGATGGCGGAGGCGGCCCGGGGGCAGGTCAGGTAGTACGTGGTGGGGAACGGGGAGCCGTCCTCCAGGCGGGGTGCGGTCTCCACCACGTCGGGCAGCCCGCAGGGGCAGCGGTGGGCGATGGCGCGCAGTCCGCGCGGCGGGCGGCCGAGCTGTTCGACGAAGGCGGCCACGTCCGCGTCGGTCGGCGGCGTCGGCTCGGTTCGGGGCGGTGGGGTGTCCATGGGTGTGGGTGCTCGTCGCTTCGTTCGCAGTTGACGGGTGGCGGGTGCGGGCCGGTGCGCTCGCGCGGGGTCAGCCCGCCTGGTCGGCGCGGTCCAGGCCGTCCCAGAGGTTCTCGTACCAGGGCCGGTCGGCGGGCCCGTGCTCGCGGGGCCGGCTCACGTCGGCGGTGCCGTCCCGCATGGTGTAGCCGGTCTCGCCGGGGCGTACGAAGTGCAGGTGTTCGCGGGCCTGGCGCTCCACGTAGGCGGGGTCCTGCCAGCGCGCCTTCTCCTGGCTCAGCTGCCGGACGGCGGCCCGGGCCCGCTCGGCCTGCTCGCGCTGGTCGGCGATCTGGGAGCGCTGGGTGACGTACTGCCGTGTCGGGTACGCCAGCGCGACGACGAGGGAACACAGCACGAGGGCGAGCAGTGCCGCCCTGCCGGTGAGCCGCCCCTTGCGCGGGGCGCGGATCCTCACCGGGCCCTGTGCCCGGTACACCCGCCCGGCGGCCTGGGCCCCGAGGGCGCGCAGGCGCGTCGCGGTGGAGAAACGGTCCCGGTCCGCTCCCATACCTCTCCCTGCTCCGTGTCCCGTGCGTGGCGGCTCCGCTGTCCCGCCGGGCGGGCCCACCGCTGCCCGCGGTGCCGGTCCGGTCCCGCGGCGGGTCCGGGCCGGCACCGGGGCGGTGCGGGTCAGCGCTTGTAGCGCGGGAACGCCGAGCGGCCGGCGTAGACGGCCGCGTCGTCCAGGATCTCCTCGATGCGCAGGAGCTGGTTGTACTTGGCGACGCGCTCCGAGCGGGCCGGGGCGCCGGACTTGATCTGGCCGCAGTTGACGGCGACGGCCAGGTCGGCGATGGTCACGTCCTCGGTCTCGCCCGAGCGGTGCGACATCATGCACTTGAAGCCGTTGCGCTGCGCCAGCTCGACGGCGTCCAGCGTCTCGGTCAGCGAACCGATCTGGTTGACCTTCACCAGCAGGGCGTTGGCGCAGCCCTCCTCGATGCCGCGTGCCAGGCGCTCGGGGTTGGTGACGAACAGGTCGTCACCGACCAGCTGCACCTTGTCGCCCAGCTTCTCGGTGATGGTCTTCCAGCCCGCCCAGTCGTCCTCGAACAGCGGGTCCTCGATGGAGACCAGCGGGTAGTCGGCGACCAGCTGCTCGTAGTACTCGGTCATCTCGGCGGCCGAGCGCTTCTGGCCCTCGAAGGCGTAGGTGCCGTCCTCGTAGAACTCGGAGGCGGCCACGTCCAGCGCCAGCGCGATGTCCTGGCCCGCGTTGTAGCCGGCCTTCTGGATGGCCTCGACGATCAGGTCGAGCGCCTCGCGGTTGGAGCCCAGGTTCGGCGCGAACCCGCCCTCGTCGCCCAGGCCGGTGGCCAGACCGCGCTCCTTGAGCACGCCCTTGAGGGCGTGGTAGACCTCCGCGCCCCAGCGCAGCGCCTCGGAGAACGACTCGGCGCCGATCGGCGCGATCATGAACTCCTGGATGTCCACGTTCGAGTCGGCGTGCGAGCCGCCGTTGAGGATGTTCATCATCGGCACCGGCAGCTGGTGCGCGTTCGGGCCGCCCAGGTAGCGGAAGAGCGGCAGGTCGGACGCCTCGGAGGCGGCGTGCGCGACGGCGAGCGAGACGCCCAGGATGGCGTTGGCGCCCAGGGACGACTTGTCGGCGGTCGCGTCCAGGTCGAACATCGCCTGGTCGATCAGGCGCTGCTCGGTGGCGTCGTAGCCGACCAGCTCCGGGCCGATCTGCTCGATGACGGCGAGGACGGCCTTCTCGACGCCCTTGCCGTTGTAGCGCGCGGTGTCACCGTCGCGCAGTTCGAGCGCCTCGAAGGCGCCGGTCGAGGCGCCGGACGGCACGGCAGCACGGCCGGTGCTGCCGTCGTCGAGGCCGACCTCGACCTCGACGGTGGGGTTGCCTCGCGAGTCGAGGATCTCGCGGGCTACGACGACGTCGATGGACGGCACGAGGTATCTCCTTCGTGTGGACGGACGGCTTTCTCCGACCCGAGCCTAACCGTCCCGCCCCCGAGTCCTTCGCCCCGCCGCACGATGCGGACGCCCTGCGCTGCGGGGCACGTGGGAGTGCGGCTCACTTGCGAACGAGGCGGCTCACACGCGCAGGTGCTGGCCCGGACGGATCAGGTCCGGGTCGTCGCCGATCACGCCCCGGTTGCCGTCGTACAGCTCCCGCCAGCCGCCCGGAACGTCCAGGTCCGCGGCGATCCCGGACAGGGAGTCACCCGGCTGGACGGTGACCCGGTGCCGGCCGCCGCCCTCGTGGAGCCGCTCCCTCGCGTCACCGCGTGAGGGCCGTCCGCTCCGGTCGTGCCGGCCGCCCTCCTCCTCGGCGGGCTTGCCGCGGTGCTTGCCGGTGCCCGGGGCCTCCAGCCCGCCCCCGCCGCCGGACGACGCCTTGAGCCGCTCGGGGCTCGACGGGCCCTGGCTCGTCCAGCCCCAGCTGTCGGAGGGGGCTGAATCGTCGGTGTCGTCGGTGCCGTCGTCCGGCCGTGCGGAGGGGTCCGTGGGGGCGGAGCCGCCCTTGTGTCCGTCGTGGGCCGGGCCGTCGGACGGTGCGGAATGCGATCCGTCCGCCTTGTCACTTCCGTCCGACTTGCCCTTGCCGTCGGACTTTTCCTTCCCGTCCGTCTTCTTGTGCCCGGTGTCGCCGTCGTTCCGGTCGGCCTCGCCCCGCTCACCGGAGGAACCGTGCTCACCGGAGGAAGGCCGCTCGCCGTCGTCACCCGTGGTGCCGCCGTGCGACGTCCCCTTGCCGGGCGCGGTCCGCTCCGGGGAGTGCTCGCCGGAGCCGGTGGAGTGGGAGGGCAGGTCCTCCCCCGGGTTCACCTCGGGGGCGTGGTCGGTGGTCAGACCGTCACCGCAGTGCGGGAAGGCCGCCGGGCCCTCCGCCTTGAGGATCTTCTCGGCGACGGCGATCTGCTGGCTGCGGCTGGCCAGGTCCGGGCGGGGCGCGTACGCCGTACCGCCGTACAGCTGCCAGGAGTCCAGGCTCAACTGGAGCCCGCCGTAGTACGGGTGGGCGTCGCCGGCGCTCCACACGCCGTTGCTCGCGCACTCGGCGACGCGGTCCCAGTCCGCCGCGTCGGCGGCGTGGGCGCCGGTGGCGCCGAGCAGCGGAAGGGCGATCCCGGCGCCCGTCACCCCGGCGGCGACGACGACGGCGGGGGCCTGGCGGGGGCGGCGGTGCCTACCGTTCCCGGAGCGCATGCGGAACCTCTCGTGTGTTGACGAACGTCACGACGATCGAAGTGCCCGAAGGCGGACGAAGTCGGCGACCGAACGTAGCCGCGATGGCCGGGAGTCACAAGCGAATGTCGCGGAGATCACGCCGCGGTCACACCCGCTGAGGGCCCGTCATCCGCCGTTCCGCAGCGGCTCGTGAACGCCACCGGGAGGGTGCGCAGGCCGCGCATGATCAGCCCGCCGCGCCAGCGCAGCTCGTCCGGGTCGGCGGCCAGCCGCAGATCGGGCAGCCGGCCCAGCAGGGCGGCCAGCGCGGTCCGGCCCTCCAGCCGGGCCAGCGGCGCCCCCAGGCAGTAGTGGATGCCGTGCCCGTAGCCCAGGTGCTGGTTGTCGCCGCGGGTCACATCCAGGGTGTCGGGCTCGGAGAACCTGGCCGGGTCCCGGTCGGCCGCCGCCAGCACCACCAGCACCGGTTCGCCCTCCCGCACCTGCCGGCCGCCGATGGTCAGATCGCAGGTGGCGAACCGCCAGGTGGCCAGCTCCACCGGCCCGTCGTAGCGGAGCAGTTCCTCCACGGCGGTGCCCAGCAGTTCCTCGTCCCCCTCCTCGACGGCGCGCTGGACGACGGCCCGCTGCGCGGGGTGGCGCAGCAGCGCGTAGGTGCCGTTGCCGATCAGGTTGACGGTCGTCTCGAAGCCGGCGAACAGGAGGATGAAGGCCATCGCGGCGGCCTCGTTCTCGGTGAGGTGCTCACCGTGGTCGGAGGCGCGGATCAGTCCGGAGATCAGATCGTCGGCGCCGCCGCTGTGCTCCAGCTCGGCCCGCTTGCGGTGGATCAGCTCCGCCAGGTAGCCGCGCATCTTCTTGACCGCACGGCCCACGCCACCGCGCGGGCTGCCCGGCTGATGGATCATCATGCCCGCCCAGGTCCGGAAGTCCTCCTGGTCCTGACGGGGGACACCGAGCATCTCGCAAATGGCGTAGATCGGCAGCGGGAACGCGTACTCATGGATCAGATCCGCCTCACCACGCGCCGCGAAACCGTCGATGAGGCCGTCCGCCAATTCCCTTACGCGGGGCGCGAAGGCCGCGACCCGGCGCGGGGTGAACGCCTTGGAGACCAGCCGGCGCAGCCGCGTGTGGTCCGGCGGGTCGATGTTGAGCAGATGCGTCATCAGATTGGCGCTGCGCTCACCCGGGATACCGACCTTGCCCTTGCCGTGGGCCCCCTGCTCCCCGTGGTGCCGCGGGTTCTTGCTCAGCCGCGGGTCCGCCAGCGCCTGCCGGGCGTCCGCGTACCGGGTCACCAGCCACGCCTCCACCCCGCTGGGCAGCCGGGTGCGGCGCACCGGCGCGTGCTCCCGCAGCCACGCGTACGCGGGGTACGGGTCGGCGGCGAACCGCCAGTCGAACAGCGGCGGCATGGGCGGCGGGCAGGAGGCGGGCTGCGTCGGGTCGTGCACGCCTACGACCGTAGACGGCGCCCGCACCTCTCCGGCCGTCCGGCCCCCGGCGGCTGCGGCGTCCGCTCCAGCCAGCCCTCCGCCAGCAGGTACTGGCCCAGCAGATAGCCCGCCATGATCAGCGTCTCCTGCGCCGGCACCCGGCGGCCCGCCTGCTGGAGGCCGATCAGCGCGTCCGAGGCGAGGAACGACAGCGCCCCCGCGGCCACCTTGCCCCCGACGCCGAGCGCCGCCGCCCCCATCGCGGCGAGCGCGAGGCTGTAGCCCGCCACCGGCAGGCGCAGCTCCCGGTCCAGCGCCGGGGCCAGCGCGGCGTTGACCGCGCCCCACGCGGCGAACGCGGCCACCGCGCGGCGCGGCCTGGCGCGCAGGCCCCGCACGGCGCCCAGCCGCGCGGTCAGACCGGCCGTGTAGCTGACCTGGGTGCCCAGGAAGGCGGCCATCCCGGTCAGCAGCGCGCGGCGGTTCCGGTCCCACAGCAGTGCCGTGTCCCCGACGGCGGCGCAGGCCAGGCCCGCCAGCAGTGCCCGGGGCGGTGCCGGTGACCGCTGGAGCACGTGTGCGGCCAGGACGGGCATCAGCAGCGGTTTGCCCGCGCGGGCCGGGCCCCGCGGGGACGTCGCCGTCGCGTACAGATCGGCCGCGGCCAGCCCCGCGAAAGCGGCCAGCGCGGGCGTGGGACGGTGGGCCCTCGTGATCGCCATCCGGGCAGTGTTACCGGGCGGTAAGGCAGCGTCAAGGGTGCCGCCGCACCCCGCCGGGGCGGGTACGGAACGGCGCCGGGTGCGGGCTCAGTCCCCGTCCCGGCCGGGTGCCTCCGCGGCGCGGATGCGGTCGCGGTACTCGCGCGCCGCGGCCCGCAACGCCGCCTCCGGGTCGATGCCCTCGCGCTCCGCCTCCACGGCGAGGGCGAGGAGGGCGTACCCGACCCCGGCCTCCGGAGCCGTGCCCCCGGCGTCCGGGGCGTCCACGGGGACTGTGAGCCCCGCGGTACGGGCCCGGCCGGCCAGCTTGGCGGCCAGCGCCAGCGCCGGCTGGCCGAGGGGCACGCCCTCGGTGACCGAGACGCGCTCGGTCTTCTCCAGCGCCTTGCGCCGCAGCCAGTGGGCCTTGACGTCCTCGGGGGTCTCGGCCACCTCGTCCCCGAAGACGTGCGGGTGCCGGTGCACCAGCTTCTCCACCAGGGTGGCGGCCACGTCGTCGATGCCGAACGGCTCCTCGGCATCGTCCTGGGCGATCCGAGCGTGGAAGATCACCTGGAGGAGGACGTCGCCGAGTTCCTCGCGCAACTCGGTGCGGTCGCCGCGCTCGACGGCGTCGATGAGCTCGTAGATCTCCTCGACGGCGTACTTGAGCAGGCCCTCGTGGGTGCGCTGCCCGCTCCACGGGCAGGAGCGGCGGATGCGGTCCATGACCTGGACGGCGTCCAGAAGGCGGGCACCGGGCAGATCGTAGGAGCCGGGCAGCAGTTCGAGTTCGGGCATGGCCTGGCGGCCCGAGCCGGCCAGCCGGGCGAGACCGTCGGTGAGGTCCGGCTCGCCCTCGGCGGTGGCGAGCACCACCAGGGGCCGGCCGCCACCCTCGGCGCACTCCTCCACCAGGGTGCGGGCATCGGGCACGGGGCCCGTCTCCACCTCGACGCCGGCCTCCCGCAGGTACGGCAACTGGGGGTGCTCCGGGTCCGCGCACAGCACGCGGTCGGCACCCCGCAGGGCCTCCCAGGCGGGCCAGGACAGCAGGCCGGGCGCCACCCGGTGGGTGGTGGTCAGCAGGACGATACGGCCGGTCTCGGTGCTCTCGTTCACGCTACGAACGTAACCCGGACGGCGGCGGGACGGCCGACGGCCGACCGTCGGCCGGACGCAGGCCAGGACTCCACGGGGCCCGGCACCGCTCCCCCGCACCAAGGCGCCGCTCCACCGCCCCAGCGGGCGGCTCACGCGGCCAGGGCCAGGGCGCCGTCCGCCCTGCCGAGACGCCGTCCGCCCTGCCGAGGGCGCGGCCCGCCCGCCCGGGGCACCGGCCCCCGCCCCAGCGGGCGGCTCACCCACCGAGGGGACCGGTTCGCCCTCCCGGGGTCGCTCTCCGCCCGCGCAAGGGCGCGTCCGCCTGTCCCGTGCGCCGCTCCCCGCCCCCAGAAGACAGCTCATGCGGAACCGCCCTCCCGAGACGCCTCGCCCTTACGGGGGTGCCGTCCGCCCTGCCGAGGCACCATGCGCCCTCCAGGGCGCGGCCCGCCCGCCCGGGGCGCCGGTCCCGCCCCAGCAGGGGGCTCACACGCCAGGGGACCGGTTCGCCCTCCCGAGGCGCCGTCCGCCCGCCCAGGGCACCAGTCCTGCCCCGGAAGACAGCCCACGCCCCGGGGACACATCCGCCCTCCCGGGGCGCACCGGGAGGGGCAGGTCACATGCGCTGGGCCCGGTCGGCGGCCTGGCCCGTCAGGTCGCGCAGCCACGGGGTCTTCGCGCCGGCGAGGGTGGAGGTGCCGGCGTCCCAGGCGCCGTACCGCGGGTTGACGTCGATCTTCATGTCCCGGGACACCCGGGACAGCTCCTTGTTGAGCTGCTGGTTGCCCTGCGGGGAGGTCGGGTCGATGCCCTTGGCCGCGGCGATCTTCTCGACCCGCAGCTGCATCCGGATGCGGTCGTCGATCTCGTCGGGCGCGACGGCCTGCTGGCGCAGCAGCGTCGCCTCCAGCCGCTTCTTGCCGCCGGCCTGCGTCTCCAGCTGGGTGCGGACCTGCTGGACCTCGCGGCGGCTGACGCCCACCCCGGCGTCCTTCGCCGCCTGCGCGACGATGCGTTCGCGGATCATGCCGTCGAGCGTGGAGCGGGTCAGCTTGCCGCTCTGCTTGATCAGCTGCTCGCCCTGGGGTGCGGCACGCTGCGCGTCCCGTACGGCGCCGACGCGGGACTGGAGCTGCGCCATGCTGATCCGGTCGCCCTTGACCGTGGCCGCGGCCCCCGGGTGCGCTTCGTTGCCGCACGCGCTGAGCAGCGGTGCCGCGGTCAGGAGTGCCGCGGTGGTGGTCAGGGTGAGCGCGAACCTGCGGTGACGGCTTTCCATGGGGCCTCCCGGCGGCGGCGAGGGGTCGCGCCGGTGCGCGCGACCTGGCGGTGATCGATGGTAGGGAGTCGGACCGGTCCGTGACCACCGGTTCGACATCGAACCGACCAACGATTCGGGGCCCGTGGGGTCGCTGTTCCCCGGCCTCGACGCCACTTGTGCCACAGGAGTCACAGGCGTCACCGGCCCCGGCTGCCGGACGGGCCCGCGGGTGGTCAGCCGACGCGCAGATGCCCCAGCATCCCGCCCGCTGCCCCCGCGAGACCCGCTCGACGGCGTCCGGGCCCGCGGCGCCTGTGTGCTCACGGCCCGGGTCCGTGCCGTCCTCGCGGCCGTCAACAGGGCGCTGTAGCCGCCCGGCGCGCTCATGCCCCGCCCCGGCTCACCCGCCGCACTGGGTGAGCATCGTGCGCTTGTCCGGCGCGGTGACGGCCAGGTCGTACTTGAGGGCCACCTGGGCGAACCGCACGGAGTAGGCGCAGCGGATCCGCTTGTTCGGGGGCAGCCAGGAGGCGGGGCCCGAGTCGCGCTTGGCGTTGTTGGCGGGGCCGTCCACCGGCAGCAGGTTGAGGGGGTCGTTGGCGATACGGCGCCGCTTGGCGTCCGACCAGCCCGCGGCCCCCATCTGCCAGTCGTAGGAGAGCGGCATCACGTGGTCGATCTGCACCTCGGTGGCGCGGCGCTTGGTCCACTCCAGCCGCTTGCCGGTGTACGGGTCGTCCAGCGTCATGGACTCCACGACACAGTCGGACCCGGACCGGAAGCGCAGTTTGGCGCCGTCCCGTTTGAGCAGGTCGTTGCGGGTGTCGCAGCCGTTGCGGGCGAACGGGACGCCGTCGGCGGTGTCCATCCAGGCGTAGCCGAACTTGTCCCGTTCGTAGCCCGTCTTGGGCCCGCGGCCCTTGGTGCGCAGCTGCTCGATGACGCGGCGGGCCCGCGCCTTGTCGGCGTCCGAGGTCAGCGGGGCCAGTCCCGGCTTGGTGCCGTCCGGGTTGTCCAGGGGGCTGGTGGGCTTGCCGCCGCCCGGGGACTCCGGGGCGGCGGTGCGGCCGGAGCCGTGGTCCGGGGAGCCCTTCGCGTCGTCGCGGCCCCCGGACGACCCCGTTCCGTCGCATCCGGCCACCAGGGTGCCGACGGCGACCACCGCCGCGACGGCGGCGGCGGCACGCCTGCGTGCGGAACGGGGCGCGGATATCCGGGGGCGGGCGGGTCGGTGCTGGTCAGTGGCGTTGTCGATCACCGGGCGAGCATAGTGCGCGGCCTCGCGGGGACCCGGCCCGGATGGAACCTTCCCAGCCACGCCCCGGCACGGGGAGCACGTCACCCCGACGGCGCCCTCCACGTGGCAACGAGGGACAAAGCGGGCAGGGACGCAGGGTGCGCGATGTGACCGACCCCCTGCTCAACCTGGTCCGGCGGCACAGGGAACCCGAGTTCGCCCAGACGGCCCGGTCCACTGTCGCCGCCGTGATCAGCTACGTCGTCGCCCTCCAGCTCAGCAGCGAACAGGCGCCGCTGACCGCGCCGCTGACGGCCTTGCTGGTCACCCAGGTCACCCTCTTCACGACGCTGCGGACCGGCATCCGCCGCGTCAACGCCGTGGTCGCCGGCGTCCTGCTCTCCAGCGGATTCAGCGCCCTGGTCGGGCTCACCTGGTGGAGCCTGGGCGTGGTCATCCTCGCCGCCCTGATCGTCGGCCGGTTCGTGAAGGCCGGCGAATTCGTCCCCGAGACGGCGATCAGCGCCATGCTCGTCCTGGGGGTGACACAGGGACAGGTCGCGGCCATGGCCTGGGACCGGGTGCTGGAGACCCTGATCGGCGCCATCGTCGGACTGGCCTTCAACGTGCTGTTCGTCCCCCCGGTGTGGGTCCAGCCGGCGGGGGACGCCGTCATCGACCTCGCGGGCCGGATGAGCGGCCTGCTGAACGCGCTCGGCGAGGACGTGTGCGGCCACACCCCGGTCGGGAAGGCCGCCGACCGGCTGCACCAGGCGCGGCAGCTCGACCACGACATCGTCGAGGTGGACGTCGAACTGCGCCGGGCCGAGGACAGCCTCCGGCTCAACCCGCGGGTGCGCGAGGGGCTGCTCTCCCGGGTGGTGCTGCGCACCGGGCTGGACACCCTGGAGATCTGCGCCGTGGTGCTGCGCACCACCTGCCGGACCGTCACCGACCTGGCGAAGAAACGCACCGCCGAACCGCTGTTCCGCGACGACATCGCCGACAGCATGAACGCCCTCTTCCATCACATGGCCCAGGCGGTCGAGGCGTTCGCCGAGCTGATCACCACCCCCGTCAGCGCCAACGCGGAAGAGGCCGAGGCGCAGCTCGTACGGTCCCTGGAGGCCAGCCGCGCCAGCCGTGACACCGTCGCCTTCCAGCTCCTGGACACCGTGCGCGAGCACCCCCGCCAATGGCAGCTGCACGGCGCCCTGCTGGCCGAGGCCGACCGCATCCTGGACGAGCTGGACGTGGAGAAGCGGTCCGAACGCCTGTGGCAGGAGCTGGACCGCCAGTCCCGCGAGCAGCGCGAGAAGAACCCCTTCCTGCGCGTCGTGCGCCAGCTTCGCAGCAGGGAGCGCTCCCGCCGCCGCG
>Ga0164243_10007261_pt1 | contig 16563 bp, 15 predicted proteins | sample OricompcompostOP_FD_108781 | JGI IMG/M metagenome (GOLD analysis project Ga0164243, IMG submission 108781) | Organic Plus compost microbial communities from Emeryville, California, USA - Original compost - Organic plus compost (OP) | ecosystem: Engineered > Solid waste > Mixed feedstock >... | reverse complement strand
GCGCAGCGCCAGCCGCGCCGCGCCCGCAACGGCCGGGCGCCGAAGAACGCCGACGTGAAGGCCAAGGCCGACGGCGACGACACGGACGCCTGAGAGCGTTTTCTCGCGAAGGCCCCGGGCGCGTACGTGCCCGGGGCCTTCGTCGTGCCTAGGCTCGCGGGATGGTGAGAATGGGCTTGACCGTGCTGGGCGTCGACGACGTCGAACGGGCCACCGGCTTCTGGACGCGAGCCCTCGGGTTGCGTGTCAGCCCCGAGTGGGAGAGCGACACGTGGCGCACGCTCGCCGGCGATGCGGGGCCGGTGCTGGCGCTGATGCGCAGCGCGACACCGGTGCAGTCCCACCCGCGCACACACCTGGACCTGTTCGTGGACACCCGAGCCGAGCAGGAGGCCGAGGTGGAGCGTCTGGTCTCGCTCGGCGCGACGCGGGTGGACTGGGACAGCTATCCGGCCCACCCGGACTTCGTGGTGCTCGCCGACCCGGAGGGCAACGTCTTCTGCGTGGTCGACCTCAGCCACGCCCCCTCGACCTGACCGGCGCTCCACTCGCCGGAGGATCGAAGCACCGCGGCGAACGCGCCGTCCACCAGCGTCTTCGGGCGAAGCGGGGGTGGTCGCCCAGGCCGGGCGCCGCGGCACTGCGCCGGGGCGCCAACGTCAGTGCCGTTCCCACAGCCCGGGTCACCACGCAGGTTTCCACATCTCGTGTGTGGCCGACGTGGCCTGCACTCCGGGGCCGGCGCGCGGCCGGCCCCGGAAAGCGGTTACGGCGCGACCCGTTCCAGCACCAGTTCCTCCGGCGCGGGCGGGTGCTCGCCGATCTCAACCGCCCCGGACAGCGCTTCCCGCGCACCCGCGACCGCATCCGGGGTGTCGGTGTGCAGCTCCAGCAGCGGCTGCCCCTTCGACACCCGCGCCCCCGGCTTGACCAGGCACCGCACGCCCGCGGCATGCTGCACGGGGTCCTCGCGGCGCGCTCGTCCGGCCCCGAGGCGCCACGCCGCCACCCCGACGGCGTAGGCGTCCAACGCCGACAGGTAGCCCGTCTCCGGCGCCTCCACCACCGTGACGTGCCCGGGCCGCGGCAGCGACGCCGACGGGTCGCCGCCCTGGGCGCTGATCATCCGGCACCACGTCTCGTACGCCTCACCCGATGCGAGCACGCGCGCCGGATCCGCGGACAGGCCGGCCAGCGCGAGCATCTCCCGCGCCAGTGCCACCGTCAGCTCCACGACGTCGGCGGGGCCGCCGCCCTGCAGCACCTCGACGGCCTCGGCCACCTCCACCGCGTTGCCGACGGCCGATCCGAGCGGGGCGCTCATTCCGGTGAGCAGCGCGGTGGTCGCCACGCCGTGCGCCGACCCGATCCCGACCAGCGTGCGCGCCAGCTCCAGCGCCTGCTCCCGGGACTTCATGAACGCACCTGATCCGGTCTTCACGTCCAGGACCAGCCCCGCCGAGCCCTCCGCGATCTTCTTGCTCATGATCGAGCTGGCGATCAACGGCACCGACTCGACCGTGCCCGTCACGTCCCGGAGGGCGTACAGCTTGCGGTCCGCGGGCGCGAGCCCCTCGGTGGCCGCGCAGACCACCGCGCCCACCGTGTTCAACTGGCCGGTGATCTCGTCGAGGGACAACGCCGCGCGCCAGCCGGGGATCGACTCCAGCTTGTCGAGCGTCCCGCCGGTGTGCCCGAGCCCGCGCCCGGACAACTGCGGCACCGCGGCGCCGCACGTGGCGACCAGCGGGGCCAGCGGCAACGTGATCTTGTCGCCGACCCCGCCGGTCGAGTGCTTGTCCACGGTCGGCCGGTCGACGCGCAACGACAGCCGGGAACCGGAGTCGATCATCGCCCCGGTCCACGTCGCCGTCTCCCGCGCGTCCATCCCGCGCAGGAACACCGCCATGGCCAGCGCCGCCATCTGCTCCTCGGCGACCACGCCGCGTGTGTAGGAGTCGACCACCCAGCGGATCTGCGCATCGCTCAACGCGCCACCGTCCCGCTTCGCGCGGATGACATCGACGGCCGCGAACGCCGTCACGGCAGGTCCGCCGGGCCGAACGCGTCCGGCAGCACCGACGTCATCGGCAGGATGCCGGACGGGGTGTCCACCAGGCACGCTCCGCCGCCGAGCTCGTGGATGATCTGGCGGCACCGGCCGCACGGCATCAGCAGCTCGCCCGCACCGGACCGGCAGGCGACCGCCACGAGCCGCCCGCCGCCGGTCAACCGCAACTGCCCCGCCATCGTGCACTCCGCGCACAGGCCCAGCCCGTAGGAAGCGTTTTCCACGTTGCACCCGGTGACGACGCGACCGTCGTCGACGAGCCCGGCGACACCGACGTGCAGCCCCGAGTAGGGCGCGTACGCGCTCGCGGCCGCCTCGACGGCCGTGGCGCGCAGCGCCGCCCAGTCGATCTCGGCCACGTCAGTCCCCCTCGCCACGGCGATAGCGGGCCCCGGCGGCCTTCGGTGGCCGCAGCCGTTGTGAGGCCACCGCGAGCACGATCAACGTGACGACGTGCGCGGTGTACGGGGTGAGCTCGGAGGGCAGCGAGTCGTTGGCCCAGTAGATCCAGTACAGGACACCCGCGCCGACCACGCCGAGGGCCGCCGCGATCCAGCGCCGCCGGATCAGCTGCACGACGACGATCACCATGAGCAGCAGCACCACGCCGTACAGCAGCGCGAGCACCGCCGTGCCACCGCCGGACAGCTGCAGACCATCGGCGTAGCCGAACAACGCCGCACCGCCGAGCAGGCCGCCGGGCCGCCAGTTGCCGAAGATCATCGCGGCCAGGCCGATGTAGCCGCGGCCGTTGGTCTGGTTCTCCAGATAGCCGCCACCGCCTTGCAGCAGCACCAGCGAGGCACCACCCATACCCGCCAGGCCACCGGAGATCAGCACACCGAGGTACTTGTGCGCGTACACGTTGATGCCCAGCGACTCGGCCGCCACCGGGTTCTCCCCGCACGAGCGCAGTCGCAGCCCCAGCCGCGTCCGCCACAGCACCAGGTAGCTCACCGGCACCAGCAGGATCGCGATCATCGTCAGCGGCGCGACACCGCTGACGAGCCCGTTGAGCAGGCCTGCCGCGTCGGAGATGAACACTCGTTGCTGGTCCTCGAGATCGGTGAGCCAGTCGGACAGGAACGCCGCCGAGTAGGTGTCGAACGTCGGCACCGTCGGTGACTGCCGCGGGTTGCCCGACAGCGGTTCGAAGATCAACGTCGCGAGGTACTTCGCGACCCCGAGCCCGAGCAGGTTGATGGCCACACCGGACACGATGTGGTTGACCCCGAAGGTGACCGTGGCGATCGCGTGCAGCAGACCACCCAGCGCGCCGAACAGGATCGCCGCGCCCAGCCCGGCCCACGGGCCACCGTAGTAGGCGCCCCACGCCGCACCCCAGGTGCCGAGGATCATCATGCCCTCGAGACCGATGTTGATCACGCCGCCGCGTTCCGACCACAGGCCGCCGAGCCCGCACAGCAGGATGGGCAGCGCGAGCCGCAACGCGGTCTGCGCGGTGTTCGTCGAGGTCAGCGTGTTGACCCCGGTCAGGTACGACGCGGTGGACAGCACCGCGACGATGCCGATCGCCCAGATGGCTGCGCGCGCCCACGGCGGCAGGCGGCGCCTGCCGGGCGACGGCGGCACCACCAGAGGCGCGGACGTCAGATCCGTCGCGGCCGTCACACCGCACCTCCTTCACTCACCGAAGCGGGACGGCCACCGGACAGCGCCCGGCCGACCCGGCGCTGCGCGGCGGCCAGGTCGGCCCGCTTCACGATCTCGTACGCGACGACGACCGACAGCACGATCGCGCCCTGCATGATGGTCGCGATCTCCTTCGGGACGTCGACCTGTTCCAGCGACACCGCCGACTTGTCCAGGAACGCCCACAACAGCGCACCGAGCGCGATACCGCCCGGGTGGTTGCGGCCCAGCAGCGCCACCGCGATACCGGTGAAGCCGTAGCCCTGGGTCGAGGTGATCGCGTAGGTGAAGTCGCGGCCGATCAGCTCCGGGATCGCGACCAGGCCGGCCACCCCACCGGACAGCAGCATCGCGATCAGCGTCATCTTCTTCGCGTTCACACCGCCCGCGGCCGCCGCCGTGCCCGACTCACCGCTGGCCCGCAGCTCGAACCCGAACCGGGTGCGGTTGAGCATGAACCAGTAGGCGAACCCGATGATCGCGGCGATGAACACGAAGCCGAACATCTCGCCGTCGCCGATCGGGATGCTCGGCACCCGCCCGGACGGCGCGATCTCCTCGGTCTTGAGGTTGTTCCCGGTCAGCACGCCGAACTGGTCGGGGTTGATCAGGAACGCCACGATGCCGCCGACCACCGCGTTGAGCATGATCGTCGAGATGACCTCGCTGACCCCGCGGGTCACCTTGAGGATCGCGGGCACCGCCGCGTACAGGGCGCCCGCCAGTGCGGCCACCACGATGATGAACACGACGTGGATCACCGGCGGCAGCGCGAACGCCCCGCCGACGATCGCGGCGACGACACCGGCGAAGCGGTACTGGCCCTCGACACCGATGTTGAACAGGTTCATCTGGAAGCCGATCGCCACCGCGAGGCCGGACAGGTAGTAGACGACGGCGAGGTTCACCGTGTCGACGGCGGTGGTGCCCTTGCCGAGCTGGCCGATCATGGTGCCGTAGGCCCGCAGCGGATCGGCTCCGGAGATCAACAGCGCGATCGAGCAGATCAGCACCGAGAAGACGATCGCCAGCAGGGGCGGCAGCACCTTGGTGCGCCAGGAGGTCACGCGGCTTCCTCCGCTCCGGTCATGGCCGACCCCAGTTCCGTCGGGGTGACGGTGGCGGGGTCGGCCTCGCTCACCAGACGTCCGCGCAGCATGACGCGGATGGTGTCGGACAGTCCGATCAGCTCGTCGAGATCGGCGCTGATCAGCAGCACCGCGAGGCCGTGGTGCCGCGCCTGGCGGATCTGCTCCCAGATCAGCGCCTGCGCGCCGACGTCGACGCCGCGCGTCGGGTGCGACGCGATCAGCAGCACGGGGCTGCCGGACAGCTCGCGTCCGACCACCAGCTTCTGCTGGTTGCCGCCGGACAACGCCGCCACGGGCACCTCGATGCCGGGGGTGCGGACGTCGTACTCGGCGACGATCCGCTCGGTGTCCCTGCGCGCGCCGCCGATGTCGAGCAGCTGCCCCTTCGACACCGGCGGCCGGGTCTGGTGCCCGAGGATGCGGTTGGCCCACAGCGGCTGGGTGAGCAGCAGGCCGTGGCGGGTGCGGTCCTCCGGCACGTACCCGATGCCCGCTTCACGCCGGGCGAGGGTCCCGAGCCCGCTCAGGTCCCGCCCCTCACCGCCCGCGCCGACCAGCTCGACGGTGCCGCCGCTCGCCTTGCGCATACCCATGATCGTTTCGACGAGCTCGGTCTGCCCGTTGCCCTCGACCCCGGCGATGCCGAGCACCTCCCCCGCGTGCACGGTGAAGGTGATGTCGTCGAGCACGGCTCGCGCGGACCCCTCGACGGTCAACCGAAGGCCCGAGACCCGCAGCACGTCGCGGTCGGTGACCGTCGACTCGCGGGTCTCCGGGCTCGGCAGCTCGGAGCCGACCATCATCTCGGCCAGCTCGTGCGAGGAGATCTTCTTCGGATCGGCGGTGCCGACCGTGGTGCCGCGGCGGATCACCGTGACGCTGTCGGCGATGGCGCGCACCTCGTCGAGCTTGTGCGAGATGAAGATGAACGTGAAACCCTGCGCCTTCATGCCGCGCACCGTCTCGAACAGCGCGTCGACCTCCTGCGGCACGAGCACCGCGGTCGGCTCGTCGAGGATGACGATGCGGGCACCGCGGTAGAGCACCTTCATGATCTCGACGCGCTGGCGGTCGGCGACACCCAGTGTCTCGACCAGCGCGTCCAGCGGGGCGGACAGGCCGACCTGCTTCTCCAGCTCGGCCAGCTGGGCACGCGCCGCGCGGCCGATACCGTGCAGGTTCTCGGCGCCGAGCAGCACGTTCTCCCGCACGGTGAGGTTGTCGGCGAGCATGAAGTGCTGGTGGACCATGCCGATGCCGGAGCGGATCGCGTCCTGCGGGTTGCGCAGCCTGATCTGCTCGCCGTTGATCGCGATGGTGCCCTCGTCCGGCGGCTGCATGCCGTAGAGGATCTTCATCAGCGTGGACTTGCCGGCCCCGTTCTCGCCGCAGATGGCGTGGACCTCGCCGGACGCCACGGTCAGGTTGACGTCGGAGTTGGCGACCACGCCGGGAAAGCGCTTCGTGATGCCGCGCAGCTCGACGGCCGGTGGTGAGTTGGTCATGAAACCCCCGGAAACGGCGCACGGGGCCCGGGAGGGGATCACCCTCCCGAGCCCCGGACGCGGCTGATGCTGGTTACTTCTGCGGCGTGGTCGGGACCGTGATCTGGCCCGCGGTGATCGCCTGCTTGTAGCCGTCGAGCTGCGGCTTGATGTCGTCGACCATGCCACCGGACGTGGAGTAGGCGACACCGTCCACCGACAGGTCGAACCGCTTCGGCAGCTCGGCCAGCTTGCCGCCGGCCAGCGCCTCGATGTAGTCGTACACGGCCACGTCGACCCGCTTGAGCATCGAGGTCATGATGACGTCCTTGTACTCGGCGACGGTCGCCTGGTTGTACTGGTCGGAATCGACACCGATGGCCAGGCCGTTCGCCGCGCTCGCGGCCTGGAAGACGCCCTTGCTCGACGCGCCGGCGGCCTGGTAGACCACGTCGGCCCCGGCCGCGAACTCCGCCGCGGCCTTGATGTTGCCCTTCGCCGGGTCCTGGAAGCCGGTGTTGTCCCCGGCGGGGGTCAGGTAGTCGCTGGTGATCTGGACCTTGTCCGACGCGGCCTTGGCGCCCGCGATGAAGCCGGCCTCGAACTTCTGGATCAGCGGCGTGTTCACCCCGCCGACGAAACCGACGTGGCAGTTCTTGCTCTTGTAGACCGCCGCGACGCCCACCAGGAAGGAGCCCTGCTCCTCGGAGAACACGAGCGGGGTGACGTTGGGCGCGTCGATCGAGTCGTCGTCGACGATCGCGAACTGGGTGTCCGGGAACTTCGGCGCGACCGACTGCACGGCGCTGGCGTAGGCGAAGCCGATCGCCAGGATCGGGCTGTAGCCCTCCTGGGCCAGCTGGGTCAGGCGCTGCTCCTTGGCCGCTTCGTCCTCGGTCGGCGACGCGGTGCTCTCCCGGACGTCGGTGACGCCCATGTCGGCCTTCGCCCTGTCCACTCCGGCTGCGGCGGCGTCGTTGAACGACGCGTCACCGCGGCCACCGATGTCGAAGGCGAGCGCGACCCGCAGCTTGCCGGCGTCGACCTTCTCCCCGGCTGCGCTCGAACTCGTCGACGCGGCGGTCGCCTGCGGCGCCTGCGCCGTGACGCAGGAACCGGCCGCGGCGTTGTCGTTGTTGCTGCTCCCGCTGTTGCCGGAGTCCTTGGCGCACCCCGCCAGCGCGAGCGCCGCAGCCATCGCGGTGGCCGCCAGCGTGGTGGCACGCGTCTTACGCACCCTGTCTCTCCCTCCCCGCTGTGTTCCAGCGGACCCGAGAACGACCCGGCTCAGTGCCGGGCTCGACGGGCGAACGGTACCCGCCGGTGAGCATTTGGCCATGCCAGAGCCACAGCACGTAACCTAAATGTTTGCTTGTTCCCTGGCACTGCGACGGTTCAATCACACGGAGTCATCCCCACCCATCCGAGTGAGCGTGACTCACCTCACTCAGCGATGTTCGCGGCGCAGTGTAGACGCCCCTGAGACCTGCGACACGCGGACGGTGTCTGGTCGATCACACACACCAACCACAGGTTGAGTGCGCTATGGCGACCGGGTCTAGCATCCCCTTATCCAAGCTCGATGGCCTTGAACACCCCGCCGGGGCGCCTTCCGAAGTCCCAGGTGGACGCACCCCGCGGCCGGTGGATTCGCAGGTCAGCCGGGCACAGTCCAACCACGACGTTGGAGGCCGTACACCGATGTCCACCACGGCGAGCACCGCCGCCGACCAGACGGCGGCGGACGCGAGCGATCGGGCGGGTGCCTCACGCCGGAACGGGACCTTCTACCGGGGCGACCCCGGCATGTGGTCCTGGGTCCTGCACCGGATCACGGGCGTGCTCACCTTCTTCTTCCTGTTCGTCCACGTTCTCGACACCGCCCTGGTCCGGGTCTCCCCGGACGCCTACAACGAGGTCATCGAGACCTACAAGACCCCGCTGGTCAACCTCATGGAGGTCGGGCTGGTGGGTGCCGTGCTGTTCCACGCGCTGAACGGCATCCGGGTCATGCTCGTCGACTTCTGGTCGAAGGGCACCAAGTACCAGAAGCCCATGCTGTGGACGATCGCCGTCATCTGGGTGGTCGTGATGATCCCGGGTGCGATCGCGATGCTGTGGCGCACGGCGTCGGAAATGTTCGGAGGCTGAGCGAGCAATGGCAACCGAGACCCTGGCGCTCGACAAGCCGCGCTCGCCGCGGCGGCCCGCCGCCCGGCGGAGCAACTTCGAGCTCTACAGCTGGCTGTTCATGCGGATCTCCGGCCTCGCGCTGGTGATCCTGGTGCTCGGCCACCTGCTCATCATGAACATCCTCGACGGCGGTGTGCACCGGATCAACTGGGGCTTCGTCGCCGGCCGCTGGTCCTCGCCGTTCTGGCAGTTCTGGGACCTGGCGATGCTGTGGCTTGCCCAGCTCCACGGCGGCAACGGCCTGCGCACCATCATCGAGGACTACGCCCGCAAGGACAGCACACGCTTCTGGCTGAAGATCGTCCTCTACGTGGCGATGGCGATCATCCTGTTCGTCGGCACCCTGGTGATCTTCACGTTCGACCCGGACATGGCCGGCAGCTGACCCACCACCACACGCACCCGAGGAAGAAGCGGACATGCAGTTCCACAAGTACGACGTGGTGATCGTGGGCGCCGGTGGCGCCGGTATGCGCGCCGCCATCGAGTCGGGCCAGCGCGCCCGCACCGCGGTCCTCACCAAGCTCTACCCGACCCGCTCCCACACCGGCGCGGCGCAGGGCGGCATGTGCGCCGCGCTGGCAAACGTCGAAGAGGACAACTGGGAGTGGCACACCTTCGACACGGTCAAGGGCGGCGACTACCTGACCGACCAGGACGCGGCGGAGATCATGGCCAAGGAGGCCATCGACGCCGTGCTCGACCTGGAGAAGATGGGCCTGCCGTTCAACCGCACGCCCGAGGGCAAGATCGACCAGCGCCGGTTCGGCGGTCACACCCGTGACCACGGCAAGGCCGCGGTCCGCCGCGCCTGCTACGCGGCCGACCGCACCGGGCACATGATCCTGCAGACGCTGTACCAGAACTGCGTCAAGCACGGGATCGAGTTCTTCAACGAGTTCTACGTGCTCGACATGATCACGACCGAGACCGAGAACGGCCCGGTCGCCACGGGTGCGATCGCGTACGAGCTCGCGACCGGCGAGATCCACATCTTCCACGCGAAGGCGGTCGTGTTCGCCACCGGCGGTTTCGGCAAGGTCTTCAAGACCACGTCGAACGCGCACACGCTCACCGGTGACGGCATGGGCATCTACTACCGCAAGGGCCTGCCGCTGGAGGACATCGAGTTCTACCAGTTCCACCCGACCGGTCTGGCCGGCCTGGGCATCCTGCTCACCGAGGGTGCCCGCGGTGAGGGCGCGATCCTGCGCAACGCCTCCGGTGAGCGGTTCATGGAGCGCTACGCCCCCACCATCAAGGACCTCGCGCCGCGCGACATCGTCGCCCGGTCGATGGTCCTGGAGGTCCTCGAGGGCCGCGGCGCCGGCCCGCACAAGGACTACGTGCTCCTGGACTGCACCCACCTCGGTGCCGAGGTCCTGGAGTCGAAGCTGCCGGACATCACCGAGTTCGCCCGCACCTACCTGGGCGTCGACCCGGTGAAGGAGCCGGTGCCGGTGTACCCGACCGCGCACTACGCGATGGGCGGCATCCCGACGAACGTGCGCGGCGAAGCCCTGCGCGACAACGACACGGTCCTGCCCGGCGCCTACGCCGCCGGTGAGGTCGCGTGCGTGTCGGTGCACGGCGCGAACCGCCTGGGCACCAACTCACTGCTGGACATCAACGTGTTCGGCCGCCGTGCCGGCATCGCCGCCGCGGAGTACGCGGTGTCCCACGACTTCATCGAACTGCCGGAGAACCCGGCCACGATGGTCGAGGGCATGGTCGACCACCTGCGCACCGCGCACGGTGGCGAGCGGGTGGCCGACATCCGCACCGAGCTGCAGCAGACGATGGACACCAACGCCGCCGTCTACCGCACCGAGGACACGCTGAAGACGGCGCTGACCGACGTGCAGCGGCTCAAGGAGCGGTACGGCCGGATTTCGATCCAGGACAAGGGCAAGCGGTACAACACCGACCTGCTCGAGGCGATCGAGCTGGGCTTCCTGCTCGATCTCGCCGAGGCCCTGGTCAACGCGGCGCTGGCGCGCAAGGAGTCCCGGGGCGGGCACGCCCGCGAGGACTACCCGAACCGTGACGACGTCAACTTCATGCGGCACTCGATGTCGTACAAGATGCTGCCGGAGAAGGCCGACCCGGACGCCCCGCTGGGCATCAGCGGGTTCACGGCCGACATCCGGCTGGACTACAAGCCGGTGACCTTCACCCGGTACGAGCCGATGGAGCGGAAGTACTGATGACCGCGGTAGCCGAACAAAAAACCGTCAACGGGATTCCCGCGCCGGAGGGCTCGATCACTCTCACGGTGAAGATCCAGCGCTTCAACCCGGAGATCGACGATGCTCCGCACTGGGAGTCCTACGAGGTCCCGGCCCTGCCGACGGACCGGGTGCTGAACCTGCTGTTCAACATCAAGAACTACGTGGACGGCACGCTGTCCTTCCGCCGGTCGTGCGCGCACGGCATCTGCGGTTCGGACGCCATGCAGATCAACGGGATCAACCGGCTGGCCTGCAAGGTGCTCGTCAAGGACCTGCTCGCCAAGGAAGGCAAGGAGACCACGGTCACCGTGGCTCCGATCAAGGGCCTGCCGACGTTGAAGGACCTCTACGTCGACATGGAGCCGTTCTTCGAGGCGTACCGGGCGGTGAAGCCGTACCTGATCACGTACGGCAACGAGCCCACGCGCGAGCGGATCCAGTCGGCGGCCGACCGCGAGCGGTTCGACGACACCACCAAGTGCATCCTGTGCGCGGCGTGCACCTCGTCGTGCCCGGTGTACTGGAACGACGGGTCGTACTTCGGTCCGGCCGCGATCGTCAACGCGCACCGGTTCATCTTCGACAGCCGTGACGAGGGTTCCGAGGAGCGGCTCGACATCCTCAACGACGCCGAGGGCGTCTGGCGCTGCCGGACGACCTTCAACTGCACCGACGCGTGCCCCCGCGGCATCCAGGTGACGAAGGCGATCCAGGAGGTCAAGCGGGCGCTGCTGTTCAAGCGCGTCTGAGGCTTTCGCCGGGAAGGGCCCCTCGCCGGTGGCGGGGGGCCTTTCTTGTGCGGTGGTGCTCGACGGCCGCCTGCCTGCGGGACTGGCTGAGTCCGGCCGCTTCCCGGATCCGGTCGAGCGGGTAGGTGCGCGCGACCGGTCCGGCCAGGACGCCTTCGCCGGCGAGCGGGGCGAACTCGCCCATCCGGTCGTAGCGGATCTCGGTGGTGATCCGGCCGTCCAGCTCGGCCGCAGCGGCGAGGTCCGAGACGGTGAGGACGCGGTCGGGATCGCCGGTCAGCTCGATCAGCGCCGGCAGTGAGCCGCCGCCCGGGCTGGGCTGGTCGGCGCGATCGATCCGGCCCCGGTCGGCGCGGTGTCCGGGGCGCGGTCCGACGCGTTCGACCATGCCCTCGCCGTAGGCGGTCACCTGGACACCGATCTGTTCCCAGGGCAGCGGCCCGAGCCTGCCGGTGGTGGCGATCACCCGGATGCCCCGGTGCAGCGCGAAGCGCACCGCCGCCTCACCCACGGTGGTACCCGCGCCGTGCCTCACCCGGCTGGACGCCGAGGTCGTCGAGCGCGCGCCACGCCGTCTCGGCCGCCATCGCAACGCGGCGACCTGCCCGGCGGTGACGCCCTCCCCTGCCACGGTCGCCCCAGCCACGGCGCCGCGGTTGGTCCAACCACCGCCGGACCAGCCTCCGCGGCCATCAGCCCAGCCACGGCAACACCACGCCCTCAACCACGACAGCCCCACCCGAGCACGGCGAAAGGGGCCCCTCGCCGAAGCGAGGGGCCCCTTTCGCCGCACTCAACAACCCTGCTCGCCACTTTCGAGGCCCTGCACAGCCTCACCCGCGCCGCCCGCGGGGCGGCACAGTCTCACCCGCGCCACCCACGAAGCCGCGCAGCCTCACCACACCGGCCCGCGGGGGAACGCTCACCCACGCCGCCGCCCCACAAAGCCGCACAGCCCCACCACACCGGCCCGCGGAGCGGCAACGCTCACCCACGCCGCCGCCCCACCACCCAGCGCAGCCTTACCCGCGCCGCCCGCGGAGTGACACCGTGGTGATTGCCGCGACGAGGGCCACCGCCACTGCTCCCCCGGCCCAGAACGGCCACGCCGGAACGCCGCCGCCGCCTGCCGGGGCCGCGGCCGCTTCGCCCGGCTCCGCGGACCCCCCGGGCCCCGCGGGTGCGTCGTCGCCGAAGACGCCGCCTGTTGTGGACGCGTAGACCGGGCCCGGCTCCGGCGTGCCGTCCACCGTCAGGTCCAGCGTGACCGGCACCGGAACGTCGTCCCCGGCCACCGCGGTCGTCCCCAGCTTCACGGCGATGTAGTACCAGCCCGCGACAGCCTGCGAACGCACATCGACATCGTCCGCCTCCCGGTTGTGGTAGCGCACCGGTACGGTCGCGAGCGCACCGTCGCCCGGCAGCTGCGCGCCGGAACCGGCGAACACCGTCGTGTCCGAGTCGACCTCGGCGCGGTACGGGTTGTACACCGTTGTCTCGACATTGGAGATGTTGTCGGTCCCGTTGCCGCCCGCCTCGGCGAACCGCACGCGGTAGGCCAGACCCTGCCCCCAGTCCAGCTTGACCCGGTAGAACACGAACTCACCGCGCTGCAGGACGTCCGTGTACCGCCCACCACCCGCAAGCGGCGCGGCCACGTTGAACGACCCGCCCCCGGTCACCGGGGTTCCGGCGCCGGACGGCTCCGCGAACGACACCGCGGGCAGCACCTCCACGGGACCACCGTCGGCGGCCGCGGGCTCCACCCCGGCGATCAGTTCGACCGGCAAGCGTTCCGGCATCGCTTCCGACGCGCGGTCCCACGTCAGCGCGAAGTAGTACCGGCCACCGCCGCGGCAGGCATCCAGATCACCGCTGCCCTGTTTCGGCTCGGTCGCCCCATCCCACGCCTTCGCGATCGTGAGCGCGACCCCGTCGCTGGACATCGAAACCTGCTGGGATTCGACCTCGTAGCAGTCCTGCCCGCCCTCGCCGAAGACGCGCATCTGCAGCGAGTTGAAGTCGTCGTACCGGTCGACGGGCGGCACGTGCGGGAACGACAGGGTGCCGCTGAAGTACGCGGTGGCGCCGTCCGGCACGTCCACCGCGTAGTACCGGGTCTCCCCCTGCCCGATGGTGTCGAGGTGCTGCCCGGGCTCCGCCACCGGCGCCGCGTCCCAGGCCGGGCCACCCGCGATCGGCGTGCCCGCGGACTCGTACGTGCGCAGTGCGGTGGCCGTCACCCGCGGCAGGATGCGCTCCAGCGCCTTGCCGTCGGGCGCGTCGCTGTAGGTGCCGCCGGTCGCCTGCGCGATGCAGGTCAGCTGGTGGCGGGACGCCTCGTCGACGTCGAACCCGACCGCGTGCACGACGATCTGCGTGCCCGCAGCCGCGAGCTCCTTGGCGACCTCGCACGGATCCGGCGGCGCGCACGTGTCCTCACCGTCGGACACCAGCACGACCGCGCGCGGACCGCTGTCCGGCAGCGCGTCGGCAGCCGTGCGCAGCGCAGTGCCGATCGGTGTGTACCCGCTGGGCTGGATGCCGTTCACGGCGGCGGTCAGCGCGGCCCTGTCGATGGTGCGCGGCTGCTGCAGGACCTGCACGTCCCGGCACCCGGCCTCCTTCTCCGCGTCACCGGACCCGGTGCCGGTGCCGTAGACCGTGAGGCCCACTTCGGCCTCCGCGGGTGCGGACCCGATGAACCGGTTGAGCGCGTTCTTCGCGGCGTCGATCTTCGTGCCGCTGCCCGGGTCCGCCTGCTTCATCGAGCCGGAGCCGTCCAGCACCAGCATGGTCGGCGCGTAACCGCGTTGCTGCTGCTCCAGCGCCTTGCCGTCGGGGGTGCGAGGCCGAGCCCCGGCAGCACCGCGACGAGGACCGCAAGCTTCGTGAATCGGAACATGATCCCCCATTTCGTGTTGCGATGCGCTTTGGATGCGCCCGCCGGAGGATCGGTTCCGCCACCCGCGGACCGTCAGGCGTCGACCTTCTCGCGCGGCTTCGCGCGCAGCCCGCGCCAGCCGAGCACGCCGATGACCGTGCCGAGGATGAACGACACGATCGCCAGCAGGAGGTGCACCACGAAGAACCCGGTGGGCGAGCCGTCCGGCGCCCACGAGTTGTCACTCGCCCACAGGTTCTTCGCGAACGTGATCCAGATGATCCACGACCAGATCCCGAAACCGAACAGGAACAGCGCCGTACGTCGAGACATGGCCCGAGTATCCCCCGCTCGGAACAGACCGCCGCGCGGGGGAAGCCGTACGCACGTCTTCTAGGCTGCTCGGGTGCGACGCGGTCTGTTCATCCCCCTCGTTCTCGCCCTCCTGGCCGGTCTCGTGCCGTTCGCGGGCACGGCCGCCGCGGCTCCGGCCGTGTGCCCCGACGCCGTCGCACCGCCGCTGCCCGTCGACTCCTCCGAGGAGCCCCCGCCGGGCGTCGCTTCACCCGGCCCCCTGCCCGTGCCGAGAGCCGCGGTCGGTGGCGATCGGATGGCCGAGTGCGGCGTGGTCGCCCCGCCCGGCGCCGCCGCCCCGCCGGAGTCGAACGCCGCGTCCTGGGTGCTGCAGGACCTCGACAGCGGCGAGGTGCTGGCGGCGAAGAACCCGCACGCCCGCCAGCGGCCCGCTTCGCTGATCAAGACGCTCCTCGCGCTGGTCGTGCTGCGCGACCTGGACCCGGACGACGTCATCGTCCCGACAGCCGAGGACGCGAGCCAGGAGTGCACCTGCGTCGGTATCGTCGCAGGCGGCCGCTACACGGTCGACCTGCTGCTGCACGGACTGCTGATGCACTCCGGCAACGACGTGGCCCACGCCTTCGCCACCGCACTCGGCGGGGTACCCACCACGGTGCGGAAGATGAACGCGCTCGCCGCCGACCTCGGCGCCACCGACACCCGCGCGGCCACCCCGTCCGGTCTGGACGGGCCCGGCATGTCGTCGTCGGCCTACGACCTGAGCCTGATCTTCAACTACGCGATGAAGCAGCCGGAGTTCACCGACGCGGTCCGAACCCGCGCCGTGCAGATCCCGGACCAGCCCGGAAAGCCCGCGTTCTCCATCGTCAACGACAACAAGCTGCTCGGGGCCTACCCGGGCTTCCTCGGCGGCAAGACCGGCTTCACCGACGACGCCCGCCACACCTATGTCGGGGGTGCCGAGCAGCACGGCAAGCGCATCGCGGTGGTCCTGATGCGCGCCGAGAACCGGCCCACGACGGTGGTCCAGCAGGCCCGCGAACTGCTCGACTACGGGTTCACGTTGCGCACGGCCGGCGCCGAACCGGTGGGGCAGCTGGTGTCGCCGGAAGAGGCCGCCGAGGTGACCGCAACGGACCCGGCCGACCCGGCGAGCGCGGCGGGCGGAGCGGAGCGGGACCCGTTCGGGGTGACCGGCTGGATTCTGACCCTCGTGGTCGCGGCGATCATCGTGGCCGGGTTCGTGATCGGCCACCACCGCAAGAAGCTGCAGGAGCCCCGCTGACACGGGTTCAGCCGCGCCGCCTGCCCAGCCAAGCCAGCACCGCGCCCGCGCCGAACGCGCCCGCTACGGCGCCCGCGCCCGGCCCGCGCCGCATCTCGACGGTGGGACGGATCACCGCGGGCGGCGGCGGGTTGATCCGCTCGGTCAGGTTCTCCCGAGCGGTGGCCGTCCAGGCGGTGACGAACAGCAGGAACCGCGACACCAGGTTGGCGAACACCAGCAGACCGATGATCGGCCCGAACAGCGCGCCGCTCGGCGAGCTGGTGACGCTCGCCAGGTAGATCGACCCGACCTGCTTGAGCACCTCGAACCCGATGGCGGCGATGGCCGCGCCCTTGATCGCGCTGCGCGGCGCCACCTTCTCCCGCGGCAGGCGGGAGAGCACCCACAGGAACACCAGCATGTTCGCCAGCAGCGCCAGCACCACCGTCGCGATCTTCAGCAGGAACTGCGCCCAGCTCTGGTTGTCGAGGCCGACCAGTCGCAGCAACGTGCCGCCGAGCCCGCCGCCGACCGCGGTGAGGCCGAACGACACGACGAGCGCCAGCCCGAGCCCACCCAGCGCGAGCAGGTCCTTGATGGTGGTGGACACCAGCGGGCGGCT
>Ga0164243_10007260_pt1 | contig 16564 bp, 16 predicted proteins | sample OricompcompostOP_FD_108781 | JGI IMG/M metagenome (GOLD analysis project Ga0164243, IMG submission 108781) | Organic Plus compost microbial communities from Emeryville, California, USA - Original compost - Organic plus compost (OP) | ecosystem: Engineered > Solid waste > Mixed feedstock >... | reverse complement strand
CGGGTCGAGGTAGGCATCCCCGCGCAGCCAGCCCCAGTGCAGGCAGACCTGCGGGAAGCAGTGGGAGCCGAAGGTCTCCAGGCTGCCGATGCGATCGCCGGCAGCGACCGTGTCGCCCACGGCGACACTCGCCGTCACCGGCTCGTACGTCGTCCGCGTGTCGCCGTGGCCGACCACGACCACGCCGCGGCCGGCGAGACGGGCGGCGTAGGTCACCCGACCCGGGAGCGCCGTCCGGACGACCTGACCCGGGCGGCCGGCCAGGTCGACCCCGCGGTGCCCGGCGCCGTAGGGGGAGTCGGGCGGGTCGAAGCGCTGCACGACGCGGGGCTCGGGCCACAGCGGCCACACGCCGACCGGGTCGGGCGCGCTGCCGGGATCGGCGCCGGCGCTCGTGTCGTGCCCGAGGGGGAGCAGCACACAGACAAGGGTGATGGTCAACGCGAGTGCACGGGTCACGAGGCTCAGCGTGCTGCAGGGCGGCGTGCCTGGGCGGGGCGGCCGCCGCGCCCTGTGGACAAGGACCTTCGTCGCGGCCGGGATTGTGGACGGCGACGACGGCTCCTGAGACCCGTGGGACGGGTGGGTTCGGCCGTGCCAGCGATTCGCCCGAGGAGCGGGTCACGCCGTACGCTGGACCCACCGGACCACTGGTCCGGAATTCGCTCGTCCGCAGACCACGACGTCTCCACTCCGGAGGCGGCCGCCCGTGGGCGTCGATCCTCGGTCCGCGACACCCGTCGCGGTCGGATCGCGTGCAGACGACAGGCCCAACTGAAAACCACACACAGGAGAACCATCATGGCTGTCGTGACCATGCGCCAGCTCCTCGAGAGCGGCGTCCACTTCGGACACCAGACCCGCCGTTGGAACCCGAAGATGAAGCGATTCATCCTCACCGACCGCAACGGCATCTACATCATCGACCTGCAGCAGTCGCTGGCCTACATCGACCGCAGCTACGCCTTCGTCAAGGAGACCGTGGCCAAGGGCGGACAGATCATGTTCGTCGGCACCAAGAAGCAGGCCCAGGAGGCGATCGCCGAGCAGGCGACCCGCGTCGGCATGCCCTACGTCAACCAGCGCTGGCTGGGCGGCATGCTCACCAACTTCTCGACCGTGCACCAGCGGATCAACCGCCTCAAGGAGCTCGACGAGGTCGACTTCGACGACGTCGCCGGCAGCAGCCGCACCAAGAAGGAGCTGCTGCAGATGCGTCGCGAGCGCGACAAGCTCAACAAGTCGCTCGGCGGCATCCGCGACATGACCCGCACCCCGGCCGCGGTCTGGATCGTCGACACCAACAAGGAGCACCTGGCGGTCGAGGAGGCGCGCAAGCTGCGCATCCCGATCATCGCCATCCTCGACTCCAACTGCGACCCCGACGACGTCGACTTCCCGATCCCGGGCAATGACGACGCCATCCGCGCGGTCGGACTCCTCACCCGCGTCATCGCCGACGCCGCCGCCGACGGCCTGATGGCTCGCTCCGGCGCCGGTTCCTCCTCCAGCGCCGCCGGTGCCGAGGAGCCGCTGGCGGAGTGGGAGCGCGAGCTGCTCGAGGGCTCCGAGGCCGACAAGGCGGCCGAGACCAGCGCGCCGACCACCGACGCCGCCGCAGCGGCCGACGTGGCTGCCGACACGCCCGCCGCCGAGCCCGCCGCTCCTGCCGAGGCGACCCCGGCTCCGGCCGCCGAGGCTCCGGCCGACGCACCGGCCGAGGCCTGAGCTCCCTGCCCCTGCACTACGGATAAGAGGATCCATGGCATTCACTGCTGCTGACGTCAAGAAGCTCCGTGAGCTCACGAGCGCCGGAATGATGGACTGCAAGAAGGCGCTCGACGAGACCGACGGCGACTTCGACAAGGCCGTCGAGCTGCTCCGCGTCAAGGGCGCCGCCAAGGCGGCCGCTCGCGGCGCCGAGCGCGAGACCTCCGCCGGCCTGGTCGCCAACTCCGGCGGCGCGCTGGTCGAGCTGAAGTCGGAGACCGACTTCGTCGCCAAGAACGAGGAGTTCATCAAGGCCGCCCAGCAGATCGCCGAGGCGATCGACGCGGGCAAGGCCACCGACACCGAGGCCGCGAAGGCGCTGCCCCTGGGCGACTCCACGGTCGGCCAGACCGTCGAGAACCTCGCCATCACCATCGGCGAGAAGATCGAGCTCGGCAACGTCGCCTACTTCGACGGTCCGGTCGCGGTCTACCTGCACAAGCGTGCAGCCGACCTGCCGCCGGCGGTCGGCGTCATCGTCGAGTACGACGGCGACGAGACCGCCGCGCGCGGTGCCGCGATGCAGGTCGCTGCCCTCAAGGCGCAGTACCTCACCCGCGACGAGGTCCCCGCCGACATCGTCGCCGCCGAGAAGGACGTGATGACCAAGAAGACGATCGAGGAGGGCAAGCCCGAGGCTGCCATCGCCAAGATCGTCGAGGGTCGCCTGGGCGGCTTCTTCAAGGAGATCGTCCTCCTGGAGCAGGAGTCGGTCTCGGAGTCGAAGAAGACGGTCAAGGCCGTCCTCGACGCTGCCAACACCAGCGTCAAGCGCTTCGCCCGCTTCGAGGTCGGGGCGTAGCTCCCGATCGGCCGACGGCCGGCATCGCCCAGCGCGATGCCGGCCGTCGCTGTTTTCGAGCACCTCCGCCACGATGGCGCACACGTGTAGGTTTTGAGCGCCGGCAGGGGGGAAGGTCGGAGTCGTGACGCCGCGCGGGCGGCCATCAAGTGAAGGAGATCGACAAGTGGGACTCATTCAGGCTGCGATCGGCGCCGTCGGCGGCACTCTCGGTGACCAGTGGCTCGACTTCTACGGCGTCCCTGACGGCGTCACCTCGACCGTGGCGATCTGCCCGGCCGTGGCCAAGGGCGAGAACGCCGGCCGCGGCAGCAACAAGAAGGGCTCCCGCGGGGTCATCACCAACGGCTCCAAGTTCATCGTGCCCGAGGGCTACGGCCTGGTGCTGATGGAGGACGGTGCCTTCACCGGCTTCGCGGCCGAGCCCGGCGCCTACATCTGGAACTCCGACGAGCCGGCATCGCAGTCGGTCTTCTCCGGCGGTGGTCTGGTCGACTCCGTGATCAAGCAGAGCTGGGAGCGCTTCAAGTTCGGCGGCCGGCCCTCGACCGAACAGACCGCGGTGTTCGTGACGCTCAAGGAGCTGCCGAACAACAAGTTCGGCACCCAGTCGGAGATCTACTGGGACGACGCCTTCCTCAACACGCAGGTCGGGGCGATCACGCGGGGCACCTACACCCTGAAGATCACCGATCCGCTGACCTTCATCCGCAACTTCATCCCGGCCCAGGTGATCAGCGGCGGTGCGAACTTCGACTTCGCCGACATCGACAACCCGGCCGGCGAGCAGCTGTTCAACGAGGTCGTCGGCTCCCTGGCGCCGGCCTTCTCGATGTACTCGAACGATCCGGCGAAGGGCAACCGCATCGCGCGCCTGCAGCAGGACTCCATCGGCTTCGCGCAGTCGCTCTCGGCCGCGGTCGAGCAGAACTACCAGTGGAAGACCGACCGCGGCATCGAGATCGTCAAGACCGCCATCGTCTCCATCGAGTACGACGCCAACACCCGCGAGCTGCTCAAGAACGTCCAGCGGGCCGACGCCCTCTCCGGCGCGCGCGGCAACTCCAACCTCCAGGCGTCGGTCGCCGCCGGATTCGAGAACGCCGGCGAGAACGCCGGCCCCGGTGGCCTGATCGGGATGGGCATGGCGGCCGGCGGTGCGGGTCTCGGTGGCCTGCAGCAGCCGGTGCAGCAGCCGGCCCAGCAGCCGCCCGCGCCCGCCGCCCCGGCACCCGCCCAGCAGCCGGCCGCTCCGGCTGCCCCCGACGCCCCGGCAGCACCGGCTGCCGACGACCCGATGGCGGTCCTCAAGCGGGCCAAGGAGATGCTCGACGCCGGCCTGATCACCCAGGAGGACTACGACGCGGCGAAGGCCAAGGCGCTCGGCCTCTGAGCGTCCGGTGAGTTGAGATGACACAGCCCCCTGCCCCGGAGCCGGTGCCCGATCCGGTGCCGCCGCAGCAGCCCACCTTCGACGGCCCACCGATGTCGTTGGAGGAGGAGCTTGCTGCCTCGCGTGCCGAGCCCGAGCCGAAGCCCAGCATCGAGACGATCAACGAGTCGCTGAAGGACGGGCTCAACCGCTGCCCGAAGTGCGGCTCGACCGACGTCCAGCTGCGCGGCTCGACCGGCATGCTCGTGTGCCTCTTCTGCCGCAACGAGTGGCAGGAGGAGCGCGTCGAGGAGCAGTTCGGCCTCGGCGAGGGCATCGACGAGCTCGAGGGCACCGTCATCGCGACCGGCGCGAAGGACATCGCCGCCGACGCCGTCGATCTGCTGACTTTCAAGTGCGAGGCATGCGGAGCCGAGGTGGTGGTCAACACCGCCCACGCCATGAACGCGCGCTGCCACTGGTGCCGACACACTCTCAACGTCAACCAGCAGATCCCCAACGGTGCGGTTCCCGACGCCGTCCTCCCGTTCAAGCTCACCAAGGAGGAGGCCGTCGAGAAGATCCGCGACTTCGCCTCCAAGCGGCGCCTCTTCGCGCACCGCCGGTTCAAGCGTGAGTTCGTGCCCGAGAACGTCCTCGGCGTCTATCTGCCCTACCTCGTCATCGACGCACGCGCCGAGTCGGAGTACTGGGGCATGGGTGAGGAGGAGACCCGGCGCTGGACGGAGACCACCGGCAGCGGCGACAACAAGCGGACCGTCACCTACTACGCGGCCGACGTGTTCCAGGTGCGGCGCCAGGTGAGCTTCACCGTCGACGACCTGACGGTGGAGGGCTCCTCGGAGCGCAGCGACTTCGACGGCAAGAGCACCAACAACATCATCAACACCATCCTGCCCTTCGACACGAAGAACGCCGTGCAGTGGAACTCCAGCTATCTGGTGGGCTTCAACAGCGAGAAGCGTGACCTCAACGTCGACCAGCTGACGCCGGTGCTCGAGAACCAGCTGCTGTCGATCGGCCGGGCCCAGGTGCAGCCGTCGCTCGGCAAGTTCGACCGAGGAGTGCGCTGGGAGCAGGAGCGGGTCGACGTCGGTGGCTCCCGCTGGGTGTCGATGTACCTGCCGGTGTGGCTCTACTCCTACCGCCAGGAGAGCAACGGCATCCTCCACTACATCGCCGTCAACGCCCGGACGGGGGAGACGATGGGCAGCATCCCGGTCTCGCAGCCCAAGCTCATCCTCGCGGCATTCACCGTCGGCACCTTCCTCGAAGGCATCGCCGGCTGGTTCCTGGTGGCGGCGTCATGATCATCGACACCATCCAGGTGGTGACCCACCTTCTGCCCGATCTGGTGCAAGCCAGCGACGAGGGTGGCTTGGCCTGGCTCCTCGCGGCCGGCCCGGCCGGCGCCGCGGCCACCTACTGGGGCTTCTACCGCTACTACCGCAACACCGACAAGTCCCACGACTTCGAGCACGACACGATCATCGACGCCCAGCCGGTGCAGGGTGGCGAGGAGAAGGTCGACCACATCTCCAGGACGCGCGACTCCGACATCGACGGCGACAACAGCGGGAAGTACCGCCAGCGCGTGCGGCGGGTGAGTTGACCCGAGCGCGCCGTCGGGTCGTCGTACGACGCCTGCTGGGCCTGCTGCTGGTGGCCCTCGTCGTGGCCGGTTGCTCGGCGGTCGGATCCGAGTCCGGTGACCGCGGCGAGAAGAGGTCGGCGTACGACGACGGCCCGTACGCCGTCCGCACCGGACCGGTGCTCGGGGTGCCGATCAAGGGCGATCCCGACGACCATGCCGCCGAGCATCCGGTCGTGAAGCGCCTGATCGAGATGATCAACCACGTACCACCGAGGGAGCGCATCCGGATCGTCACGCGCTCCTTCTCCCTCCACCCGGTCGCCGACGCGCTGATCGACGCGCACCGGCGCGGCGTGCGGGTGCAGGTCATCGTCAACCGAGCCGCGTCACGCGAGTTCCGAGCCGTCGCGAAGATGAAGGACGCGTTCGGCACCGACCGGCGCAAGCCGTCCTTCATCTACGTCTCCCGCGGCTCGCCACGCGGCGCCCCGCCCACGCGTGTCGACAAGGTTCACCAGAAGACGTGGACCTTCACTCGTGTCGGCGACTCCCGACACGTGGTCATGCTCGGGTCCGCGAACCTGTCGTACTACTCCACGACGCAGTACAGCGACATGTACACCTTCGTGAACCGCAGGGACGTGTGGGCCGCCGTCGGCCGCGACTTCCGCGACCAGGTGGGCCTGGGCGCCTTGACGGGCCCGGGCTACGCGCCCGAGCTGGGCAACGACCGGATCTACTTCTTCCCGGGGTGGGACGAGGACACCGACCCGATCCGTGCCCTGATCGAGAGCCTGCCCGTGCGCGACCTGAGCCTGCGCTTCGCGATGTACGCCTGGCACAGCGAGCGCGGCTACCGGATGGCGGAGGCCGTGGCGGCCAAGGCGCGCGCGGGTGCCCACGTCGAGGTCATCTCGCTGCACATCGGCAAGGAGATCGTCCGCCTGCTCGAGGACGCCGGCGTCGAGGTGCACGGTGCGAGGTTCAAGAACGGCAACGACGTCCACGCCAAGCTGAGCCTGCTCTCGTGGACCGACGACCAGGGCACACGTCAGCGACGGATCGTGACCGGCAGCGACAACTTCGGCTCCGACTCGCTGCCCCGCGACGAGGCTGCGGCGGTCATCGACCTCACGAACGCACCCGGCTGGCGGGCCTATCGCCGGTGGTACGCCGCGATCATCGCCCGCGCCGAGCGGGAGGGGCACTGACGTCCGCCGCGCGGTCGGCGGGCCTGCTCGGGTACCCTCGGCACCGCTGATGTTCTCGACATGGAAGGACCCTGGTGGCCGGCTACAGAAGAGTCCTTCTCAAGCTCTCCGGTGAGGTCTTCGGCGGCGGCAAGGTCGGGGTCGACCCCGATGTCGTGCAGGCCGTGGCCCGGGAGATCAAGGCCGTGGTCGACGCAGGCGTGCAGATCGCCGTGGTGACCGGCGGCGGCAACTTCTTCCGGGGCGCCGAGCTGCAGCAACGGGGGATGGACCGGGTGCGTGCCGACTACATGGGCATGCTCGGCATCGTCATGAACTGCCTCGCGCTGCAGGACTTCCTCGAGAAGCAGGGCGTGGAGACCCGGGTGCAGACCGCGATCACGATGGGCCAGGTCGCCGAGCCCTACATCCCGCGCCGCGCCATCCGGCACATGGAGAAGGGCCGCGTCGTGATCTTCGGCGCCGGTATGGGCATGCCGTACTTCTCCACCGACACCGTGGCCGTGCAGCGGGCGCTCGAGAGTCGTTGTGACGTCGTCCTCGTCGCCAAGAACGGCGTCGACGGCGTCTACAGTGCCGACCCGCACGTCGACCCCGACGCGGTGAAGTTCGACGAGCTCACCTACGAGGAGGCGATCGCCCGTGGCCTGCGGATCATGGATCAGACCGCGTTCGCGCTGTGCGGCGAGAACAAGCTGCCCATGATCGTGTTCGGGATGGAGCCCGAGGGCAACATCCTGCGGGTGGTGCAAGGTGAGAAGATCGGTACTCGAGTCAGCGCGGGCTGAGTCTCGACAAGCTCGACCAGCAGACGACGAAGGAGATCGGCGTGATCAACGACATCCTCAATGAGGCCGACCAGAAGATGGGCAAGTCGGTGGAGGCGACCCGTGAGGAGTTCGCGGCGATCCGTGCCGGGCGGGCACAGCCCAGCATGTTCAGCAAGATCATGGTCGACTACTACGGCGCGCCGACCCCGCTGCAGCAGCTGGCGTCCTTCACCGCCCCCGAGGCGCGCATCATCCTCGTGGCGCCCTTCGACGTCGGCGCGATCGACAACGTCGAGAAGGCGATCCGCGACTCCGACCTGGGCGTCAACCCGTCCAGCGACGGCAAGCAGCTGCGCTGCGTGTTCCCCGAGCTGACCGAGGAGCGCCGCAAGGAATTCATCAAGCTCGCCAAGGAGAAGGCCGAGGGCGGCAAGGTCGCCGTCCGCCAGGTGCGGCAGAAGGCGAAGCAGAGCCTCGAGCGCCTCGAGAAGGACGGCGAGGTCGGGAAGGACGACCTGACCGGCGCCGAGAAGCGACTCGACGGCCTCACCAAGAAGCACACCGACGGCATCGACGAGATGCTCAAGAGCAAGGAAGCCGAGCTGCTCGAGGTCTGAGCACCCCGAGCACTCTCCTCCGATGACCTCCACGCCGTCGAACGAGCCTGCCCAGAAGGACCACGGGCGGGCCGGTCGCGACCTCAAGGCCGCCGTCGCCTCGGCCGTCGTGCTGCTCGGTGCGGTCGCGGCCTCTTTGGCCTTCTGGAAGCCCGCGTTCATGGTGATCGTCGCGATCGCCGTGATCGTCGCGATGTGGGAGCTGCGTCAGGGCCTGCTCGCCAAGGACATCGACCTGCCCGAACAGCCGCTGATGCTCGGCGGCGTCACCATGGTGGTCGTCGCCTATGTGTGGGGGGCCGACGCCCTCGTCACCGCGACCGCGGTGAGTGCTCTCGTCATCATGCTCTGGCTGCTGCGGCGGGGCATCGACGGCTACGTCAAGAACGCCACCGCGTCGGTCTTCGCTCTCGTCTACGTGCCCTTCCTCGGGTCGTTCGTCGCCCTGATGCTGGCCGAGGGCGGCCGTGACGGCGGCGGCTTCGACGACGCCGGCGTCAAGGGCATCCTGACCTTCATCCTGGTCACCATCGCCTCCGACATCGGCGGGTACGTCGCCGGTGTCCTCTTCGGCAAGCACCCGATGGCGCCGGTCATCTCCCCGAAGAAGTCCTGGGAGGGCTTCGCGGGATCCACGATCGCGACGGTCGCCGCCGGCATCGCGCTCGTCGTCCTGCTGCTCGACGGCGACTGGTGGATCGGCATCGCGCTCGGCGCGATCGCCGTCGTCATGGCCACCCTCGGTGACCTGTGCGAGTCGGTGATGAAGCGCGATCTGGGCATCAAGGACATGAGCCAGGTCATCCCCGGCCACGGCGGACTGATGGACCGGCTCGACTCGCTGCTCGCCACGATCGCCCCGATCTGGCTGCTGCTGCACTACTGCGTCTTCTAGTGTCGGTCGGCGGTCGCGCGGAGGGTCGCGACGTACGCCGCGACGCCGCCACTGACGCGCGGCTCATCGTCGGTGGCCAGCAGGTCCAGCAGCGCGCCGCGCAGCACCGCGAGGGCGAGGGTGCGGCCGGCGGCGCCGGCCTCGGTCTCGCGCTCGCCCGGTGGCTGGTGATCGGCCAGCACGGCGAGCCAGTCGGTGACGGTCGCTCGAGCGAAGCCGACCCACGGCCCCTCGGAGTCGGCGAGCGACCGGGCGTACGCCTCCGCCCACAGGCGGAGCAGTCGACGCCGCTCGGGGGCCGACAGCCACGCCCAGAGCTGCTCGACCGCCGGGGCGAGCCCGCCCCCGTCGTCCGTCGCGCTCGCCCCGTCGACCAGGGCGAGCTGGTCGGCTCGAGCCCGCTGGAGGAGGGCCCGCACCAGTCCGTCCTTGCTGCCGTACAGGAAGATCAGCACCCGCGGACTGGAGCCGATCGCGGCCGCCAGCGGCCGGAGTGAGAGGTCGCTGAGGCCATGCGTGAGCACGTAGTCGTACGCCGCCTCGAGCAACTCACGCTGACGGGCCGACGGCGTGGTGTCCGCGGTGTCGGGTGCCATCGCTCAGAGCTCCCGTGCCCAGGTCTGGCCGACCAGGTCGTGCCCGAAGCTGTGGTGGCGCTCCTCGTCGACGAGCTCGAAGCCCGCGGCCTGGTAGATCCGCCGCGCCGCGACGAGCACGTCGTTGGTCCACAGCACGATCCGTCGGTACCCGGCCTCGCGGGCGAACCTCAGGCAGGTGTCGACCAGACGGTGGCCGAGCCCGTGGCCGCGGGCGCTGGGGTCGACCAGCAGGATGCGCAGCCGGGCGGTGCGGTCGTCGTCCCGCACGCAGAGGACGCAGCCGGCCCGCCGGCCGTCGAGCTCGGCGATCCAGGCCTCCTCGCCAGCGTCGCCACGTTCACCGTACTCGCCGACGATCCGGGCGACGAGCGCCTCGAAGGCGATGTCCCAGCCGAACTCCTCGGCGTACACCTCGCCGTGTGCCTGCACCATCCAGCCCAGGTCGCCGGGGTCGCCGATCGACCTGATCACCACCTCGGGCATCGCGTACCGCCTTCACTGAAACGACTGTTTCAGTGAAGGCTATCAGACCTGACGATCTCGCCCAGCGCGGCGACGGCGGCCCGTAGCTGGTCGTCGGTGAGGTAGGGCGCCGGGCCGAGGCGCAGGTGGTCGCCGCGGGCGTCGGTGTGCACGCCGCGCTCGATGAGCGCGGACTGCAGGTCGACGGCGCGCGGCGAGCTGAGGGCGAGGAAGCCGCCGAACCCCTCGGGCGAGGTGACGCGGTCGCGGGTGATCACCGCTGCCGGCAGGTCGAGTCGGTCGAACTCGGCGACCAGCAGGCCACGCTGATGCAGGGAGATCTCCCGCAGGCGCGCGGGAGAGAGACCCTGGTCGGCGAAGAAGTCGAGGACCCGGCTTGCCCGATAGTGACTGGTCGGGTCGTAGGTGGCGCCGGCGAATCGATCGGCGCCCTGTGCGTAGGCCACAGCGCTCCCGGGTGGCGGGTCCAGGTCGCCGACCTCGGCGTACCACCCGGTGACGATCGGACGCATCGTCCCGGCGTGCGAGGGGAGACGGAGGAAGCAGTTGCCCTCGCCGAGCTGGAGGTACTTGTAGCCGCCGCCGACGACCCACGCGTCGGCCAGCCCGTCGGTGAGCGAGAAGGGCACCACGCCGAGCTGATGGTAGGCGTCGACCAGCAGCTCGGCGCCGTGCCGCGCGCAGGACGCGGCCACCGCCTCCAGATGCGGGACGACGTGCGCGGTCTCGAACAGCACGGAGGAGATCACGGCGGCGGCGGTCCGGTGGTCGATCTCCGCGGCGAGCCGCTCGGCGAGCGTCGCCACCGGCCCAGAAGGCACCGTGACCAGCTCGAGACCCGCTTCGGCGAGTCGATCGAGCTGACGGCGCGCGGAGTGGAACTCACCGTCCGTGGTGACCAGCCGTGGCCGCGTACGCAGGTCGAGGGCGGAGAGGAAGCGGACGACCAGCTCGTGCGTGTTGGCGCCGAGCGCGATCTGTGCGTCAGGGGCATCGAGCAGTGCCGCGAACCCGGCGCGTACCCGATCGGCGTGTGCGAAGGCTCGCCCCCACTTGCGCTCGACGTCGAGCGCGGCGTCCTCGAAGGCCTCCCGCACGCCGTCGAGCGCGACGTCGGGCCACGCCTGGTGCGAGTGACCGGTGAGAAGCAGCCGCTCGGCGACGCGAAACCGCGTGTAGTGCTCGGCGAGGTTCGGCCGTGGGTCGCTGCGCTGCCCGGGATGCTCGTTGGTCACCCGCCCACTCTCACAGGTCGGCCAGCGGAGTGACAGGAGGCGCAAAAGATTCTCGGCAGACGTTCGCCCGCTACGATCGCTCCGACATGACTGACGAGATCGGAGCCGACGTCGACGCCGGCGGGACGCGCGAGCGCTCGCGGCGACCCGACTGGTTCCACCGGGGCCACCCGGTGTTCTTCCCGCTGGCCGGCTTCTTCACGGGCGTGGTGTCGATCGTGGTCGTGCCCGGCGCCTACGCCGCCATCATCAAGGGTCTCTTCGGCTACCAGCGCGCCGAGGAGCTCTTTCCCTTCGTCCTCCTGTTGCTCGTCGTCCCGATCGGCCTGCTGGTGCCCCATCGCACCCGGCGGTTCGCGCGGTACATGCTGCTCGGCATGGTCGGCACCATCATCGTGGTCGGCGGAGTGGCCGCCGCGGTCCTCTGGTTCCTCATCAAGCGCGACGCCTGACTGATCCGGGCTGACGTTTCGCCGGTCCCGCCCCGCGGGTGGGAGAATCGATCGCGATGACCGACCAGCCTGCGACCGAGCCGCGGCCGCTTCCCCTCGTCCTCGCCGAGCCGCGCGGACGCAAGAAGCCGCCGCGCCACCTCGCCGACCTCGCGGCAGGCGAGCGCAAGGACCTGCTGGTCGAGATGGGACTGCCCGGCTTCCGTGCGAAGCAGGTGGCCACCCACTACTTCTCCCGACTTGTCGACGACCCGGCGCGGATGACCGACCTGCCCGCCGCGCAGCGCGACGAGCTGGTCGGCGCGTTGTTGCCCGAGCTGATGACCTCGCTGCGTGTGCTCGAGGCCGACCAGGGCACGACCCGCAAGACGCTGTGGAAGCTGTTCGACGGCGCGTTGGTCGAGTCGGTGCTGATGCGCTACCCGGGCCGGGTCACCATGTGCGTCTCCAGCCAGGCGGGCTGCGGTATGGCCTGTCCCTTCTGTGCGACGGGCCAGGGCGGCCTGCAACGCAACATGTCCACGGCCGAGATCGTCGAGCAGGTGCTCGCCGGCGCTCGCGCCCTCGACCGTGGCGAGGTACCCGGTGGCGGGGGTCGGGTCAACAACGTCGTGTTCATGGGCATGGGCGAGCCGCTGGCGAACTACAAGGCCGTCGTCGGCGCCGTACGGCGCCTCATCGACCCGGCGCCCGACGGCTACGGCATGTCGGCCCGGGGCATCACCGTCTCCACCGTCGGCCTCGTGCCCCGCATCAAGCAGCTCGCCGACGAGGGCATCCCGGTCACCCTCGCGCTCTCGCTGCACGCGCCCGACGACGAGCTGCGCAATGAGCTGGTGCCCATCAACACCCGCTACTCGGTCGCCGAGACCGTCGACGCCGCGCACGGCTACTTCGCCAGCACCGGTCGCCGCGTGTCGATCGAGTACGCCATGATGCGCGGCATCAACGACCACGCCTGGCGCGCCGACCTGCTCGCCGACGTCCTCAACGAGCGCGGCCGCGGCTGGGTGCACGTCAACCTGATCCCGCTCAACCCGACGCCCGGCTCGAAGTGGACCGCCTCCGACCCCGCCGACGAGCGTGAGTTCGTCCGACGGCTCGAAGCCAAGGGCGTGCCCACGACGGTGCGTGACACGCGTGGCCAGGAGATCGACGGCGCCTGCGGACAGCTGGCGGCCGCGCCCTGATGGCCGGCCCGACCGCTGAGCGCGTGCAGGCCGCCAGCGCCGGGATCTTCCTGCCGCCGTCGGCGCCGCGGGTCGAGACCGACGAGTACCTGCTGATCCGCTACCCCGACTGGTTCGAGCGGCCGGTGCAGCTGGTGCGCTTCGAGCCGACCCGGCCGGCCGACGAGGTGCTCGCCGAGGTCGTCGACCTCGCCCGCGGGTACGTCGACGCGGCCAACCCGGCCACGCACCATCTCGACTGCTGGCTGCGGCTCGGCGCGCCCGCCGAGATCGAGACCGCGTACGGCGACGCAGGCGGTGTGCTGGACGAGACGGTCGACGTCTTCGCGATGGCCGTGGCCGACTTCGACCCGGACGCACTGACCCCGGCCACCGATGTCGAGGTGCGTTGGAGCGTGGATCTCGACGTGATGATCGACGCCGCCGAGCTGGGAGCCTCCGTCTTCGGCGGCACGGCCAGCGACCGCGACGCGCTCGCCGCCGAGCATCTCGGCGAGGTCGTGAAGTACCGCTCCGGCGGCGGGGGAGCCGCGGTCGCCTACCTCGACGGCCGGCCGGTCGGGTCGGGCGGCCTGACCGTCGTCGACGGGATGGACGCGCGCTTCTGGGGCGGAGCAGTGCTGCCCGAGATGCGCGGTCGGGGTGTCTATCGGGCCGTGCTCGCCGCCCGGCTCGCCTACGCGCGCGAGGCCGGCGCCGATCTGGCGCTGGTCAAGGGGCGGGTGCAGACCTCGGGGCCGATCCTGCGCCGCGCCGGCTTCGAGGCCTTCGGTCAGGAGCGTTCGTACCTGATCGACCTAAGCTGAGGGGAGATCAGGCCAACGGGTTGGTCACCAGCAGCTCGACGTTGCGGTCGTCGAGACCGCCCGAGCCGCCGAGGTGGGCGTGCCAGTCGTTGGCGGCCAGCTCGCGGGCCAGGCCGGCGAGCTGGGGTGCGTTGGCGGTGCCGGCGCCCGTCGAGGCCGGCCCGGCGTGGTCGACCATGGTGGCGAAGATCGACAGCGTGCCGTCGCCGTTGTCGGTGACCTCGATGATCCGCGCCTGCTGCGGCCAGTCGACATGGCTGGCGGTCGTGATCTCCCAGAGCCCGCCGCCGTCGGGGCGGGGCCGCGGCGTGACCCGCTTGGTGTGGGTGTGCCCGTTGATCCAGGCGACCACCTGCGGGTGGGAGAGCAGCTCGTCGAGCACCGCGGGGCCGGTCACGCGCGGCGTCGCATTGCCGCCGGTGCCGATCAGCGGGTTGCCCATCGACTCCGACGTGTGGTGGCTGAAGACCAGCACGATCTTGTCGTCGGAGCGGGCGAGGAGGTCCTGGAGCCAGGTGAACTGGGGCTTGTCGAGCGACCCGTCGTAGTACCCGTTGGGGTTGACGGTGTCGAGCACCACGAACCGGAACTGGTCGCGGTCGAAGGAGTAGTACGCCGTCCCCTGGCTGCGGTTCGTGGAGGTGAAGCCGTGGCCGACCGGGGTGCCGCCCATCGTGAAGTGTTGCTCGACGATCTGCTTGCGGGTCAGCAGCCGGCGGTTGAGGTCCGGGGTGACGGTGCGGACCCCCGCGTTGAGCACGCCCGAGAGCAGGTGGGTGAGCACCGCGGCCGGGTTGGAGGCCAGGTCGTCGAGGAGCGCCGCCGGGTTGATGCCGGTCGGTGGTGAGAAGATCTTGAGCGCGCCGGTGGCGAGCAGGTTCAGCTGTAGCGTGTTGGCGGGGAAGTTGCCCTGCACCAGCCCGTCGTGGTTGCCGAAGGCGGAATACCACGGCATGTCGAGGCCCTCGGCGGTGAACGGCCGGCGTGCCGCGTCGAGCAGGCCGGGCACCAACGGGTGACCGTACTCCGCGCGCGGTCGGTCGACCTGCTTGCCCGCAGGTGCGCCGTCGGGGTGCCAGTAGGAGATGTCGTACGTCGCGGGGGACTGGTCGGCCACCCCCTCCCAGCGGTTCGGGTTGCCCGAGTCGAAGCGCACCTGCCCACCGTTGAGGACGCCGATATTCCAACGCACCTCGTTGAGCTGGGAGTTGTCGGAGTTGTCCCCGGTCTGGATCGCCAACGCCAGCGGCTTGCCGGTGACCGGGCCGTACCCGATCCGGTTGATCGCCCGCACCATCGAGTCGGCGACGTGGCCGGTGAGCATCTCGTGCGCCCGGTAGGAGGAGGTGAACAGCCCCAGTCCCAGCGGCAGCGGGCTGGGGTCGTCGAGCCGGTCGGTCCACTCCAGCCGCAGGGGCGACTGGGCATCGACGATGTGCACGTCGCTGAGCTGAACGAACGACAGCAGACCGCGGCGAGCCGCGGCGCGTCCGCCGCCCGCCGCGACGCCGAGATCGACTCGTGGCCGGTGCGGCTCGCCGGCGGCCGCGATCACCGGCCGGTAGCCACCCGCTCCCGCCGGGCCGACGGCGTACGTCGACGCGAGGGTGGCGCTGGTCGCCGGCGCGCCCAGGGCCGGACTGCGCAGCACGCCCGGCAACGCGGTGGCGGCGGCAGCGAGGCCGCCGGCGGTGAGGGATCGACGGATCAGGTCACGACGAGAGAGCTCCACGCCGCTCCAACGAGCAGGAGACGGGTTCGGTCACGACGCCGTCGGGTCGGGCGCGAACAGCTGCGCGGCCTCGTCGACCGTGTCGACCAGGTGCACGTGGCCCTCCATCGCCCGCCCGCGTGCCAGCGCCTGGAGCAGCGGCCAGGCCGGCAGCTCGTCGGTCCAGTAGCGGCGACCGACCAGCACCATCGGCGCGACCGTCTCGGCTGTCGCGTAGTAGTTCTCGCAGGCGTCCTGGAAGATCTCCTGCACCGTGCCGCCGGCACCGGGTAGGAACACGATGCCGGCATCGCAGATCTGCAGCAGGATCGCCTCCCGCAGCGCGTTGCGGAAGTACTTGGCGGCGGCGGTCGCGAAGAGGTTCGGCGGCTCGTGGCCGTAGTGCCAGGTCGGCACGCCCAGCGTCTCGGTCGGCTCGGGGCTCAACGTGAGCACGTCGCGCGCGGCACCGATCCAGTCGTCGACCGAGGGCCGGAACGACGGGACGACGGCCAGCCGGTGCAGCGCGTCGGCCAGTGCGTCGGCCGGCAGATGTGTCATCCGGCCGCCCAGGTTGGCCGCCTCCATCGCGCCGGGGCCGCCGCCGGTGGCGACGACGTGGTCGCGCCCGAGGAGCGCCCCGAGCCGCGCCGCGTCGGCGTACGTCGTGGTGCCACGGTCGGCGGCGTGGCCACCCATCACCCCGACCAGACGCCGGTCGGCGACCCAGCTCGCCAGCGCGGTGTCGATGGCCTGGTCGTGCAGCACCTCGGCGAGCGCGTCCGCGGGGCCGATGCCGTCCCGCGCCCAGTGGAAGGCGCGGGAGTCGAAGCAGTCCACGTAGTGCGGGGCGTCGTACAGCTCCTCGGCGGTGTAGAGGTGGGTGCGCTGCAGGTCGAGGCCGGCCAGCTCGGCGACCTCGTGCGCGCCGGCGGCGACGAGCCGGTCGGTCTCGCTCGTGGTGCGGACGACGACATTGCGGGTGCGGGTGGGCCTCACGAGCCGGGAGATTACCGGGCCGGCCGGCAGCGCGGTG